>ERZ772766.693-NODE-693-length-19199-cov-4.924519_pt1 | contig 19199 bp, 22 predicted proteins | sample MGYA00511379_ERZ772766 | MGnify/ENA primary metagenome ERZ772766 (study PRJEB29015, sample SAMEA2737895) | human oral metagenome | biome: human oral; feature: human-associated habitat; material: dental | place: China | collected 2116 ...
CGGTTGAAATTTACGGCGCGAGCGGTTTTGCTCTCCGCGCTGTTTGCGACGGGCGCTGCGGCGGAGATCGACGATCTAAGAAAGGGCTGCGCCGCGGGGAGCGAGATGGATTGTAAAAAACTAAGCCGCGTGATAAATGAGCTACAGCGCAACTGCGACGCAGGCGGCGAAGAAAACGCGCTAGACTGCGCAAATTTGGGCTACGCATACGACTCAAATAGAAGCTTCAGACAGGCCGCGCGCTATTACGACAGGGCGTGCAAGCTCGGCGAGCAGAAGGGCTGCGTCTATTTGGGTCTGCTCTACAACGACGGGCAGGGAGTGACGCAGGATCGCAAGAGGGCGAATGAGCTTTTCAGCGACGCCTGCAAGAAAAATAGCAGCGAGGGGTGCGCGAGCCTTGCATACAACTACAAAAAAGGACTCGGCGTCTATCCCGACACGAAAAAAGCGATCGAACTTTTGATCAAGGCTTGCAAAATGGGGCAGGTCGAGGCGTGCCACAATCTCGGGCTTAGCTACGCTCTCGGCGAAGGCGTGAAAAAGGACGCGAACAGGGCCAGGGCATTTTTTACGAGGGCTTGCGAGCAAGGGCACGCGGATTCGTGCGTAAATTTAGGCGTCACGTATTTCAAAGGCGACGGCGGGCAAAAGGATCACGCCCTTGCTGCGAAGTATTTTAGCGAGGCGTGCGAGAAAAGCGACGAGCCGCTAGCCTGCTCAAATTTAGCGTATCAATACGAAAAGGGCTGGGGCGTAGCGAAAGATAAAAAGAGGGCGCGTGAGCTTTACCAAAAGGCTTGCAAGCTCGGAAGATTTGATGCTTGCGAGCATTTAGAGACTATGAGATGAGAGGCTCTAACATCAAGCGTAAAAAGCGTACGATAAATAAACTAACCAATGGACCGAGTTAGTAAAATATATCTCGGAATAGCCTAAAACAAGCGGCAGACTTAAATTTAAATAGAGATAAAATTTTAATAAAGCGTTAGTGAGCGTTAGTAATTTAAAATTTGCGAGGTAGATGATGAAAATTTCAAAATATAATGCGAGCGGCAACGATTTCGTGATCTTTACGGACTCGGTTAAAGAAGATAGATCCAAGCTGGCGCGCGAGCTATGCGACAGGCGCGAAGGAGTGGGCGCCGATGGGCTCATCGTCGTGCTGCCTAAATTTAACGGCATAGACGGGATAAATTTTGAGTGGGAATTTTATAATAGCGACGGCAGCACCGCCGATATGTGCGGCAACGGCTCGCGCGCGGTGTGTATGTACGCGTATGAGAATTTTTTGGCCGGCAAGAGTATGAAATTTTTAAGCAGCGCAGGGGTGATTGACGGCGGAATTTTCGGGATTTTCGGCGGCAATCTAAACGGCGGCATGCAGGGCGAGCTTAGAAACGTGAGCTTCGGCGAAATTTTTAATCTGCGCGATAATGCTCACGCGTTAGTGGCTAACGTCGAGGTGATGTTAACGCAGTCGAAACGCCTGGGCGAGAGCTTTGACGAGGCCGGGCGAACGTGGTATTTTTATAACACAGGTGCGCCTCATCTGGTAACATTCACGGAGGATTTGAGCGAGTTTGACATCGCGTTAGCGCGCGAACTGGGCGAAAAATACAACGCTAACGTTAATTATGCGTTAGTACAGAAACGGGTCGCAAACGTGATTCTAAAAGTGTGTACTTACGAGCGCGGCGCAAAAACCGAAGCGTTTGCGTGCAGCACGGGAATGGCGGCATGCTTTATCGCTGGCATCGAAAATATGGGCTTGGCGGCAGATATGCGCGTGGTGCCCGCAAGCGGCGAAATGCTAAATTTGCGCTTGGCAAACAACGGTAAAATTTATTTTCGCGGCGACGTTAGGCATACTTTTAACGGCGAGTTTATAGGATACGTAGAGTAGGCGCCATGGAATTTCAAGTAAGTTTCGGTACAATTTTGCGTAAATTTTACTTTGCTCTATTTCGAAAATAATAAATTTACAGGGCCGTCGTAGAATTTAATTTTAAAATGAAGTTAAATTCTCAGATTGCCCCGCGTAATCTATTTTGCTACTTACTTACTTATATATGTCAAGGGCGATTTTTAATTGCTCTTTGAATGTTTGCCTTAGATCTGTCGGCTCCAGTACTTCGATATCGGGAAGCCACCTTTTTACAAACGGCAATATCTCCATATCTTGAGTGAAATCTATACTGAAGATAACGCTACCGTCACCCAAACTCTCTTTAAATTTTTGAGTCGGAAAAAAGGGCTTCATGCCTTTCCTAAAATATATGGCGACTTTTGGCGAGGCCTTTAATAGCGCTTTTTGCGATACCTCTGAGGGCAAACTCATAGCATTTTGTATTTTATCAAAATGCTTTTTATATTTTTCTATAACATTTTTTTGATAATTTTTCGAGCTTTTGCTAAGCGATACGATAAAAGCCACCCTTAAAAGTCTAAAATTTCCATTGGTATCTTCGATAGCCAAGTACCAATTGCCGTCGGTAAAAACTATTTTCAAGCACTTTACGTCGATTAAATTTTCAGTTTCGCCGATATATTTATACTTAATATCTCGGTATTCCATATTCATAATGGCATTGCGAAGTTCGCCTAAATACCTCTACTCGGCTCGTCTTGCAAAACCTCCAAGGGGTTAGTTCTGAATAAAAATATGTCTGAATCCTCTTTTAATTGTTTAGATACCTTCTCTTTTTCATGTTTGTCTAAATCGCTAAATAAGCTAGAATCATTTTCGTTTAATAAACTAATTAACCAGCCTAGATCATCATTATATCTTAAAAGACGTTTTAAAACGTCGATTATATCTTTGTTTTTGTCATATACTCTTAATATTTTTACCGGCCTCTTGCCGTACCCCATAAGCTTGCTTTCTACTCTAAAAGCGTTTGGAAATAGCTTGTCGATTTCGACAATATACCTTCTAAGCGTTCTTTCCTTAATCCTTAGTTCTTCTAAAAGCTGCGTATCAAAGAGGCAAATTTCTTGTTTTGCAACTAATTTTTTTAAAATTTCAAAGATAACTAGCGTTTTATTATCTGCATCTGATGACATTACAACTCCTCGTATTCTCTAAATCTTGCGTGTTTAAATTCTCGCTTAATTACGACTTTGCCGTTTTCTACGTGCTCGCTTACGATGCGGTTAGTGGTCGCATATACGGCGAGAAGGCCCATATTTCTAGCAAACCTTATCAATTATAAGTCGCTCCGTAATCACCTTGCACCAGTAGTACATCGCCTGCTTTTGCCTGCGATCTAAGCCTATCTTTATAAACCTCAACGATGTTTATTACGCTTTTTGATGTTTATTACGCTTTTTTCGGACGGATCGATATCGCTCCATGTTGCATCGGCTATATTTACGAATTTGCCGACATCTAAATTTTTTCTCGCGTCTTCTTCTTGTTCCTGCGTCAAGGCGTGATTCATTAGCATAAAGAGGATTTTCATATTTTATTCCCCAATATGTTTTGCTGTATGCAAAATGAATTATATTTATCTAATAACTTTGATAGCTCCCGCTTTGAGTCTTCTATCTTTTCTCTAGCATTACCATGAGCTAGATTATTTCTTAGTTTTTCTGCATCTTTTATGAAATCGCTAAAATTACTAAGAGTTTTTATACTTTTTAGTTTCTTTCGTATACTATCGTACACCATGCCGCCATCTTCTGTTAAATATACCCCACCCCCTAACTCCATCCATTTTACAAAAGTCCTAGACTCATGTGTCAAATCATAAGCATTGAATTTTTTACTTTTCTTAAAATTGTTTATATGCGTTTTTATATCGCCGCTAAAGCACTCGAAACTCTCTACGCAATAATATCCGATAGCCTCAAATAGTAAAGTTATAGCATTTAGCAAATAGCCTTTAGGAGTTAGAATTCTAGACATCTTGTAAAATTTTGTAGAATCTTTTTCTACGCCTATTCTCTGGAGTTCCATAATGTGTTGCCGTATGTCCTCAAGGCTACTTTTAAATGTCTCTATTTGCTCGTTTTTTAAAATAAAATCTATATTATTTAAAATTTTGCTAATATCATTGTTAAGAGCTTTTAGTGAATTTGATAATATGTGATTTGATATAGTTGAAAGTTGACTTGCCAAATCACGAAAATTCTTATTTTTAAACTTAGATACCAAGGCTACCGTATAGTTGTGATTAAAGCTCTCTAGCACGTATGACATATTCGCAAGCTCCAAATACTCTTTTAAATCGATTATCTCATAATTTTTATACGGCTCTTTCTCTTTCGCAAAAAATATATGTTTGATTTTATTCGTATTATTTAGACTTTGAGAAATAAGCGAAATGGTAGCCAAAATAGGAATATGCCTAAATCCGTGAGATAGATCGATTATATATTCTTCATTGCCAGATGTTGCATCATTTATGATGCGTAAAATTTTATAAAAGTCCTTTTCGTCATCTATAAAATTTCTATCATCAAAAATTTCATTGTACTCAGCCTGAAATTCTTCCATCAAAACCTCAGTTTGAGCTTCTTTAGCCAGTTTCGTAAAGATAGGCACTACATTTTGCGCACCAAAATTATCAATTAAAAGTGGAAGCATATTTATGTATCTTTCTCTTTTTAGAGAATACTGTTCTGCCAGCTTTTCATCATACTTATAAATAGGAATTCCAAATTTTTCATTTTTCGTAATTCTGCCTAAAATCGTTACAACTTTCATATTTTACTCCTCATTTTGCATATAGGTTGAATCATAGTGCTTAACGGTATAATCGCTAGTAGATACATACTGCAAATGCCTGTCGTTTGGTATCGCGAACATCGCCCCAGCTATGCTTACCGCCTTTTGCCCTCCCGTGACATCAAATACAATGTCATCTTCCGTGAAGCCTTCTTGCTTGAGCTGGTCATATACGCTTTCTAAAAATTTATAGACGCTTTTTGCATCTTCGAAATTCTTTATATATCGTATATTTGCCATATCCGCAAGCTCCTTGCCAAAGAAATTTTGCACGCATTTTAAAAATTTCTCTCTATCGCCGTGAGATTCTTCGGAGCAAGCGGTTATAATCCTTTTAAGCCCTTGTTTATGATAGTCGATCGCTGCAAGAGGCATCATATAATTACTATCTTTAAATTCCGCGACATTTTTAAATTTCATCAAATCATCTATGTTATCACGATTCCTGCTTAAAAATAGCACCAGAACTTTAGCTCTTTTGGGTCTATCATTTATACCTATATCGACATTAGGGATGTCCTTGGGAATTATTCGTTTGATTAGCTCAAAAATCGCTATAGAGCCTAAAATTTGAACCAGCATAGTGCCGTCTTTGGCACTCCATTCTAAAATTTTACCGCCAAAAATTTTATCCAGCAGCGATGACATTCCGTCCGATAACCAAGCAAAAAATAGCAATACTCCCGCGATGATAAAAAACGCCCTATACCCTAAAAGAGAACTTCCCAAAAGCGAAACGACTATTTTTTGGAAATTTCTTTTTTCGTAATGGGTCATTTTTTATATTCTCGATTATTTCTGCTATTATCGTGATTTCGTCCATTAAGACTTTGTAGCGACTTTTGCAGCTTTGAATACACAACCATACCGGAGTATGGGCTTAAACGCTCATTATAACTTTTAACCCCTAAAAATTCATTCTTTTCTTGCTGATTATTTTTTCCTTTGAAATATTCAGAATCCTTATTGTCTAGTTGCTGATATTGTAAAATTCTGATCGGCCTATACTTCACACTAGCTATCGCGCACAGCTCTGTTAGTTGCTTTGTATTAAGCCAATTTGGTACAAACTCATTCATTTGCTTTTCAAATTCTTTTAGATACTCGTCTTGACTGTGATCTAAATCTTTTAACGTGAGTTTTATATCGATTTTTCCATAGCCATAAGGCTTTGCAAAGCTGATATTATGCATAAATTTATCACTTCTGCCGTGAAAAGTTATCGCGCTTAACAACGCTCCGATCTCGACTTTTTTAGATTATGAAATACAATCCTACCTTTAAAAACGTTATCTGCAGAAAGCGGTTTAAATTTAACTTTCATATTTTCGTTATCATTTCCGACGCTTAATTGCTCTACGCCCGAATGTAGCGGATACCGCTTATATCCCCTTATTTTGGCGTCCTTGTTCATAAGCGTTGAGTAAGTTCCGCCTTGTTGCTCCAAATAATTTGGATAATAGCTAGGATTAGGCGTGCCAAATACCCCTTCTTTCTGAGCTTCAAATCGTTCAAAATTTGATTTAAAGTGTGAAAAATATACACGGCCCTTTAAAGCTTTATCGCCTCTAACAGTTCCAAAAATCGTCTCGGCAAGGTCAAATTTCGCATCATCGCTCGCCTGCTTTGCCGATTCGAAAATAGTTTTTTTGTAAGCAAGCTTAAAAAGCTGTGTTAAGCCGATGGCTGTTATCCTGTCGTCCTAATCTTTCGCATAAAAAACAGGAATTTTCTCGCCCTTACCATCGTTAAATTTTTCTTTCCAATATTGACCATCTATTGATTCTTCATCATCAAAATAAACTTTTTTAAAATTCTCAAAAACACTCTTATCTAATTGGATCTTTTTACCATTTTTTGCAAAAACAAATTCATGTTTTTTATTTCCTATATCTCCAGTAAAAACTAAAATACCACTTCTTCCTTGCTTATCGAATTTGGCTCGTTTAATGGTTATATCTTGCCCTGATCTATTTTTTGATTTCTCATTATAAGGAATAAAATTTATCTCTTTTAATAAGCCGAATTTTATATATTTTTCCTTGGCGGTTTCTAGTTTTTTTATATCTTTATAATTTGCGTCGCTATGTAATTTTATTGTTCGAATATCTATACATTCTTCTATTATATAACTACCACCATTTTTAACTAAAAAACCGCAACCGTCAGCCTGCCCGACTAAATTTTTTCTATCTGTCATATCCCTAACGCTAAGATACTTTTTATGTTTTCCTTCGTCTATGCGAATTTTACTAAAGCTCATTATCTCAAGCACGTTTCTTATCATGCCTTTTATGCTAGTTGCCGAGATGTAATACTCTTTGCCGCCGTTTTCATTTATAAAATGACAAAATTCACTAGGGTTTTTGCTGTCTTTTATAAAAATAGGACTCTTGGTCGTTATCTCAAGCTCGATAACTCCGCTCTCGCCGTCTTCAAACGGCACGTCGTGGATGTTTTTAAGCGTAGCGTCGCTAGCCCAAGGCGGATAGAAAATTTTATCATTTAGCGGTACGAAATTATATGGGGCAGTTATCATTTTTTATCCTTTTCATCTTTTAAAAAGCCTGCAAATACTGTTTTTTGTAGTTTTAATACTGGTAAATTTTTGCAAAATTCGTCATTTTCCTCTTCCCAAATTTGAGCCATTTTTATTTTGATATCCTTAAATTTGGCAGAAAAATCGGGTTTAAATTTAGAATAAAATTCCTGCACGTCAGGATTTTTCTCGGGATCTAAATTTATATCCCTCAAAACTATTTCATCAACAAACCAACCATCGTTTATTTGACGTATAGAAACGCTCTTTTTAGAATTCGCATTAAAAAAATGCGCCTCGTAAATTAGATCGTCCTTGCCTAGGCTGGGAGTTCGTTCTCCGGCTAAAAACAGCTGCTCTTTATCGATTTTTTTACCCATTAGCTGAATATAGCCCTCGTAATCCTTTAAATTCTCATTTACATATTTTAAAATTTCATCTTTATTTTTTCTCATCTGTTAGCTCCAATCTTTTGCCGTTTTTCACGACTTCGCCTTTAAAAAATCCATACCCTTTAGTAGTCGCTCCACCAAGCGGCAAGCGTCCACTAGCTATATCGCTTAAAGTCATTTCAAATGCTTTTAGCGAGTCTTGCGATATATCATTTTTAAGTAAAATTTCTACGGTAATTTTATCTCTTTTAGCGACCGCTTTTTCCTGGAACAATGCTCCATCTATAGCTCCGCCCGTGAAGCGATCGATACTAACGTGCTCAAAAACCTTCGTATTCTTTTCCTTATCATAGCCCAAAATGCAATCGCTTAGTAGAATTTTACCCTTAGCGCCTTTTTCGTTTTTACCCTTTTCATAGCCGAAAATTTCTCTCACGGCTTCGTTCTCGTTGCCGACCTTAGCTTTTTCGCCGAATTGTTTATTAATTTTATTAAAATAAAACGCCGTTCGGTGCGATAATGCGCCTTTTACAGAGCTTGCCGGGATCAAAATTTTTTTGCTCGCTAAGCTTTCCGGTTTTATAGCTGATTATACTTTCTATCACCGGCGTGTGATCGGCTTCGTTATCGCCAAATCCACTTCCAAACATAAAGAAATCGTCGGGCGAAATTTTAAGTTCATATCTGATAAATTTTTTACTTGCTAAATTACCGTCCGCTGCGCTATCGGGCATAAATTTTATAAACTCGTCGGAGCTAAAATTTAAGCTACTGCCGTATTCGCTCGGCTCAAACTCGCCCCATTTTATCTCTAAAATTCCAAGCGAGCCGAAGCCTTTCGAGCTTCCGCCGCCAAGCCTTAGCGCAGGATCGCTAAGCAAATTTAAAATTTTTTTAAAGTCCTCTTTACTTCCGTCAAGTTCAAGCGAAAATTTAAACCTAGTTCCTTTAAATACGACTTCCTCGTCAAATTTCTCTGCATCTTTAGCCGCGCCGTTTGCACCTATGGCGACATGATCTCTGATCGGCAAAATATCGAAAAGTCGCAAAAACTCGCTCTTTTGTAAAAGCAGCTCCTCGCAGACCTTGCCTTTTTCATCTACTAGCAAGGCGTTTGATACGATTAATCTTGAGCCGATTAAATTTAAATCTTTGTCTCGGTTTTCTTGGTCGCTTTTACTTTGATTTTCTTTAACTTTATGTCTAGTTCCAAAAATTTCATTTGTCGAATTTTCATCGGAGCTGTCCTCAAATGCCCTGCGCAAAATTCCGGCTAGCGTTGTGCCAAGAATCATCGGCAAGCCATTAAAATCCCTTTGTACGGGAGCGTCATAAAACAGATCGTTTTTGCCGCCGCCGACTTTTAGCGGAGTTTTGGCCTCTATGATAATGTGCGCTAAAAATCTTTTCATTGCTTTTCTCCTTTGATTTTTAGCATTTGCATAGATAAGAGCAAGGTAAATTTAAGTGGATCTCTACTTTTTGCAATAGCCCCCAAAAGCTGCTCTTTTCCATCGTTCCATCTTTCGACCATGACGCCTTTTGATATAAAATCATCAACTTTTTGGCAAATATTTTGATCTGTTTTAGTTTTGCAAAGCGCCCTTATCGCGCCCCACTGCGAGTTTGAAATTTTATTGAATTTGTTTTTATGATCTCCTATAAATTTAGCCACCTCTTCGGCTATTTCAAGAGTTTGGTCTTTTGCGATCTGCTTTTGTTTTAAAAATTTAGCCAAATCACTTTGTATCGGTATTTTTCCGGTCGAGCACTCAGTCTCCGCTTCTTTTTGGAATTCTATCGGATTATCCTTCGCATCGCCACCATTTAAAAACCACGGGTTTATCAGCACTTCGCCAAAGCCTTCGCTCAGATACGCTCCGACACCGTTTTTTAGCTCGGCTATTTGCTCGCCCGTTAGCTCTTTTAGCGCAATCACGCTACCTTTATTTATGCAGGCTCGCTCGTAGTCTTTTGTAGCTCTAGCGCCATTATAAGGGGTGAAATTTGAAATTCTAATCTGCGTCTTTTCGTAATCGACATTATTTGCGTCTAAATTTGGCAAAATGTATTTTACGTCGTAGCTCGGATTGCCGTTTTCGTCAATAAGCGCGAGGCAGGATTTGGCATAAACGAAAGTATATCCCTCGGTCGGTATAAAGCTTTGGATTTCGTCTGTATCTTTGCCGATAAATTTAATCTCTACCGCCCCATACTCCGCGCTCTTCGATTTACCGAGTCTAGTTGAATGCTCCAATATTTCTTTTACGCGGTTTATGTCGTCTTCGCTCGCGTTAGCGTCAAATTTAACGCTAAATCGCCATTTCAATCCAGCTCTAAACGCCTCGTAGCCATACATTTGGCTATCTTTGGAACGCCTTTTGTCTTTGTCATAGGCACTTTTTTGGGAGTATTCGTATTTTAAGTTCAGCTGCTCGTTTTCTTCGTTTATATAGCCATTTCTCATTTGTTTTAGCTGCGTAAATTTTTCAAATTCGCCATGGCTTAAGCTTAGCAAATGGTGATTGTAAATTTTGCTACTATCAAGTTTCTCATGAAAATAGGAAAGCGGGATTTTAAAGAATTCTTTACCCTCTTTGATCGGCGAAGCGTCGCAAAATCTCACGGCGCCGCTATGAAAAATTTTAAAAGGATTGTTAAAGCTGTCGTATCTGCTAGCCGCCATACCTAAAAATGCGCTTCCGGGGATAAAATCAAGCGAGCTTATCTTGCCCTGCGTATTGGAGCTTGCTTGCAAGATAATAGGACTTTTGAAAGTTATCTCAAATTTAAGCTCTCTCATCACAGCTCCTTTACCTTAAATTCGCATCTACCAAGGCCTCTGTTACGGTTTAGCCCCATCTGCTTTACCGATTTTAAAGCGCGCTTTAAATTTGAAGCGAATTTATCGTCTATATTTTCTATTTTGCCAATCAAAGTTATAGGCAAGATGACCTCTATATCCCTTAGCGATTTATCTACCGCCGTGCCGTTTTCATCAATCTTGGTGGCTGAAATAATTTCAAAAAGATTGCGCTGCAAGTTATTTGACGTGATTTCGGCAGCGATTTTTTCATCTACCCTCGCGCTACTAAAATAGCATTGCGCCTGCGTCGTATCGTCGTTATCTTTTTGCTCCCCTTCGCTACCTCTGGAACCAAAGCATTTATTTATATCGCCCTGGTTCTAAAACAGCTCCGCCGCCTCACGGACAAGTCCTTTTATAGTTTTGCCCGGCACATATGGAAGGCCTGCAGAGTCTTTTACCACGAAGCTATCAAGCACTGCTCCGCCGCTAAGACCGCTACTAACGTGCCAATAGTCGAAAAATTCAAGCTCATAATTTATCGTCATTTTTATCCTCCGCGCCCGAAGTAACGGACAGAAATTGCAATATATCGTAGATCGGAGTTTTTCGCTCCCCGTCTTTTTCTAAAATCAAATTTTCGCATTTTAGCCCACCGTAAAGACCGCTCAACGCCTTATCAAATTCTCCCTTGTTTTCTAACATCTCGTTTATCCGATCTAGCATACTTTTAGCTAGCTTGTCGTTTATGCCGAGCTCCTTTATCCACTCTCGTAGTTTGCCTTTTGGACTATTTTCGTTGCGATAAATTTTGGCTAAATTGATGAACTTTTCTACCTTTGGCTCATTTTTTGACTTAGTTGTATCGCCCAAATAATAAGGGCCAAAATCGCACCTGATTTCTCGCATTTTTTCGCCATCTGTCGTGAACCCTCCCTTTCTGCTCCTGATCGTAAGTTCGTCTTTTATAAATTTACCCCACCTTTGAAAATTTGAACTTTGGATATTATGAAACATTAAGCAGCTTGGCGCTATGTCTTTTTCCTGATTCTCGACATATTTATTTTTAGAGTGTTTTTTGGCTGCGGAACATAGATCTTCGGCCAGCTTGACGGCGTAATGAAATGGGAATTTCTTGTTGCAGTAGGCGATGCCAGCACACATCGTTAGCTTTTGTTCTATTGCAGGCTTTTTCTTGTCCGTTTCGTTTTCAAATTCTTCGATAAAATTTTTAGTAAATTCGAGTGCGATATTAGCATCGCAAACAGCCGTCATATCGTCGCCGCTTAAGATCAACTCTTTTATCCTCAGGTCAACTTTGCCAAGAGCGTCTTTTGTTTTTTCTTTGGCATTAACAAACGCAGCCTTTGTTGCCCCATCAAGCGCCTCTGAAAAATGAGCGATTACGCATTGGCTTTTGTTAAAATTTGATTAAATTGCACCAGTCCTTATAATCGAGCGCAGTAGCATGATATTACAACGATAGATATTTTCAAAATTTTATTTTGAACTCTGAAATTATTAAGCAGTATTTAATGATAAATCCTATATCATCGCGACTTAAATTGATAATGGGATTTAAAATGCAAAAAGTGATCAAAATTTTGTTGCATCCTCTTGCGATAGCTCTGTTTTGCGGCTGCATGAGCAGCGAGAGGGTCGCTTTGAACGACTTAAACACACTCAAAACCGATAGCAAAATTATTCGATTACGCGACCGCGCACCGCTTCAATTTAATGAGTTTATCAACGAACTATCAAACGTAGACGTGCTCGTAATCGGCGAGCTTCACGAGAATAAAAATCACAAAGCCGCCGAAATTTTACTTATCGAAACGCTCGCTACGATAAAAAATTTAGACGTCGCTTTTGAAATGATAAGCAGCGAAAAGCAGCCTCTTATCGATAAAGCGTACGCGGATACAATTCCGCCGGAGAATTTATTAAGCGCTATAAATTGGGATAAAAGCTGGAGCGTTTCGCATTACGGCGATATCGTAAAATCGGCCTATAAAACCGCAAATTTAAAAGCTGCGAATTTGAGCAAAAATGAAATAAATACGATATTTGCGGGAGCAGAGCCGATAAAGGGCGATGTCTCGACGACGAAGGGCGTAAAAGATAAGATTAAAGAGGGCATAGAGCTTTCGCACGGCAAAATGGACGATAAAACCTTAGCCGCATTTATTCAGGCACAGCAATATAAAGATCGCAGGATGGCCGATGTGTTAAACCGCGCGAATAACTCCACCTTGCTTATTGCGGGCAGCCTTCATACGTTTAAAGACGTAGGCGTGCCGCTACATTTAATCGATTTCAAGACGAAAAAGCGGGTAAAAGTGCTGATTTTAGGAAGCGATGATTACGAGCAGGGCGCAATCGACAGCACCAAAGCCGATTATATTTGGAATTTTAAATAAAGAAATGAAATTTTGCCGAAAAGATATGTCTCGGCCGCCAAGCTTTACCGCACGGACGCCGGAGCGAAATATCGGCGCAAGCGCTCGGATACGCAAATCTTGCGTAGATGATTCTGCTTAAGCGCTTCCGGCAAAAGCTCGGTTTGCGGCGCATAAAGTCTCGGTGCGAATTCTCGCGCAGCCCCATCGGCGATGCGAACAAAAGCACGACGAATTTGTAGGCGATTTGAACGACGACATCTCGCTAAATTACGGGCAAGTTCATTTATCGGCAAAATGCAAAAAGGAATGATATGAAAATTGCGGTAGCTCTATTTTTATTTTTTACGCTCTGTCTTTGCGATGAAAATTTAACGACGGGCGGGGATTTGCAGATACAAAATTCGGCGACTTTAAATTTGGAGCAAAACGACAGCGTCCAAACGCCAGTGCCGGGCTCCGCGCAAACCGAACGAAATCCCGCGCAACCCACACCCAAAGAGCACACTCCCGCGGTAGATATGTCGTTTCAATCGTTTTTTAAGAACGCTCACATCGTCGTTAAAGCTGCAATGGGAATTTTACTACTTTTTTCGGTGATGACGTGGACGATATTTTTGGCGAAATTTATCCAGTTTAAATTTGCATTTTCAAGGCTTAAAAAAGATAGCCTTGCATGCGAACGGATAAACAGTATCGACGAGGTATTAAAGCTCGATCGAAACGGGTTTGCCGTGCAACTCGCACGCGAAATAAAAGATGAAATTAAAAGAAGCGAGACGGTTAACGCATCACTAAAAAGTCGCGTAAAAGAACGACTGGAGCTGAAAAATGCAAATTTGATCCACCTGGCAAAAAGCCATACGGGCATCCTGGCGAGCATCGGCTCGTCCGCGCCGTTTATCGGATTATTCGGCACGGTTTGGGGCATTATGAATAGTTTTATAAATATCGCGAACTCGAATAATGCCAGCCTCAGCGTCGTAGCTCCCGGCATCGCAGAAGCGTTATTCGCAACCGCGCTCGGCTTATCCGCGGCAATTCCTGCGGTATTAATTTATAATTATTTTGTAAGAGCGGGGTTAAATTTTAACGTCAAAATCGACGCATTGAGCTCAAGAATTTATTTGATATTTGATAGGCAATGCGATGCTGCGTAATCAAAACGAAGAGCTCAGCGAGATAAACGTAACGCCGTTTATAGACATTATGCTCGTGCTTTTAATCATCTTTATGGTAGTCACGCCCATCGTTACCAGTTCGGTAAAAGTGGAGCTCCCTAAAGCCGTAAGCGATCAAAAGCAAGACATAAATAAACCGATCATCCTGAGTATCAACGAGCACAACGAAATATATTTCGGCACCGAGCTCGTAGGTAGCGAAAATTTAGCAGCCGTACTCGATCAAAAAACGGGCGGCGATCGCGAAAACGTCGTATATCTTCACGTAGATAAATCCGTGCCCTATGAAATTTTAATCGGGACGATCGAGCGCATAAAAAAAGCAGGCTACTCAAAAATAGCCCTTTGCAGCAAGGTCGAGCAATGATAATAATCTCGCGTCGATGTTGGCTTATATCCTTTTTGACGATTCTTGCTTGTCATATTTTCGCCTTGGGTTATTTACTTGCAAATCAAAATACCATCAGCCTAGAGCAAAATTTCGGCGGATTCGACTATCCGATAAAAGGCGATAAATTTGAATCGATTATGATAGTTTCGGATCTGCCTATCGGTGATTTCAAAGAAGCGGCGATAAACTCCGTCAAAGCAAGCAGCGCCGAGCCCGAGCCACACATACAGACGGACGAGCCCGAAATTTCGCCGATACAAAATATCGACTCGCCGATCGAAGCGGTGCAAAAACCTGAAATTTTACCAAAGGAAAAGCCGAAAAAAATCACGAAAAAAGAGATCAAGCCCGCGATCCGAAATAATGCGTCGAAAAACGACGATACCGCAAACAACGACTCGCAATCAAATTTTAATTCCGCCGCTAAAGACGGCGCAGCTTCTGCTCCGATAAGCGGAAACGGCAATACCATAACGAGCAACTCAAGCGGCATGGGCGGCGGAGCTCAAAGAAGCTGGAAAGGCGCCGTAATGTCGCATCTCAATAAGCATAAAAGATATCCGCAGACGGCTTTGGCGCAGGGCGAGGAAGGTATCGTTTACGTAAAAGTTCAAATTTCGCCAAGCGGCAAAATTATAAACGTTAGCGTGAAAAATGGGGTTAAATTTGAAGCGCTTAATAGCGAAGCAGTGCAGCTTTTTTATCGCGCTTCGCCGCTTCCGACCCCGCCGAGCGAATATTTTGTGAATTCGAATGAGCTCACGCTTCATTTTCCCGTGGAATTTAACATCAAAAAATACAAAGAGCAAAAGATAAATTTCTAAAAGGAGCGCGTATGAGGAAATTTGTAGCATTGAGTATGGCGGTTATAAGCATACTTTTCGGCGAAGACGTGGATTTTGAGACGCTTGAAATTTCGGCGGATAAGCTCAAAAGCGGCGAATCGAGCTTTTTAAAAGCGGGTGCGCTCAGCTCTCGCGACGATATAAAATCGCAGAACCAAAGCGTCGATAGCATCGTGCGGGCGCTTCCAGGAACCTACACGCAAGTAGATCAGGCCCAGGGCAGCGTATCGGTTAATATCCGCGGATTAACGGGGCTCGGGCGCGTCGATACGATGGTAGACGGCGTCACTCAAACATATTACGGCACGGCGGCGGATTCGGGCGGATATCATTCATTTACCGGAAATTTAGGCACGTCGGCCTATGGAGCGTTGATAGATCAAAATTTACTCGTAGGCATAGACGTAGAGCGCGGCTCGTTTCGCGGAGCGACGAACGGCATAATGGGAAGCGCGAATTTTCGTACGATAGGCGCGAACGACGTGGTAAGGCAGGGAAATGTCTTTGGATTTTTAGGCCGCTACTCGTACGGCACGAACGGCCTAGGACCGAGCTATATGGGCGCTCTCGCGGCAAAAGACGAGCTAGAAAGCGGCACGAACATAGGCGCCCTTTTCGCATACAGCGGTAAAAGAAGTACGCAAAATTACAAAGACGGCAATGGCGTAAAAAGCGGGGATGCCGCGCCCGATATAGACGGCGACGGGATACCGGATCTCGCCGCACCGCTAGATGTGGATACGCTCAAGCAAAAACCGAAAAGCTATTTGTTCAAATTTGAATACGGACGGGATGCACACAGCGCAATAGCGTCCTATCGGGGACATTCGAATTATCTGGCGAGAAGAAAGATAAAAAATAACAACTATCAGCTGGATTATAGATTTAATCCAAATTCCGATTTTATTGACGTTAAAATGAAGGCATCCGTAAGCGATACGACGCAAAAATACGACAAAGATGCCACCATCGGTTGGGCACCGCTACAAAACGGAATGAAATTTAAAAACAAAGCCGATATACTTGATTTAAGCAATACCTTTCAATTCAACCCCGCAAGCGCGAATTTAAAATCTACGCTCGGTGTAAATTTATTAAATAACGAGTATAAGAGGATTACCGGAGATAGCGACTATGCGGGGCTTAAAACGTCGTTTTCCGTTCCTCAAGGCAAACAAAAGCTCAGAAGTCTTTATCTTGATAATTCGCTCGAATACGGAATTTTTACCCTTGACGCGAACGTAAATTTTATGCACTGGCAGCTCAGCGGCGAAAAAGGCGTTTGCTCGGTATACAATAACTACTGCCAACCGAAAGAGGCGGGATGGATGAAAAAAGATGGCGATGAGTTGAATTATTCGCTTATGAACGGCGTAAGCTTGCACGAACTTTTCGCGCCGTTTATCGGCTACTCCAAAAGTACCCGCGCATTAAACGTTCAGGAGCTTTTTCACTCGGGCACGGTTTATGAAGATATCAATACCTTTTTGCAACCGGAAACCGCAAAGACGTTTCAGTTGGGATTTAATTCCCATAAGCACGGATTAATCGCGAACGACGACGTTTTTGGGTTTAAGCTTACCTACTATCGTAGCAAGGTAAAAAACTATATTTACGACAGGCTCATGCTTTTTTACGACGATAACGGCAGTCCCGATACGATGTATCTTACGCGCCTGAATGGAGATGCGACGCTTAGGGGTTTTGAGATCGAGCTGATGTATGACGCGGGATACTTTTATACTACCGCCACCTACTCTCGTCAAAAAGCGTCGTATCCGCTCTCCGACAGTACGGCGGTGGATTGGACAAACGGACCTTCAAGCGGCGTATCGCAATTTAGCGAGCTTCCGAAATACTACGCCAATATCGATGCGGGAGTAAGATTTTTCGATGAAAAACTAACGATAGGCGGTATAGCCAAAATCACGGGCAAAGCAAAAAGAATGAACCCGTTATTTACGTATACTACGAACGGTGCGGAATTTAAATCTATAAAAACGCAGGATTTACCGAGCATCCCTACGATTTTTGATATGTATGCGACCTATAAACCGATTGAAAATTTAACATTTAAGCTCGAAGTGCAAAACGTTTTTGATAAAAACTATATGGATGCGCTCTACACATATAACTCGTCGTATTCCAATCAAGTATTTAACGACGATATAACGATTTTTAACAACTCGGCTCGAGGTCGCACCGCGCTTTTAAGCATCGAATATAGGTACTAATATAAAAGCGCCCTATAGCCCGGTGCAGGCTCTCATTATATGAACTTGTACTGGGCCGGCAAATTTAAAATTTCAACCGCCGTACCGAAAACCGCTCTACAATGTAAATTTAATAATTCCTATGATAAAATTACGCGAAATTTAAAGCAAAAGCTTACATTAAAAGGCGAAGTTCGTGATTTGATGGTGTCACGGGGGAGACTTGAACTCCCGACCTCCGGCTTATGAGACCAGCGCTCTAACCAGCTGAGCTACCGTGACGAGAAAGAATTGCGGATTATAGCCAAATATTCTTATTTTTAATTGAAACGCCTTAAAAAGGAGAGAAAATGAATGCGGCTTTGGTTTTATTAGTCGTCATAGTTTTATTAGTTTTGGCGTTAGTGGGCGTTTATAACTCGTTCATCGCCAAGCGTAACCAGGTGCGAAATATCGCCTCTACCGTCGATACGCAGCTTAAAAAGCGCTACGACCTCATCCCAAATTTAGTTAGCGCCACGCGCGAATATATGAGCCACGAAAACGCCGTGCTAACGCGCGTTAGCGAACTTCGCTCGCAAGCGATCAACGCGGCTTCTAACGCGGATAAATTTAAGCTAAATAGCGAAATTTCGGCTCTTTTGGGGCAGATCCGCATCGCAGTGGAGGCGTATCCGAACCTCAAAGCTAACGAATCGTTCGCCAAACTACAAAACGCGTTAGGCGAGTGCGAGGAGCAGATCAGCGCCGCACGCCGCGCTTACAACGGCGCCGTTACGGTTTATAATAACGCCTGCGAGATGTTTCCTACTAACATCATCGCTAGCGTTTTTAACTTCGCCAAGGCAGAATTTTTCGCCGCCAGCGAGCAAGAAAAGCAAGCCCCGAACGTCTCTGAGCTTTTCAAAAAATAGGCGCGAGAGTAGGAAATTTGCGATGAAATTTTAAAATTTTATCGCAAATAATGCGAGCGCCGAAAGGCTAAATTTATAGCGAGAAAAACAGATCGCGCGCAAAGAGCGTGTTCTTAAAAGAGTTTGCTTCGTGCCCCGCGTGCTCGTCATCTCGTTTGAGCTATTTTGCGGTGTGCGGCACTTAGAATTTTAACAATAAAATTTTACGAAATTTATTTGATTTGTATTTTCTCGGCGTGCAGAAGCTCGTTTTAACGAACGGCGCAACGCCAAATTTTAAAAGTCTAAATTTCGCAGCGTAAATTTTGGCTAGCTTGCTGCAGGCGTTACTTACGCAAACGGCGGCAAAATATGCCTCGTTAGTCGTGAGTAATTTTACAAATTTGCGCCTCGGTTGCGACTGCAAGGTCCTTCGGCGTAAGAGCGATCTGTTTTCCGAGCACGCCCGCGCTAACGTAAATTTTCTCCTGTGTTAACGCCTTTTCATCGATGAAGGTGCGAAAGTGCTTTTTCATCCCAAGCGGCGAGCAGCCGCCCCTGACGTAGCCCGTGACCTTTTGCAAGTCCTTCAAATCCATTAGCTCGCAACGCTTCGCACCGCAGATGTGCGCGAGCGCCTTGAGATCTAGATTTAGATCGCCCTGCAGGCAGGCCACGACGTATTCGCAATCCGCCATGCAGACTATCGTTTTATAAACCCGCTCGATAGCCTCGTTCACGCTGTTTGCTACGTGCACCGCGTCTAAATTTAAAGGATCAACCGCATATTCTTTGATCTCGTAGGAGA
>ERZ772766.696-NODE-696-length-19146-cov-13.797234_pt1 | contig 19146 bp, 12 predicted proteins | sample MGYA00511379_ERZ772766 | MGnify/ENA primary metagenome ERZ772766 (study PRJEB29015, sample SAMEA2737895) | human oral metagenome | biome: human oral; feature: human-associated habitat; material: dental | place: China | collected 2116 ...
CCAGACCAGCCGAGCCAGTTGACGGATTTTCCCAGTTATCCTCGACAAAGCGGATATCGTGCTCCAGCGGATTGATGCCCAAGAGCTCCAAAGACTGCAAGTAAAGTTCTTGGATATTGCTTGGAGATGGCTTCATAACTACCTGAAATTGATGGTGTTGATAAAGACGGTTGGGATTTTCCCCATAACGGCCATCTGCTGGCCGGCGAGACGGCTCGACATAGGCCGCATTCCAAGGCTCAGGACCAATAGCTCGCAGGAAGGTATAAGGACTCATCGTTCCCGCCCCCTTCTCATTATCATAAGCCTGCATGAGCATACAGCCCTGATCATTCCAGAATTGCTGTAAAGTCAAAATTATTTCCTGAAAGGTAAGTTTCTTGGACATTAGTTACTCCTTTTGTTTTCATTTTAGCTCTGGGACTATCTTTTGCTCTGTTTGAACAAACAAAAGAACCACATCCGACAGTCCTAGGCTATTGCGACCTAGGGGCGTCAAAAACGCGGTTCCACCCTAATTTATTACTTCATTACGTTTAAAAATATTAACCGAAAGCGCCATCTGCTCTGCTTCCCTATCTGGCTCACACTATCCCAGACTCGCTAAAAAGTAGACAAAGTGATTTCTTTCTAAAAAAGATTATAGCAGAAATTCTAACTATTGTAAAACACTTATGTGCCTATCATAAAAGAAATCCCTCAAGTCTAAACCTAAGGGATTCTAATTCTAAAGTAAGCTTGAAATATTTAAGCTTGTCTTGGTTTTCTTGGCTTCACAACTCTTGGTTTTCTACCATCAAGTTTTCTCCTAGCCATCTTCAAATTCGCAATAGCTTCCTTAACCTCTACTTGGCTAGCACCTGGATCTCCAAGAACTGCCTTAGCTTGTGCATAGGCCTCTAAGTAAGCTGCTTTAACATTCTCGCTAGCATAGATAAATTTATTGCTGATTGCTTGATAGTGCATGTCGTATTCTACTAATTTTTGCAAATCAGTAAAGTTCGTTGGCTTACCATCTAATTTTTTCTCAGTAGCTGCCAGTTTGGCCAGTGCTGTATCGATTTGCTCCTGGGTTACCTTCTCTTGTAGTAAAAGAAGAGTAACTTCTTGGAAGGCTTTGTCATAGGCACGGCGGTTTCTATCCTTAGCATTAGCATAAGCACCTGTTTTCGTTGTTGCAGCATACGCTTCTACTGCCGCTTTAACAGCTGCTACATCGGATTCTTTACCGTCAAGATCAGTTGTTGCGGCTTGCAATTTAGCAACAACAGCATCCACTTCTGCCTGTGTCAATTTACCAGCTAAAGCAGCTTTAGCAGATTGATAAGCTTGATCATAAGCCAGACGTTTTGCGCTAGAAGCATTGTAATATTGAACCGTCGATACTAGATTTGATTGCTGATTAACCGCAGCCATAAGAAGGGTTTTAACAACAACTCCTAATTTAAGAAGATTGTTCTTACCTTCAAGGACCTCAACAGTTGGATCTGTTTCCACAAGCTCATAACCAGTTGGGAGATTTACAAAGACAGAGTAGAATCCTGCCCCTACTGATCGTCCAAAGGAATTCTTGCCAAATTTAGCAGCAGGTAACATATATACATCGCCATTGTTGTTCTTCAGAAGCACTTGGGTATTCTTTGGTACAGCCTGATCAAAAGTAACACTGACTGGCGCAAAGACAACTTCCTTAACAAGGAACTCGATGGTCTTGAAGCTATCTTGTGCTGTTAATTCAAATTCCTGCGTCTTGGAACTGTAGAACTTGATTTCATCTCTATCATAGGTGAAGACTTCCACTGTATAACGGCCGAACGGCAAGAAGTTGATATCTTTTCCTTTGTCCAAATCAACGTATTTTCCTTTGTCGTCCTTGATTCGATAAACAAAGGTCGTGTCGACATCTTTATGTGTAGTTGCATCCACCATGGAAACTCGAATCCGACCTGAATTTTCAGGGCTGACAAATTCAGACAAGGCAAGAACATCTTTGTTGCCTGCATAATCTTCTACCGCATAGAAAATCTGGGACTTGTCCACTCCTTCTGGCAAGGTGTACGTACCATCTTCATTGGCTGAAAGATAAACTCTATGCTCGTATTCCCGTTCTTTCCCATGGGAATCCACGTCTTTATAAGTGATTGAACCTTCTTCGTCTGCCTTCAAGTAGAAAACTTGTTCGCGCAGGATACCACCGTTTCCGACATCATTTGGCTTACGGACTGTTAAAGTCTCAACACCGTCTTTATTCGTGATATAACCTGAAGTAATCTGAGGTTTTTGGGTATCAATTTGGAGATCGAAACTTACAGTTTGCTCTTCTGCACCAGGCACGTCAGGTGTGTAGCGAACGACATAGGTATAGCGACCATCTTCTAACAGGTTGCCCTTGCTATCGCGACCATCCCAAACAGTATTTGTCAAAAGATAAGACTTCGGTTTTCTCGCATCACCGCTATAGAAATTCTTACGACCATCCCAAGCCTTGCTACTTTGCCAGATTGGGAAGCGGTAGTCAGTATCATCTGTTGTATACACACTAGCTGTCAGATTGTTCACATTCCGGTAGAAGACAGAGCGGTACTGAATCACATCTTTATTGCCATCGCCATTTGGTGAGAAGGCTAAGCGAATATTGCCATCAGCATCCAGCTGCAAGATATGTTTCCCATCGGAATTTTCTGCTGTTCCTAAGACAACTGAACTGCGGTCTACAGCTTTGCCAGTTGAATAAAGAGTATCTTTAGACGTTGTTACGAGGCTCGTCACATTGCTTTTAGAATCAATACTTTTATCCTCTGGCACCTGATAATAGAAACCTGATTTGCCATCGCGAACTAATTTATAAATTGGTTTTTCAGCAGCTGGCAGATTTTGGAATTGACCACGGAATCCCATAAATGGCAGACTCACTACGTCACCATCATCTGCTGGATCAACAAAGCGAACAAAACCTTCTAAGAAGTAGCCGTTTGGCATTAACTTGGTCAGCTCTTCTGCAAATTTAGCTACATTAACCTTCACAGTTACAGTCTGACTACTATGAGCCTTAACCGTAACTTCAGGCCATACTGTCTCAGTCAATTTACGAGGTGTCAGATCGAATTGACCGTCCTTAACCGTATCCGTATTGGTATTGACAATCATTTTCAGGGTTCGGTCAGTATCTGTAATATTATGAACCGTCACGTCAAACGTAAAGCTATCTTCGACATTGCCTAAGGATACGCTTGGGTATTGATTTTCACCAGTAACATAAAGTCCAGTAGACACTGCGGCAGCTGTATCAACGATTCCTGCACCTTGCTGACGCGGAGAGGTATAAGCGCCTGTTTCTTTATCAATATGCAATTTCGCAGTAGACATGATCAAAGCCTTGACCAATTCAGAATTCTGAGCTGGAGTTAGGTTTGGATAATGCTTGAGCAGGTATTCTTTGACCAAGGCAGCGACACCAGCCACATGTGGAGAGGCCATACTGGTTCCGTTCATGCTACCATAGGTATTGTCATTGAGTGAAGAATAGATAGATCCTCCTGGAGCTGACACGTCTGGCTTCAACTGACCATCGGTTGTAACACCCCAGCTAGAGAAGTCAGATAGTTCCTTAGCTGTTGGATTTGGACGATTATCTTTCAATCCGTTGAAGGCAATCTTATAATTACCAGCAGCCAAGGCTTCACCATACTGTTTGCTGATAAAGGCTGATGGAACTGATTCTGAATCCTTATCCAAGGCCATCTGGATATTAGCCCCTTCAACATTATTGTAAATGAGGGCACCAGCTGCACCATGTTGGATAGCATTTTTAATCTTCTCAGAGAACGTAATCGAACCACGCTGAATAAGGGCCAATTTCCCTGTCAAATCTAGGCCATTAAAATCTTCTTCACGACCTTGACCAGCATTGACATACTCATATTCCTTGCCTTTTTCAAAATCAGCCTTGCTATCTGCTTTGGCAAATGTGAATTTTCCGTTGCTTAATTTAGCATTGTCTTCTAGACCACGAACTTCCATGACTTCCTCAGTCACTACCGTATTATCAACAGAGGCAACTGAAATAGCTCCTTCTGCAGTTGAAGGATTTCCGACTAAACCATAGTCTGGATTTTCAGCTAGAGGTTTGGAATGGCCACTTCCGAAAGTATTTTCGTTACCAGCCGCAATTACGACACTGACTCCTTTAGCTCGAGCTCGTTCAATCGCTGCAGAGAGACTAGGACTCATGTTTACGACTGATCCTGTTGCTGAACCCAAACTCATGTTGATGGAATCTGCCCCCAAGGCTACCGCATCTTCAATGGCCTTGATATAAATGGCGTCGCTCGTAGTTTTTTGACGGTCTGAGAAGACCCGCATGAACATCACTTGGGCTTCAGGAGCAACCCCATAGATGTATTCTCCATTGCTATCCTTCTTGTCTGGATTTCCAGCCGTGATACCAGTAACGTGCATACCGTGAGAATAGCTATCTTTTTCCTTGATGCTATCATCGCCATCAATATAGTTATAGGCATAGACAACCTTGCTGTTATACCATTTACCATAATCAATTCCGGCCTTCTTCTTTGCTTCTTCAAGAGCAGCCTCCGTTTGGTATTTGGCCTTTGAAGGATCTGAAATACGCAAGACTTCATGGTGGACATCTAAACCAGAGTCGATAACAGCAACCAAGCGACCTTCCCCTTTATAACCTTGAGACCAAGTTTGAGGAACCTTGATGATTTCATTACTACTGATGCTTGTTGGTTGCTCGTCCTTGCTGACTTTAGCTTCTTCCGCAGAAGTCGCAGTAGCAACTGGCTGACCTGTATTTTCTGACGCTACAGCTTCTGTAGTCGCTGGCTTGCTTTCAGGATTTTCAGTCCTAACCTCCTGCTTATCATCTTTCTTCTCAGATGAAGGGCTTGTTACCTCTGCTGTCGAAACAGGCTGTTTGGGCTCTGTAGCTACTTCCTTTTCGCTAGCTACTTGCTTTTCTTCCTTAGTTTCTCCTGCTGATGGAACTTGAGCATTTGCTGGCTCTGAACTTGAGGATTTGTCTACTTCTTCAGAAGCTTGCGACTTGTCCTCTTTTACTGTCGCCTTATCCGCAGAAAGAGACTCCTGCTCTGACGGATCAGCTGTCGTAACTAGGCTTGACTGCTGACTCGCTTCTGATGTATTAACGGCAGTCTGTTCGTCCGCATTAGCTTGGCCTGAACCAAAAATCAAAGCAGTTCCCAACAAAGCCGAAGCCAAACCAAATTTGAACTTCCGAAGTGAAAAACGTTGTTGTCTTTTCATACAAAACTCCTCAATATTTTTTAAATCATATTATAATAAAAATTGTCTGAAAATTCATACTTTGTTATAAAATGTAACGAAAATGTAATATTCCCGAATGTTTTTCTACTAAATACCTATTTTATAAAGTTTGATGAGTCAATTTGTTTGAATCATAGAACAAAATTAGAATAATATACAGTTTTTACCACCTTTGTCACAAAAAATAGGTCACTTAGCGATCTAGCAAGGAATTCCTTTTTATCGAAAACGCTTGCCGACCCAAAAACTTTGTGATATAATTAACATATTAATGATAATAACTAAACAGGAGGAACTACTTATGAAAGCAGTTGTTGTTAATCCAGAAAGCACTGGTGTGGAAATTATCCAAAACAAAGAACTCCGTCCGCTTGAAACAGGTGAAGCTCTTGTAGAAATTGAATACTGTGGTGTCTGCCACACTGACTTGCACGTTGCACATGGTGACTTCGGCAAGGTCCCAGGCCGTATCCTTGGTCACGAAGGGATCGGTATCGTCAAAGAATTGGCTCCTGATGTAAAGAGCTTGAAAGTCGGTGACCGCGTCAGTGTCGCTTGGTTCTTTGAAGGTTGTGGCACATGTGAATACTGTACTACAGGACGTGAAACTCTTTGCCGTACAGTAAAAAATGCTGGTTATTCTGTTGACGGTGGTATGGCTGAACAATGTATCGTAACAGCTGACTATGCTGTCAAAGTTCCTGAAGGTCTTGATCCTGCACAAGCTTCTTCTATCACTTGTGCTGGTGTAACTACCTACAAAGCCATCAAAGAAGCTCAGCTCCAACCAGGCCAATGGATCGTCCTTTATGGTGCAGGTGGTTTGGGTAACCTAGCTGTTCAATATGCTAAGAAAGTTTTCAATGCCCATGTTATCGCAGTCGACATCAACAATGACAAACTTGCCTTAGCAAAAGAAGTTGGTGCTGATATTGTCATCAATGGACATGAAGTTGATGATGTTCCTGGTCTCATCAAAGAAAAAACAAACGGCGGTGCTCATTCTGCTGTCGTAACAGCCGTTTCTAAAGTGGCCTTCAACCAAGCCGTTGATTCTGTACGTGCAGGCGGTCGTGTAGTTGCCGTTGGTTTGCCATCTGAAATGATGGATCTCAGCATTGTTAAGACTGTTCTAGACGGTATCCAAGTCATCGGTTCTCTTGTAGGTACTCGTAAGGACTTGGAAGAAGCCTTCCAATTTGGTGCTGAAGGCTTAGTTGTTCCAGTCGTTGAAAAACGCCCTGTTGAAGATGCCGTAGATGTCTTTGATGAAATGGAAGCTGGTACTATCCAAGGACGTATGGTACTTGACTTCACTCACTAAGCTCTCTTTCTATGAAACAAAAAACGGACTACTCTATGGTTAGTTCGTTTTTTTATTGATTCTTTTACGGTATAGGGTTCTTAAGGTTTGTTGCAAAAAAGATCTCACTATTTATGAAGAAAACAGATCTATCACCCTGTTTATAAAATAGCGTGCAACAAGCTCTTTTTCATCACTTTATAACTGAAAATACATCATAATACTAAAGCATAAGACCTAGGGAATAATCCTTAGGTCTCATCTTTATGACTTAAAAAATACGAAGAAGAATTTTTCATCGCAAACCTTTCACGCCGTTACTCCAGATCTATCCCCTTCTCACGGAGATTATCTAAGCACTCCTCATAGTAGGTGGCATCATGCTCACCATAGATAGGATTGCCTAGCTTCTCCTCAGACAAGTCCTCATAAGGAGGGCAGGTCTTACCACGGTAGTTCTTGTCCAGCCATTCTGGGCCGACCCGATAACCACGACTAGCCATTTCCTCCATGATCAAACGATGATAGACATAGAGACGATAGGGCGAGTGGGTAAAGACATAGTCCACCGTCGCATGCCTTCTCCCCCAGCCATTACCACGTAGGGCGCAACACTCCCGATGTTGCCCCAAAAGCTGAGGTCGGGGAAGTTGAGGAATCAAGGCCTCATGCCAAAGTCTCATGTAAGTCTCCTTTCAGTAAAGTAAAATGTTGTAAGTAGGTGTTTGGATAAAGGGCAAGTAAACATCCCATGGAAGCCTGGCCCTATGCTCTGGGATTTGACAGGTATGCGAAATCATATAATTCAACCCGTCCATTCTTCAAGTATTGACGGATTTCTTGGTAAATCTTGCCAGGATAGCTCAAAGCAAGATCCTTATTTTCTGCCCAAAGTTGCTGACAAAGTGCACGTTGGTTCTTACTATTCATATCCGAAACTAACTCCCTTTTAAAAAATGAGCGAATTATGAGCGGAATATGAGCGAATAAATGAGTTCTCATTACTGACCGTATGAAGCTTTTTTCATCTTCTACGAGTCACAATGCCTCAAGAAACAAAGTAATAGTTTTCTTTTAATTCTCGGAATCGGTCAAAACTGAGAATACCCTCATTTTGTAATCTGCCTAAAACGACACTAGGATGAATATCGATCTCCTCCGCAAAGTGTATAATATCCGACTTATCAAAGTTTCCTTTTTCTACAAAAGCCTGATAGTCTTCAGGGCTAATCAAGAGATCTTTTGCAAACTGGTCTGCCTCTTCCTCAGAACGTCGGTAGGATTCACTATTTCCATCATCAGATGAAAAATCATTCTCCAGAATATGCCCAATCTCGTGAAAAAGGGAGAACCAGAAAATATCGGATACTTTGTTTCGATCTGTGAGTAATAGCATGGCACTGCCATTTCCAAATTTTTTCGTTGCTCCATTCAGATTGGCATTTGGCAAAGCAGGAAGGCCAACTAGGACAACACCACAGTCTAGCAAGATATCAGACAAGCGTTGAGGAAAAACTTCTGGACTTTGTCTGGTCAACTTTCTCAAAGCAGGCAAATTTTTCTCTAACTTTCTACGATTGAGCTTGGTAGTCGTTTTATCACGCGCTTTTTTAGATGCCAACTCCAGCATGATATTGGAGTTCACTATACTTTTAGGCGTAAACTCACGTGTATTCCGATAGCTCACTAGATGGTTGAAAGTCGTGAGGTTTTTTAAATGTGCCACACCTAAAATCTTGCGAAGCTCAACAATCTTTTCTTTCAAAGTATAGCGTTTTTCTGGAAAGTAGCCTTCTTTCTTAAAATACTTGAAATCTATCATCTCACAGATTTCTTTCTCACTACCTTCTTCTAGCTCTTTTTGTTCTACGATCTCTGCAACTTTTACATCATAAGCATTTTGAAGATTGAGCCAGGTTTGCATAGAAACTCCGCTTAGCTTGGCTAACTTATGAGCCGTATCCTTACTAATAGACTCCTCAGCGTTGACGATTTTGCTGACAGTCTTTGCTGAAACTCCCAAACGCTCCGCAAATTCCTTCTGCGTTACATTATAATCTTCAATCAACTCTTCAACATACTGACCTGGATGAAAAGCAATCAGGTCTTTGTATTCAACAATTTTATTACTCATAGTGATTGCTGACCTCCTCTATCTTTAGGATTTCGATCTCTCGAGGCTTTAAAAAAATAACATCTTTATCTACCTCACGAAACCCTACAATCAAGCGATAGGAACTCTTTCGACCATCTATATCCAAAGCAAACTGTCCTTGTCTCTTTCCCTTGAGTTGGTGAAAGTGATACTTAGGAAAAGCCGTCACACTAGCCAAAGAATCCGCCGCTTCCAAAAAGTTGATCAATTGATGAAACTTTACAGCAAGCTTATCCGAAAAATCCTTCTTCGCCTGTGTCAGCTCTGTGCACTGCTTTTCAACAGTTTTATTTTTATAGATAAGCTTCATAAGTTCCTTTCCATTCAAATTAAATTACCTATTAGGTAATTTAATTATAGCATCTTTAGACAATAAAAACCAGCCAAAGATTGATTTGGCTGGGATTTTAAATCGGGTTGACATATCTAACCACTTTCCCATCACCCTTTGAACTCCTTCAAAAACTGTTTGAGCTCAGCATCTGCTTCTGGTGTGGTTCCGTGGAGTTGATTCAGCATCTCTAGTAGAGAAGCTGTTTGGCTTTCGATTGCTTTATTTGTATCATTAATCTTGCTGACAATTTCTGTCAGTGGCTCTACTTCTTCCTCCTCAAAGGTATCTACATAGCGAGGAATATTGAGGTTATAGTCATTTTCGACGATTTCTTCATAGCTTGCTAGATGGGCAAACTTGTCAATCTCCTCACGAGACTTATAAGCTTTCAGAATCTTTTCGATATGGGCATCCGTCATGATATTCTGGTTTTTCCCCTTATCAAACTCCTTAGAAGCATCGATAAAGTAGACGTCCCGATTGGTGCGATTCTTTTTGAGAATGATAACCGTGGTCGGAATGCTTGTATTGAAAAAGATATTGGCAGGAAGACCGATCACGGTATCAATAGCCCCTTCTTCCAGCAAGGCCTTACGAATGGTTCCTTCAGCATTGCCACGGAAAAGAACACCGTGGGGAAGGACGATAGCCATAACCCCATTATCCTGCTTGAGGTGGTAGTAACCATGCAAGAGAAAGGCAAAGTCAGCTTTGGACTGAGGCGCAAGTTTCCCAAAAGGAGAGAAACGAGGATCATTCAGGAATCCAGAGCTTGCAGACCACTTGGCAGAGTATGGAGGATTCATGAGAACACCGTCAAAGTTGGTTGGCTCTTGTGTCGGCCAGTCTTCATCCAGCGTATCAGCATTATGCAAGAACTGGTTTTCAACAGGAACCCCATGGAGGATCATGTTCATCCGAGCTAGATTATAGGTCGAGGTATTGAGCTCCTGACCAAAGTATTGGACTGTTTGAGGTTGATGAGAATACTTCTTAGCATTGAGCAAGAGAGAGCCCGATCCCATGGTGGCATCGTAGATAGTAAAGCCTTGCTCGTCTTCACGCCCTAAAAAGGCAATCTGGGTCATGAGCTTGGCTACAGGCTGTGGAGTATAGAACTCTCCTGCTTTCTTACCCGAGTCGGTCGCAAACTGACCAATCAAGTACTCGTAAGCATCCCCAAGCATATCACCCGCATGACCTGCTACATCCAGCACTGCTAGCTCTTTCATAACGGCAGCCACTAGCTGATTTTGCTTTTGAGGAGTTGCCCCTAGCTTCTTGGAATAGAGATCAATATCCTCAAATAGGTTTTCATAAAGTTCATCACATTGCTCAATATCTCGGAAGCCCTGAGCTAGATCTTCCAGCTGGAAGGTGCCTTCATTGACCCGATCCACCAAGGCTGTAAAGGTCAGGTCTGGCTTGATGACATAGTTGAGCTCATCCTTGATGACGGAGATGAGGTCCTCTTGAGAGTCTGGATCCTCATAGTAGGATCGGTAAAGAGCCAAGGCTTCATCCAGACTCTCTGTCTCCTCCTCCATGATCTCAGCCACAAAGAAGAGCAACTTATCTGAGAGGTATTTATAAAAGACCATCCCCAAAAGGTAGGACTTATAGTCATTGGCATCCATCTTAGAGCGGAGCACGTCTGCTGAGTTCCACAGGGCTTGGTAGAGCGACTGGGACGTTTGTGTTGTTTCCATAATGTTTCTTTCTATCCTTAATTGTTTCAATGAACTGTTACAATTGTTTATTTAGTTTTATCCAATACAATTTCTTTAAACTCTAAAAAATCATATTTTTTAAAAATATAATTCAATTGAGTTATCCGATCATTCATTCTTTCTATAGCATTCAGCTCGATATCGATAAGGGTATCTTTATAGTTTATAGAATATATTCTTGTATCTTCAATTATTTTATAGCAGATATCATAGTACTTTCTAGAATATCTCCCAAAGAATTTATCAAAAGAAGTACCCACACATTCTTTATATAAATTAACAATTCTATTTAAAGGAATATCACAATATTTCAAAACACGGCGTTCCATTAGATGATTGTAAACGCCCATTCCTCTATATCTTGTTTCAAGACTATCTATAAACGGTAAATACTTCAAATAGTAATAATCTATTTCAAGTTTTTGATTCTTAAGTTCTTCTTTTAATAAAATTTTAAATTCTTTTTCAAAAGATTTTTTAAAATTTACTCTATCCCAAAACACAAATGCCAAAACACCTAATATTACAGTCGCAACAAAACCTAAGGCAGCATAATATGTATTAGTTAGTGAATTTATTGTATTTAATAAGTCTTCATTACCCAAAATTAATCTCCTATATAAACATATCCTGCAAGAGTTTCTTTTTCAGCGTTTCTAACTGAGAAATTTTTTCTTGGTGAGAGCTGATGAGGTTATCGAGATTAGTGAAGTATTTTCCAATGGCTTGTTGTTCATCTTTTAAAGGAAAGTAAAACTTCATTCTTTTAAAGTTGCCTGTTGTAATTTGATTGATTGTTGAACCTAAGTTTCTATGTATTTCAGAGATAAACATTTTTGTGTCTAATAGAGCATTTATAAATTCAGGATTATCACACCTTACACCTGTCATAAATGCACCTATAACTGTGTTTAGCATTTCTGTTCTGATTAGTGCATGTTTACCAATCAAATCTCTCGATCCATTCCTTACTACAACTACAATATCGCCAGATTTGACATTTTGGCAATTAACAATATCAGGATTGACAAACACATTGTCTATATATATTAACTCACCATCCCTTACATTAGATGATCGTAAAACTAGAGTTCCGCAAGAAAGTACATCACTTGGTTTATATGTTAATCCAGAGTAAAATTTTACAACGTCACCTAATTCTTTCACTTCCCACTCACCTTCAAATCCATCCAAACGAATCTCAGGAACCTTCTGTCCAACTTTGGGAAACATTTTTGAGAGCATGGTCGCCTTGAGAGATTGGTAATTAGCGAGATTTTCCTTGTAGCTGACCAGAAGGTCGTCGAGGGTACGGAAAAGGGAGCCGATAGAGTTTTGTTCAGGGAGAGAGGGAATGCTTAAATCCATTTTCCCTAACTCTTTACCAGAGATTTCTAAAAAAGTTGATCCAGCTGAATGTTTCAGGGCATATTTTTTTATCTGATCTGAATATGAATATAAAAAGTATACATCAGTTCCTTCATTTACAACTAATGATTGAAAACCTTGATTCGTTGTAGAATCTTCAGTTAGAATACCAACATCACCAATTCCTGCACGTGAAGTAAATAAAATTGTTTTAAATGCTGGCAGCAACTTCGCTGAACTTTTTTGTAAACCTAACTGTGAAATTGTCTTCTCACTTTTAGTTAAGTAAACTGTTTTTCCTACCTCGGTAGGAGAAAACCAATTAATATCTCCATTCCAATAGGAAGATTGCTTAGTATCAGGAGTTCCACCTCCAACAATTTCAGCAATCTTATTCAATTTAGTTTTTGCCCATTCATCTGAATATTCAATAAATCGAACACTAGGTATTCTTTTTTGTTTCATTCCTTATTCCTCTCAACCTAATGTACAGTACTTTGGCTTCTTGTACAAGTATTTCTTGCTTAAAGTAAATTATTTTTTTAATATTTCTTAAGCCATATATTAAAATTTCTATAATTTATTTTCTATTTGTACTATTTTCAATGCGAGAGTGAATTCGATATCCTAGCGCACTCTCAATTTTCTTCTTCCTATTTTTTAATTGTGATAACATCAAATTGTTAGTATTTGGACTAATTTTATCAAAAATGTGTTGAGCACGTTTAGTGTAGCTTATGAAATTACTTGGATAATATTTAGATTTCCCAAAATCTGTATATAAAGCATAAATCTTATGTCGATTAGGTAACTTTGTTAAATTTTTATTTTTTTGAATGCTTTTCGATTTGTATATTAATTTTCTTGCTTCGCGATAAAATTTATAAATACTTTTTTCCCGTAATTTAACATTACTACCATCAAATGTAAAACCTAAATAATCAACATGACTTTCTTTACATAGACTATCATAGATTACATCATCTTTTATTTGGTATGTTTTATTCTTTTCAGCTTGGAGACAAATCCTGTTAATTTCTGCTAAGCTCTCCAATTTTGAATTCATTTTCTTTACATAATCAATGCCATACTCATCCTTAAGCATTTCCTCATTAAGGACTAAAATAAAATCGTCAGAATACCTTTGGTAAAAACCATTAAAATCTCTTGCTAAGTCAGATAAATCCTTATCAAAATCAATCGCATATATATTAGCCAAAACACCACTCAAAGAATTGCCTTGTGGTATTCCATAACAATTAGTGTTTATGTGGCATCTCTGTTTTTTCTGATATTTCCTAAAATCTCTTATACTATTAAAATAGCTATAATACTTCTTTTGGACTAACGGGCTATTTGATGATTCTAGACTTTCCTTATCAATATAAGCAAATTTTGTTATAGATTTAAAAACATTATACCAATCATCAGATAATTTTTGAACATTGAGTACTCGAATTAATCTTTCTTTCAACAATCTATGATCGAGAGTATCAAAGAAATGTTCAAAATCTCCAACAATAATTAGTGCATTTTTTTGACTTTTAATAAAAGATATAGCTTCTGCAGCAAAATTAATACTACTTTGATGCTTTTTATTGGTACGATAAGCAACAGAATATTGATTAAGCTTTGTATTTCTCATCCATTCATTATATTTAATGTTTAATAAGTCTGAGTAATACTTATAAATATAACTATCTAGGTGGCCAGAATACATTAAAGTACGAGCTTTACGTTTAATAGGTCGAACACTTGATATTTTTAATTGTTTTCCTACATACTTCACAGTTATTCTTTCATTACGCAAAAAAGGAAGAAAGCTATGATGAGCAATCTTTTTGGAATTTAAAACATATAATTTAACTTTATCAAAACTAATACGCTTATCAAGGTGCTTATATTGCTTACAAATGTATAATTTAAAATTAATCTCGTTCATAATAATAATAAAAAAGGAGCAATATTAGTAATAGGTCGGTAATCCTATATATAACTAATATTGCACACTCACTAAAATAAATTACCGATTTTTAAATTCGTCGTAATCTCAATAAGAATATTAATTAAAAGTTGTTTGAACATATCAAACATCTCCTTTCTTATTAATGAATTTTTTCAACTCTTTTCATAAGAGTAGAGATTGTCCTCACTAATTCTAGCTTGACAATCTCGACTCTGATACGCTGGCCGAAGGACAGTCGTGTCAAAATTCGTATTATTATCCTACATAACAACACGCCTGTAATGAAGATTACAGGTGAGAACGTCCAGAAATTATTTGGCGACATTAAGTTCTGTACGATTGAGACAACGAAATTCATATTCCCACGCGGCTATACCCGTGGACTATATTATAATAACATTTTATAAAAATTCGTCAAGTTGTTGTTTAACTTCATTAATTGTATCTAAAACAAAAAAAGAGAAGTTCATCCTTCTCCTCTTCGCACTATTCAACTTTATATTATCCCTTTGTCAAAAATTTAACTAATTCAACATCTAATAGGGATTTATTATCACTAAATTTTTCTACATGATTTAAATACTCAAGGAACAACTTTGGTGTCTTTTGTGTCTCATCAAGTATAAAATTCTTATCCTTATTTTCTCTATACTGAGTATTAATGATCCTATCTCTAAGTTGTTTCTGAGTCAAAGGTTTACCCGAAGAATCCTGATTTCTTGGATCTTGTTGTATTCCTTTAAATATATATGATACATATCTCTCAGGTGTTACTTCATATCTTTTATTTACAATATTTTTTGGAATTAAAATCAATAATGGATTACTTTTTTTCACATCTGGGTCAAGTAAATATCTACTCTTAAACTTCGACCATTCATGTTTCTTAATATCCCAATAATCAAATTCCATTGTATCTTCACTTATTCTCAAATTATGTTTCTTGGCTTGCTTTAATGAAAACTCAATTAGTTCCTTTTTCAGTAAACTAACTATTAAGTCAGTCATTCTATCTTTAGAAAATTTAAAAGTGAACATTGGCATAGCCACAGATGTTAGTAAGTTTTCTTGAACATGTTGTTGTGAACCATATACATATCCAAAAAATTGATTTAGCATTCTCATTGATACGCCTGTCCCACAAGATTTATTTTGAGAATATCCTAGATGAACTGCATTACATTCTTTTGAATGATTAAATAAATTTAAAGCATCATATTTCTTGTTATTTTGGTATATCATATATACTGTTCTAATAAAATCATCGACAATTTTTTTAAAATTGTTTGGTAATAACAACGGATCTACAAATAACATAACATCTTCATTTGTATCAACATCTAAAAAGTCTAATCCAATTTGTATGTGTTCTCTATTTAAATAATTTGATAATCGTATACCGATCACCCACTTTCCATAATATTTTGTAGAATATAGGTTAGATTTTTTCGCTTAGATTTACAATCTATCAAATTAATGATACACTAGAGGTGGAATTTTTGAATAGTGCTTTCCTGAACTAGCTAAAAATCCATAATCCTATCAAGTCGTCAGCTGCTACTGACGTCTTTTTTTCTACGTTTATATTATACCAAACATTAATAAAAAATCAATATGTTGTATTATTTTTTTGATAAAACATAGGGGTAACACAAGATATTGTTATACACGTGTAATTCAACCTATATTTCGAACATTCCCTATATCTAGTATGTTTCATTTCTAATACCATACCCAAAATATCCCCTAGAATAGATATTCTAGGGGATATTTCAGCCTATTTGATTGATATTCACCTCTATCCTACCTCCCCACTCTCAGTGGTTCAATCACTTCTTCAATCAGTTGGGTATAGGCTTCTTTGATTTGTTTTTTGTAGCTGAGTGGGTTGAGGGCATCTGCTACTTCTACTTTATAGTCTTTATAGCGTTGGCTCTTGGTCAGCTGGCTTTCACCTGTTTGCTTTTTTGCGCCTTTGCGGTAGTGTTGGATATAGTAGCGAAGCTCGTCCTCTCCGACATACCATTTTTTGATAAAGTTGGAGATATGTTTGTCAATCACCGTCTCAATCATATTATCTAAGACACCTGTGATGGATAAACCTCGATAAAGTTTTGGATTTGCCTGCACTTCCGTCCAAAGATTTTGGATGATTGTCGCAAGTCCTGGATTGGTTCTATTCAAGCCTTGGATATAACCATCCACGGCAGCAATATCCTTATCATTAAGAGGCTCTGCTACATTGTCATCCTGCTGGATCATACTCTGGATGAGAGTCAAGATATAGGCATAGTTGATCTCATCGACCTGAACTGACTCAAGCTCATAGTGGATATCTAGCGGATCATCTTGATTATCGTCATCTACACGGCTTTTAAGCTCTGCTAGAATGTTTTGATAGAGACCTAGGTAACTTTCTAGCTTGGCATCAGTCAAGCCAGTCTCTTGGTAAATCTCCTCTTCTTTGTATTCATTATAGACGCGGATAGAGGCCAGATACTTATCAAAGGCTTGGTAAGATTTCGCTATTTTACGTAGCTGAGCTGTGCTAGCTTGCTCGATAGCGATTCCCTCTTCTTCATGGTCCGTAACTTGCGCTTGAAATTCTCCGCAAGCTGATAGAAAGTTGCTTTTTTCTTCTTCCCAACTTGGAGCCAAAACCTCATTTTCTCCCCCATTGGAGTAGAGCTTGAGAGCATTGTCGACGGCTTCCTTAAAGGCTTGAGGGCGCTGGAAGGTGATGATATGGCCAAAGCGCTTCTTGTCATCAAAGATGCGATTGGTCCGACTAAAGGCCTGGATCAAGTCCTGCGGGCGCATGGGCTTGCGGTCAATAAAGAGCGTGGAGAGACAGGGAGCATCAAAGCCGGTCAAGAGGCGATCAACCACGATGACCAGGTCCAACTGCTCATTGCGATAGAGGTACTTGTCCTGCTTTCTGGCCAGGCGATTATTGACATCGGTATTAAACCCCCGCAGATCCGCTAGTTTAAAATGCGTCCCAAACTCTCGGTTGTAGTCCTCCATGACCTGCTTCATATGGTCTTGGTAGCCGATGGATTCTTCCTCATTTTCAGACACCGAGTAGGTGATGGTAAACTTTGGAAAATCTGGTAAATGTCGTTTGACCCGCTCGGAGACCTTGACCCGCTCCTTGCCAGCCATGATACTCTTGAGCAGATTATAATAAGCCTGTGCTTGTGGGATGGACTTGACCGTCAAAATAGCATCATAGCTTTTTCCAACTCCTTTAGGGATATTGAGCTGTTGCTGGCTCTTATTGAGGATAGCATCCAGGACTTCTAGCATGTGTTCCTTGTCCTCATAAGCACTATCAGGGATCTCTTCCTCCAGCATATCAGAGATGATAGTATTGCGGTAGTCTACCTTAAAGCCGAGAACTGCTCCATCATGGATGGCTTCCTTAACGGTGTATTCATGTAGGCGTTCGCCATACTGTTGGTGAGTGGTTTGAGCCAAGTCTCCCACTTGTTTTCGTTTGTTTTCCTTAAAGATCGGAGTTCCTGTAAAGCCGTACCAGAGAGAGTTTCGGAAGTAGGCCTTGATCTCCTTTTGCATTTGTGGAGTGACAGCTCGGTGGCACTCATCCACGACAAAGGCCACTCGCAGGTCCTTGATCTTCCCAGCATCCCGCTGGTACTTGCCTTCTTCAAACTTGCGCATCATGGTCGTAATTTTCTGAATGGTCGTGACTACCACGCGCTTGTCATTGCTACCTAGGCGCTTGACTAGTTCGTGAGTATTGTCCGTCTCATCGATATCAATGACATCATTGGCAGCGTATGAAAGGAAGGACGAGGTCGTCTGCTGGTCCAGATCTCTGCGATCGACGACAAAGATGGTCTTTTGGATGGCAGGGATCTGCAAGAGATTGCGGGCCACCTTGTAAGAGGTCAGGGTCTTCCCTGAGCCTGTCGTGTGCCAGATATAGCCCGACTCTTGACGGCGAGAAGCGTCCTGTACTGCCTCAATGGCATGGATCTGGTAAGGGCGCAGGAGGATAAGAGCTTTCTTGCTATCGTCTATGACCGAGTACTGCATGACCATCTGATGTGCCCGCGGGATGGAGAGGACCTCATGGGCAAAGCTGGTCAGATCCGTCACAGGCCGGTTGTCTTTATCCACCCACTTGGTCAGGAACTGTTTGTTTAGCTTATTTTCACGGGCTGCAGCGATATAGCGAGTGTCGACCTTATTGGTCACGACAAACATCTGCAAGCTCGAGTAGATGCCACGGAACTTGCCTTCACGGTCGTATTTTTCTATCTGATAAAAAGCTTTCAAAAATCCAACTCCTGGACTCTTGAGCTCAATGTGAATCATAGGAAGTCCATTAATAAGAAGAGTCACATCCATTCGTCTGTCTTGATCTTGAGGGTATGCCTTGTCTCGCTCGACTTGGTTGACTACTTCATAGCTAGATTTTCCAGCAGCGATATTGTCCCGCCAGATGACCGCTAGACGGATGGTACCAAGACTAGCATCTTCTCGCTGAACCTCTACCTTGGCAATGCCATTTTCTCCTGCTAGCCACTTGGCCGCCTCATAATAACTGACAAAGTTGAGCTGATTCTTGATTTGGTGTTTTTCTTGATCAGTCAAGGGATGATCCGCTAACATGGCGACATTATTTTGAGCTAGTTTCTCAAAAAAATTCTCCCACAATTGGTCCTCTGTCTTAAGATCTTTCCGATAGGTCCACTGGCTTTCTCCAGATGCCAACTGCTGGATCAACTGTTTTTCAATTTCTAATTCTTGACTTGTTTTCATTTGATTTCCTTTTGCTTTACATGAGGATTTTTGCGTGATGCTTCTGATTTTTATTATAGCATAGAAAGGCTTGATTTTATAGCGTTTTCATGGTCTGGTAAGAAAATCCCCAGCTCTTTTCAAGCTGGGGATGACTTTATATTTTTAATTCATACACTTCCTGCCAACCGGCTGGTCCTAATATGCGCT
>ERZ772766.697-NODE-697-length-19140-cov-4.041237_pt1 | contig 19140 bp, 14 predicted proteins | sample MGYA00511379_ERZ772766 | MGnify/ENA primary metagenome ERZ772766 (study PRJEB29015, sample SAMEA2737895) | human oral metagenome | biome: human oral; feature: human-associated habitat; material: dental | place: China | collected 2116 ...
GCCCGCCCCGGTAGGCCCCGTCCCGCAGCCGCCCGCCTCCCTGGTCCCGCCCGCCCCGGCCCAGCCGCCCTCCTCGCCGCTGGCCCCCGTCCCCATCCAGCGCGGAACCAGCGCCAGCGACCCGGTCGTGGTCCCTTTGCAGGTGCGTGCGGCCCAGGTCGCCGGCCCCGGGCCCGCGCCGTCGTCGGAGGAGGCGGACCGCACCGTGGCGCGCGGGTCCGGCGCCGCCCGTCTCCTCCTGGACACCGGGCAGCAGGTGATGCTGGGCGGCACCGTCCTGCTGGGGCGTGACCCCGTGGCCGTGCCCCCGTGGACCGGCGCCGTCCTGGTGCCCGTCCCCGACTACTCCGTCTCCAAGACCCACGTGGCCCTGCGCCTGGAGGGATCCCGGGTGCTGGTGCACGACCTGGGCTCCACCAACGGCACCGTCGTGGTCTCCCCGGGCGGGTCGGCCACGGTAGCGGTGCCCGGGGACGTCCTCGAGGCCCCGGCGGGCTCCACCGTGCGCTTCGGGGACCGCAGCCTGAGGGTGGAGGCCTGGTGAGCGTGTCCGCGCCCCCGCCCGTCGCCCCGCCCCAGCCGCCCGGCCCCGTCCTGCGCGTGCGCTCGGGCGCGGCCAGTGACGCCGGGCTGGTACGCAGGCACAACGAGGACTCCTACCTGGCGCGCTCCCCGGTCTTCCTGGTGGCCGACGGCATGGGGGGCCACGAGGCGGGTGACGTGGCCTCCGCCCTGGCCCTGGACGCCTTCCGGGACCTGGTCGGGCAGGACCTCGTGGGGGCGCGGGCGCTGGCCCACCGCATTGACCGTGCCGCGGTGAGCGTGGCCGGCCTGGAGCGGGCCGGGTTCGCGCCGGGGACCACCCTGACCGGCGTCGTCCTGTCCTCCCAGAGCGGCAGGCCCTGCCTGCGGGTGGTCAATGTCGGGGACTCGCGCACCTACCACGTCTCCGAGAGCTCCTTCTGCCAGGTCACCCACGACCACTCCGAGGTCCAGGAGCTGGTCGACGCCGGACGCCTGACCCCGGAGCAGGCGCGTACCTCGGGGCGCCGCAACGTCATCACCCGGGCCCTGGGGGCCGGTGGCGGCGCACAGGTCTACGCCGACCAGTTCCTCCTGCCGGCCCGTGCGGGCGACCGGTTCGTCATCTGCTCCGACGGGCTGAGCAACGAGGTCGCCGCCACCCGGATCGAGGCGGTGGCCCGGGGCGTGGCCGACCCCGGCCAGGCGGCCCGCGAGCTCGTGGGCCACGCCCTGGCCTCAGGCGGTCACGACAACGTCACGGTGGTGGTGGTCGACGTCGTCCAGGCCCTGCCTCCGTGGGAGGTGGGTGACATGGACGAGTCCACGGCCCCCAGTGTGAGTGACGACACTATTCCCCGGCTGCCCACCAGGCGGGCGGGGCACCCGGCGCACCTCGCGCCACCGCGCAGCCACGGCCACCAGCACCAGGAGACGGAGGAGCCATGAGGACGACACCGAGGTGGATACCGGGAGGCGTGCCCCTGGCAGTGTCCCCGCGCGGCCTGGTCGCGCTGCGTGAGGACCTGGGGCTCCTGGAGAGCATGTGGCAGGAGACGGAGGCCGGGCAGGGGCTGGAGGAGGTTCTCCAGGTCCTGGTGCGCGCCCACGGCAACGACGTCTTCACCCTGCCCGACTTCCTGGCCGTGTCCGTGGAGGAGGACGCCGTCCGGGTCGTGGGGCGCGGGGCCTTCCAGGTCCGGGTCGTGGCCGACGGCGGCGAGCAGGTCTTCAGCGCCCCCAGGGTGGTGGTCTGGGACGAGGCCTGCTTCACCGGCGTCCGGGACCTCACCGTGGTCCTGGAGCCCGCCGACGTCGGGACGACGCCGGGCCTGCCGCTGCGCTCGGGCCTGGTGGAGGCCAGCGCCCTGACCTGGCAGGAGCCGGGTACCGGCCTGGGGCCCGCGGACCGGGGGGCCGGTGAGCCGGTGCCTGACCCGGTCACCCCGGTGCCCGACCCGGCGCCGGGCCCCGGGGCGCCTGGCCCGGTGCCGGGCCCCGGGGCGCCCGCGGTGGTGGCCGGGCCTGCCGTGCTGGGTGGGCCTGCCGTGCTGGGCGTGCCAGCGCCCCCCTCCCCGGGAGGCGCGCCCCCGGAGCCTGCGCCCGCGGAGCCGGCGGGGCGCGTCCCCGAGACCTGGTCGGCAGCCCCCGTCCCGGCGCCTGTGCCTGCGGGGCCGGCGTCCCTGGAGCCCGCGCCCGCTGGCGACGCCGGAGCGACCCTGCGGCCGGAGGACGTGGACCCCTACGCCGGGCCCCGGTGGGCGCAGGGTGCCCAGGAGACCGCGGTCCCCGGCCCTGAGGACCAGGTCAGCAGCCTCGATACTCCTGAGGCGCCTGGGACTCCTGAGGTTCCCGAATCACCTGAGGCTTTTGTGACGCCTAATATTCCTGGAGCGTTTGGGACTCCTGAGGTGTCCGGTGCTCCTGGGACGCCTGAAATGCCTGAAGCGCCTGAGGTGCCTCATACTCCTGGAGCTCCTGAGGTTTCTGGTGTCCCTGGGACGCCTGGGATGTCCAGGGCCGGCCTCGAGGGGCCGGGGGACCAGCCCGGCTCCGGGGCGCCGTCCCCCGCCCCGGACCCGGCCCAGTCCGCACCTCCGGTCCCGGCCGCGCTCCCAGTCCCGGTCCCGTCCGCACCCCTGCCCGCGCCCCCGGCCCCAATCCCGGCCGCACCTCCGGCTCCGGCCCGGCCGCCCCAGGACCCCGGACCGGCCAGCGTGGAGCAGGTCGAGGAGGACTACTTCGGCCACCTCTTCGATGCCACGTCCCTGACCCCGCACCGGGTCGAGGACGCCGCCATCCGCCAGGTCCACTGCGACGACGTCAGCCCCCTGGATGCGGTCAGCGCACGCCACCAGCCCCAGGGCGACCCCCAGGCGCCGAGTACGAGCCAGGGGACGGGCCAGGTCCCGGACCCGCCCGGCGGGGCTTCGGGCGAACTCCCGGGTGGGCTCCCGGATCCGCCCGGTGGGACCCTGGCCGCGGGGGATGGCTGGCGGCATGACGGGCGTACGGTCTCCTCGGCCCAGCTGCGTGCGGAGTGCCAGGCCGCCCTCCCCCAGGGAGGCGACGCCGCTGCCCTGCCGGGCCCGGCGGGCGGGACCGGCCTGCCCGGTGGGATCCCAGGCGGCCTGCCCGGTGAGGCCCCGGGCGAACTCCTGGGCCAGGTCCCGGACCCGCCCGGTGGTCTCCCTGGTGGGCCTCCCGGTGGGCTCCCGGACTCGCCCGGCGGGGTCCCGGCTGCGGGGGGTGACTGGCGGCATGACGGGTGCACGGTCTCCTCGGCCCAGCTGCGTGCGGAGTACCAGGCCCTGGGGACGGGCCTCCCCCTGCCCCCGGGGACGGTGCCGGACGGATCCGCGCCCATGGTCCTGGCCGCCTTCTGCCCCGCCAACCACCCCAACCCCGTGCACGCCAGCAGGTGCCGGCAGTGCGGCGCCGAGGTGACCTCGGCCACCGGCATGGTCCGGCGTCCGCCCCTGGGGCTGCTGCGCGCGTCCACCGGCGCCACCGCGGTGCTGGACGCCGACGTCGTCGTCGGGCGCAGGCCCCAGGTCACCACCCGCTCCGGGGGCCCCACCCCCCACCTCATTGCCGTGGCCAGCCCCGACCTGGGTATCTCCAAGTCCCACTGCGCCATCCGCGTGGAGGGCTGGGACCTGACCGTGGAGGACCTGCGCTCACGCAACGGCACGGTCCTGCTGCGCCCCGGCGAGGCCCCCCACCGCGTCCCCGAGCACGGCAGCACGTTTTTGCGCACAGGCGACGTCATTGACCTCGGTGAGGACGTCACCCTGACGATTGAGGAGGCACGGTGAGTACCGCACAGCCCCAGGCCCCAGCCATCCCCGGAGCCACCCCCAAGGGGTTCCTGGGGGCAGGAGGGTTCGCCGACGTCTTCCTCTACGAGCAGGCCGTCCCGCGCCGCGACGTCGCCGTCAAGGTGATCCGCCAGGGGACGACGCCCGCCCAGCGCGCCCACTTCGAGGCCGAGGCCAACCTCATGGCCCGCATGTCCTCCCACCCCTCGATCCTGTCCGTCTACGGGGCCGGGACCGTGGAGGGCGGCCGCAACTACCTCATGATGGAGTACTGCCCGCCGCCCCACCTGGGCAGGCGTGCGGCCGCCCACCCCCTGAGCGTGGCCCAGGCCCTGGAGGTGGGGATCCAGGTGGCCGGTGCCGTGGAGACCATCCACCGGGCCGGGTACCTGCACCGGGACATTAAGCCCGCCAACATCCTGCTGACCTCCTTCAAGCACCCGGTGCTCACCGACTTCGGGATCGCCACCCCGATCAAGGACCAGGTCGTCGGCGACGAGTTCGGCGGCGCCTCCCCGCCCTGGGCGTCGCCCGAGCAGCAGACCGACGAGGAGGCCCTGACCCCCGCCGCGGACGTGTACTCCCTGGCGGCGACGGTCTACACCCTCCTGTCGGGGCGCTCCCCCCACGCGGACGCCACCGGCCGTGACGACAGCCGCATGGCCCTGTACCGGCGGGCCCTGGCCGGTCAGATACCCCCGATCGGGCGCCCCGACGTGCCCGACCAGCTTGAGCGCGTCCTGCGCACGGCCATGGCTGTGCGTCCCTCCGGGCGCTACCCCACCGCCTACGCCTTCGCCCGCGCCCTCCAGCAGATCCAGACCGACCTGCACCTGGGCGTCACGGCCCTGGACGTCATGGAGGAGGAGCTGGCCCCCGCCCCCGGGCCCGACGGCGCGGACGCCACCGTCCTGCGACCGGTCACCTCGATCGACCCCACCGGCACCCGGCCCGGCCCCACCGGCAGCGACGACACCCGCTCGGTGCCCCGCGCCCCGCGCCCGGGGATGCCGGATACCGCCCTGCCGCCCGGCGGCCCGCCACCCGGTGCCCTCCCGCCCTCGTCGCCCGATGAGGCGGACGCCGCGCGGCACCACCAGGAGCCCCCTCAGGACGGCTCCGGCGCCCAGGCCCCTGACGGCCCACAGCACGCCGGTGGCGACGGCCAGGACCACGCCGACCGACGCCCCTGGCCCCGGACGGTCCTGGTCAGCCTCCTGGCCGTGTTCCTGGTCGCGGGCGTCGGCCTCCTGGCCTACCGGGCGCTGGTGCGCCAGGAGCCGACCACCTACGCCACCTCCACCGCCCGGCCCTCGGCCACCTCCAAGCTCAAGCCGCCCCCGGGGGTCCCCAACGGCCCCGCCGTCACCGACCTCACCGCGGTGCTCAGGGACGGCGTCGTCCGCCTGACCTGGATGTGGGAGGGGGACACGCAGGGGGTGACCTTCCTGTACCGCGTCAACGACCCGGCCTCCCCCCAGCCGGTCCAGGAGACCACCGAGCTGACGGCCACGGTCAACCCCCTGCCCGGGCGCACCTGCGTGGAGGTCGTGGCCCGCTCCCAGGACGGGACCACCTCGGCCCCGGTGACCACCTGCGTGCCCACGCCATGAGCGGGCAGGACGAGGCGCTGGTCCTCGACTTCGCCGGGGAGATCCACCGGATCCCCCGCGACCAGGCCTTCACCATCGGGCGGGAGGGGGACCTCGCCCTGGACGACAACCCCTTCCTCCACCGACGCTTCCTTGTCCTGCAGTGGCAGACCGGGCTGTGGTGGGTGGTCAACGTCGGCAGCCGCCTGGGGACCACCGTGGCCGAGGCGGAGGGCAGCTCACGCTCCTGGGTGGCCCCCGGCGCCCGGGTCCCCCTGGTCTTCCCCCGCATGGCGCTGGTCTTCACCGCGGGCGCGACCACCTACGAGATCCTCCTGGAGGTCCCCGGCCCCCTGTACGAGGTCAACACCCCTGAGCCGGGGCCCTCCCAGGGGGAGACCACGGTGGGGCAGGTCAGTCTCACCCCCAGCCAGCACCTGCTCATCCTGTCCCTGGCCGAGCCCTGGCTGCGGCGCACCGGGACCGGGCCGGTGGACCTGCCCCGCAACGCCGACGCCGCCGCCCGCCTGGGCTGGTCCATGACCCGCTTCAACCGCAAGCTGGACAACGTCTGCGACAAGCTGGACCGGCTGGGGGTCAAGGGGATGCGGGGCGGGCCGCGCTCCCACGCCTCCTACCGCCGTAACGCCCTGGTGGAGTACGCCCTGGCGGCGCGCCTGGTCACGGTCAGGGACCTGCCGCTGCTGGACCACGCCGCTGACGGCTCCACCCCGCCCACCTCGCCTACCGCCCCACCCGGGCCCCGCACCGCCCCGGCCGGGCCCCGCCCTGTCCCGTCCGGGCCCCGCACCGCAGCCCCCGCCCGCCCGCAGAGCACAGGAGAGACCGCATGAAGATCCGTCTGAGCGTGCGCGGCCGCGCCGGCCAGGCCACCAACCTCCAGGTGACCGCCGACGCCACCGCCACCGTGGGCGACGTCGCCGCCGCCCTGGCCAGCGCCGGCCCGCTCAAGGCCGGTGACCCGGTGGACTCCGGCACGGTGACCCTGCGGGTCCTGGACCCCGACGGCGCCCACCCGCCCACCGTCCTGACCCCCGTGACCCCCCTGGACGAGTCGGGGCTGGGCAGCGGCGACGTCGTCGACCTCGCCCCCGTGCCCAAGGAGCACGCGCACGCCATGGAGGCCGCCGTCGTCCAGGTCCTCAGCGGGCCCGACGCCGGGACCTCCTTCCCCCTGCCCCCGGGCTCCACGGAGGTGGGGCGCTCGCGGCACTGCGGCGTCGTGCTCAACGACCCCCTGGTCTCCAAGCGGCACATGCGCATTACCGTGGGCACCCAGGTGGAGGTCCACGACCTGAACTCGGCCAACGGCGTCACCGTGGCCGACCAGCGGGTCCAGCGCCTGGCCGTCAGCACCCAGGACGTGGTCACGGTAGGGGAGACGAGCCTGCGGATCAGCCTGCTGACCACCGCCAGCAACGTCCCGGGGACCCGCTCGGGCTCAGGCAGCACCGACGTGCCCTACCTGCGCTCACCACGGGTGATACCCCGCACCCCGCACGAGAAGGTCACCCTGCCCACCCCGCCGCGCTTCCAGCCGGCCCAGCGCTTCCCCCTGCTGGCGCTGGTGGCCCCCCTGGTCATGGGGGCGGGCATGTACCTGTTCAGCCGCAACGTGATGAGCCTGGTGTTCGTGGGCCTGTCCCCGGTGCTCATGATCGGCACCTGGGCGGAGCAGCGGCTGCGGCGCAGGCAGGAGTGGAAGCGTGACCGGCGTCGCTTCGCTGAGGCGGTGGTGGACGCGCGCGCCAACCTGGTGCGGGTCTTCGCCCGGGAGCGCCAGGCACGCACCGCCCAGTACCCGTCGGTCAACGACGTCTACGCCGACGTCATGGGGCTGGGCCCGGCGCTGTGGTGCCGCCGCCCCGAGCACCCCGAGTTCCTCCAGCTGCGCCTGGGGCTGGGGACCGACACCCCCCGCACCGAGATCGAGGAGCCGCACGCCCAGAATGCCGTCAAGGAGCACCGTCAGGCCCTGACGGTGCTGCGGGAGCGGTTCTCCACCATTGACCAGGTGCCGATCGTGGTCAACCTGCGGGAGGACGGCTCCCTGGGCCTGTGCGGCGCGGCCCCCGACCTGGAGGGGGCCACCCGGGCCGTGGTCGCCCAGCTCGTCAGCCTCCACTCGCCCGCCGAGGTGGCCCTGGTGTGCCTGACCGACACCACCGGGCGGGGGCGCTGGGACTGGGTGGAGTGGTTGCCCCACACCTGCTCGCCCCACTCGCCCCTGGGCGACCTCCACCTGGCCTCCGACGGCGCCACCGGCATGGTCCTGCTGGCCCGCCTCGAGGAGCTCATCGCCCAGCGGGGCGCCACCGAGCCGACGCGCCGCGGCCCCACCGAGGAGGAGGACGACGACAGCGGTGACGACGCCCACGTCCCCGCCGTCGTGGTGGTGGTGGACAACCCCGCCGTGGACCGGGCCCGGCTCATCCGCGTGGTGGAGCAGGGCCCCGACGTGGGCGTCCACACCATCTGGATCGCCCCGCAGGTCACCGAGCTGCCCGCCGCCTGCCGCAGCTTCCTCCAGCTCGCGCCCACGGGCCAGGGCGTGGGCGGCACCGTGGGCTACGTGCGCCGCTCCCGGGCCGCCACCGACGTGGTCCCCGAGTCCCTGAGCCACGACCAGGTCCGCCACCTGGGACGCCACCTGGCCCCCGTGGTGGACATGGGCGTGCCCGTGGACGACGACTCCGACCTGCCGCGCTCCATCTCCTTCGTGGGGCTCACGGGCGAGGAGCTGGCCGACTCCGCCGACGCCCAGGTGGGGCGGTGGCGGGCCAACCACTCCGTCATCGACCACGACGGCCCGGCCGCTCCCCTCAAGCAGGCCCTGAGCCTGCGCTCCCTGGTGGGCCAGGGGGCGGAGGCCCCCCTGGCCCTGGACCTGCGCACCCACGGCCCCCACGCCCTGGTGGGCGGCACCACCGGTGCGGGCAAGTCCGAGTTCCTCCAGTCCTGGGTGCTGGGCATGGCCCAGGCCCTGTCCCCGGACCGCCTGACCTTCCTGTTCGTGGACTACAAGGGCGGCAGCGCGTTCGCCCGCTGCACCGAGCTGCCCCACTGCGTGGGCCTGGTCACGGACCTGTCGCCCTACCTGGTTCGCCGGGCCCTGACCAGCCTGAGGGCCGAGCTGCGCCACCGCGAGCACCTGCTCAACGAGAAGGGCGCCAAGGACCTGGTCACCCTGGAGAAGATGGGTGACCCCGACTGCCCGCCCAGCCTGGTGATCGTGGTCGACGAGTTCGCGGCCCTGGCCACCGAGGTCCCCGAGTTCGTCGACGGCGTCGTGGACGTGGCCCAGCGGGGCCGCTCCCTGGGCCTGCACCTCATCCTGGCCACCCAGCGCCCGGCGGGCGTCATCAAGGACAACCTGCGGGCCAACACCAACCTGCGGGTGGCCCTGCGCATGGCCGACGAGTCCGACTCCCAGGACGTCCTGGGGGAGAGGACCGCCGCCCACTTCCCGCCCGAGATCCCCGGGCGCGCGGCCGCCAAGACCGGGCCGGGGCGCATCACCCAGTTCCAGTCCGCCTACCCGGGGGCGCGCACCACCTCGGAGGTGTCCACCGCCCCGGTGGGGGTGGACGAGATGACCTTCGGGATGCCCCGCCCCTGGCAGGTGGCCCGCGTGGAGGTCTCCACCGAGTCCGTGCCCCAGGACATTGACAGGGTGGTGGCCACGATCAGGGCGGCCTCGGAGTCGGCCCGGATCCCCTCGCCCCGCAAGCCCTGGCTGGAGGAGCTGGCCCCCACCTACGACCTCAACCGCCTGCCCCAGCGCCGCGACACCGAGCTGCTCCTGGGGGTGGTGGACGACCCCGACCACCAGGACCAGCACCCGGAGTACTTCCGCCCCGACGACGAGGGGCACATCGCCTTCTACGGGGCCTCCGGCTCGGGGAAGTCCACGGCGCTGCGCTCCCTGGCGATCGCCGCGGCCATTACCCCGCGCTCGGGCCCGGTGGACGTCTACGCCCTGGACGCCGCCGGCGGGGGCCTGGCCATGCTGGAGTCCCTGCCGCACGTGGGGGCGGTGGTGGAGGCCGACGACGACGAGCGCGTCACCCGCCTGCTGCGTTACCTCACCGACCTCATTGACACCCGCAGCGAGCGCTACGCCGCCGCCCGCGCCGCCACCATCACCGACTACCGGCGTATCTCGGGCAACCAGGAGGAGCCGCGCATCCTGCTCCTGGTGGACGGGATCGGGTCGTTCAGGACCGAGTACGAGAAGAACTCCGACGGCCTGGCCGTCCTGGACCTGTTCCAGAGGATCCTGGTGGACGGGCGCGGCGTGGGGGTGCACGTGGCGGCCGGGGCCGAGCGCCCCCAGGCGATCTCCACCTCCATGGCAGGGACCTTCCAGCGCAAGGTGGTCCTGCGCCAGACGGACGAGGAGGGCTACATGTACTTCAACCTGCCCAAGGATGTCCTGTCCCCCAAGAGCCCGCCGGGGCGCGCCATGCAGGTGGACCGCAAGGACGAGGAGCTCCAGCTGGCCATCCTGGGCGACAATGTCAATGTCCTGGCGCAGTCGCGCCTGGTGGAGTCCTTTGGCCACTACCTGGAGCGCCGGGGACGGACCAGGCCGACAGGGGTGGGCAAGCTGCCCGACGAGCTCTCGGCCTCCGCGCTGCCCAAGACCGTGGCAGGCCTGCCGACCCTGGGAATGTCCTCCGACACGCTGGGGCCGTGGGGCTACACCCCGGTGGGGGCGGTCCTGGTGGCCGGGCAGGCCGAGTCCGGTGGCGTTACCGCCCTGCGCTGGCTGGCTACCACCCTCAGGGCCTGGGATCCGGACGTGGTACGTATCCACATCTCCGGCCGCCGCTCGTCCCTGGCCCGCGTCGAGGGCCTGTGGGACACCTCTGTCACAGGCGATGAGCGGATCCGTGACGCCCTGACCGCCGCCAGTGAGGTCCTGTCCGTCGAGGCCCCTGAGGGGCACCCGCAGGTGGCCCTCTTTATTGAGGGCTACCCCGAGTTCCTCCAGACCCCGGTGGAGATGCCGCTCATAGACGCGGTCAAGAAGGCCAAGCGCAACGGCCACCTGGTGGTGGCCGAGGGGGAGACCTTCCAGTGGAACTCCTCCTGGCCCCTGCTCCAGGAGGTCCGTAACGCCCGCACCGGCCTGCTCCTCCAGCCCGACTCCATGGACGGGGAGATGCTCCTGCGCACCGACATCCCCAAGGTCCGCCGCGGTGAGATGCCCCCCGGGCGGGGCTACTGGGTGAGTGCGGGCAAGGCCGTGAAGGTCCAGATCCCGCTCGTGGAGTGAGGCGCGCTCGCATCCGGTACCGGTTCGCTCGGGCCGACCGCCGCGGTGGGCTCGATGGGGATCTCTCCCCATCGACACCACGGGCCTGCTGCTCTAGCCTCGTGCCTGGTAGACGCTAGGACCTGTTTCCTGTCCTTCTGGTCAATGAGAGGAGAAGCCCGATGACGGCAGATCTGAAGATCGTCGAGGCGGACTTCAATGACGCCATCAGGTCGATTACCAGTATTAAATCTGCTTTTGACTCAATGCAGCATGATGACGGGGTCCTGGCGGATAGCGTCGGACACTCTGGACTAGCCTCCGCGGTCCGGAGTTTCTGTGACTCGTGGAGGGTCAAACGTCAGGACCTGGTTGACTCCTTGGAAAAACACAAGAAAGACCTTGAGCAGGTTCGTGACACCTGGACAGATGTTGACAATAAGCTCGCGCCTAACGATGACGGCAAGGGCAAACAGCCCAAACAGGACCCGCCCTGTCAAGAGCCTCCGACCCAGCCCAGTGCACCTTCTTCGCCTGGATCACCTGGCGGCGGCGCCTCCGGTGGAGGGCGTAACTGGTTTACGGGTGACTACAATGCTTCTCCGGTAGGTGGAGGCTCCTCTTCCGAGGGAGGGATTTCGGATCCGCGTACTGAGCCTGCCAAGGATCCTGGTGCGGTGGCCGGTACGGCTGGCCCTACCGCGACCATTAACCCCACGGACGTTGTCGATCCAGGCCAAACTCCTGAGGTCACTGACACTACAGCGAATCCTGACCTCGACCCGACGAAGTACCCTGAGGTCGCTAAGCTCAAGGAACTCCTGGGCCAGGCTGTGGACGTGGTCCTGGAGTCCCATCCTGACGGCGGGGTCACTCTCAGGGTCGGCTCCGTCTCCGGTCTGAGCCTTATTGCGCTGACTGCCCTCATGGCACGTCGAGGGAAGGCCGAGGCGGGAGACGGGGCTGTCAATGCCGCTGACGCCGAGAGCAGTGCGGCCGGTGCCCTGAGGAAGGCGTTGGGCCTGGTGACCGGTACCGGAAAGACTGCTCCCGGCGCCGTGGAAGGAGCGCCGCACGGGCAGGTTCAGGCTGCTCTTACCGGTTCTGACTCTCAGCCGGACAGGGACGGTGCCAGTGAGGTCGGGGCAGACCGTGGTGGGGCCAGTGGCATTGTCAGCTCTGCCGAGGGGAGTGATGGCGCGGAGGGGGGCCGCGAGGTCGGTGGTAGTGACGCCCAGGACATCCTTCGCAAGGTTCTGGGGGCTGATGCCAGTGGTGACGCTGGGGCAGGACAGGGTGGTGCGTCACCAGGTAGCGGGGCGGCGGACCTCTCTGCGACTGCTGCCCTGAGGACGGCGCTCGGTCAGGGTGTCAGTGATGGCGATGGTGTTGGTGGGCTCGACGTCGGATCGGGAGGTTCCCTGCCGGGCAGCGCGGATAACCCACTGATCCCCAACCCCACGGACGGCATGGTCGACCCGTCCTCTGACGATGGTACGACGGCGTCAGACGGCAGCACGGACACGACTACCACCTCGACGGAGGGAACCAGCTCTGCCGAGGAGCGTCGTGATAGCAGTATGATGTACGGCGGTATGGGAATGGCTGCCGGTATTGGTGCCAGCGCCGGGCAGAGCGCGACGCGGCAGGATGAGGAACGAGCCAGCCTGGCACGACGTCTGCGTGAGCGGTTGGCCGCTGGCATGAAGAAGGAAGAGGGAAACTGATGTCATCCCGTCCCACCGACTGGTCGGCCCTAGGGTATTCCAGTGATCCGATTCCTGGTGACCCTAGCGTGGTCAGCGCAGCGGCAAAGCGTTACCGCGATATCGCGGAAACAATCAGTAGGGCACATCGGTCTCTGCAGTCGATCTCCTACCGCTCGCAGGGACATACGGCTCAGGAACTGCGTAATCGGGCCGAGGAGCTGGCCGTAGAGGTGAATAAGGCGCACAGCCGGTGCGAGGACGCCGCCAACGCCCTCAAGGAGTATGCGCCCTGTCTCCGGCAGGCGCAACGTGATTCCGTGGCAGCCCTTAATCAGGCTTCTCCGGCGCAGGACTCGGTCCGCGATGCGCGACGACAGCAGATTTCCTTGCAAACTGAGCTCATTACCTGTCGAGATCCCAGGCGCATGACAGAGATTTCCCAGGAGTGCCAGCGCCTGGGGCGTCGTAAGGAGTCGGCTCAGGCATCGGTCAACGCGGCCAGGGCCAAGCTCAAGGCTGCGATCGAGGCGCGCGACAAGGCTGCGACCAAGGCGGTCTCCGCCCTTCAGGAGGCAGACAAAAATAGTCCTCTCAAGGATGGGCTGTGGGAGCGTTTCCGGGAGTTCCTCCAGGGCTTGCGCTCAATAGCCGAGTACGTCAAGCCGTTTTTGGATTTTGCAGGCATAGTGCTTGCTGTTATTACGGTCGTCGTTGCAATTGTTTGCCCGCCTGTAGGATCGACGCTACTCCTGCTCGGCTTCGCGTTGACCGCCGCGACAACTGCTTGCAACCTGGCCATTAATACTTCCAAGCTCGCTAACGGTGAGATGAGTGTTACACAGTACGCCACTGAGACTGCTCTTGACCTCGGTATGCTGGCATTGTCGGCCGTAGGTCTGCGCGGCAACCTGGCCGGAGCCAAGGCCGGTACTGCCGCAAAAAAGGCGGTAGAAACGGCTGCAAAGAAGGCTGGCGCTCATGGGGTAACTAAAAAAATTCTCAGTGGAACCAGTCGGTCGGAAGTGGTTCAGGCGGTTAAGGGTGCCACGAAGGGTAGTGTCGACAAAAGTGGCAAACTGGTTCAGGTAATGAGCAAAGCAAATGATGTGGTGGAGAAAATCAAGGCTCCTCTAACCGCTCCTATTGAGTGGGCAACTGAAGCCTCGAACCACTGCAAGGTGTTTGCGTCCGCACGGAACGCCGCGGTGCGTGATGGCGTGGCAGAAACCGTTAAGCAGGTTGCCAAGTACAGTTCCGAAGGAGCTTTTGATGAGGCCAAGAAGGACTGGGTCGAAAACATGCACAACAATCAGTATGGTGTCGAGCAGGTGGGCTCCACCTACTGGAATCGCTTGTGGAATCCTAAACCGCTGACTCCTCTAGGGCAACCTGACAGGTCCTGACCACCAAGCTACCTCGAGTTGGGCTGTGGAGAAGACAGGAAATGGCTATGAGTGTAAGGCTAGAGTACATTCTGCCTGAGTTCTGGACCAGCGTGGACCTTCAAGGTGACGTCCAGGCCCAGGCGCGGGCCTTGGCGCAGAGAATGACGGGCGGGCACACCACTGATGAGGCTGTTAAGGCAAGGGCGGTATTGGAAGGGCAGTTGCTTTCCCAGTTCCGCAACCTGGCGGAGGCCACCTGTGAACTGGTGCTCCTGGAGGCAGACCCTGTCGCCGAGGTGCGCACCGGCACTTTTCTTGCAGTCCTTCCCTTCCGGACTCAGGAAGGAGCGGATCCTATGGACACGCTTCTTGCCGTCGCCTCCTCGCATCCAGGCGCGACGGTTCTGGAGGCGGGTGAGCTTGTCGTACTGCGGACTACTGAGGTCCAGGAGGCCACTGAAGGCGTTCGCAAGGCTATCCGGGAATCGGCTGACCTGTACCAGATAGCAGTTTCATCCCTACCTGAAGGCGCCAAAGTACTGGTGACCGAACTGCAGTACCTGGTGGGCGACCCCTCTCACCCAGATGACTGGTTCATGGTCATGGGAAGGATCACCTTGCGTGATGACAAGGAGAGCCAGGATCTGGTCGTGGCACTTATCGGTCTGTGTGACTCTGTCGTCGAGACCATGAGGTTCGTGTGATGGCAGAGAGATTGGTAATGAACCTGGGGGAGACCTGGACGGATCTTCCTGTGGCGCCAGCAGACCAGGCAATGGGGGTCCTGGCGAACCTCGGTATCCTTGCTGAGGATGAGGAGCTGGTCGTCCTCATGGAGCTGATCACTCTCCCGGCTGAGGGGAAGGAACAAGACAGACTGTCTGCGATGATTACTGTGGCACCCTCGGAGAGAGGGCCGCGCGTGTCCGAGAAGGCGACACTTCCTCACGGACGTACAGTTTATCGGTCGGTTGGGTCGGTGGCCTCAGATCCGCAGACTTCCGGCTCGCAGGCGCTTTTCCTGTGCTGCCACGCAATGCGACTAAATGAAGTCGACATTGTGGCACGGACCTGGCTGGGACCGGATCCGAGGATTCTCAAGCCTTTGCTGGAGCCGATCGAGGAGCTCCTGGACTCGATTACGGTCGAAGACGGGGTCTCCTGATCCTGCTTACCAGTACCTCCTGTGACGTCGATGAGGCGATCCCCATTGACAAGTGGGTGGATTCTGGGGCAGACTCGGACCAAAGATAACTCGAGGAACAACCTCGCCACACGAAAGGATGCCACTATGGCTAACATCAGCGCTTCGTACGAGGAGATGCGTCAGCAGGCCCAGGCGCTGCGCAACACGCGCGACCAGATTACCCAAGAGCTGCAGCGTGCCCGCATGCAGGTAGACAACCTGGTGTCCTCCGGGTTCGTGACGGACTCGGCCTCGGGCGCATTCCAGACCTCCTACCAGGAGTTCACTACCAGCGCTACCAAGACGATTGACGCGCTGACCACGATCTCCCAGAACCTGGACCAGGTTGTCCGCACCCTGGAGGAGACGGACAAGTCTCTGGCCTCTCAGCTGCGCTGACTCCTGTCCTGGCCACCAGGCTCCCGGGTCTGTGGCAGTGACAGGCGCCTCCTGGCCTGGAGGTCTGTGCAAAGCTTCTTCCCGGCACCTGCAATGGGTGCCGGGAAGAAGCTTGTTCGTGGCAGGGTCAGCTGACTTGCACCATGCGGGCGGGTGCCCCGAGGGAGTCCTCGGGGCACCCGCCCGCACGTGCTATGTCATCGGTGGTGAGGTTCTAGAAGGGAATCCACACCCACTTGCTCTCGCCAGGGGCCAGCAGGTAGACGCCGTAGATCCCTCCGAGCAGCCCGGTGAAGAAGAGCTTCCAATCAAAGAACGTGGGCTGGAAGCTGTTCACGAGGAGCATGATCCCGCCGCAGGTACACAGGATACCCAGTCCCTTGATGTACAGGAAGCGGATCCCGTGTCCGACGGCAGAGATCCCCCGGGCCGTCGCCCCAGTGGCTCCCCGGCGCGACTTGATGCTGTCCCAGTTCCAGATCAGGGTGAACACGCTGACGAAAATAAGGACGGAGAGGAACGTTGTCATCTTGACTCCTTACAGAAGATATGTGTGGATAATAGGAAGCAGGTTGAGTGGGTGCCCGGACTGCTACCTGTGATCTTAGCGCTCACCACGTCGAGGATTCCCAGTTCACGGCTTTGTCAACGGGGTCAGCGGCATGTGAGGACTTTGAGCAGTAGCTCTCAACGGCCGCGCTGACGCCCAGGACGTTGCTCATTGAGGAGGTGCTGAGATCGTGCTGTCTCAGAAGTGACTCCAAGAGGTCGTTCTTCTCCTCGCGGTCCAGCTTCTTAAACTCCGAGCAGGTGGTGTCGCCTGCGCTGGCACAACCACTCAGAGGCAGGCACAGAGCGGCGATCACTGATGCCGTCAGAATCTTGGTTGGCGTTTTCATGAGGTCCTTTCTTACGTTGAGAGGATGATAGGGAGTGCCTGTCCAGAGGGCCTGTCAAGGCCTCGCACCGTTGGCTTCAGCTCACCCGGGACAGGCTTAGCTTCGGTTCGGAGCTCTTGCTGAGGTACAGCTTGATCGTGTCGTTGTTGACTACCTCCACGGTGAACTTGTTCCCGGATCCCAGCAAGCCGGTCAGGTCCAGGTGGTAGGTGCCGCTCTCCTGGTAGAAGGCGTAGGTGTCCGACGGGCTGAACAGTGCGGTCTTCGAACCATTGAACGACACGACGTCGCCCTTGCTGACGATTCCGTAGGACCCGGAGCTGACCTTCCAGGTGCCGGTGATGTCGAAGACGTCGGACTTGCCGGACTTGTCGGAGGATCCGCAGGATGCCAGGCTGGCTGCTGCGGCCATGACCAGGGGCATGGTGAGGACTGCACGACGAGGTGTCAGGATGTTAGTCATTACGGCTCCAAAAACGTGGCAGGAGACTGTGATTGAGTGGGACGCCACTAGTGTAGAGGTGCCTGCCTGCTGTGGGTGCGGCTTCTGGCGGTATGACAGGAACTGAGCTTTACCGCCCTGTCCGGGCAGGTGCTCCTCGGGTATATCCGCAGCTAGGACGAGCATTTCCGGGACCTATGTCCCGTTGAGATGGGGCAGAAAGATTCCGCGACAAGTTCCTGTCCTGCAACCGCATCAGGTCTTCTTGTGTGTTAAAGGAAAGTTGATCCTTCGTGGTACTTGCGGATACTGCCCCTGCTTGTGTGTGCACACTCTGGTCGGGCCCTGCCTGACCGACAGCCTGTGCTGCACCTGTTCGTATGGGGTACCTCAGCCCGGTCAGCACCTGCTGCCCAAGCTGCACCGCACCACTCCCACTTGTGTGGGGCCTGGTCTGGAGGGCGGCAAGGCGGTTTCCCGGGCCGTGCTGCTCCTAACGCTCACGGCAGAGACCTTGGTCCTGTGCGCGGACACCCGCCTGGGTAACCAGCGGTGCTGGCCTGTACGGGTCGGCGTGGCCGTGGGCGCGGCCACGTGAGGTTGAAGTTGGCAGCTACTGAGGCGCATTGGCGCGGCCGCGGGCCGTGGCTGGCCAGATCTGGTGTTTCACCTCATCGGTCAGGGATGCTGCCGCCAGCGGCCTGATGCTTGCGCGTAGGTTCCATTTTGCCTTATCCGTCGGGATTCCGCGTCGCTCCAGAGGCCCCTGGCTACGAACAGGACTTGCTCTGAACGGTGTTGGTGTCAAGCGTCAATCAGTACAACTTCTTGTCCTTCTGAGATCAACGTTCGCCTATAGGAGCGTGATAGCGCGAGTGGGTCGGCAAGAGCCGAGATTCCCAATGCCGACTAAGACCAAAATGTATCGGGACTCATTCTCAGTAAGGAGATCTCATGTTCACCTATGTCGCAGACGCCTCGCCCCACGGGAACGTCAACATCCGTCGAGTATGCGGGAACTGCAGTGGCGTCTTCTACGTCACGTTCAATGCCCAGAACTACAGGTGCCCCCATTGCAACGTCAAGCAGGGGTGACTACCGCCCTGCTAGTCGGATATGCTCTGACCTGCAGGGATAACTGACTGAAGACCTGGGCTCGTCGTACCGTCCTCCGCTATCGGGTGCAGTCCGCACGCTGGCGACCAGCCCTTGCGCTCAGTAGTTGAGACGAGGCGGATCCGGGGTCTTCATGACATGGGTTGGGCGAGGCCGCGAGTCTCGCCCAACCCCTCTTGTGCGCGTCTGGCTGCTGGCAGGTGAAGCGCGCTGCACCACCCTGTGGTCTCAGATTGTGGTCGGGTACTGCCCTCGTCAGGTTGTGAATAGGTTCTGTTTGGGTGGCGAGTTGTCTCGTGGACGCGAACCTTAATGGTTTATGCGATGCCCTGGGTATCATGCCGCCTGTCTGCTGGCCGTGTTCTGCGCACGTGTCGCAATCTGAGGATCAGAGCGGTGGGCACTCCCGACCTCATCGAGGCTCGGGCTTCTGAGCTGCGTGGACATTAGGTGTACAAAGCTGGGAACGGGGTGGACTTGGTTCTGATCCTCAGATTGTGACAAAACCAGGTACCCGACCTCACCGGGACCGCGTATAGAGCCTGATCCGGCCGCCAAGGCGGGACGTCTCCTGGCCGCGCCAGCGCCATGGCCGGGCCCCGGGCGGGGCGGCGTGTCTTCTCCCGGCCTGCTCGGGCGCGTAGGCTTTGGGGACCGAGGACCAGTAGACGGCCTGGAGCCTGCACAGGCTGACAGGCCGTCGCCACATGAGGAGCTAATCGCCGTGCGCCTGCCTTCCCGCGATCCAGGATCACAACCCACGCAGTCCCTCAGCCAGGGCGCCCAGGGCACCCCGCCCGCGGGCGCGAGGCCGCACCGGCACGCCACCTCCTCTGGTGACCTTCCCGGCTCAAACGAGCCGACGACCTCCATCCCGGCCGAGGAGCTGGAGGAGTGGAGGGAGGAGTGGCAGGACGACTACGACGAGGGCTTCCCCTCCTCAGGCGACCGCACCACGGTCGTGCCCGCCCCTGGCCCGGCCACGCAGGCCTACCCCTCACCGGACCCGACCACCGCTTTCCCCGCGGGCACCTCACCAACCACCGCCCTGCCCGCAGGCGACTACGACGAGGGCCTCCCCTCCTCGGGGGACCGCACCACGGTCGTGCCCGCCCCTGGCCCGGCCACGCAGGCCTACCCCTCACCGGACCCGACCACCGCTTTCCCCGCGGGCACCTCACCAACCACCGCCCTGCCCGCAGGCGACTACGACGAGGGCCTCCCCTCCTCGGGGGACCGCACCACGGTCGTGCCCGCCCCTGGCCCGGCCACGCAGGCCTACCCCTCAC
>ERZ772766.698-NODE-698-length-19138-cov-3.422575_pt1 | contig 19138 bp, 16 predicted proteins | sample MGYA00511379_ERZ772766 | MGnify/ENA primary metagenome ERZ772766 (study PRJEB29015, sample SAMEA2737895) | human oral metagenome | biome: human oral; feature: human-associated habitat; material: dental | place: China | collected 2116 ...
TTGAAATAAAATTCGTATATTCTATATCGATTTAAAATCGGTATTCTGAAATATGAAGGTAAAAATCTTGTTTTAGCAAGGACCCTATCAGCATAAACAATGGGATAGTTGGGGAAGAATAAGAAAAAAGGATGGCAACATGTATCTTGTTGTTACCATCCTTAAATCGTTTTAAAGCATTTCCTGCTTGGGTATAAAATAATAAGTTGTGCCTGCAATTTCTATGGTTTGGAGTTTACCTGACCTGAAAAGGTCTTCAAGCGCCGCCAACTTTTTATTCATCTCGATATAGTACTCGTCCCAATGGTTCTGCTCGAAGTTCTTTGGAGTTAAGTCTTTTAGTTTTACCGTATCATTGAGAGCGTTTGAGTTTGGGATACCGGTTTTATAATAGAATAAGTCGGATACTGATGAGCTGCTTGATAAAACCTTTCGTAGCAGTGCCTTGTTTATCTGTTTATAGAATCTGTAATAGAATCGCTTTAACTTGCCCAATTCCTTTTTATCCGTTTTTGCAAAATGCGGCATCATCTCCCGATATGCTTCAAGCATAGCTTTCAACTCGGCAGCATCGAAGAGATAACCCTCTTTCATTTGCGATAATGTAGAGTCTTTGAGTTGCGTGTCGATATATAACACATCATGAATGCTGTTCCTATCCAATTCGGATAGAGCGCGTGAGTTTTGCTCGCAAAGTTGCCGGATATTATCGGAAGGAATAGCACGCATCACGCCCAGCTTCTTCTCGGATACGACGAGAGAAGCAATCATCTCTTTGTCTTTCGCCTGAATCTGGATAAAAAGCGTATCGAGGACTTTATTGAATCCGGGATTAGACAGTTTTCCGTTTACTTTCGGGAAGACAAGTCCGCCTGTTGCAACACTCTTTTTAGGGGCGTCGAGCAAATAGGCGTTTTCATCGTCTGTCCCCAATTCCGTAAACAAACTCGGTTTATCCCAATCGGGATCGGCTATATAATTGGTGATAAAGCTCATATAATTGGCAATATTCGCATCGAGCAGTTCTTTCGATTGCAGAATAAAGTTTTGATAAGCCGTATCTTCTTTTCCTTCTAATTGCACGAAAAGAAGAGAAGCGCCTCTTTTAGCAAGTCTTGACTTGGTTTCCTGTCCCCAAGTCATTACTTCATCTGTTCCAAGGAAGATGAAGACATTGTTTTCGAATTTTACATAAGGCGTATCTGCGAGTAGTGCGTTTAGTGCAGCTTGCAGCCCGGTACCCTTGAAGTTGTTTGTTTCATGAGAGAGTGCTTTTTCGAAGAATGAAAGCCATTCGGCATAATCGGGCGTCGCCTTTAAGTATCGGTTCCCTTTATCCGAGATGGCGGTAAGGGTATAATTGACATTAAATCCTGCCGGTACCTTTTGAGAAATACTCTGTAAAGAACTTGCTATCGCTCTGACTTCGGCTCTGTCTTTATCGAAAAAGAGGACATGAATATTCAGGTTCTTACTGCCTTTGATCATCTTCTCGATTTCAGAAACCGGGAAATCTTTGCCTTTAATGTTGATAATCTTGCTTTTATTTCTATCCCAAACAGCAACAGGCATATTGACGGGAGAAGAAATATTTTTGTTGCCATCGAAAGCAAAGAGCAAATCGGATTGCAAAGGAGTGCCGTCGACATTTTGTTCGGGTGTAATATAGAGGCGATTCTGTCCTATTTCGGCAATCATATCGGCAGGTACCCAACCTAAAACAGTCCTCGACGAGTCTGCCAATGTGGGTTTATCGGCAATAAGAACGGCTTGCTTGCTCTCATCGTATTTATAGGCATAAACAATCTGTCCGAGTAACACTCCCTTTTCTGCTTTATCTCGCAGAAACGGATCTTTATAGACAATCAATGTATCGGCGTTACAGAAAGGACGGAGCTTGAATAAACGATCTACGGCAGATGCCCCTACACGGAATCTTATCGGTCGATTATTTTTTGCTGAAACAAAAGCATGGTTATATCGCAGTAAGTGCTCTTTGGGAATCCACCCGATAAAAGGAGCATTGCGTGCATCTTTCAGATGCCGTTTGCTACCGTAAAGCGGACTGAAGAATCCTTTGGGCTTACCTAATAATTGGGGTGAGGCGGTAGTAACTTTACAAAAACCGTTCTTTTCGTCGATGACGTAAAAAGGCGCACCTATCTTTTGTTCGCCCAATACTCTTTGGGCATATTGGTTGGCATACGCTTTATTTGCATCTCTATCGGAGAAAACGATAAGAACATCCTTGTTCTTGCTCAATGCAACCTTATGTTCCGATGCAGGATTGAAGTTAAAACTACTTTTCCCGACACAAGCGAGTTTCTTATATTTTCCTATCTGTCCGTAAGATTTTACGGGAAGCAGTATTGTGGTAAGGCAGCTTAAAGCGATGCCACTGAAAATGGTATAATTGATAAGTTTCATTATTTCCCTATGTATCTTTGTGTTACTTGCAACTTCGTAATATTTTTAAGATCATCGATCTTTACACTTTCTATCATCACCCGCTTATATTCATTGCTTGCCAAGAAATGAAGCCCTTGACAATAATCGGGGAACACATTATATTTATTGCCGTTTACCTCTACGATAATCTGGCTTGCATCATATCGGAAATAGGTATTCTTGATATAGTTCATATTGGCGTAATAAGCCGACTTGTCGGAGACCTTTGCTCCGGCAATCGCTTGTAAGTGCCGTTTAATATCGTTTTCTGCAAGTGCAACGGAGTCGACTTGAACTTGGTCCATAATATCCTCGACCTTGGGAAGAATGGTTATTTCATGTTCTACCGGCTGTGTTGTAGTATTGGTCTTCAACTTGATGATGTATTTTCCGGGATGGTCATATTTATATACCACCTGACGTTCAAAAGCATCGACCGTACCGCTCTCTCCGAACTCCCAAAGCCATGTGTCTACACCGTGCCCGTCTGCTGAAAAGACGAGGTCTTCTCCCTGATAGCCTTCCGAAACACCGTGGATATGCGGAATGGAATCGACGGCAACTTTCTCTTTGATAGAATCGATTTGAATATAGCGCCCTGTTATATATCGCCCGTCGATATGGAGCGTAACAAGATATTTTCCGGCTTTCCGGTATTTATAGTTGATATTGGGATGCCCCACAATGCTATCGCCGTTTCCCATTTTCCATAAAACGGTTTTATCGCTTACCTCCGAGGAATCGTTTACCAAGAATCTTAGTTTCTCGTTGACCTCGAGGTGATTGTTCCCATTGGTATCTTGGATATAAAAATCCAAAGTTCTTGTTTCCGATTTGGAGGGCAGGAAGATGATGATCACCAATCCGATGACAGCCAATAGCAAAGAAACGATCAGTATGATTTTCTGTCTCTCATTCATAGATTAATAATTTTATATGTTTGCTTTTACTTTTTCTAAGTCTGTTTCTATCAGTTTGTTGTCGCTGACAGTAAAATTAAGGCTCTCTTTGGTGTCGAAATATCCTTGCAGCGTGTTATAGGCTTGCACGGAGAAAATGTATTGGGGATTGCTGTTACTTTTCCTGTATACATCTTTAAGCTGCGATATTCTCGCTTTCAAATCGCCTGTACGCTGCATCTGCTGGATGCTGAAATCGATCGAATCGACTTCTGCTTTTATGGCATTTACTCTATCTACCATCTGCTTTTGAACACCGAGCACCATTTCAGAGTTATCTATTTCTGTTACAAGTCTTTCTGTTCCTGATTCCGGAATCGGAGTGATATACTTACACAGTATCACATAGACCAATAGCACCGAGAAAGATAATAGAAGTGTAAATTTTATGCCTGACCACAAGGTTTCGTCTTTTGCCATATCGTAATGCTTAAAATGTTTTAATAAAGTTTTCTTCTTCCTTTTTGAAGTTGTTCCAAATAATACTCGCGTTGCCTGCTTTCTTTATACAGCTGGTCTGAAACTTCCTGCGTTGCCTGTATCTGGCGAAGCATTGCTTTATAGAGCGAGAAATACACGCTGTCTGCGTCCATCATCTCTATCTCGTCTTCCATACGTACACGTTCTTGGGTGATGATTTGCTGTAACTGCTTGTGTTCATTATTCGTACGATCTTTATTCTTCAAACTATTGATGTTCCTAAGGAGGTTGTCTATACGAAAATTATAGTCTGCCTGCTTTCTGAAAATTTCATCATACCGCACTTTCTTCTCTTCCAGCATACTTATTCCTTTCTTTGCTGTCGTTAAGGTCGTAATGCCGAGCAAAAGGAATAATAATAGCGTGAAAAAGAATAACAATGAGAAAGAAGTTATTGCACTTTTGCGTTCTTTTTTATTCTTTGCATCCATTGTTTGCAACTATTCTTAGTCTATAAGACTCCAAGTTCTTTTGCCTTTATCGGCCTTATTATCATCGCTCTCATCACTGATTACGATGTTTTCACGCATCAATCCGACGTATTCGAGTTCGCTCATCTTTCTAAAGAGTTTTTCGAGCATGACGATAAGATTGTCTATTGTCGTCAGCGAGGTTTGTATATCGGTATGGCTATACGATAGAGCAATCAGTTCCCCTAAACTCTCCATTAATTCACCGGGCTTTACATTGATCCACTCATTATAGTATTGGAGCAACATTTCATGTTCGTTCTTCGGCATTATGCGCAGGGTGGTTATCAATCTCTGAGCAAGTATGCTCATTTGTCGGAGGAAATGTATGGGTGGCAAATCCTGCATAAGATTTTTCAGCTCGAAAATATGATCGCAATAAAATGATTGGAAAGAACGGCAAAGTGCAAAAGTATGATCTGCAAGCATATTGTGTCGTTTATCCGATACATTTTTATGGTAGACTTCCAACGTATATTTATATATATTGTCCAAATGCGATACGAAAGCATCATGGAACTGTCTTAATGCTTCATGATAGCGTACTCTTTGCACAGGAGGAATAAATCCTTTATCGAGTACAAACATCCCGTCTTCAATATAGCCTTTACCTGCAACAAGGCAGTTCTCTTCCATAAATTGCTTGTTCATCTGTGAAGCTGTAATTACTTGCAATTTTATTTCAGGCAAGGCATAAGGATGATGGAGCGGCGTTACTTCGGGATCGGGTACGCCGACCGGAAGAAGGTGATACGGGTCGATAGAAATAATGATGTAAACATTCTGATTCTCTTTCTCCAAATTACGAAGATCTGTCATAGGGACATGGTCTCCGTATAACTTGGAGGTATAAATAATAGGGACACCCTCCCGCGTAACGGCATTACACACTTTTAGCCGGATGGATACGGCATCTACCGTATCTCCCGTTATATCTAAAACCAAAGGTTCGGTGTCTTTTTCTATCTCATCTCCAAAGCCGTAATTATAATCGGTCAGAATCTCTTCTCGGGTTTGTCGAGCGGTTTCTATCATGTTATAATAACTTTCATGGAAGTGCCGATTGGTCAGTTTAAGACCGTTGACCCAATTGACAGGTAGGTGTTCAATCTTCTTCATGCTGTATGTGGTTTATTATTTTTACTCTTTTGATATATATCGTCTGATGCTTTCTTATCTGATTATCCGTTCCCGTAAGACGTGGGTCAAGCACCCGTATAAAGAGCGGATATTCTAACCATTTGCTGACATAGAAAATCCAACCGCTCTCGGGCGTATCCATGCGGGTGTCTATCGGAGTGGAAGGAAAGCGTTTGTTCTGGTCTTCTATTAACCAGTTGAACCAGTCTCCCAATGAAATACCATCGGGAAGCCTTACGGATAAAACGGCATAGTTTGCATCTCCCGCCTTTCGCTTGATTCTTACCTTCACGGATTTTGTATTGAAGTTGTCGATGGTATCCCAATAGTTGCGGTTAAAAACACTGTCGGGCGTTTTCCATAACTCATAAATAGGCGGTTGTATCTTGCGAAACAAAAGTAAACTGCGATCGACAAAATAGGGGACGATAAACCATAACAGGTTTAGCATTGCCCATATCGTGTAAGGAAGACTATTGCTTGTCCAATCGAAAACGAGGTAATAAACCCACATACCGATAATAGATGATGTTACAATTAACAAAATCTCCAATATCGGAGAGCGTTCGTCGTTGACCTTAATGAATTTCGATTTGACAACTTGCAGGAAAAGAATGCCGAGTCCGAGATAAATGATAACCGACAGAATAAGCCCTCCCCATACGAATTCGTTTCTTAAAAAGCCGAAGAGAGAAGGTAAACCAAGGCACAGTCCTGCGAGCAATGAAAAGATAATGACTTTCTTCATGCTGAGCTTTTGCCTGACTGATTTCAGACTGCCTAAAAGTGCCAACATGATAGCTGCCATAATCGGAGCAAGCAGATATTTAAAGAAAAACACTAATAACAGTTTCATTTCTTTCGATCGATTTGTTTATAAACTCGTGTCATAACCAAGATAATTCTGCCCCAAGACAAACTCGGTGTTCGAGATGACCGTATAGGTTACTTCGATATGTCTGGTCGACAGCACAAAGAAGCACAGAACAGATTTTACCATTTCTATTTTATCTTCCAAGAAAGTTGTATCGGTAATCTTATCTTCAAAGATAATTTTGGCTTCGATGTCATCCGGTTCGCTGATAAAAGGACCTACCAATCCGGCATCTTTGCCTAAGCAACAATCACCGATTGCGCTATAAGGAGAGTCGGTGATATAATGATATGTATATTTCAGCGTTATACGAAGACCCATTACGATATATAACAATTTCTCAAGTTCCGGAAGGTTCTCTTTATACAAGCTGTTCTTACATAGGAATAGAAACAGTTTATATCGTTCATAGGCAGACAAAGTAAGCCTCTTACCGAGTATACCTGATACGATTCTTTGCAGGATAACGTTCTTACCCGGCTCTGCAAATAAGTTCAGATATCGCTCGGAGATACGAACCTTATCCTTGAATATTTCCGTGTCGAAGGGAGAGAAGAAACCTATCGTTTCGTTTTCTATCTTTCGGTTGTTTTGTATTGCGGCAACTATTTCACGGTTACTCATTCCCGGAGAGCTGATGGAAATAGGATGAAACAAGAACTCGGGTAATTGATGATAGATACTGTTACGAGCAAGGTGGAGCGTAAAGAGTTCTTCGATAGAGGATGTTATGGGACGGTATTCGATAGAAACATCCAAGACGTCTCTTGAGCATGCACGGCTGTTCATTCCGTGGTTGCGTACCACGATCTTATCCATCAGCGACTCGCCCAAAACGGTCTGCAATTCCTCAAAGAAGACTTCTGCCAAAAAGTTATTTGCGGGACTTTTGCAAAAAGTCTCTACCTGTTTTTGTCTTTCTTCTACATCGGCTCCCATAGCAGATTTCCATCTTTAAGGTTCACAATAACTTTGTCTCCGTCTTTTATCGCTTCGGAAACAATCAGTTTCGAAATGCTCTTTTTAAGGTACATTCTGATGACTCCTGCAATCGGCCGGGCACCATATTGAGGGGAATATCCTTTTGCGGTAAGATATGATAGGGTTTCGGGAGACAGTTCCATCGAAATATTCTTCTGCTCGGATAGTTGCTTTTGAAGTCTTGAAAAATGTAACTTGAAAATCTCCTGAGCTACCAATTCGCTGATAGGAGAGAAAGGAACGACTTCTGTCAGACGTCCCAAAAACTCGGGTCTGAAATACTTCGACATCACCTCGATAAGCTCATTGGAGGTAGGCATATGTCCCGCCTGTATCTGTTGGGTGATCCATTGACTTCCGATGTTCGAGGTAAAAATAATAATGGAATTGGAAAAATCTCCTTCACGTCCTAATTTATCGTGGATCTTGCCTTCGTCCATCATTTGCAGAAAGACATCGTAGACACTGCTATGTGCTTTTTCTATCTCATCGAATAATACGACGGAATAAGGCTTTTGTCTTATTTTGGTAACAAGCAAACCGCCTTCTTCATACCCCACATAGCCCGGAGGAGCACCATAGAGCAACGCAGCCGAGTGCTCTTCTTTGAATTCGGACATATCGAAGCGTATCATTGCATTTTCATCGTCGAAGAGCAATTCGGCAAGTGATTTGGTCAACTCGGTCTTTCCTGTACCTGTCGGACCGAGAAAGAAGAATGAGCCGATAGGCTTTTTGGCATCGCTAAGACCGCTACGCGATTCTATAATGGCATCTGAAAGGGTCGAGATGGCGTTATCCTGTCCTTTTACTCTTTCTCGCAGTTTGCTATCTATTCCAAGCAGACGGTCTTTTTCTTGTGCCTGAATCTTTCCGATCGGTATGTTGGTATTGCTTGCAACCACTGCCTCGACTTCAAGTGGAGTAATGGTCTTGATATTTGTTGTCGATAATGCTGATAGCTCTTCCAAAATTGAACCGACCTTGGATAAATTCTTCTCGATAGTATCATTATCATCCAATCGGTAATTATTAGCAATTTTGGAGGTAAGCACCACACTGATTTTATTAAAAATCGTATGGTAGAGCAGATGAAGTTCTCGGGTGCCGACAGATGATGCACAATAGTCTGTATAAAGATCATAAAGCTGTTTTACCTCGCTCTTCGCATTCTTGTTGCTCAACCTGACAGCTGCCGCCGTACTGTCCATTAAATCCAGTGTGGCAGCAGGTTGACATTTTTCTTTGTAGTAACGATTCGATAAGGTGAGTGCACTCTTTATTGCGGCATCATCTATCGAAAGACTGTAATATGCTTGTAGGTTCGTTTTATGCTTTTGCAAAACACTTTCCAAAATATGAGGAGCCAATTCTTCCACATCGATTATTTCCAAATGGTTTACAATGGCATGTTTCTCGATATATTTACGATAGGCATCTCTCGATAGCGTCAGAAGCAAAGATGCCGAACCTTCATTTATCTGTGCATCTAAGATATTGATTAATGAATGGGCGGAAGTCAGATTTCCGTTTTCCAACAGCACTTGCAAATCATCGATAACCATAACCGTCTTGGTGTCCGGCTGATTTAATTTCTGTAATAAAGCGGTTATCTTTTGTCCCACTTCGTTCTCTGAGGCGGAAACCGCCAATAATTTAGAGGTACTAAGACCGACTAATGATGTTTTATTGATGTATTCGTCTTCATTAGAACATACTTCATAGGTAAATGCCCGTATAATTTCTGTCTTGCCGACTCCGGATGCTCCGACAAGCATAATACCTTTATTCTCGGAGCGTTCTAAATTTTCAAGAATTAATCTGACCTCTTTGTCTCTCCCGACAATATCATCCTTTTCGTCCGATGAAATCTTTTCTTTCAGGTTTATTGCATACGGAATATTCGCAATATGGGTATGCTCGTCGCCCTGTCCCAATGAAAATGTATTGGCATTGAAATAGTCTAAGATATTTTCTTCGGTAACACCCAATGATTCTATCTGTTGGTGCGAATATACCACACCGTCTCTTACAATAGACGTAAAAACACAAAGAGCATCTATACTGTCGGTGCCTAATTTTATTTTGGAACGTTCCGCTTCGTCGAAAACGAGTTCGACTTCATGGTCCGCAACAATCTCATCCGAATCTGCATTTGAAGAAATATACATCTCGCGATGCGTATCGAACCAATCCATAAGATAGGCAACATCTTTCTCCATAGATGTAAGAATTTCTCTTAATCCGGTTTGTTCTGTCATAAGGGCAATGGCAAGATGTGCAACTCCATAGGAATATTGTCTGTCTTGGCGTGCCATTGCTTTTGCCAATTTAATGGCGGAAAGCAAGCTTTGACTGAAATCGTGCTCGTTCATTGAATAAAGACTTTATAGGGTGTGTTGCTTATGGAACGTTTGGATAATTCCTTTTCCAAGAAAGTATTCATAGAAACTAATGAACCTAAAGCATCGGTATTGGCTGTTCTTTTGATTCTTATTTTTATCTCGGTAGTACGAATAAGTCCTCTCTTTTTATCGGGAGAAATGGCAACACCGTCTTCTATACTTAATGCCTCGATATATGTTCCCATTCTGTGGTAGATATAGCTTCGTACATCTTCACGGGTGACGATGCGGTCATTGCTTAAAAGACCATAACGAAGACTATTGACCAAATCTTGCTCATTTTGATGTACTAACCCTTGTATCGTTGTTGTTTGGAACATGATACCGCGATTCTTAAACTTTTCTGTATTGGTTTGGCATAAAAGCGTTCTATGATCTAATCCGTTTGCAATTGCTCCGTTAGTAACCCAATAGCTAAACTCTGCATTATCTGCATCCCTGAAAGGTCTTGTCAACAAAAAGCCTCTTACTTTATTACCTGCCTGAATAACGTCGTACAACCCTTTTTCTATGTTTTCCAATTTATTATAAATCTCCTTTAGCTTTGATGTAAGACGCTCCGGATTCATAGAAGTAAAAGCATTTCCGTCTTCACGAATCAGTTGGATAAGTTTAATCATCAATGACCGTGCATTATCGGAATCGAAACGTTCAAGACTACCGAAATAAAGACTGTAAGAGCCTTCGGGATTTTCGTTGAAATGTTCCCGGTTACTAACATATTCTCTTCCTAAATTGTCACGAAAGTCATTCATATGAAGAAAATGCGTCTCTTTATCGCAAAGAATGGAGATAATACGTCCTTGTGAAAGAAAACTGTGATTCTTATAGTTCAACTGTCTGTTGACAACCGGGAAAGTATTTGTAAGTATCTTGATAGAGTTAATTTGCGTATCATCGAAAACATCTGCGAATTTCAATCTGAACCAAACAAGCCTACTATCTTGTATAGACATGAGATCTTCGCCTTGCAGCGAATCGAATAATTCTGTTAATGTTCGTTTTGTTTTTGCTTTGCCTGTCAGTTTTATAGCTAAATAATGATCTTCATAGAAATCATTTATATCGTTAAAATAATGCGCATTTCCCGAATGCTCCTGTGAAAGTACCGGCTTATAAGTATGGAGAGAAGTACCGTTTACATCAAACACCTCTGTGGTTTGAATAAAAGGACAAAGAAGTTTGTTTTCAGGTAGAATACATAGTGTCAATTCTTCCAAGGTCTGTAACTCTTTGTCTGCAATATCAAGTCCTACCCATATGCTACCATCATTAGTCTTATCGTTTACAGCCCAAACCTGTGTAGAGTGGACGCCGTTTTCGGAATACACGGAAAGTGTCGTCCCAGAAAGGGTACACTTTACTTCTGCATCGATTAATCGATAAGTCGATAACGGGGTAAAATTGATACGAACCTGTCCTTTCCCGAAAATCATCTTATCCGTAAAGAAATGGTCTTCGGGAGTAAGCGTTACTTGTTGGTCTTTAGCAGGCGATACCGTCATTAGCGCATGGGAAGGAGAGGGCAGCGACCATTTCTGCGGCACCAACAAATGAGCTAAACGATGTAGGACGTTGGTGTTGGAAGCATCTATATCCTGATATAGTCGGTTGGTATTATAAGCAAAAACATCAAGTAGAAGATCTACAATGGGGTCGACTTGTCGAGGATCGGAAATGCCCCATAAGTCCATTGCATATCGCTGCATCTTCTCTTTTATCTCCTGCTGTCTTTTGTCGATCATCGCTTCTTGCTATGAAAAAGGATTATTGTGATATGGGACTGATATAGATACGGGTATTAAAGTAGAAGGGTTTATTGTTGGATACCATTGTTCCTCTTAGACCTATTTGTGCACAACGACGCGCATTGGGATGCTTATCTTTAATATCGTCATCGACTTCCGTCAGTTCAACATTAACTTTAATGTCTTTAAGCCGTTTTTCATGAATGGTAATCGAATCGGCCAAAGATGCTTTTACATTAATCTCCCATTCCTCTATCGTAGATGAATGGTCATATTCCAACTCCCAAATATGAGAGCCGTAGTTATATGCACTTTCAACCTCTCCACGGTGAGAAACAATCAACATCATCAGATGCTGAGCAATCGATTCTTCGTTCGAGCATCCGGACAACTTTCCTTGAAGTGCGGCGGAGAAATCAAGAGGCAATTTAATATAGTCCATACCACTACGATTTTATTGTGTACAAAAATACAATGTTTATTTGAAATAGTAGATATCACACACTGTATTTAACGTTTGTTTGCATGACATTGCAGTCATTTGAGTAATGGCAATGTTATCAATACTTATACAGAATAAATATTATAGATTTCTTCATCTTATAGAATATTTTTATCCTCTACAAGTAAGTTGATGTATGCTAATTTCCATTCTCTGCATTGTTCACAAAATTTAAATAAGAAAGGTATACTGTCACCTATTCTTTAGATATGTCATAGAATGTATCAAACATGCGACATTTAGAAGTGGTACATACAACTAATAGGAAAATTGGCAACAATAATAGTATCTTTTTCAAGCCTTATACGATGCGTTAATTTACCGGGCTATCTCTTCTTTATTATTTTCCTTAACTTTGCAGGAAAGGCTATACCTTCTGAATCTTTTATTTTAGTTCCATTCACCTTCATTGAAGTTACAACACAGCTCACAGAAGGACCAAACATTCCCCAATGTTCTCTATCTTCCCTTGTCTCTCTCCGGATATCTGTTATGTCGTAAACAATAGAGTCATCTAAAACTAAATAAAAATCATTTATATAATATAGTTGATTTCTCTCTATTTCGCAAGTTATATAAGTAGAATCAAGTTCGTCTGTGAAGATATTTATAACCGGAATAGAATCTTTTTGACCAATAAAAGATTTTCTACCAGAAATATAGAGCATTCCTTTTTGGGGAATACTTTTATGTTCCCATTTATCTATGTATATATAACTAAGCGTATCATACATATTGCATTTGGACATAGAACATGCGTATAATAAGCATGCCAACAATAGTAATAATAGTATTTTTTTCATATTCTATGGTGGTATTTTTCTTCAAAACGACGATCAAGCTGTCGATTGAAATTTGTTACTTACATAGTATATACCCATAGAAGGTACTCTTAAAAGATTCTACTGATACAAATTTATTTCTTAGAAAGACATTCGTTGTTCCATTATAAATATGCCCTTTTTCATCTGTATGTGTTGTAGGTTCGTACCCCCATGTAAAGAAATTAAAAGATACTTTTTTTGCTTTGTCTATATCATTTACTCTATTTCCTTTATTATCTAAAAACTTTAAGCCACCTTCATATACAATCCAGTGGGAGGTTGTAAATAAATCTGCGTAAGAATAGGATACTCCGTCTTCCAACATTTGCATATCTATCATCATAATAATTTGTGCGCCTTCTTGGTATGCTTTTTCCATATCTTGTAGATGTTCTAAATCCGTATTAAAAAGAAAATCATAAATCCGACCTCCTATTGGTCGTTTTTTTCTGTTGTAATAGAAAAGTCGATAAACCTATAGAATCTACGTTACTAAAGCCAAGAAAATCTTTACAAAGATGTTCCATCATATTCGGCCAATTAACCACGGCAAGTCTGTCCATATTGCTATTCTCTCTTTCTCCATTATAAAGAGTTACAACTTCTCGTAATGTGGTATCCGGGGGGTACGATGACGTGACCGGTATTAACCTACGAGTGCTTTCATGCGAGCGCAATGTTGCCAGTGTCAACCAGTCTACCAATGGCATTCTTGCTACCTCCTTACCATTAATATCCACAGATATCGGGTATTTGTCCGATTCCGGAATCATATTATACATGATGTCTTTTGCGGCTTCATAAGGCTCTATTGTAAAGCCGTTATAAACCGCAGAACCTTTATGGTGAAGCTCTGTTACTAACCTTTCATAGTCTTGGGGGGCATTTTTTACCAAAATATAGAAAAGACATGCCATACCGCAGAGCGATGTTCCGCTTTGGTCGATAGCCCAAGGCTTTGACAGGCGAGTTTTCAATTCCTTGTTCACTGTATTAAAATCCAGATATCGATACCGGTAATGCACCCAGATGTCTATCTTAGCCTCTTGTTGCGGGTCGTTTACATAGGCATAAAATACAAGTGTGCCTCCCGGCATATTAAGATCTTCAATAGAGAAGGTTACTTTCCTACCTGTTTTACACCATTTTTGGTTTGTGTTTTTTGTAACAATATTTGCGATCTTTCCATTTGTGTATATATACTCTGCCTTCCATTTAATATCTTCATCTTTGGGTATTCCATTAACAAAATGGGTGACTTCAAGAGTATAGGTCTTACCATAGATAAAGCCCTTCTTATTTATTCTGTTGCTTCCATCATTGTAAGAACCGTCATCCAAAGATGTCAAGACTCCTATTCTCGATACTGCTATCTGATCCTTGCTGTTTAATGTTGCTTTCTGCCCACTATGCACGATTTTCACATCTTCGCCACTCACCATACAAGGGATGGTCGATTTTGCTAATAGCGCGTTATGACTACCGATAATCGTTTCTGAATAGTTCTTCCATTTTCCTAAACCGATAACCGATGTGCAGGGAGGATTCTTACCGTTCCACTTCGGATGCATACAACTGCCCGTAAAGCCGAAGTTCACCTTACCGTTGTTATCACCTACCGTTGCCCAAGGTCTATCTTGCAGCATAACCGTTTCGGCTGTTACGGAAATCGGTGCTATCGGAGAACTGCAATATTTGCACTGCACCTTGCCGCCATGGCAGACATACTTCATATCTTCATTCGGATCTTTCCACTTGCGTTTACGCTCCTCCTTTCTATTCTGAAGCTCTGCTTTTCTCCTCTCCAATTCTTTTGAAGAAGGGTTGGTTCTATTAGAAAACATATTCATTGCTTTTATTGCTTAATTTATACTATACAGAAAACAGTTCAAATCGCCATTCGGTGGCTTTATCCTCTTGTGTGTAGTTAATTTCCACCCATGCCTGAGTCGGGAAAATATCATTACAAGGCATCAGCATACGTCCATAGAATTTATTTAATATGCATTTATCTGAGTTGATAACCTTTCCTGTAAAAGAAAGGAAACGGTTATTTTTATCTGTATTTTCGCAAACAAGGTGCTCTATAAACTTTATGTCATCAAAATCGAATAATGTAATCTCTCGCTCTTTATGCCATTGCGCACCTGCATCGATAGGGACACGAGGAAAGGCAAGACCGAAATAAGAATAATTCAATAGCGGTTCAATATAAAAGTCTTTCTCTCTCATAGCGTGGTCTATCTGCGAAATCTTTTCATCTACAAGTGTTCCCTCATAGTCTCCAAGAATGACAGAACGCAGCTCTTTCCATTGCTCCTGCATTTCTTCCGGATTATCTATACCCATAATCTCTCCTTTTTCATCGACAACAGGTATTAGCCAGTCATAACGATAGACCGTTCGACGAAAGAAATCGGACGCTTTCTTCATCTCCTTTTCCAAGCTTAGTGATACATCATGTAAGTCTATTCTATATGCAACTGTCGGCATAGGGAATGAAGTATTGTTCCTCTCTTCCTTGTACAACTCTTCGAGCTCGAACAACAGAGTATTACGGGATTCTGTGAGTTGTCCGTTACGATTGGTCGTCTTTTTATTGGTTTCTATGTAGTATAGCATAATTCTTTAAGAGACAAACTATTTCTGTTTCTTTTCTTTCTGCTCTTTCAATTTCTTTTCAAAGTAATCCCTGATTATTGTTTCCTTACCATTGACATTTTCCCAAATAATTGTTCCATCGATACCATCTATACTATATACAACAGGAAGACCTTCTTTTGTAAGGAAACGAAGCATATAATGCAGTGTTGGTGTAGGACTTCTACTTATTAACCTCCACGACCCTTTCTCCCTTTTAAGCAAGTCTACATCATATTTATCCTTGATAAACTTTACCACATCTTCTATTGTATATTTATAAGGAGCATCTTCGTCACTAATTTCCAGTAGTTTACCCTGTGGGTCATAATATCTTATCTTTCCTATATACATATCATAGAGTCTGGTTGCTGTACTTTTAACCGTTAATTCTTTCTTATAATAGTTTGTGTAATACTTAATAGCACAACTATCAAGAGTAATAGCTTTACCATATACATTACCTAAATCGGATAATAAAACAGTGGAATTATCATGATGGTATTCGTAAAAACCATCTTTTTGACACCTATCAAATAATTCCTTATCAAACTTGTCGCCAACAGCTGGTGACCATAAACCTATACTCATATTATAAATTAAGCTAATTAATAAAACCTTAATCATCATATCTCTTATGTAAAATATAGAATCAATCGATTATATTTTTAACTTTCGGTTGACAATTTTCCATTGCCATGCCCATGTTAATGTCTTGAAAGGCTCATTCGTATATTTTCTATAATCCATTATATTATCTGTCATATGCTTTTGAAATTGGTGTTTACTTTGTTTATCAAAAGGATGAAACAAGCCACAAGCATGTAAAGTCTCATGAATTAATATTGATTTACAAAAATAGTAACTCTATTTCTTTTCCTTTTGCTCTTTCAATTTCTTTTCAAAGTAATCCCTGATTATTGTTTCCTTACCATTGACATTTTCCCAAATAATTGTTCCATCGATACCATCTATACTATATACAACAGGAAGACCTTCTTTTGTATGGAAACGAAGCATATAATGCGGTGTAGGTGTAGGACTTCTACTAATTAGCGTCCATGACCATCCTTTCTCTCTTTTAAGTAAGTCCACGTCATATTTATCTTTGATAAATTTCACCACATCTTCTATTGTATATTTATAAGGAGCATCCATATCACGTATCTCTGTCAATTTTCCTTGTATATCATAAGATCTTATCTCCCCTATAAACATACCATATAAGGTAGTGGCTGTTCCCATAACAGTAAGCTCTTTCTTATAATAAGTTGTACCGTATTCAAAAGCACTACTATCGGGATAAATGACCCTTTTATACATATTCCCCAAATCAGATAATACGACAGTATAATCATCATGATGGTATTCATAAAAACCATCTTTTTGATTTCTATCAAATAATTCTTTATCAAACTTGTCGCCAACAGGTGGTGACCATAAACCTAAACTCATATTATAAATCAAACTAATTAATAAAACTTTAAGTATCATATCGCTTACGTAAAATGTGGAATCAATCGATTATATTCTTAGTTTCTGGTTGACAATCTTCCATTGCCAAGCCCATGTGAATGTTTTGAAAGGCTCACTCTCATCCTTCCTATAATCCATGATGTTATCGGTCATATGCTTTTGAAATTGGTGTTTACTTTGTTTATCGAAAGGATGATATAAGCCGCAAGCATGTAGAGTTTCATGGGCTAAGGTGTCATCGTAGTGTTTTGCAAAGACGGCAAGTGTTTTCTTACCTATCTCTTCTATTTGTCCGGGAACTAATCCCCATTCTCTACTTGGTAAAACGAAAGTGTCATAAGTAGATTCTTCAAAATAAAAAGCAATAATATAATTTTTATATTTTGTGTTCTTCGGTAAATCAAGAAATAATTGCCGGAGAGTAGAAAAGAATTTAGGATGATCTTGGAATAATTGTTTGTCCGTTGTTTTATTTTTATCCATACCACTCGGTACTTTAGTTATTCCTTTCTGATAGATAAATTTCCCGAAAACCTCTTTCCCTTCTTTCCTGATAATTTTAAAATCATTATTATCCGTCAAATCAAGGATTTCCGAATACTTTTCTGTTGCGGTATAAGTTAAAGACTGATATAGCGCTTTCTTAAGCCTACTGATTTCTTTATCTTGGACTCCATTATTAGACTTTGGATAAGTTTTCGTATCCTCAATATCCGTCTTTACTTTCACAAACACAACATTCTTTCTCCCCCGATGAAAACTATCATTCATTGGCAGAATTATCTTCCCAGCCAATTTGCGATACTTGCCGTCTTTATCTCCTTTGGGATATGCCCATACCTTTATCTCTTTATTCTCTCGAAAACCATCCTCTGCTTTATCTGTCGTCTTCTTTGTCTGTCCCTTTCCTGTAGCAGCTGTATCTTCTTCTTTTATACGACAGGTAATCTGAATTGTATATGACAGGAAATGCTTCTCACAAGGCACTAAGGATTTTTCGGGTAAGACCTTCTGTTCCTTCCCATCCAACTTAATGGAAAAATACTTATAATCGAACTCTATCTTTTCCAATTCAGATAAGATCCTTAAACTCATTCTCAGTTCCGCTTTATAAGGCGGCTTCTCTCCTTCTTTTACTGTTGCAGAAACTTTATCGCTGTATAAAGATAGGTAAGGAATATAATAAGGAATGAACTTTTCTTGATTCTCACTGTCCGGGACATTAAACTTTTTATATTCGTTTTCTAATTGAGATAACGGAGATATAATAATATCCTTAAAAGCCTTGTCTCCACAATCGCCTACTCTAAACCAGTCGAAACCGAAATCTCCGTCATAAGAGTCCAATGATCGAAACTCAACAATGGCATAAGCCATCTGCATCGGAGCATTGGTTTTCAATTGCTGGTCATACACAAAACTGTTGTAATTCATATTACTTTCTCCCTATCACTTTATCCTTTACTCACTTTAGCATCCTCTCCACCTTGCAATAATGCTTTTGAAGCGGCGCTTATGATAGCATCTCCATCGGTTGCGGTCATCATCATGTCTTTGGCTGCAACTTCCATATTGCCTGCAATGCTCTCATTTGAAGTACCACCGACCGAGATATTCTGATTCTCTGCAACAGAGAGTTCTCTATCTCCACCAACAGCCGTTTTAATGTTGCCTCCGACACTTATCTCCAAATCTTTCCCCACGTCTATCTTCATGTCTTCAGTAGCTTCAATATTGACATGCTTGGTTTTCACGTCTACTTGTTCGGCAGAAAGAATAGAAACGGTACCATTCTTTTCATCTATAAAGACATTGTTCTTTCGGCTGGTGCTTATCAGTATTGTATGTGCATCATCATCCAATGTTATCGTCGAGCCTGAACGGCTGGTAATACTCTTTTTGTGGTTATTACTCCCGCCTCCTGCAGCGGTATAGCCGTTAAACAGACTGCCCATAACATAAGGGCGGTTCGGGTCTCCGTTTCTGAAACCGACTAACACTTTATCGCCTACTTCAGGAATAAATACAAAACCGCGGTTGGTATTTACTTTATCACTACTGCCTGCATCAGGGGTCATCACCCTGATCCAGGAAGTGCTCATGTTGCCCGACTGCCAATTCATTTGCACCCGAACGCGACCGATGCCCCTCGGGTCGTCATTGCTCACCACCGTTGCCATTTGAGGTTCTG
>ERZ772766.700-NODE-700-length-19131-cov-38.083980_pt1 | contig 19131 bp, 20 predicted proteins | sample MGYA00511379_ERZ772766 | MGnify/ENA primary metagenome ERZ772766 (study PRJEB29015, sample SAMEA2737895) | human oral metagenome | biome: human oral; feature: human-associated habitat; material: dental | place: China | collected 2116 ...
GCTACGCAGAATCGACGTCTAACCACCACATCACCGTGGCCCCGCACCCACCCGGTGCGGGGCCACAACGCCCTTCCCACCTCGTCGACACCACAGCCTCCCGCCACGCTGACAAACAACCCCACACAGTCCACCTCAAGGGCCTGCTGGACAAGGCCACCCACCTGCTCGACGACGTCGCCGCGGCTTTCGCCCGCATCCCCGCCAAGGCCAGCGAGGCCGTCACCAAGAAGGTGGAGGCCCTTGAGGACCTCGCATCCTCCCCGAGCCCCCAGCACGCGCTGGCCGGACTGCCGGGCATCAGCATGCGCCAGGCCGGCGACATGGGGAAAGCCAAACCCACCGTCCACAGACCCAGCGGAGGTCCCACACGCCCCAACCCCAACGAAGGCCGCTGGGGCCAGAAACTCGACGAAGCCGCCACCACCGCCACCACCGCAAAGACGAAGAGCGAGCCGGTAAACGAGTACGCCGACCGCGGCGATCGCAGGGATGCAAGTGGCCGCTTCACTGAAAACAATAGCGGCGCCCACACCTACGCCGACTACGAGCGCCAAGGAAGAGAAATGTATTCTCAACAGCGAGAAGAGGCTGGCAAACCTTTTCGGCGAATGGTTGAGGAGCAGCGTAAGACTCACGTAGACGGGGTCGAACAGGGGCGATTCTATGACGGGCTGGCCCAGGAAGCAGATGGCACCTGGACTGGAATCGAGAACAAGCACGGCACAGATCGTTTCGAAACGCAACAGAGAGAATTCGACGAAGCCGTCTCTCCCGGCAACCCAGCGCGAGTTCGTTTCGACACAGGTGAGGAGATAGAAGTCGTGAGAGTGGTGTATACTTATGAGTAGCCTTGAGGAGGGCACAAATGGAAAGACGTTTTACAACATGGACCGTCAACCCAAAGTTCGGCTTACGGAATAATTTCCTCACTCCACAGACACCGAACATAATTTTCAACGAGATAAAAGACCAACTGGACTCTCCAAAGTTCCTGCGACTTGGTGGTTTCTTTTCGTTCGGTGTGTGCGCGCTTCCGGAGGGGGTGATGTGGCCGGAGGACGTTCCCAAGAACGACCCTTCCCTCAACAGCTACATGCAGGTCGCAGGTGTTCATGAGGCGATGACTGTTGAGGTGCGGGTCTCCGACGGCGGCGACTCCTACTCCCACTACGTGGTGGCGCGTGAGCCTGTCACCGACCCCGAGGCGTGGACCACGGTGTCCTGGGACAACGGAGGCCCCGAGCCCTACACCATCCAGGTCCACCCCCAGGAGGTCTTCACCGGCGAGCAGGCAGTCCCCGTCTTCCGGGCCTACATCGAGGACAACGCCCTACCACCAGCCGACCTGCTACGCAGAATCGACGTCTAACCACCAACCCACCACCATGGCCCCGCCCCCCACCCGGCGCGGAGCCACAACACCCTTCCCACCTCGTCGACACCACAGCCTCCCGCCACACTGACAAACAACCCCACACAGTCCACCTTGGGGTGCGTGGTGTTTCTCGGACTGGGGGAGTTTTTCTTCCCTTGAGTCGATAGAATAGATCCCATGCCAGCACCAGCACAGAGTCCTCAGGACCGACGTCGAGCGCCTGCTAACGACCGAAAACGGTGTTGAAGTCTGGGCGGACTCAGTTACCACGGACAGCACAATCACTAAGGCCTGGGATGCCAAGCACACAGGAGGCGGAGACAAGGCCCTCTATCAAGGCAAGGGTCCCGAGTTCCTCATGAATAAGTTCGACGGCGAGATGGCGCGGTACGGTGAGGTGATAAGGTCGTCGGGCAATCCTGTCTCTAGTCTGACCCTGGTTACCAACACCCCGGAGTCTGTGGAGTTTCTTGGTCAGCGCGCCCGAGAGATTCTCGGCCCCGACGTCGAACTGCACATCCAACTGAAACCATAAACCTAGAAGGAGGAGTTAAAATGGGTGTCAGTTATCTTTGTACCACTCTCAACTCAGGGCGCGTTATCGCCGATACTGACACCTTCCTTAGCGAGGGAAAGAGGCATTGGCCAGACTGTAAGGTTGTGCTTATGGATTCTGATAAGTTCAAGACCGATGCAGACATTGTGCTTGACCCGGACGGGGCGTCGACGATTATCAGTCACTTCAGCGACGGTCAGCTCATATCTGTTGACGGGGCAGACTTTGAGGAGGCCGCCGACATTGCCGTTTGGGTGCGGTCCCTTAACCCGGACCCCAGCCTGGTGCTGTGGTTTACCACCGACAGCTTTGATGGTCATACCGTTCTGACTCCTGGCATCACGTCCCAGCAGGTCATTGATCAGTGGGTGGATCATCGCGAGCACGACCCCTATGCGGAGTACCCCGAGTACCTCTCCTGACAACTCCACCAACACCGGTTCATACATGGCACCGTCCCAGTTCCGGCAGACAGCAGAATGACCGACTCACCACTACTGATCGACTACCACGACCAGACGTCTTCCTACTGCAGAGACCGGCCCACCGCAGTCACACACCAGCGTCCTCGTTCTCCAGCAGTCAACGACGCCAAGGGAGCCAAGCACGCCGACGACGCGGCTGACGCCGCTAAGGGGACTGACGGCGCCGTCCCACCCAGCAAAGGCGGCGGCGACGGAGGAGGAACCCCACCAGGTAAGGGCGACAAAGATGGTGGCGGAGGAGGCGACGATCCCGCCAAGAAGTCCCAGGAAGCCTTCGACAGGGCGAAGGAGGCAAAAGAGGGTCTACCCGATAAACGAAAGTTTGACAACAAGACTGCTTCGTCTGACCACGTAAAGGCTCTCAGTGGATGGGGCGCCGACCGTCCACCTGGCTTTCAGGAGCCCAATGTTGAGGATGTACTAGCTAAACAAAAAAAGATCGGACACGACGTGAAGAAATCGGGAGCAAACGACCACGGCGTTGACGGCCGATACTACGCATCACACGCAGAGAGGCAGTTGTCTTTGACTGCTAAAGAGCCGCAAATCGGAGTCCCGAAAGCGATGTGTCCTGACCGTCAGGGGTATTTTGCTAAGTTAGCGCAACATGAAGGTCGAGACTGGCGACTCACCGACCCTGACGGAACATGGATCTTCCGTGCCGACGGCACTGTGGTTAGCCCTGCGACTTCTTGAGCAAGGATGAACTTTTAAGAGGAGGAAACTAAGATGATTAATATGGATACCGTGAATCGGGAGATCGTGGCGGCTCATACTGAACTTGAGTCGAAAGATAATGTCAAAGGAATTCTTTCTCTGGGGGCTCGCGCTCGCATCTGGAAGGCAATGCTGGACCCAGAGAGCGCCGACAGGTCATACCGGCATCGAATCGAATTGAAAATTCTGTGCGCACGGCAAGTTCAGCACTACTGGAATCAGGCCTTTCCTGACGACGAGAGAGTTGAAGAAATGCTTTCTTTGGCTCAAAGATTAGTCGAGCGTCAACTTGACGTGGAAGAAGCCGAGCGTCGTAGCGATCGTTTTCTCATGGATGTGTACGATAAGGTTGAGGACTACAACTCCATAACGCAGCCAGCCGTATTTGTCGCCGACGGCGCCGTCCATGCGGTCAGTTCTGCAACGCACCGCAACCCTGAATATGACGTATCTGATGATACTTTAGACGACGATGAACTCCTGCCAGACTCACTTGAGACAAGTTATACGTGCGCTAGTGCAGCCGCTGGGGCTTTGAACTGGCAGCCCATCGAGGACACCGACGTGTCCGCACGCCGTGCGTTCTGGTTGTGGTACCTCGATGAGGCGATCCCGGCTGTCCTTGCCGGCTGACCCTGCCCCGGAGACACTCGCACAACCCGACCGGCGAGCAAGCACCTCACTGACAGCCCCACCGACGGTGGGGGCCGAGCCCTTCCGACTCGACCCCCACCGTTTTGCACTCACCAGAACAGCACCTCCCGTTGCCTATACCAACTCTTCACAGTGGGTAAATGTCTCGCTGTTCCTCACGTCGCGAACGACGTCGTTCTTGGTGAGCTTCGCTCCTGGGGGAACAGGATGACCGTTGTCCAGTAGGATCCAAACCGACGGCACCTCTCATCGGGAAAGGGAGACTGAAGACCATGAATGACACCGCTGGCGCGCCCAGTGAGGAAAACCGACCGAGTCAGGGTGTTCCGGGGTGGACGTGGCCCAACTACATCGGCTGGGGTGCGATGATTAACCAGGCGCGGATGGAGGCCGACTGGAAGGGCCTGTGGGACTACGCCATACCGCACCTGCACGCCACGGAGGAGAACGTGGTCCGCACCGAGGCTCAGCTGGGCTTCCGCCTGCCGGAGTCCTACCGAGGCTTCCTCCTGGCTTCCAACGGCTGGCCCTACTTCTTCCAGGACATGACGATCTTCTCCACCTCCGACCTGCTGGGCGGCGACCTGCACAAGGCCGGCCAGACCCAGCTCGAGCTGGACGAGTGCGTCGAGGCCATGGCCGCCGGAGGCGTTATCGCCGCCGACCACTTCACTGTTGTCGCCTCCCGAGAATCTATTGAGATCGCTCTCATGGGGCGCCCCGGCACTCCAGCGGAGGGGACCGTCTCCTGGGTACGCGGCGAGGTCATGCAGCGCTATGACGACTTCCTGGACTACTACCTGTCCATGATGGAGCTCAACAAGCTCGACACCGCCGACCTCAGACGAGATTATGGCCCTAAGCCCGAGGGAGTCCCCCACGCCGTCATCGACCGTCCCGGCAGCCCACCCGTCCTCGAAGAGGCCCGCCGCGACGACCTGTAGAACCGACATAAGCAGCTCACTGCACTCGGCGCCAGCCTGAGGTGCACCGCCTTCCCCTGCTGCCGGGCCGCACATCACCCCACTGGAGTACGGTGCCCGCTGAAGCCAGAGAGCCAGCCCCTCCATCCTCGTGGTACTGGGACCAAATCGGTTCTCGCGACCTGGCCCCAGCACCACGAATCTTTCCATACCCGCTCCCAGCCAGCAGACTGCTTGTCGCGACCTTTCACCGCGACAATCTGCCTACCGCCACGCCTGGTGAAGTAGCTACTACGTCGTCGGCCAGGAAACCGCTCCTGCAGGGAGGGCATACCAGCGCCTGCGAGCGACCAGTCAGCTGGCCGGCACGATCTCGGGCAGGCTGACGCTCGCCTCGACGATCGTGCGCATGGTGCACGACCTGGTACGTAACGCGATCAACGACGTCTCCTCCTGGGTCACCACCTGGCCAAGGACATCACCAGCACCGTCCTGACAGCCAGGAACCTGAAGAATCTGCTGGACAAGGCCAGCACCCTGCTCGACGACGTCGCAGCGACTTTCGCCCGCATCCCCGCCAAGTCAGCAAGCCCAACCCCACCGCCCACAAGGGTGACGGAAGCTGCGGAGAGACCGATCGAAGTGGGGGCAGAAACTAGCCGCGCCCCGGAGGCCCGTTCCCTGACGTGCAGAGCATGCGAGGGCGTCCAGTCGACGACATTCTTGATATCATTCCCGACGACCGGATTGTTGGCACCCAAGAGAAGAGCATGATGGAATTAGGCTCAAGCCCCATCGTAACGGCGAGCAAGTCATTTTTGAACCAGGCAAGCCTCGGACTAAAGATCCACTACACTCGGGCCCATGTATTCGAGTGCCAGAGGACCGAAAAGTCTACCGAGTTCCACTGAGTGACACCCTGAATTATGATTGAGTCGGTCGTTGCTGAAGTGCTGTTCATGGGAACTGAGGCGGAGACGAGTGGCCTTGAAGCGTTCAATGCCGTGAAGGACAGAGAAGGGTTGAACGACGATGACGCCGCCGTTGCTAGAACAACCGGGATTCTTATTCAATTAATTAACGACGAGATGATCGAGGTGTGGCTAGGGGACCCTAATTCACGTGAACCTGTGTGCCACCCAGGCGACCCTGCAAGTTCTCAGACGATCACCCCAGAAAGGCTTCTGACGATGGATGAGCCGGACGGCAGAATGCTTGTTTATGCAACAACAGAGAAAGGGGAAAGCGCCCTCAGGGGCACCTGAGTGCGGGGCTGGTTCTTTTGATGGCTCAGCATGAAGGGCGCGACTGGTATGTCACAGACCCGAAAGGGACATTGGTGCTCGGCGCTGATGGTTCGGTAACTAGGGAGAAGTGACGCTGTTCAACTCAGAGTTGATAGTGGATTGAGAGAGGCTGTCGTCGCATGATCGACATGGATGCTGAGCGCTCCTACCGCCGCAGCACGGAGCTGAAGATGCTGTGCCTGCGTCACGTCCTGCCCTGTGGGAGCGAGCCTTCCCCGGCGACGACAGTGCCCAGGAGATGCTGCGCCTAGCTCAGGGCCTAGTCGACGGCAGCGAGGACACCGACGTGTCCGCACGCCGTGCGTTCTGGTTGTGGTACCTCGATGAGGCCGTCCCAGCAGTCCTTGCCAGCTGACCCTGCCCGGAGACACTCGCGCAAGCCGACCGGCAAGCACGCACCTCACTGACAGCCCCACCGACGGTGGGGGGGCCGAGCCCTCCCGACTCGACCCCCACCGTTTGCACCCAATGGACTCCAACACCACGAGTCTTTCTGCACCCGCCCCAGGCGCAAGGGGACCACACGACCCGCCGAGGTGCTTACCGGCCACACGGGAGAGTGCAAACCAACGGCGCTCCTCATTGAGGAAAGGAGACTGAGAGCCATGGCTGACACAGCCGCTGACGCTCCCGGTAAGACGAGTCAAGGGGTGCGGGAGTTTACGTGGCAGGACTACATCGGCTGGGGGTGGATGATCATCCAGACGAGGATGGAGGCCGACTGGAAAGGCATATGGAACTACGCCATACCGCACCTGCACGCCTCAGACGAGACCATGGCCCGCACCGAGGCTCAGCTGGGCTTCCGCCTACCGGAGTCCTACCGAGACTTCCTCCTGGCCTCCAACGGCTGGCCCTGTTTCTACCAGAACATGACGACCCTCTCCACCTCCGACCTGCTGGGCGGCGACCTGCACAAGGCCGGCCAGACCCAGCTCGAGCTGGACGAGTGCGTCGAGGCCATGACCTCCGAAAGCGTCATCGCAGCAGACCACTTCCCCGTGGCCGCCTCACTGGAGTCAATTGACGTCGCCCTCATGGGCCGCGCCGGCAGCCCCCCATCCTCGAAGAGGCCCGCCGCGACGACCTGTAGAACCGAAATAAGCAGCTCACTGCACTCGGCGCCAGCCTGAGGTGCACCGCCTTCCCCTGCTGCCGGGCCGCACATCACCCCACTGGAGTACGGTGCCCGCTGAAGCCAGAAAGCCAGCCCCACCCGCTCCCAGCCATGGGGCTCACACGGCCTGACTGGACTGCCGCGGCCAGCACCTCCGGACAGACGAACGGCGACAACGGCCCCAGAGAGTTTTCGTGCCGCAGACTCCGCAGAGCTTGCGAAGCGGGTAGCGCGGAGCCTCTCTTCCCCAAAGTTCCTGGACGGGAAGTACGTGTTCTCTATTGCGGTGTGGGGTCTCCCTAAGGGGGTGTGGCGCATTGATGATGTTCCTCGTCCCTCTCCGGCGCGGGCTACGTATATCCAGTGCGGTGGGTCGACGGAGGCGATGACCACTGAGATCCGCGTGACTCACGAGGACGACGCCCTACCACCAGCCGAGCTACTGCGCCGGATCAACGTCTAACCACTGACGCACCAACAGACGCCGTCGGACATCACGCTCCCGTCACACTGACAAACAACCCCTCACCGCCGTCGGAACCCAGGAAGCGAAGACCACCAAGACCGCAGCAGGCCTGCTAGGGTGCGACTGCCACAGAAAATCTTAATGGAGGTCAATATGCGACAGACACCTACCCCCAAGCGCTTCCTCGCCCTGGCCCTGAGCGCAGGGATTCTGGCCACCGGACTCACCCTGAGCGCCACCACAGCCAACGCCGCAGAGCCAGTAGCAGTCAGCGCATCCGCACCGAAGGCCAACAGCGCCGGCGATGCTGTCCCGACCGGATGGTTCGATCGTCTCAAGCAGCAGTTCCGCGGAGCGAACCGTCAATACACGGAAGCAGACCGGAGAGCTGCCAGAAGGTTCTAGCAACTGCGGCACTGACATCACGCCGAAATAGGTCGTCAAGCCCTCTGCGTTCCAAGCGTTTGATGTGACATTGACACAATGTGACGAGGGTCGCTTTAATGACCCCATCCAATTTTCGTCAGACTCCGAACTCCTGGTGACGGCACACCCCTGCGGTGCGCCACTACCCACCTGGCCACGTCGCCAGCCCATGTCATCAAGGAGTTCTCCATGCGTACTCGCAAGATCGTATCCGCCGCCCTGCTCGTTGCCGCCCTCGCCACCGGAACCGCCGCCTGCGGCTCCACGGATGCCAACAAGGACAAGATGGAGCAGACCTCCACCCCGAGCGGCACCATGAGTGACGGCAAGATGTCCGACGGAAAGATGAGCGACGACAAGACCGAGGACGGGAAGATGTCCGACGGGAAGATGTCGGATGACAAGATGTCCGACAGCCCCACATCCGGCTCCATGAGCGACGGCAAGTAGTCCGCCGCGCCTGCTGCCACAACGGACTCCGGCCCACGCTCATGAAACGAGCGTGGGCCGGAGTCTCTGATACCCGCCCCACGAGGACGGCGATCAGGACAGGTCGGCGTACTCCTGGGGCACGTCGGCAACGGCCTGGGCGACGGGGGTGTCGCCGTCGTAGAAGGGGATGACCTTGCCGATGCTGGCCGGCTCGGCGAGCACGGCGGCGATGACACGAGCCACGTTGCCGCGGGACGTCGGCGCCTTCGAGGACGGGGTGCCCTTGAGAACGCGGGCCACGGTGATGGCTCCGGTGGGCTCCTCCAGGGTCAGCAGGCCCGGCCCCAGGATCGTCCAGTCCAGGTCGGTGGTCTGCAGATGGCGGTCGGCCGCGATCTTGGCGATGGCGTAGGCGCGCAACGGGTGGTCCACGGACACCTCCCCGTAGGCGGTGAGGAAGGAGACCATGACGTAGCGCCTGACCCCGGCTGCGGCCGCGGCCTCCATGGAACGGATGGCGGCGGCGCGGTCGACAGCGTCGGTGCGCTCCGGGCCACCCTTGCCGCCGGCCCCGGCGGACCAGACGATCGCGTCGGCGCCGGCAAAGGCCCGGGCGAGTTCGGCGACGTCGACCTCCTCGACAGACAGGACCAGTGGGGTGGCGCCGACGGCGGCGACGTCGTCGGCCTGATCAGGGTTGCGGATGAGGGAGATGACCTCGTGGCCGGCCTCCACGAGCAGCGGTGCGGCCAGCAGCGCGACCTTGCCGTGGCCTCCGATCATGACGATGCGGGACATGTGCGACGCCCTTTCTGAAGAGTTCCTGGACCTTCGGGGCCGATCAGACGGTTCGGCCCGGGTGCGCCCCAGCATTCACCCCGCCCGCACCGCACGCACCTCCTCCCGCGCTGGGCGAACTGGGACATAGTGCCGACGGCACGCCCGTCAGTCGCGGGCGTGGACGGCCACGAAGTTGGCCAGGAGCTTCCAGGAGTCGGAGACGTCGTCGAGGCGCACGCGGGCCTGGAGCTCGGCGAGCTCGTCGTCGGCGAAGTAGCCGTGACCGGAGTAGAAGCCGAGCCGGTGGGCGAGGTAGTCGCCGTCGAGCTCGGGATGGAACTGGGTGGCGTAGAGGTTGTTCTTGATGCGGAACATCTGCACGGGGCAGGCCTGGCCGGTCCCCAGGACGACGGCGTGGGGCGGCAGCTCGGTGACGGCCTCCTTGTGGGCGACGAAGGCCTGGAAGACCTTCGGGACACCTGCGCAGATCGGGTCGGCCAGGCCGGCCTCGGTGAGGGTGACGTCGGGGGCGGTGACGGCCTCACCGTAGGTGGTGTCGACAACCGCGCCCTGGTGGCAGGCGAGCGTGCCGACGCCGTAGCAGGCGCCGAAGAAGGGGAAGTCGGCCTCGACGACGCGATCGAGCAACATGGAGAGCTCGCCCTCGACCCGATTCTGGGTGTCCGACTTCTTCTCCGGCGGGGTGGAGGCGTTGAAGGGAGAGCCACCCACGAGGATGCCGGACCAGTCGTCCAGGTCGATCTGCGGCAGGGGCCGGGACTCCAGGCGCAGTCGGACGAGCGTGGACTCGTTCAGGCCGGTGCGCTTGAGGAATGCCTCGTACTCGGCGTCAGCGGGCTCGTCGTCGCTGCGGGTGGCCAGGAAGAGGAAGGGTTTCACGGGATGACCTTAGCGGGGGCCGGCAGACGGGTCAGCATCGTTTCTCACGCCGTTCTCAGAATCACGTTCAGTTACCGGCCTGCAGGCTTCTGAGAACCTCCTCAACGGCCGCCAGGGCGACACCGGAGGCCTGCCGCAAGGAGAGCTGCGCCTGTCCGAGGTTCCCGCCGGCGGCCGGGGCGTCGAGGTAGGTCAGGGCGGAGACGGATACGCCTCGGGAGGCCAGTGCCATGGCCTCGGCAATGGAGTCGGTGACGGCGACATCAGCCCCCATGGAGGCCAGGACACGGGACTCGGCCGGGCTCGGGCGCAGGGGGCCGGGAACGAGCGCGGCAACGGCGCTGCCACTGACCCCCCGCAGGCGCCCCAGACGCTCGGTGAGGTTCGCGTCCCAACTCGCCGAGACCATGCCGGTGGCCTGGAAGAGCGGACCGCCGGAGAGGTTGAGATGGTCGGAGACGACGCGCACCTGGCCCGGCGCCGCCCCTCCGGCCACATCACCGGAGCCGCGCAGCGGGGTGGCACGGGTGACGAGCAGGGCGGCACGCAGGCGGGCACCACTGGCGATCCGGGCCAGCGCCGTCGTGCTGCGGACGGACTCGCCCTCGTACAGGCTGGTGCGGCCACGGGCCACGAGGACACCGAGACCGCCGCGCTCGTAGGACATCAGGGCGTCCTCCTGGCCGGGGGCGCTCGGAGCGTGGACGCCGGGCAGGAAGGATAGACGCACGCGGGCTGATGGACGGCCCCAGGCCTGGTCGAGGTCACGCAGGAAGGCTGGTTCGGCGATGACGAGGAGGTCGTGACGGGCGCGTCCCGTGGCCAGGAGGATGGAGGCGCCGTCGGGGTCCTCGTCCCAGGTTCCTTGCGGGACGGACTGCTGGGCCATGGGTTCTCCTCGGGTGTGCCCGGAGCGGGCGGAAGGGCGGGGACGATGACCGGAGCGGGGCTCCGGTCAGGGTGGAGCGAAGTCTACGCGATCTACATCGTGCGGTTGAAGTAGATGTTCCCTCCGATGAGGCTGATCATCTGGAGCCACAGGACGATGGCAATGGCCGGCGTCGTCGGTCCCCCGAAGGCCCCCACGGCGCCAACGACAACATTGCCGAAGAACCCGACGACACCGGCGAGGGCCCAGGCCCGTTGCGAGGCGGCCCTGTCCCGTTCGTCCTCCCGCTTCTCGAGCTCCCGGACGAAGAAGGTGTCGTATCCGAACCTCTTGGCAACAAGCAGGGCGACAAGCGCCAGCATTACGGCCGTTCCCCCGCTGGCGGCACCGTAGAGGAAGCCGTTGCGCATCGGGATCGCCAAGGCAGCCACCCATAGGAGGACCACGATGACGGTGCCGGACGTCATGCCTGCGGCGGCGATCTGCCGTGGCCTGGCGGCCTTCAGGCCCTTCCGAGCCTTCGGCGTCGAACCGGAGGAGGACGAGCCTGCGTCTGGAGTGGGCACGGGATCTGACTCAGACATGGAAGATTTCCTCAACGGTGGTCTCGAAGTAGCGGGCGATGGCGATGGCCAGGGGAAGGGAAGGGTCGTACCTGCCCTTCTCGATGGAGTTGACACTTTGCCTGGAGACGCCCAGGGCGGCTCCGAGCTGAGCCTGGGTGAGACCACGGGCCTCACGCAGGCTGCGCACGTCGTTATCCACACCCCTCACCGCCCAGAGCACGGTGATACGACCGAGATGCATGGGTGACCTCCCCTCCCCGGCTCATGCCGCAGCCGCGTTCCGGGCGGCACGCAGTCTCGGGGACAGCCACGCGATGCCGACGACGGAGACGCCGATCATGGCGGCACCCATGAGGTGCACGACCTGCAGAAGTGGTCCGGCGGAGAGATGAGTGACCGCCGGATTCACGAAGCCCACTATGATTCCGATGGGGGTACTGCAGATGAAAGCAGCCATCTGCCCGCCGAGCTTCTTGACGAGCTCGGGCGCCTCCTCGGCGCGGACCTCAGACAGATGGCGAGCCGAGTACCGGTAGACGAGCAGATAGAGGACGATCCCGGCGACGATGCCACCGACCACCCCGGCAACGAAGGTGACAGCGGAGGAGGTCGACGACGCGGTGGCCAGGATAGAAGGAGCGGAGACGGTGGAGAGCATGGCGATCATCCCTTGAATAGCCACTCACCCCGAGAGAGGGTGTCATGTTTGCTTGACATGTCTAGTGTGCTTGACAGAACTCACCATGTCAAGTCACCTTCACATGATGTCTTATCGCACGCGATGTGCCAGAGCAAAAGGCTGTCGCTTACCATCCGGGCATGGCTGAGCGAACTTTCATCATTAATGCGCCGATCGATCAGGCCCGGGCCGCGGTCCTAAACGTCTTCACCAGCGAGGGTTGGGCCGTTCAGCCCTTCTCCGCGGACACCGTCCAGATCTCCCGCGGCAAGAAGGGCCTGTCCATCGCCTTCGGTGCGCTCATGGGCAGTAAATTCTATCTTTCGCAGAACCTTCAGTTCGGGACCGGCCCTCGGGGCGAGACCCTGGTCCGTTACCTCTCCTCGACGGGGTCGGCCTTCATCGGCGGTGCGATCGGCATGCGTAAGTCCGTCAAGACGCACGCCGAGTACGTCGAGAAGCTCACCTATGCCCTGCAGTCCCAGGGCATCCTCCTGGGTGTGCAGTAGCCTGCGCCACCGCGAGCACCTTTTCCTCATTCACCGACACTTTCTTCATAGATGACGCGGCTGCGCGCAGTCCGTGAAGAAAATGTCGGTATGGCTCGACGAACCGACCCCATCAGGGCCCTGCTCACCTCTCCCCCGGATCTTCCGGTGGTCGAGGTGCTGCCCGAGCTGCGCGAGCGTCTCTCCCCCAACCCCTCCGGTTCCGACGGCGTCGGCGCCTGCCTGGTGCTCACCGCACCACCCGGCACCGGCAAGACGACGCTCGTCCCACCGCTCCTGGCCGATGTCCTCACCAAGCGCACCGCCACGGGGCCCACCACCGGGGCACCGGACGGCAAGAGCCCAGGGCGAGGGCCTGGCCGCGTCATCGTCACCCAGCCGCGGCGCATCGCCGCCCGCGCGGCCGCCCGCCACCTGGCGGACCTGCTGGGCGAGGAGGTCGGTGGCACCGTCGGCTTCGCGGTGCGCGGCGAGAGACGCGCCGGCCCGGCCACCCGGATCGAGATCGTCACCGCCGGACTCCTCCTGCGCCGCCTCCAGCGCGACCCGGAACTGGCCGGCATCGACGCCGTCATCCTCGACGAGGTTCACGAACGTTCCTTGAAGGGCGACCTGCTCCTGGCCCTCCTGACGGACGCGCGCACCGCCCTGCGCGAGGACCTGACGCTCGTGGCCATGTCCGCCACACTCGACGCCGACCGCCTGTGTCGCATTCTGGGCAGCACGTCGGGCGGCGCCTCCCCGCTGGTGGAGGTGCCCGGACGCCTCCACCCCCTGGCGGAGGTGTGGGCGCCGCCGGGGCGGACCGGACGTCTGGGGCCGCGCGGGGTGCCGCGCGAGTTCCTCGCCCACGTCGCCGCCACCATCGAGCGGGCACTGGCCGAGCGCTCCGGTGACGTCCTGGCCTTCCTGCCCGGGGCCCGCGAGGTCGACGACGTCGTCGCCCGCCTGCGCGGAGCTGCTCGCGAGGGAGTGGACGTCCTCCCCCTGCACGGCCGCCTGCCCGCGAGCGAGCAGGACTCGGCCCTGACCCCGAGCCCGGCGGGGCGACGGCGCGTCGTGGTGTCCACGAATGTCGCCGAGTCCTCGCTGACGGTTCCCGGGGTCCGGGTGGTGGTGGACTCCACCCTGGCGCGCGAGCCGCGCCTGGACGTGGCTCGGTTCATGAGCGGCCTGGTCACCGTGGGGGTCTCACGGGCGGCCGGGGTGCAGCGGGCCGGGCGGGCCGGGCGCGAGGGGCCCGGCGTCGTCTACCGCTGCTGCTCGCCCACGGACTGGGCGCGCTCACCGCTGGCCCCGACCCCGGAGATTCTCTCGGCGGACCTCACCGGTGCGGCCCTCGAGCTGGCCGTGTGGGGCGTGCCCGACGGCGCGGGGCTGGCCTGGCTGGACGAGCCGCCGGCTGCGGCGCTGACGGCCGCCCGGGAGGCGCTGGAGCGCCTGGCGCTGGCCGGCGCCGACGGCGTGACGCCCCTGGGGCGGGCGGTGGCCGGGCTGCCGGCGGGCGTGCGCGAGGCCCGGGCCCTGCTGGAGACGGCACCGATGTTGGGGACGCGGCGGGCGGCGCGGGCCACGGCACTGCTGACCGCCGACCTGCGAGCGCCCGGCGGTGACCTGACGGCCCTGGCCCGGCAGGTGCGCAGCGGTGGGCCCGGGTCCGGTGCATGGAAGACAGAGGCGCGTCGCCTGGAGCAGGCCTGTCTGCGTGCCACCTCCGATCGCCTTGCGGATCCCGAGGCCATGGGCACCGCCGCTTCGTCCGACGGTGCCGGTGTGGGCGATCCCGGGACCGGGCACAGTGAACCCGCCCGATCGGGCGACCTGGAGATGGCAGTGGCCCTGGTGGCTGGGACGGCGCAGCCGCAGTGGATCGCCCGACGTCGGGGGCCGGCGCCCCAGGCGGGCAAGGAGGCGCACTACGCGAGCGTGGCCGGAACCGGTCTGCGCCTGCCCGCCGGCTCGGCGCTGGCGGAGTCCGAGTGGCTGGCGGTGGCCGGCGTCGATCTCACCTCCGGGCGGGGCGACGCCTTGATCCGCGCCGCGGCGCCCCTCGATGAGGAGACGGCCCTGGAGCTGGCCGGGGCCTGGCTGGCCGAGGAGGAGCGCACCGTGTGGGACGGCGGGCGGCTACGCACCGAGCGCGTGCGCCGACTGGGGGCCATCACGCTCTCCGCCACACCGGGGCCACCGCCAGGACCGCAGGAGGTGGCGGATGCCGTCGTTGCACGGGTGCGCGCCCAGGGGGCCGATACCGGCCTGGCCGTGCTGCCGTGGGACGAGGAGGCCCGGAGTCTGCGCGCCAGGCTGGCCCTGCTGCACGAGCACTTGGGCGAACCCTGGCCGGATGTGAGCGATGCAGCCCTGGCGGATCGGGCCGAGGAGTGGCTGGCACCCGCGGTCATGAGCCTGGCCGGACGGGCCGGCGGGTCGGGCGGGTTAGCCGGGTCGACATCGCCGGGCTCGGGAAACCGACGCTTCAGCCTGGAGCGGCTGGACGTTGCCGAGGCGCTGCGGGCGCTACTGCCATGGCCGCAGGCCGCCCACCTGGACGAGCTGGTGCCCGAACGCATCGAGGTCCCCTCCGGCTCGCAGGTGCGGGTGCATTACACCGCCGCCGGCGCAGGCGACTCCGCCCGGATCGGGCAGACGGGCCGGCCGGTACTGGCGGTGCGGGTCCAGGAGTGCTTCGGCTGGGCGACCACACCACGGATCGTGCAGGGGCGGGTGGCGGTGCAGCTGCACCTGCTCTCTCCGGCGCGCAGGCCGGTGGCGGTCACCGACGACCTGGCCTCCTTCTGGGAGCAGGGCTACCCGCAGGTGCGCGCCGAGATGCGCGGCCGCTACCCCAAGCACGCCTGGCCCGAGGACCCGTGGAACACACCGGCCACTCGGGGAACCGGACGGCGTCGGTAGACCCCGAACCGCCCGCGCGGAGAAGACTCACCAGGTGGAGGCGTCCAGGCGGCTGAAGCGGAAACCAGTGGGGTTGCGCTCGGTGTCGGGGTCGGCGTCGGGCACGACGTACCCGACGATCTGGAGGTTCCAGGTGCCGCGACCGCCCCACAAGGTGGCCGTGGTGCGGGTGCGGCCGCGCACCACCGGGAAGCCGGCGATCGTGTCCGGCTGGACGGAGACCACCTCGTGGGAGTGGTAGCGCATGGCGCCGGTGGCGATATCGCCGAGCCACTCGATCTTGGGCTGGGGGTAGCCGGTCATGTGGGTCAGGACGCAGTCGTCGGTGAGCAGCGCGTCAATCGCCTTGGTGTCGCCGGAGACCATGGCGTCACACAGGAGCGAGTATAGGTCGGTGGCCGCATGCGGAGCGGTCTCGGAGGCGTGGGGATGGGAGTGGAGGCGAGTCTGGGTACGGGACAGGGGACGGGCCTCGTGGGGACTGTGGGGGCGGCGACTCATGGGTCAAGGGTAGAACCCGATGTCGGACAAACGAGGGACCAATTGCTTTCAGCGCGCGTGACGGGTGCGCAGGTCCCGCCGCATCTGAGGTTGCACCCCGTTTCACGGCGTTGCACCAGGCGGCTCTTCGCATGAGGGGGAATGGCGAGGGCCCGCCGCGCAGCACATGGCTGCTCGGCGGGCCCTCCCGCGGTGGCGGTAGCGCTGGGATTCGAACCCAGGGTGGCTATGAACCACACAGACTTTCGAGATCTGCACCTTCGGCCGCTCGGACACGCTACCTCGCCCACGAGGTTACACGGATGGTGGCCCGCGCCCCAACGCGGCATCCTGCGGTATCAGTCACGGCCGACGCCGGGCCTCAGCGGCGGTCGGCGAAGAAGTCGGTCAGGAGGGCCTGGGACTCCTGGGCGCGCAGGCCGGCGCGCACCTCGACCCGGTGGTTGGCGCGGGCGTCGCGCACGACGTCGCGCACCGAGCCGCAGGCGCCGGTCCGGGGCTCCCAGGCCCCCAGGACCAGCCGGGCCACCCGGGCCAGGACGATAGCGCCGGCGCACATAGTGCACGGCTCGAGGGTGACCACGAGGGTGCAGCCGTCTAGGTGAGAGTCCCGCCGGGCAGCCCCGGCGGCACGCAGGGCCCGGATCTCGGCGTGCGCCGTCGGGTCATGCTCGGCCTCGCGGGCATTGGCGGCCTCGGCCAGGACGGTCCCCTCTGGTGAGAGGACGACGGCCCCCACCGGCACCTCCCCCGACTCGCCCGCCGCGCGGGCCAGCTCCAGGGCGCGAGCCATCGCAGCGTCCAGCAGCTGCGCAGAAGGTGAAGACGTCACAGCCCCAAGGATGGCAGACCCTACAACCGAGGCGCACCGGCTTCGCCAGTGGCGCCGCCCCGCCCCGTGTCTCCTGCACCCTTCCGACGTCGGAGGGAATACATAACGAAGACCGCGTCTCCGTTATAGGCTCCCTATGAGGCGCCCACCCCTGGGCCGAGCCCCGGGTCCTGCCGTAAGTTGGACCTCCCCGGCGCCCCCGCCCCCTTATTCCAGCACCCAGAGAGTCCCCATGAAGAACGGAGCAGGTCGGTGAGCCGGTCCCCCGAAACGAGCGAACCAGCACCAGACGGGCTCTCGGCGGACTCACCCCGGCAGACACCGCCGGCGGACAGCACCTCACCACCGAAGACGCCCATCGGGTCCCTCTCCAGAGCGATGCTCGGCAAGCTGCCGGACAAGCAGCCCCTCAACCCGATGGTCTTCTTCGTGTCGGCCACCATCATCACGATTGTCGCCCTGGCCGCGATCTTCGCCCCCCAGGTGGTCAACGACGCCTTCGGCACAGCCGTGACCTGGACGAGCCGCTGGTTCGGCTCCTTCTACATCCTCCTCATCACCGCCGCGCTCGTCTTCATCCTGGCGCTGGCCTTCTCCCGCTTCGGTCGGGTGCGCCTGGGGCCGGACAACTCGACGCCGGACTTCTCCACCTTCTCCTGGACGGCCATGCTCTTCGCGGCCGGTATCGGTACCGAGATCCTGTTCTTCGCCGTCGCCGAGCCGGTCGACCAGTACATGCACCCGCCCACCGGGGAGGGCCAGACCACCGAGGCCGCCCGCGACGCGATCGTCCTGTCCCTGTTCCACTACGGCATCTCGGGCTGGGGCCTGTACGCACTGGTGGGCCTGTCCATGGCCTACTTCGCCTACCGACGCCGTGACACGCTCACGCTGCGCTCAACCCTGCGCCCGCTGCTGGGCCGGCACACCGAGGGCATCATCGGCGACATCGTCGACGCCGCGGCGCTGGTCGGCGGGGTCTTCGGCATCGCGGCCTCGCTGGGGGTCGGCGTCGTCCAGCTGAACGTGGCCCTCAACATCCTGTTCGGGCTGCCGCAGGGCTTCCCCACCCAGATCGGGCTGACCGCCCTGGCCGTCATCATGGCCACCGTCTCGGCCGTCTCCGGCGTCGACCGGGGCGTGCGCGTCCTGTCCACCATCAACGTGCTGCTGGCCATCGGCCTGGCCCTGTGGGTGCTCATCACCGGTGACGCCGCCTTCCTCATCGACGCACTCGTGGGCTCCATCGGCGACTTCTTCACCCGTTTCCCAAGGCTGACGCTGGAGACCTACGCCTACAACCGGCCCGATGAGTGGCTCAACGCCTGGACCTTGTTCTTCTGGGCCTGGTGGATCGCGTGGGCCGCCTTCGTGGGCATGTTCCTGGCCCGTATCTCGCGCGGCCGCACCATCCGTCAGTTCGTGCTCGGCAGCCTCCTGCTGCCCTTCTGCTATATCCTCATGTGGGTGGCCATCTTCGGCAACCACGCCCTGGACCTGGTCATTCGCGGCAACGGCGAGTTCCGCGACATCACCCTGAACAAGCCTGAGCAGGGCCTGTACTGGATGCTGGAGCACCTGCCGGGCCAGAAGATCCTCATCGCACTGGCCCTGTTCATCGGGATCCTCTTCTACGTCACCAGCGCCGACTCCGGCGCCCTGGTCATGGCCAACCTCTCCAGCCGCATCCGCTCGGCGCGCCAGGACGCCGCCCCCTGGCTGCGGATCTTCTGGGCCACCCTGACCGGGATCCTCACCATCGCCATGCTCGTGGCCGGAGGCATCCCCATCCTGCAGCAGGCCACCATCGTCATGGCGCTGCCCTTCTCCGGGGTGCTTATCCTCATCATGTACACCCTGTGGCGGTCCCTGAGCACCGAGGACTCCCACAACCAGGCCCTGTCCCTCGCCGACCGCAACCGCGCCCTCGGCTTCAACGGCTCGGCCGCGGGCCTGGAGCAGACGCCCTGGCGCGAGCGCCTGGTCCACACCCTCAACTCCGTGTCCCCCGATGAGGCCGGCAATGCCATGGAGCGGCGCATCGTCCCGGCCCTGGAGGCGGTGGCCACCGAGCTGCGCAAGGAGAACGTCTCCGCCGAGG
>ERZ772766.701-NODE-701-length-19116-cov-5.440008_pt1 | contig 19116 bp, 27 predicted proteins | sample MGYA00511379_ERZ772766 | MGnify/ENA primary metagenome ERZ772766 (study PRJEB29015, sample SAMEA2737895) | human oral metagenome | biome: human oral; feature: human-associated habitat; material: dental | place: China | collected 2116 ...
AATAAATGAGACAAGAAAATACACTTATAACTTCTGAAATAGAAAATGTAAAAAGAGCTGGTGTTCGAGAAAATACAAAAACTCGAATTGGTAATTTATTTCTTAATATTTATGAGTGGTTTTCAGATTTAATTTATACATTACAACAAAAAGTTGATAACAAAGTTGATAAAGTTACAGGTAAACAATTATCTGATGAAAACTTTACATCAGCTGAAAAAACTAAGTTATCGACTCTACAAAATTATCAAAAGCCTTTAAAAGAACCAATAGATTATATTGAAGGACTTCAGATTGCTTTAGATTCGAAAGAAAATTTATCAAATAAAGTTAATACAATACCTACCGATGAATTAGAATTTCCGAAAAGATATCCTTCAATTAAATTATTGCTTGATGAATTAGCGAAGATTAGACAGACAACATTCAGTTCTCAAGAATATGTTATCAATCGTCAACAAGTAGAATTTAAAAATGGTAACAATCAAGTGATTTCGACATTATCACTTGCATTTTTAGCTAATGTTGGTTCTCATTTGGAATATAATGAAACTTTAAAGGCTTTTGAATTAAAAAATCAGAGAAATGAAGTAATATCAACAATACCATTAACCGAATTTTTGAATAATATTCCGATGAATATTGTTAAAGATTTGAATGATGAATACAAACTTAATTTACTTGATATAAACAATCAGATTATTTCTGCTGTTGATTTGAATTCATTGTTTAAATTAACTGAATGGAATAATGCTTACAACCATTCAACTATTGAATCAGGTAATCCACATAAAGTTAAGTTTTCTGAATTAAAGCAGATACCAACAACATTAAGTGGATTTGGAATAACTGATGGTGTTCAAAAAGATGGTAATAAACAATTATCTGATGAAAACTTTACTTCATCTTTGAAAACAAAACTTGAATCATTAGAAAATTACATCAAACCAATATCGGAACCAATAACATATATAACAGGATTAGATGGTAGATTACGAGTTATTGAACAATCAATTGTAAATATCAATCAAAATTTAATTAACAATCAAATAACATTAGTTCAAAACACTTTCAAACAAAATTAACATGGATAAAATATATAATTTAGATAGTTTCATAAATTTTCTTATGAATGAAAATGATTCATTTGCAATGGAAAATTTTATAAAATCAAATATAAGTGAAAATGTTTTAGAATATTTTGAAGAATCATACATTGAATATATATAAAACAAATTGACCATCTTGAATATCCTGATTATATTCAATTTTTAAGTAAATATAGTAATTCACTTAGTGCTGATGATTACAATTTATTGGTACTTGGTGGATACGCTTATAAAGAAGTATTTTTAGATATTGCTGAAAATTATGGTATTGCTGATGAATTTGAAGAACATGTTCAACTCATAAATGATAACCAAAAAGTTGAATTATTTATAGCTTTAGGTGTTGATATCATAATTGGTGATGGAATATCAAATGAAACTGTAGAAAACATAAAATATGGAAATATTACAGACTAAAATATATAATAAAACAGATAACTTTAATTTAACGAAAGGTCAATCCTATCCTGATTTAAAGTCTACATTTATTGTTCATCAGAAAGACAATAAACATGGTAAAATATATATTACCGATTATAATGGTTATTGTATAGAAATATTTGATATTGAATTAAATCAGAAAATTGAAGATTTAATTCGAAATTTTGATGCATACAAATTATCTGTTTCACAACAATTTAATCAATTTAAGTCTGATTTACAAGATTATGCTGTTGAAAAAGATTCCGCTTTAAAAACAGAATTAATCGAGAAAATAACAGAAAATAAAACATCTTTAGATAATTTAAAGAAAAAATTACCAAAAGATTTAAAAATTGAAGGTAACAAACTAAAATTGATATTAAATGATGATACAGTTTTAGGTGATATAACAATAACCGTTTCAGGTCAGAATACAAAAATCAAAGAATTTAAATATAATGCTGGTGTTTTCAAAATAATTGATACCGAAGATAATGTATTTCCATCAGGAATAAATTTAACTCAATTATTCGCAGCAAAATCACATAATCATGATACTGAATATGTTAAGTTAGATGATTCTCGAATAACTACACAATATTTACCGTTGTCTTGGAATAAAAGAAATAATAAAGAAATTATAAGAACACAATCAGATAATTGGTTAAGAATTAATGATTTAATTTCTCACCCTAATGGAGTGTTTTTTGGTAATTCTATTGTTAGAACAGATGGTCAATTACAGGTAGGAGAAGGAGGAAATATATTTCTTGCAAATGGCATTGCATCAAATGCTTATATTATTATTGGTAATAAAGTAAGAATAAATACAAGTAATGAGGAAAATCATGTAATTTTCGAAAATCAGGTTCAAGGTTCGAAATTGTATGGAGTATTTCAAGGTATTAAATTACATGGATTAGCAAATGATAGATTTGTTCTTGCTGGTGGTGGTAATATAAGCAGTAATATATTGGTGGGAGGACAAAATTTGTTATATGGTACATCAGAATTCATATTAAAAAATGAACCATATTATTTACAATCAAATTATGCGGGCAATGCAGGATATAGTAATGAAACATTTAGGGGAAATAAAGTTTTAAAACTTAATGTTAATTGGCAAGGTATAAAATGTTCATCTGTTTTTATAAATACATATATTACTGTGTCGTTTTGGGCAAAAACTACAACACCAAATACAAAATTTATTTCATCAACAAACAGTAAAGTGGAATTTATAAATGGTGATACGTTAAATCCTGATGGTCAATGGCATCGATATTGTATGCGACAATATGATTTTAGAACATATAAATCTAATTATGGATTTTTAGAATTTTATAAAAATGATGGTCCTTTTGGTGAAGTATATTTATCATCTGTTAAATTAGAATATGGTTATTTACCTTCAGATTGGTCTCCTGCTCCCGAAGATTCAAATTTTAATAGAAATGATAGTATTTTGTTTTCAAATTTAAATACTTTCAAGCGTCGAAAAACAGGTGGATATTATGTATATAATACTTGGGGTACAGGTATTTTATTATCTTTTGAAGCTGGAGGTTCTACTTCGTCATTAGAATTTTATAAAGCTAATTGGTATCCTGAAACAAGAATACAAGTACGAAATACTGTTGATAGTAATAGATTTAATGATGATAATGGGGGTTTTAGAGATTTAGCTTGGTATAATGATGTGATTAAATCAGGAGCAGCTATTTCAAGTAATTGGGGTGCCACAAGAGATTGGCAAACCAAAACTATTTTTATTGAAGCAAGTTGTAATGTCGAATTAAATCAGTTAGATAATTTTGCTACAATGTCTTTTCGTAAAGTATTTGCTGGAGGTAATATAACTTTCAGTTGTTATGGAAAATCAATTATTTACACTTCAGCAACATCTTTAAATGGTGGTGACGGTTCAACAGCTACAATAAATATATATGGAAACAAATGTTACATTGATATTAAAAATATATGATACAAAATTTAAAAGGTTCAGATAAATTATTACATAGCAAATTTGGTAATTTAATTTTTATTTCGATTTTTATTATATCATTCTTTTTCACAACATTTTTGAAATCTATTTTAATTTCAGTAATTGGATTATTATTAATTGGATTATTTAAAGAATTGTATGATAAATATATAAAGAAAACATTTATAGATTGGTATGATATTGTTGCAAGTTTTATACCTTATCCGATAATTAAATATATAAACAGAAAATAATATGGACACAACATTTAAAGAAAGATTAGTTGAAGAGCATTCAGCACTTTATGAAAAAATTGAAAAACTTTCAAAATTTATTAACGAAAGTGATATTTTCAAAGGATTATCAACAGAACATCAAGATTTGTTGAAACAACAATTACATTATATGAATGAATATCATCAAATTTTGATTCAAAGAATTAAATTATTATCATAATTATCATGAGAAAATTGATTTTAAATTTATTTGCTTTAAATTATAGAGCAAAAATATTTGGAACATTTATCTCTCAATTGAGAGCATCAGTAATTATATTTCCATTATTTTTGTTAATGATGATTTCATTCATCGTTAATTCTATGATTTTAAAATTTATATTTATACCATTATTGATTATTGCATTATTTTTTGGTTTTGTTTATTTTGAGATATTTCCAATTAAAGAAAAAGATTTGAAATATCTTGATAAAAGTCAACTAAATCAATATAAAATATATAATAATTTGGAAGAATATAATAACGAAGATGATTCAGTTTGGTATTTATTAATTAATCCAATTATTATTGTTATATTCTTAATTTTCATGTTTCTATAAGAATTATTTATCTATGAGTAATTATAAAATATTTAATGTAACCAAATATAATTCGTTAAATGACGTTGAAAAAGGATATTTCAATGCTCATAGAGAATCTTGGTATGCTTTTTTCGAAGGTCTTTCAATAGATGAAAATTATTTAAAAATGATTGAAAAATCCGCATTTTCATTAGTTGATACATTAAATGATTATTCAAGAAAAATTCAACAATATTTAGAAGAATTGGAGAAAAGATTGAATCTTAGAATTGACGAAACAATCAATATTCATAATGATTTTGTTACTTCAGTTAATGGTGAAATAAAATCACTTAAAGATGTTGATACAAGATATAATCAAAGAATTTATACATTGGAACATCCTTCAACAAATACAAAATAATGATAATATATAATAATTTATTTGGATTTTTAAAATATTCAAATTATGTAGGTATAACTATATTTCCATTTATTTTTATAGGTAAACAATATAAAAATAGGAATAATTTGATAAATCATGAGAAAATTCATTTCCAACAACAAATTGAATTATTAGTTTTACCATTTTTTATTATATATGGTATCAATTATTTGATTAACTTGTTTAAATACCGATTTAATCATAATAAAGCATATTATAATATTATTTTCGAGAAAGAAGCATATAATAATGAAAGCAATCTCGATTATTTAAAAGTTAGAATCAGATATAATTGGATTTCAAATGTTTTATAATTTTTTCAAATCAATGTTTCCATCTTTTCTATATGAAAATTTCATTATTTCATATATAATAGATTATATCGGAAAAGATTTAGATTCAATCGATAAAGATATTAATAAAAATTTAAATTACGATATTTAATGAAAAACATAAAACAATTGGAAGTTAATTTCTTTAAGGTTTTGAATGAAGCATGTTCAATTTTGAAATTAACAAAAAACAATGATGGTTTTATAAAGTTATATGAAAATTATGATTTGAAACCTCTTCATCAACAGGAAGGTTTAGCTCAACCTTCCACATCTGTTAATTCAATAGGTATGGGTAATGTTACAGAAGGTTCAGGAGATTTACCAACATATTTAAACAATAATAAATATGCTTATGGTAAAAAATTAAAAGCTTGGTTTCAAAGTCAATTAGATAATAATTTACAAGAATTAAAAGAATCAATTACGATTTTTAATAGTTATAATCGAGAAAAGTTTAATGATATACTTAAAAATCTTGATAATACAATTAAAAATCTTGAAAAAATAAATGATTTTAATTTACTTGATATATTAAATCCAACTATTGTTAAAACCAAAGTACTTTTAGGTAAACCTATTCTTATTTATGGTTACGATATAATGACATCATCAAATTTATTAGACCAAATACAATCAAAATTTAATTTATCTAAACAAAATTTGAATTCAATTTGGTACAATAAAAGTGAAAAAGAAATTATATTCAACTTTGCGTTGAACTTAACAAACTGCTTATATCTGATTAAAGATAACGAATTTAAAATAGATAAGTACAATAAAGAACAAACTATAAATGATTTATATGGTAATAATTTAATTTGTTTATGGAAAAACTTTCAAACACAAGAAATAAAATTTACCGATAATTTATATCAAGATAATTTTAAGAAAGGTGTTATGGAACAAATAATGAAAGCAAAACAATTTGTTAGATAATTATGAAATATACAAATGGAATAAATTTACTTCGAAATAGAAATATTAAGAAAAATCTTTCGAAGAAAATAATTTTAGCAAATACATCTGATAAGGTTGACCCTGAAATGGGTATGGCATTATCAAATAATCCATTGTATATTCGTAATAATCAAGATTTAATAAATAGTACTGTATCAACTCGAGATATTCGTTATAATGTAAATTATGGATATTCACCAATTGTTGGAGTTGAAATTCGAAACTATTTATTGATGTTTGCTGAAAATCAAGAGATTAAAAAAGCAATACGAACATTAAGGAATGAAATAATTGTTTCAGGTTTAGATTCATATAAATATCCTGTATTTCCGAAAATAACTTTTGCAAAGATTCCTGAAGATAAACAAGAAACAGCGAAAGCAATTCAATCATATCTTGACGAAGTATTCTATCCAAAAATGTATCAACTTTATCGTTTTAAAAATAACGGTTTAGCTGAATTAATCGAAGAATATTTAAAAACAGGTAAAATTGCTTTTGAAATTGTTTATGATAACCCAAAAAATCCAAAAGAAATTGTAAATTTTGTTCCTATTGACCCTACAAGTTTACAGAAATTTAAAGATGGTGATTATACTTATTATATTCAACGAAATTTAAATTCATCTGCAACTTCAGGTACATCATCAACTGATAGAATATTACATGAAAATCAAGTTGTATTAATTGAATGGAATGAATATGATTTCGGATATGTTAGTTATGCTGACCAATTGAGAAGACCTTTCAATATTATGAGGTCGATGCAAACTTCTAAAATCATGTGGTTTGCTGTTAAATCTCAAGTTAGAATGCACATAAAACTTGCATTAGGTGATATTGGACGAGATGAAGCAATGCAGAAATTGAGTGAGTTTCAGAAAGATATGAGGAATGAATTTGCATTTGATGATGGAACAGGACTTATAAGTTTTAATAATTCACCAAATATTAATTCATATCAAGAATATTTCACAGCTGAAACAGCAGTTTCTCAATCACCAGAAATTGAAGAAATTAATACTCAAGGACCTGATTTAACAGAAGTAGATTCATTACAGTTTTGGGAAAAGAAATTCTGGCAAGATACTGAAATACCATTAGACCGTATTGACCCTAATGCTTCAGATGGTTGGGGATTTAACGATGTTACTCAACTTAAAAAGACTGAAATTAATTTCGCTAAATATGTTGAGGATATTCGTAATAAACTTACGGAATTATTTATTAAACCAATAATTATTCAATTAACATTACAAGAACTTGAAATTGGTATAGATTTATCATTACTTGATTCTATTGAAATTGAATGGGTTGCGTTTAATAAATATGAAAAATTAGCTGAATTGGAAGTTCTTGATAAGAAAATTTCAATGGCAATGAATTTTGCTCAATTCGGTGAAATGGAAGATGTTAATGGAACAACCAGAAAACTTATTCCTATCACTTGGATGCGAGATAACTGGTTTGATTTTACTCCAGAACAATTAAAATCAATGGATATGTACAGAAAACTTGAAGATAAAATGTTAGGTTTTTCTGAAAATACTGAAGAAATAGATAATACAGAAGATGAGGATATTGATTCAGAAGATTGGGGAACTGATGAATCCGAAGATGATATAGCTTCTTTTGACGATGAAAATTATTAATTAATGGAACCAACAAAAGATTTCATATATAACAAAACAGCAAATAATCCGTTACAACCAGTTAATAGTGATTATATCTTAAAATCGATAATTAATCCATTAACCAAAAAACCTTATGGTGGTATTATTTTATTTGGTGAATTTATTTCTTTCAACGTTTTAAATAATAATAATCGTTTTTATGAAGCAGATAATTATTTGGAATATTTAAAAATCTTGAAAGAAACAGCAAATTCAAGTAAGGGATTATATGGTGAATTAGAACACCCCAAAGATTATCCTATTAATTATAATAACATATCACATAAAATATTAGATTTTTGGTATGAAGCCGAAAATAATAGAGTTGTTGGATATGTATTATTACTTGATACTCCAAAAGGTAAAATTGCTCAAGAAGTGATTAAATCTGGAGGACAATTAGGTATATCAGCAAGAGGTGGTGGTTCTGAAATTGACCAACCAGATGGAACAAAGAAAGCAGTTATCAAACTTTTGATTACTTTTGACCTCGTTAATCACCCGGGATTTAGTAGCGCAATCATGGGATTTAATGCGAAATCAAATAATTTTCAAAGTTTAAATGAATCTTTCTTTTATACAACTAATAATTTTGTAAATCTTTTTGAAAATCAAAATTCTGAAGAAGACTTAACACCTCAAAAACAACAAAGATTACAAAAATCACAAGCTTCAGATGAAAATAAGGTTCAAAAAAATCTACAAAAAGCTGTAGATAATGAACTTAAAGAAAATGAAGAATATTATGAGGAAGATGAAAAAATTCAACAAATTTTTGAATCTATCCATAAGAAAAATTTCAAAAAACATTTTAATCAAAGAAATTTAGGAATTGAAAATTTAAGAAATCTCAGTAATTTTTAATTTCTATATAATTAAAAAAAAATAAGAATTTAAAATTTAATATCCATGCAGGGAATACCAGAACTACTAATTAGTGAAGTATCTGAATTATCAAATGATTTAGCTCTTGATAATTTTGATGAATTAAACGAATCTCAATTCGTAGACTTTGATGATGAAGATTATGATGAGTTATATGAAGATGAGGATTTCGAAGATGATGAAGATTTTGACGACTTTGATGATTTAGACGAAGATGACGATTTTGATGATTTCGAAGACGATGAAGATTTCGACGACTTCGACGATTTAGATGAAGATGAAGATTGGGACGATGACGATGATATTTTATTCGAATCTCAGCAATCTCAAAAACATCAGAAACAGCAACAACAGTTGAAACAAAAACAACAAGCTGAAAAACAACAGGTTGCTCAACAGTTAAAACAAGCTCAAGCATCTGCTCAACAAAAACAGCAAGTTGCTCAACAATTACAACAGAAACATCAAAAACAGCAACAACAGTTGAAACAACAACAGCAAGCTGAAAAACAACAGCAACAGCAACAGTTGAAACAACAACAAAAACAACAGCAACAAACTCAACAATTAAATGAGTCACTCCAAGATAGATATTTTGGAAATATATAATTTAAATTAAAAATTTGATAAATAATAACTTTTCGAAATGTTAAATAACAAAAAGCAACCTATTTATCGACATACACATTTGACTCAAGCAGAAATTAACCGTATGAAACCTTTGATGGAATCTGCTTTCGGTGATTCTCTAAGTCAATATTCAGGTAGTCGAGAAAAGATTAAACAGGAAAAACTTGAATTTTTAGCTGGTCAATACGCTAACAGATTACGTATTGCTGGAAATTTAGGTGTTAGTCCATTGAATGAAGATGCAAACATTTTCTCAGGTATACCACAAGTTAAACAATTATTTGAAAATGCCAATTTCAGTGCACCATCAAATACTTTAACTATGCCTAATGTTGCTAATCCAATGAGTTCTAACTCTATTACAGGTGGTATGTGGAATCCATCATATCAAAATGGTACAGGTGATTTACCTTCTTATGTTTTTGGTCTTCAATCACATATTGCAAATTACTGTATAGGTTTTGATATGTTACCAACTATCCAAGTTGATACTCCAAAAGTAGTTGTACAATTACTTGATACAGTTTATGGTGGAGGACCTCTTGATGATAAAGATAATCAACCATCTTATATTGAACTTACTTCTAAATTGTTTACCAAAGCAAGTTTAAAAGCTAAGAAGTTCAAAAGAGCTCAAACTAAGTTTATTATTCTTGGTGATGAAACAGCAAAAACAGCTATGGAAGTTCGTTTCATGATGGCTTCTACTGTAAAAGCTGCAGTAGTTGTTGAAGTATTAAGTACAGGTTTATTTGATAATGGTTCCAACGCTTATACACCTAATAATAACTTCTCAGTTAAGGAAATTGTTGATTTAGTTAATGATTCAGCAAAAACTTCCAAACTTATTTACACTAATGCAACTGCTTATGATTCTGAAGAAGCTATAAGTTTCTTGAAAGCTGATTTCGCTTCTGCAATCCGTGATGCTGTTCCTGAAGCTGCAACTAACAATAACAGCTTAAAAATGGACCGTGCTCAACACGAAAAAGGTCCAAAAAATAAACTTAATGTTATCAGTTTCGATAAACAATTCGAAATCGACGGTATTGAAATCGAAGCTGACACAACTAACATTAAGATTAAAGATTTAGCTGCTCAAGGAATTAATGTTATTGCTGAACTTTATAATGGTGTTCAAAATCAATTGATTCAAACTATTGACTGGAACATTCTTGACCACTTATATCGTTTGGGTGTAACTAATGCTAAGAATACTTACGAAGCAACTGGTACTAACTATTCATTGTACATTGCTGCTCCATCTAAGACTGATATAGCATTTACAAATATCGATGTAGAATATGAAGATATTCTTGGAAATGATGTTCGTTCTGAAATGGGTAATGTACCTAACAGTATTCAATCTGCTGGTTACGAAAATCAAACTACTCATGCTGACCGTTTATTCGCACGTATTTTGTTAGTTTCTGAATTTATGGGACAACAAAACCGTATTGGAACTGCTGATATTCTTGTAGTTGGTGGTACTTTGGCATCAGCTATGAAGAAAAATTCTCAGTACATTATTTCTCCAACATTAAATAGTTTAGTACAACAACCTGAATTACACTATACAGGTACTGTTTATGGAACTATTAATGTTTACAAGAATCCAAAGATTGATTTCAACGACCCTCGAATCCTTCTTGCTCGTCGTGGTGACAACACCGATCCCGGTGCGAAGTTCTTTGCTTACGATTTAGCTGCTTCTCGTCAAACAATTGCAGAAGGAACAATGGCTGAAAAAATCCGTGTTTGGTCTCGTTTCCAAATAGCTGATATTGGATTCCACCCTGAATTGAACTACTATACTTTCGTTGCTATCAATGAATATGGTTGGGCATAATATTTAAAATATTTTCGTAGGTTGTTTCAACTTATGTCTGAATACAATCTACGAAAATATTATATAATAAATAAAAAAAAAAAAATGAAAGAATTTGAATTGATTAATGTTTGTAATTCCATAGATTATGACAAAATGTTAAATTATGTGGAAACAGCATTTAACGGAAACAATTTTAAAAATAGTTTATCAAAAGGAAATATTCTTGATGATATAAATGATGCTGTTGCTCAATATATTTATGATTCTTTTGGAGTTGATTTATGGACAACAGAAGTTTATGATGAAAATGATGAAATAATTTTTGATGTTGCTTATGATTGGTTTTTAGATTATTATCAATTATATTCTAATAAATTTTGTAAATGGATTTCATTAAAAATTGTTGAAAAAATTTGGACCAATGAATCATTGGATATTTTTCAAGAAAGATTATTTGAATTTTTAACATTATTTCCAATTCAAAAATTTAAAATTTGATAATTCTTAAAAAAAAAAATGATAAAATTTGTAGATTATTTAAATATCACAGGTGGAACATTTGATACATTAATTGAAGATTTTCTTTGGCCTGATATAGAATATGCTTGGGAAAATTTTATTGATGTAAATATGGATTTACCATTATCAAGAAGAAAAGAAAAAGCTAAAGATATTTTAGGTGAACTTTTATTTCCTTATCTTTTTGGTGGGTATATTATTGCTCGAGATGAATTTGAATCTATCGAAGATTTAGAAGATAGATACGATGAATGGATGGACGCTATGCAAGAATTTCCGGTTTCACATAAAAAAGCTGCAGATATTCAAAAGAAAGTCACTTATAAGTTAGATAACTTTTGGAAAATTTTGGATGACAAATCTTTAAAATCAAATTTTTTAATTAAGAAAATAAATGTACATATCAAAGACATTGCAGAAATGTTTGTCGATGATGATTATATAAATTATTAGAAAAATGAGAAGATATAATAAATTATTTGAAAATCAAAAATGGATGCAAGGTTTAAGATTTATGGACCCTACAAATCCAGAAGAAGTTCAACTTGTTGTTAATGCAATCATTGAAGAAATAGAGCTTACAGGATATAATCTGATTGCCGCTATTGCTGATAAAATGATAGAGGAAGATTATTATCAATTCCAAATGACAATTGAACAAGAACATGGTGATTATGAACCAAATATGGTAGGTGAATTCAAACTAAAAGTTGGTATGGCTGTTAGTGCTATAATGGAGAGAACATTAACTGATGGTAACGGAAGATTTTGTGGTTCATCTTATAGACATCAAGTAGCTGGTGATGAAGGTTTTTATCCAATGTTTGAAAATTTAATATATGGAAATGAAGATGATTTAACTTGGTATGAAGTAAATCGTATATCTCCATTGACTGATGGTCAATTAATCAAAATTGGTGAAAAATTTAGAAAACAATCTTGGTATAAAAAACTTTTAAAAATCATGGACGATGCGGATGCAGAACTTTATGATTATGCTGAAAAAATAGCTGCCAGATTTTATTAAAAATTATTTATATGAACAGTGATTTTCTAAATTCATTTATTAATTGGATAATTAAAAATAATTCAAAACTTCAAGATTTTTTTGATGAAACTTTTAATATTTATGAAGTAGCTCGACAAATTTATAATGGTGATTTTGGATATACAGCTATGTATTTAGGTACAAATAAATATGGACATCCAGATACTGATTGGCAAGCTGTTTGGGCAACTGAAGATTTTGCATTTGTTTTCTTATGGTACAATGAACAATACAATAATGGTAATACTAACCCTGTTATTGTAAGAGATAATCTTTTTAAATTTGAAACTTATGAAAACAGAGAAAGAATATTAGATGTTGATGTAAGTAAATGGAAACAATTGGTATTAAAAATTGATTCATATATCAAAACTAATTATCCAAAACAATATAAGAAAAGTTTTATCTATAAATATCTTTATGATGATTGTCAATTATTTGCTGATGGTCATTATGATGAAGATTTTGAAGATGACGATGATTATTAAAAAAAAAAGAGATATAACAGATTATTTGAAAACCAAGCATTTAAGTTAACAAAAAGAATAAAAAATGATTCATCAATTTATTGGGAAGAATTTATTTCATTTTTAAATGATAATAATGATGCTATAGAATGGTGGATTGTTAACGAAAACAAGTTAGAAAAATTTCATACAGAATGGTTGAAAACAGGAATGACAGCTTATTTAGACCATGATAGAAATGATTTTGACCCTTTTGCTTGTGTTGTAGGTGAGGTTTTCGCTCCAATTTTTGTATATTTTGATTATTGTTATAACAATAATATTATACCAAATATGAATGATTTTAAAAAATGGAAAAAATCTTCAGAATTTATGTATTATTTTGAAAACACGATTTTACCATTTTCTGATTTATTTGAACAATTATGTGAAAAAGCATGTTATGAAGCAGAATCAGGGAATGCTATTAGCATGGAATATTTTGGAATGGCACAAAATGTTTTTGAAGGTCGTTGGGATTGGGATACTGGTTATATAGATAATTAAAAAAAAAAAAAAATGAATCAATTTTTAAAAGCTTTTGTAGATTGGTTATATCAAAATAATGAAGTAACTCCATTAGCTATTTCGGATTATTTGATTGATGATGGAAAACTTTTTGATGTTGCCAAAAAAATATATAACGGTAATAAAACGTTATCTAAAAAATATGGTTTTTCAGGTATGGGTGAAGAAGATGATTATCAAAGAATTTTTGCCACTGAAGATTTTGCTCCACTTTTCTGTTATTATAATGAATTTTATAATGCAGGTGAAACAAATCCAAAATTTAGTTCATTAATCATAGATAATTATAAAAAGTCAGCATCTGTCAAAAAACAAATAGCTTCAGTAAATCCTGAAAAATGGGCGATTCTTGCAAATAAAATTTCCGATAAATATACAGATATTTATAGTTATGAATCAAACCCTATTTCAGAAGTGTTAAATGGTTATTGTTATCATCTAAGTAATGGTGAAGGTCTTGAAGAATACGAAGATGACGACGATGATGAAGATAAATGGTTATAATATCTAAAACACAAGAAACTTGGAATTAATTTAATTCCAAGTTTCTTTAAATAATATCATATAATTATGTATACTAAAGATTATTTAACCGAAGACAGTTTGGAAGAATTTTTAAAACAAATATATCCAAACAAAGAAATTATCAGGAATAAAACTGTTCCAAATTCTAATTTAAAATCGAGACCTGATTTTAGAATCGAAGAAGAAAAACTTATTGTCGAATTTGATGGTTACAAACATTATAATTCATTTGAAACTCAATCAAGAGATGAAATAAAATATCATCAGTATACTTATATGGGTTATAAAGTTATTCGAATACCATATTTTATTCAATTATCAACTGATGTAATATTTAAATTATTCGGTATATATTTATCAGATTTTGAACAAAAATATCCACATGGTTTTATCGATAAAAAAGCTTTAACTCCATTAGATTTTAATTATAAAGGTTTATTGAAATTTAGAGATGACCTTATAATATTTGAAAAAGAAATTGCTGAAGATATATTGTATTCTTTGGTTGATACTCCTGAAAAACGAGGTAATTTTCATAGTTATTATCTAATATTTGATATTATATTTCATCAGACTTTTGTTAATCAAGAAACTATAGAATATATCGTAAAATTACATGATATTACTTATAAGTTTAATTTAGAAACAGATGAACAAATTAAAATTTGGAATAATTTATGATAACTCAAAATAAACAAGAAACATATAATTTACTTTTTTCGCAAGTTGATAAGAAAATAAATATAACGAAAAGACTTAAGTATCGTACATTATTTAGTTGTAATTGTCTTCAATGTGGAAAACCAATTTATGTTTCATTTAATCAAGTAAATCCAATCAATATTTTTTGTGATGAACATAAATATGAAGGAAGAAAACAATATCTTACTGATGCGGAACAATTAATTCAAGTACATTATATGAGATACATAAAAGAACAACAATTAAAGATTATAAATAATAATTTGGATAAACAAATAAACTGAAATGATTGAACAAGAAAAGAACAAAATATTTGTAGATTATACTAAAAAAATAATGGAGAAATTCTATATTTTGAATGATAAAGAATTTCCGGAATCATTAAATTCATTAATTATATTTTTGAATTATTGTTTTTATGTAAAAAATAATTTTTTCGTAAATAATTATAATATTAAAAATATAATGAAAGTAAATAATTTTTATAATGAATTGAAAACAAATATTTTCAATAAAGAATTGATTATTACAGATTCTAAGCAATTATTCGAAAATATATCTTCAGACAAAGTTAAAGCTGTTGTTTTCATAATGAAAAATTATTTATATAAATTTAATGATATATTCAAAGATGAAAGCAATCAAGAATTAAATAAACTCAAAGAAATATGTTCAAAAGAACGTTTTCAAAAATTATTAAATACTTTAAAATAATGTTAAATATAATAAAAACCGGTAACTACATTAAAAATTCAACAATTAACAATGAAGTTAAGGAAATAATCAATATTAGAGAATATGATGAAGATAACGAATGTTGGTTGACAGATTTAAATCAACATATATCTGAATCAGATTTGTCTAATAATTATACTTATCTCGATACAGGTTTTAAATATACTGATTCGAAAAATTTAAAACCTATAAAATTTGAATTATCAATTGATAATTCGAAAAAATTCAATGATGATTTAAGAATAATTGATGACGAAGATAATGATTTTCATTTAAGAGCTGAAAAACCATTAGATTCAGGACCTGTTCAGATAACAGATATTAGAGAATATCATAATAAATCTGAAGAAGAAATTTTATTTGATAGTATTATTCGTAAATCAAGACTTACAGAAGAAAAAATAACCAATTTTAAATCAACAGCTGTAAAAACCAAATTAAATCGTTTAAATTTAAATATTCAATTAGACTTTGATTCAGATATGTTAATCAATAGTTGTGAATTTTTAGATATTGATATTAAAAAATTCGGTGAATATTTATCAGATATGATATTAAAGGAATATCAATTTAAACGAAAAATAAAAGAATCCATATTAAACAATTTGGAACCTAAATTAATTATTGAAAACAACGAAGAAAAACAAGAAAATAATCCTGAAATTGAAAAATTTTTGGAAAACATAAATAAAAAATATTTTTAGGCTCTCTACTTACTTTTGTGCCATTGTGAATACGTTTTTTCATCTTTTGTTAGACAAAATCCGATATAAATTATATCGGATTTTTTATTAATTGAATATTGATATATACTTAAAAATAGAATATGGAAAAAATATTTGATAATTTAAGTATACTTGAGATAATTGAGAAAGAATATAACAATGAATTTTTCGATACAACTAAATTATTTGCGATAAATACAAATAATTCAAATCAATTTATTGTTTATGGCGATTTAAATTTAGATAATATTGATGATTTAAAAATATTTAAAGATTTTAAGGAAATTAAACAAATTGAAAGTAATTTGAATACTTTTTTGATTTGTACAAAATTAGATAATTCACTTATAATCGATAATATTTCCGATATATACATTTATAAAACAATATTTCCTGATAGAATAGATATAGATTTTGATAAAAAAGAATGGACAGTATTTGTTGAAAAGATTAAAATCGAAAGTGATTTAAATATATAAAACAACTTATATCTGAATATATTATACGATTAAATCTTTTATAATAATGATTGATGGTGTAAAGGTAACACTACTGATTTTGGTTCAGTCATTGTAGGTTCGAATCCTGCTCAATCAACTTTTAAAATATATTGCGGAAAGTTAAGTGGTAGTTCAAAATTAATTGATAACAACTTTTAAAATATATTGCGGAATAGTGTAAGGGTAACACAAGGGTCTCATAATCCCTAACTTCTGGTTCGACTCCAGATTCCGCTACTAAAATACTATGTTATCAAAAATTAAAATTAGTTATCAATTAATTTTGAATTAACATTCTGGTTCGACTCCAGATTCCGCTACTAAATGACTTAAATTTTAAAATTAAACGTAGGATATTTAGCTCAGCAGGTTAGAGCATCTGACTGTTAATCAGAGGGTCGTTGGTTCGAATCCATCAATATCCGCTTCATTTTTTACTTCTTTAGACTCATAAAATAGTTTTGGGGTTGGCTAAGTGATGAAATTGGTAGACATGAAGGACTTAAAATCCTTTGAACAGAGATGTTCGTGCTGGTTCGAATCCAGTCTTAGCCACAAAGATTCTTTGGTAAATTGGATATTGTTTCTCTTAGATACTGAAAATAAGAGTTTGTGAATTGATTTAATAAAATGTGCACTCCCAAAGAATTAAAAAACAATATTCAATTTAGGATATTTCGTATAATGGTTATTACGCTCAATTCGCGATTGAGAAATGTGTTGGTTCAATTCCCACAATATCTACAAAAATTATTCAGTTTATTTCAGTAAATATTTACGAAATTATTTTTTAGAATGTTCAATCAAAATTTTTAGAAAAATGTCAGAAAAAATTCAAAATTCGTCATTAGAACAAGCGTTCTTTCAACAAGCATCTTTTGATGTAGAAAATGTTGCAGTACTTGCAGAAGACCTTCCTCAAGCATCGGGTCTCAGTTGGGATAAGATTTTCTTCGAGCCTCAAGTTGGAGAATCTTGGACTGTAAAATTTGTTACCAATATTTTTGGTCAACCAATTACTCACAGACAAGTTTATAAAACATTACCAGACCCAAAACGAAGAGGAAAATCATTTCATTATGTAAGTTCAGGTTCAGCAAAAACTTGTAAAGTTCTTGAATTGTTCTTTGATTTACATGCTGAAAAGAAAAACGGAAGTCCTTTAGCAGAACAAAAAATTGATAAATATTTAACTCGAGCAAATCAAGCTTGTGTTATTGTTCAGCTTTTAGACGGTCCTCGTCCAGAATTAATTAATCAATTCAGATTGTATATTTTTAGTACTTTTGGACCTAATCCAGAAATTGCAAATCTTATTAAGAAACGTTTGAGTCCTGATGAAGATTTGATTAAAGACGGTCAAAAACCTGAAAATATTTTTGATGTTTTCAATTCACCTGTATTACGTCTAAAATGTGAAGAATCTGAATATGATGGTAAAAAAGGACGAGCTTATGGGAAATCTGATTGGATGAAGACTTACAGAGGTGTTTTGGTTCCTATTCAAAATGAAAAAGGTGAGATTACTTACACAGAATTAACTAATGAAATGGTTAATCGAGATGAAAAAGGTAATCCAACAGGAGTTAAACCAGAATATCAAAATTTATTCAAAGCTCTTTTAGAAGTTCTTAAATCAGATGAGTTAAGTGTTTATAATTATTTTGAATACAAGACTCCAGATGATGAAAGAAATACAGAAGAAACCAAAAAATATCTTGAAGAAGTATTTGCCAAAGTTGATGAGATTGTTCCCGTAATCAAAAATGCAAAGTCAATTGCTGAAATTGAAGCTTATGGGGTTGCTGAAACATCACAGAAAGATTCTGCAACAGTAATCAATGGAAAATCTAAATCAGATATTCTTAAAGAATCTGTACCATCTGAATTAGATGATTTAGCAACAGAAGAAAAAACATCTACTCAAACAAAAACAGATGATGATTTGATAGATGATATTATAGGATAATTCTTGTGTACATCATATAAATAAATTGGATTAATGGAAAACCGGAATAAGTTAATTATTTAATTTATCTCCGGTTTTTTAAGAGTTAAAAATATCATTCAAATGAGATTTGTAGCAATTCAAGGGAAAAACAATAAAAAATTTATAAAGCTTATTCTGGAAGATAAAAATGATTTAAAAGTATTGGAAAGAATAAGAACAATTGTATCTCGAACAGAATATTTACCATTTATTAAATCATTTAACAAAAATATTACAGAATCTTATTTATTACAAGAAACTTATGTTCC
>ERZ772766.702-NODE-702-length-19092-cov-19.646583_pt1 | contig 19092 bp, 33 predicted proteins | sample MGYA00511379_ERZ772766 | MGnify/ENA primary metagenome ERZ772766 (study PRJEB29015, sample SAMEA2737895) | human oral metagenome | biome: human oral; feature: human-associated habitat; material: dental | place: China | collected 2116 ...
ATAATTTAGAGCTTAAGCAATTAGATTAGGAAACTTCAAAACATAACCTTTAGTGAGCGATTCAAGCTGAAGAAAAGAAGACTTTTTCCTCCTAACTCTTCGGCTTTAACCGCTCACTAAAAAGGAACAATTTATGAAAAATATTAATGAAACTGAGTTTGAAAAAGAGTTTGAAAAAATCAAGAACTCTAAAATTGAACTCAAACCAACAAAACAAAAACAAGGAGAAAAAACTATGAAAAATTTGAAAAAAGTAAATTACAAGAAAATTATTGAAACTGTTAAAACAATTATTATTTACACAGCGATTGTAGCTGGCTTAGCTTTCTATTTTGGAATGAAACAAGGCGAAAACAATGCTAAAATTCAGAACGAAAAGATTGCGGAAACAGTTCAAAATTTAAACGTAAAAAAGTAGCTGAAAGTATTCCAGCACCAAAAGTCGAAGCTGCGGTTCAACAACCAAGCCAGCGCGAAACTGTGGAGGTTTCGCCTCGCCCTCGCCCTATTATTGCGAGTTCAAAGGTTGCGAATCGGTGCGAAGAGTTTCGAAATTTGGTTAAACAATACGACTGGAACGTAGAAGTGATGTTGGCAATTATGATGGCAGAAAGCAGCTGTAATCCAAATGCGTTAAACATGAACATCGACGGTTCGAACGATTCAGGTTTATTTCAGATCAATTCAATTCACAAAAAGCCAAATCGTGAGAATCCAGAACTGAACGTGCGATACGCCTATCAGATTTACAAATCACAAGGCTTGAATGCTTGGGTTGCTTACACAAATAAAAGCTACTTGAAATTTATGAAATAATGGAGACAATTTATGAACAACCAATTAACCAACCAACAAATTAAAGAATTATTCTTTGAAATCGTATTAAAAGAAAAAGCTTATATCGAAGACGTTGATTGCGACGGCAAAAATTACGCTACAATCGCAGGCGATTCATTCGATGAAGATTTCAACGATTATTTAGATAGCATCGGCTTTTGGGAAACATCACCAAGTGTTGAAGCTTGGCGAGAATATAACGAAGGAGGATTTTAAGATGAAGAAGATAGAAACTGTTAAAATTTCAGGCTCGGATTACGCTAAAGTTTCGGCACGACTTGGCGAATTTCGTAAAGAAAATCCACGAGCAAAAATCACCACTCGCCCAGAACCTCAACCAGATGGCGGAATGATCTTTTATGCAGAAATCGTAAAAGATTCATCAAAGAAATCAGCCGAAGCAACAGGAACTGCATATTATCCAGCAAGTAAAATGAAGAGCGAAAAAGCCTTTGAAAAACTCGAAACAATCAGTGTCGGTCGCGCACTCTCACTTCTTGGCTATTTAAACAATGGTGAGATTGCCTCATCTGAAGAAATGGAAGAGTTCGAAGATTTTAAAAAGCAAAAAGTCGCTGATCAGTCAAAAGAACTTATCACTAAACTCAAAGCTTCAAAAAATCTCAAAGAACTTCAAGCTAATTTCGTAAAAGGAGTTAATCAGTTTAAAGGTAATAACGAAATAATCGCAGAATTAATCCAAATTAAAGATGAATTGAAAGGTAAATTGAAATAATGAAAATCTTAAACCTTGAACAACGATCAGATGAATGGTTGTATTTTCGCGAAGGCAAAATCTCCGGAAGTAAAGCCAAGGAGTTCGGCACACCACGCACCGTTTTAAAATCTGAATGGTTAGATCTTGCGGAAAAGTTAAAAATCGAGATTCCACTCAACCAAAAAGGCCAACCGAAAAACTTAACAATTCAAGAACTTAAAGAATTAATTGGTGAAGCTGAAGTAGAAAAGAAAGAATGTGAAGTTGAGCTTGGTGATGCGATTTATAAGCTTATAGCTGAACGAATTGCAAAGCCAATCAATGAAAACGATTACGCAGATCGTTTAAATGGTCGCAAATATTCTGCTGCTCTTCGTGGTGAAATTCTCGAAGAAGAAGCACGCGAGAAAGTCGCCCAAAAACTTGGTAAAGAGGTTATCGAAGGTCGGGTTTGGCAATCTGATATTAACGAAAATATCATTTGTTCACCAGATGGCGAAATCGCCAACGAAAATGGCGAAATTACTGAAGCGGTGGAGATTAAATGTTTAGACAACTGGAAACAAGTATGCGCGTTCTACGAAAAACAACCACCTATCGAATATAGACAGCAGATTATCCAATACTTTGCAGTGAATGAGAAACTTGAAAAACTCTATTTTGCAATGTATTCAGACTCTTTCGCCCTTGCGCCACAGCTCGAACTCTTAATCTTCGAGCTTAACCGCAAAGATTTCGAAAAAGAGATTCAGCGAGCAATTTATTTTGAACAATCTGCTCTCGCCCTAGTTGAACAAGAAGTGGAAAAACTATTATTTTAATGAAAGGATTTTATGACTCAAGAAGAACTTAAAAGCATCACAATTACACCAGAAGAAACCAAAGAAAGCAGCTATTTCGAATTTGGTGTGCATGAAGTAAAAATTGCTAAAGTTAAGATTGATAAGCACGATGATAAACCTTATGCAGAAATCTTTGTCGAAAACGATTCAGCCGAAGATCGTGCGCGGCTTTGGTTGCATACTCCAGATACGCGCAGGATCTCAATTGACACTGTTCGCAGAATCTTAGTTCACAACCAAGAAGATGAAAGCATTAAACAAAAGATTCGTGAGAAAATCCAGCAGATTAAAAACTTGGCAGATTTTGCAGTACTTCTCGAAAAAACAGTTGGCTGCACGGCTTGGTTTAAAGTTAGCGAAGATGAAGACCGAACTTATAAAAAGGACGGCAAGGTTAAAAAATCAATCAACCGTCGAATTTACGGTTACGAGCCAAAATCTGACAATCTAAAAACTCAGGCTGAAGCTAAACCTGAAACTCAAGAGCCTGAAACACCCGAAAACTTCGATGAACCAGTCGATCTAAGTGATATTCCATTTTAAGGAGATAAAATGATTAAAAAAGAAGAAACTTTGCATCTCAGAGTCTGTGATTATCTGCGTAAGAATTATCCCGACGTGCTATTTCGAACCGATTTTAGTTCAGGCATGAAAATGACACCAGGCCAAGCGGCGAAACACAAGAAATTTCAGAAATCACGAGCTTGGCCGGATCTGTTTATTGCTTTGCCGAGAGAGATGATTGCCGTAGACACAAAAAATGGCAACAGTATCTATAGTCAAGATGTTGGCGGTTTATTTCTCGAACTTAAAGCTGAAGGAACTCGTCTTTACAAGAAGGATGGAACGCTTCGCAAAAACAAGCATATTGAAGAACAAGCAGAAATGTTAAATAAGCTAATCGAATCTGGTTATTATGCACGATTCGCCGTTGGTTACGATCAAGCAATTCAAATTATCACAAATTATCTCGGCGAACCAAAACCAAAGAAAGTCGAATTTTAATAACTAGAAATGAAAGGATAACTATGAAACAACCTGATATTCAGCATTTGATTATGCAAGATCTAAAATTTAAAATGTCGGCTTGGCGAGCGATTGCGATTATAGCCTTGTTACTATTTTCGGGTGCATTTGGGCTATTTATCGGCTCAGAAGCTGAACTCAAAAGCACTAAAGCTAAGCTAAACACTACGGTTGATTGCCGAAAGTAATTAAAATCATAATTTCAGCCTTACAAGGGGCTAAACCCCGAATGTTCTAAAATATTTACGCAAAGGGAGGATTAAAATTATTTAATCGTCCCTTGTAGGGCTGAAGTTAAAACCATACTCCTGAAGTCGGGAAAATGGTTTTAAGGAGAAAGAATAGAAGAAATGAATGATTTTACAGTTAAATGGAAAGACGAAAAAGGTGTCGAGCACTCTAAAAACTATAAAAACATAAACGATGCAACATATGCTCGAAATTGGCTACTTAAAAACGGTGCTAAACAGGTTGAAATATTTATCAATAAATAAGGAGGAATATGAAAATTGAAATTCAATTTAAAAATAGTCAAACTTTAATCCCCGTAAAGGTGATCCCTGCTGAATGAAAGCGATATATCGAGGTGTAGCTTGCGCTGAATTATTCAACAAGAAATTCGAAGTTCCGGAACATAAATCTCGAACTTTTGAAAAAACACCTGAAGAAATTAAAAAAGCTTTAAAGATTGAAGAAGATCGAAAAAGGTATTTAGACAATCAGAGGAAAAAGAAAACAAAGAATGGAGAAAGAAATGGCAGGAACAAGAGCTAGTGGATTGAAAACCGCCGCCACAAACATAGAGCGACACGGCAAGGATTTCTACGAACGAATTGGCCGCAAAGGCGGAAAAGCTGGTAAGACTGGCGGATTTGCCACAAACCCCGAACTTGCGAAAATTGCAGGTCGCAAAGGTGGTCTAAAATCTAAGCGCGGTAAAGCTAAAACTACTTTAGTGGCGGCTTAGCCCTACCTACAAAAAACATATTGTCGATATCAGCAAAATGGTATAGAGAATACGAATAAGGAGAAACGAAGATGAAACAATATAAATTATTACAAGACTTACCCTTTGCGAAAGCTGGTGATATGGTGGAAATGTGGAGCGATGGGACTATGGCTTTTGTAGGCGAACCTAATCTTCCACGATTTAATAAGGAAGATATACGAATGTTTCCACAATGGTTTAAGGAAGTTGAGCGTGTTATTGTCCCAGATAAATATTATTATATTGATTTGATAAGTGATATGATATTTTCTTCTGCAAAAGACGGCTTTGCGTCTGATGAAAGACGTGAAGCAATGTTCCAAAACTGTTCAAAGAATGGTATAGCATTTGAAACTTTTATGGAAGCCGAAGAATATCTAAAATATCTTCGAGCAAAAGAAGTCATTAAACAAGACACTAAAGGCTTTAAACCTAACTGGAAAAATTGTGAAAATAAATATTATGGTTATTGGAATTCTGGAAAAGATTCACTTGGTTATTTAGTTTCTTATATAACTAAATATTCAGATATATGTTTCAAGACTGAAGAAGACATTAAAGAAAGCTTTAAAAAACACCCAGAAGAATGGAAGGTATATTTGACTTATGAGCAATAATGAGCCTTCCAGAACCACCAAAAATTGAGAAAAAATAAGGAGTAATTATGAAAAATATTGATAAAGAAGCAACTAAACTTATAGAAGAATTATGTCGAAAAGAAGTCGAACGAACTGGACTACCTCTTATATATGATGAAAAAGGAACAACAAAAGAAAAATCAGATGGTCAAATCATTATGTATATTCATCAAAGAATGACCCTTGACTTAGATGGTTTCGATAGTGCAGATTTAATTAACCAAAATACTTTAGTATTTGAAGATGGAAAATGGAAAACTCTTTTTGGCGATAGTTTTTATGGATATGAATTGAGAATAGAACAAGGTGATAGCTATTTCACAACATTCATACATCTTCGTAAGAACCTAACCAAAGAAAAACTTATTAAAAAACTATCATCTGATAAATTCAAAGAAATGTTCGATAAGCATAAAGAACTAAGCAAAGAAATGCGCGAATTAAAAAAAAGCCTAAATATTTTTATAAATAGAAAAGGTGAATAAGATGAACAATCAAGAACCAACTAACAAAGAGCTTTTAGAAATGATTGCAATCCTTGCAGAGCTATCGCTACAAATCGTAATTGAAAATCGCACATATTGGTACAACTTTAAGAATCCCCCAGAAACAAGGGGAGAAATGTGGGAACAAGAAGATAAACTCGAAGAGATAAGTAAAAGAGTTAATTTTCTTTGCGAGAAATCGCAAGACCTCGTATTGGAGCATAAGGATTTATTGAATTTAGACATACTAGGAGAATAAAAAATGAATAAAGCGGAAAAATGGAATTTCGAAAAACAAGAATACGAAGAGTATGAATTACCAGATAACTGTCCCCTAGTCTGCTACGATATGGAGAAAATAATAAATTGTGCAGATTGCAAGAAAGAATTTCAATACAGAAAAGGTTATTGTAGTAAAGCAATTCATAATGAATATGGCTTTGGTTATCCAGTATGCGAAGAATGCTATAAAAAAGAATTAGAAAATGAGAGGAAGTATAAAGAATATGTTTAAAGATATAGATTGGTCAAAAGTATTTTTATCCTTAATGGTTCTACTTTTGATAGGCTGGATTACTTTTATCATTATATGGGGTGTTCAAAATGAACCGCCACAACACAGTGCCGACACACTTCGAAAAATCAAAATTTGCCGAACCTATTCAAACGATTTTTGGCGGAACGATATAGATTTTATTGATGGTAAGTGCTATTATAAAGGTAAAGAAGTAGAGATAAAATAAGTTAAGGAATAATAATGAATTTTAATGAATATCAAAACCAAGCAATTCAAACAGACGTTGCACATAACGCCACTACAGACTCTGCTCGCTACAATGGCTATATGGAAAAAGCCCTTGGCTTAGCTGGAGAAACTGGTGAAGTTTTAGAAATAATTAAGAAAATGATTCGAGATAAAGGCGGAGTTTTCGAAACTACGTCAGAAGATTGCGAGAAGCTTAAAAAAGAGCTTGGTGATGTTTTGTGGTATCTTTCCGCCCTAGCCTTTTATAATGATATTAAACTTGAAGATATCGCAAAAACTAATCTTGAGAAATTAGCTAGCCGGCAACGGAGAGATAAGATTCATGGCAGCGGAGATAGTAGGTAGTCTGTAAGAAAGACAATTACTAAATAACTGGGTTCTTTTATTTCGCACTTTCTGGTATAATAAAAGAAAAAAGAGGTGGTTGCTATGGAAATAGGACTATTGATGCGTTATGATAAAGTCTACGGATTTTTTCATGAAGATAACAAAGCCAAGCCGGTCGTATTGATTTATTCAGGAGATCGGACGGCAGAGTTTAGCACTTTCAGTTATTTAGTTGATGGACCGAAGGGAGTAGAAAAACACTACAAGTTCCTTCCAAATGATATTCAGCTAAGTACTTTCGAAGACGGTTGGATAGCCGCAGAATAAACCACTCATGATGAGTGGTTTTCTATTGTATTTTTGTTAAATAAAAGAACCCAAAACGGGTTCTTTTATTCTCTCAACTTTCACTATTCGCTTTAAGCCAACTCACCTGTCGCAATCACTGAAACAGTAACATCAAGTTCCTGGCTAATTCTCGTTAGAGATGCTATCGTAAATTCAACATAAGTCGTAGTCACGACTGTGCTAAATACGGTCAGTGGGTTTATTCCTGCGTTCAAAATCTGAACCGCTACAGCTGGTGGATTTTTAAACGCTTTAGAAAATTCAATCCTCGTTTTTTCGTTCCTTTGACGGAAGAAGTTAGCATTCCAATATGTTTGGTCGAACCACTGCGTGCGCACTTGTTGTGTTTTGTATTGAGTAGCTAAATTTCCAGATTGAATAATCTGAACGTTAGGTTGTTTGAGCTTTCCTGGCTCAATAGAATTATTATCAATATTTTTTCCACTCGCCAATCCATTAGTAAAATCAGCTACCGCTTTAGTGTTAGCCACCATTTCGTCGAGCTCTTGTGCTGTTAATGGAGCTAGCGGCACAAAATCCTTATTTGGGTGTGGTAAAGTCAACTTGGCCATTATTTTTTAGCTCCTAGCTTAAAGATTGGTTTAAGCCCCGCAAAAGCCGTCGCAACTGCTCCACTAATAGCCAAAATCTCTTTCGTTGCGTTTGGAACTAAGATTACACAAATTGTAGCAATTAACATATTTACTAAAATTCCAAGGTCAGCAATGAAATACACTGTAGTTTTAGCTTTTTCGCTAATCCTTGGTTCATACTCAGTATTTGCAATATTTTCAACCGTATTTTTCTGTAAATCTTCCAACATTTTTAACTCTCCTTCTGTTAATGGTCTTGCATTGATTTGAATTAACTGCTTTTTCTCTACTTTTTTAGAATTTTCAGCATTTCCGCTATTTTCTAAATTGTGCGACATATCTTTTTTCTCCTCTTCTCGAACTGTTAACCCTTGGTTTTCAGCTGGTTTTTCTTCTGGTTTAGGCTCATCTTCGACCATTTTGCTGACATCAGCAATATGGTTTTCCGCAGGGTTTTCTACAACTAGCTCAGTTGGCTTTGGTTCTTCAACTGGTTGCGGTGCTGGTCGATATTCAGTAATAGTTCCTTTATCACCAGCCGAGACTTCCGTTACGGGCGTTAATTCCATCCAAACATCAACACCATCACGTTTCACTAGTGCAAACCACATTCCATCATTTTGAACCACTTCCTGAGCGACAAAAGCTCCTTGGAATTTAACCAAATCACCAGCGTTAATTTCACCATCAACTTTATAACCATCGTTATCGACTTTAACTGCCCAATCCTCTGGAATACCATTTTCTGCCCAAGTAAAGCCTCGTGGACAAAGCTCATCAATTTTTAGTTCTCTTCGATCTTCGTGGATATTAACTTCCGCCACTCGCATCGATTTAGCGATCTTGAAGTGCGAGCCAATATTAATTACATCATCGATAGCTTCGGCTTGTGGTGCTGGTGCATTTTGCGGTTTACCTGTATATCTAAAAATTGTTAGATATTGAGTATTATTCAAGCGGGCAAGGTCATCGTGATTATCCGTATGAATACCATTATATGCATAAGCACAGTGAATAATATTGTCATTATCAAGATAAATTCCAGTGTGCCCATTAGCACCTAATGTATATCCTTGTTTACCCCAAATGAAGATATCACCTCGTTGGGTTGCGATATAACCGTTTACATCCGCTTCAATTCTCTGAAAGCCGAATTTCGGCAAATCAACAAACTCTGTTTCAGTATTACCAATGCGGAAACCTTGCGGTAAAATTCCAGCGTAAATCAATGCGTGGTAAATGGCGCTCGAACAGTCGTAAGAATTCGGGCCATTTCTATAGTCCATCGAATAGCTAACTCTGTCCTGCCTTTGCTGAAACCATTCAATCGCTTTATCCATTATTTTTTCTCCTTTCTTTTGAGTCTAGCCTTAATTAAATCTTTTTCATATTCTTCACGCCAAGCTTCAATTAAACTATCTATATAACCATTACCTCCTAACGCTTTATATTCTTCAAACGTTCGCTCGATTTCATCAACTTTTTCAGGTTGAACATTAATCATTAATAAAATTTCGTTACGCTTGCCGTTTTTGGCGTTGTTCTGCCCAATATCTCGAACTTCGTGTATTTCCCTTCGAACAGAATCAAAATTTTCGTTTACCCCTTCGAACTCTCCTTTGAGCATTTCTTTCAATCCATTTTTAGCGTGTCGAAAGAGTGTCAAAACTCCACCGATTAGTCCAACCAAAAACGCAATAAAAGTCCCGATTTCACCAACTGTTATTTGCATATTAGTTTTTAGCTTCTCCTTTAAATTGTAATTTCTATCTACCCATATTTTAAAAATAAATAGTCGAGTGATAAAACCGCATCACCAATTATTCTTAATGAAGTTCAACCTAATTTTCACATCCACCTTCTGCGAGGAGATCGTTTGATTATTTCGGCTTCCCTCTCCATCTGTGAGTTCCATATATTCAGCCGTAACAATAACGTCATCATCACGCCTAATTATCTCAAAATATATCCTATTCTCTGTTGAACCATTAGAGCTAATTTTATACTCGTTTCTTGACCCCCATTGTCCATTAAAACAGTAGTGATCAATAACTAATCCTTTACGGTTTCTACTATGAAAAACTCTTTCGGTTTTATATCCGTTATCAAAATCTCCAGCTGGCAGGCTGAAATCCAAAACAACACTTTCACTATCAAGCGACATCTGCCAAAAATCAGAGTTTTTAGCAAAACTATTAATTTTCATCTATTGCATCTCCAAAAATAGCATAATACCCTTTTCCATCACCTCTTCCAGATATACGAACTTCACTATTATTAATGCTATCAATAGGGCTACTTGGCCTTAAACATTTCTCTAGGTTAAGAACAGACGAGCTATTCTCCCTAAAGATAACTGTTTCTTCCCAAAAATAAACCATCGGTAAATAACCCAAATTATGTTCGATAGTGCTATCATTCCTAAATGTTCCGAAGTTTAAAATTTTCAAGCTTCTATTTCTTGAATCATTTAATATTCTTCGCTTCAATGGCGTAACTTCTCCCATATAATCAGGTGGGGCAATACCAATTAATCGCACATAAACTCTTCGTGGTGGTTTTACTCCTCGAATAGCAAATCGAATAGTCTTTTCTAGCGCACCCACAAGAAAGTTTTCATCTCCGCTTGTCCAAAAACGGAAATCTCGAGCATTTGAAAAATCGCTATTAAAACTATACTCGCCAATAATCAATGGCACAAACGGAAGGTTATGAGCAATATCAAAAGTTTTAACATCACTCATAAAACTACCATTATATTCAAAAACCACAACAGGTTTAATAAATTCACTGCGATCAATAAATTTATTAGGTTTCATTTTCCAAAACCTCAATTACATCTTCACCAACAACACTAACCCACTCACCCACAGCCCCAGTTTTAGGGTGTCTTCCAATTAAAATTCGTCGAGTGCCATTTTCTTCCGAATAAACAAAACCGTCCTTATTAATTTTAGTCAAAATCACCCCATTTTTTGACACAATCAACTCACCCGTAGTTTGATTTAATTTTATATTTCCACCCAGTGAATTCACCACTCTGTCGCCCTGAAATTCAATATTTTTTTCAATCGCCATTATGCCAATAGATCCTTTCCATCCAAAATAGACTTATCCAAAATAAATGATTTCGAAACAATATGTGGCTTTCCAGTGATAGTTGTTTCATAACCACTATCGCTTAGGTTTATCTTAATGCCCGTCACCAAATAGTCGCCTTTATCTTTATAATTCACGCTAATGACATCCCCTAATTGTAGAGCTGGATTACCTTTAACTTTCATTGAAATCGTTGGCGAAAAACTGGCATATTTCTTTAAAATATCTGTCGCAAACAAATCACAATTTCGGTAATTACCAAAATATGGATTGTCGGTAATCTCAAGAGCTTTTTTACCGTAACGCTCCATACTTTCACGATCAAAAGCTTCATATTTAATAGTATCTACAACTTTTGCACTTTCGCCCCATAATTCAATTTTCGAGATTTTCGAAGGGCTTGTTCCTTGGTTATTAACTGTCAATTTGTAGGCGTCAGCAAAAAGCTCACCTTTCAATTGAATGCCTGAATTGTCGATTTTATCGCCTTTTTTAAATTCAATCCAGCTTTCACCAGTTTTTTGGCCAACCGAGATAGAACGAACGCTCCATGCAGGATCATCAAGCGTTAACCATATAGACAAGCTGGCTCTAGGCTGAATAACCCACTCATTTTTACCTTCCGCACTAAAAATTGGCTGCAAAGGCTGGACTGCTCGCACATCACTTTTAATGCTAACATAATTAACCACATCATTAGCTTTTTCTGTTTCAATATCAATAATATTACTTGCGTTAAATGTCATTACTGGCGTTTTATCCAAATTGCCACTGCGATTTTCAAAACGAATTATCCCTTGCTCATCAAGCCACAATAAACCGTTCTCGGCTTGAACCAAATTCTTTAATATCGTGCTAACATTGTCATCATTTTTAAAATAAACAAATGGAATTATATTTTGCCCTCTACTTATACGGTATTGGTTTTCATCCATTCCATACTGTTTAAATATTTCTTTCAAGAGTGCATCAGTTGAAACATCCCTCAACATAACAGTTCGATTAACTTTTGTTTCGGCAATATCACTCAAAAAGTCTAACGCAGACCAAGTAATCGTTTTATCGTCATTATAAGTTGGTATTTTTTCAGTATTCCCAACAAAAACCGGCACTGTTCCTACATTCTTTGCGCCCAAATAAAGCCTCAAAGGTCGTTTCGGCAAAATATATTCAGCAATTGGGCTCTTTTTTGTCGTTTCGAAAAATGAGAAATAATCATCATAATTATTTAGCTTTATGTCCGCTATTCCAGACTGCACATTATACGGAAATTTAACCGAACGCTCCACGCTCATTTCCAATAAGCGATCAGAAATATCATCATACTGAAAAGCATCCCAAACTTGCGCTGGGTTTCCTTCTGGTGTAGCCAATAGATCAGTTTCGTTTAATTTAGATCGACCAAGAATGAACCAATTAGTTGATTCATTCTTTTTGCGAGTAAAACTCATCTTAGCTCGCCAATCCAAAGCCACAATACTACCAGCAAACGCCTTATTAAACCTTTCACTAACAATCTGCATTTATTAAATCTCCGTAAAGCTCACTTCTGCTTGCTTAACCATTCCGTCAAAGCTTACCACTTCTCGTTTGCCAAGCTCCATATAGACTGGCACATTCACCACATTCTCCATTCCCTCAATCGTTAATTTCACTGGCTCTTGGTTTTGAATTTGTCGGTCATAAAAGCCTTTAATTTCATTAAATTCTTCTTTGGTAGGGTAGCTCCAAGTATGCTCCCAAGTTCGCTTTCTCGCACCAATCACATAAGTTGTCAGCGAATTATCAAGCGTTTTAACTTTCTTAACATTATCCACCGTCATTTCTGGCAGTGGCACTTCGACAATTGGCCATTCAACGGTTTTAGTTGAATCACTCAGAATTATCTTCATTACGCAAACCTCCTTTTATCAGCCAGCTCTAATTGCTCACGAATCAATTCAGCCACTTTTCGTTGTTCGGCAGGGCTTGTCGCAAAAGTTCCGCTCACGTTAATCGTATAGTTATTGCCACCAGTTCCACCAGTTTGATTGTTGATCTTATCAATCAGGCTCGCCATCTTGCTTTCAGGCACGATCCATTCATTCTCGCCACCATCACCAGCCCAAATCAAGCTTCCACCACCTTGAGGGCCGACAATACCACCAGTTTCAAAGCGTGGCACATTTAACTTTCCTACTTTTCCGATATGCACTCCAGGGATAGCGTTAATAATACCAATAGCAAGGTTAATCGCATCAATAAATCCATTGATCATGCCAACAGCAAAGCCCAATACGCCATTAATAGCCCATTTAACCGCGCCACTAATAGCACCACCGATCGCATCTCCAACACCTTTAAATATGCCGACTATTCCATTCCAAACACCAGCAAAAAAGCCAAACACACCTGAAAAGACATTTTTTATACCATTCCAAGCCGTGGTAAACACACCAATGAAAAATCCAGCCACGACACCGAACACTGCTTTAATTCCATTCCAGATAGTCGTGTAATACCAAACTACACCGTTCCAAATTGCCATAATTCCGTTCCACGCCGACTGAAATATTGCACCAAAAAATTGTATCACTGGTGTAAATATCGCAACAATTCCGTTCCAAACTAAACCGAAAAAGGCTGTTACCCCATTCCAAATCGCCACTATTCCATTCCATGCCGACTGGAAGAACCCAATAATCTGATCTTTAAAGGTAAAGAATAAACCAACTAGCAATGATATAGGCCAAAAAATAACCGCAAGAATAGTTAATCCCCATTGTTTAAAGAATTCCACAATCCCGTTAAACAAGCTAGTTATGCCGTTCCATATTCCAGTGAAAAAATCACCGATTCCCTTAAAGAATGCACCAATATTTGCGCCGACTTCGCCTAACCATTTGCCAATATTTTTAAAGACTTCACCTATAAAATTGCAGAAGTCTTGCCAAATCTTCTTTCCCATTTCCGTTTGAGTAAAGAAATATACCAGACCAGCTACTAGAGCAGCGATAGCCATTACTATCAAAACAATAGGGTTAGCCGCCATTACGAAATTAAGCAGAGCTTGAGCTGCAGCCGCTATCTTCATAACTACACCTAATGTTGTTAGTGCGGCAGTTAAAGTTCCTACTACCACAACTAAAGATTTAATAATATCACCTCCTGGCATATCTTTAAACGCATCATCGAAAGCTTTAAAAGCCACTTTAACAATATTCTTAAACGCTTTTTTAGCCACAGGTACTAAATTTCCCAGCCAAATCTTAACCGACTCAACTAAATTATTAAAAGTTGCATCTAAATCACCACCACCAGCTAGCGCAGTAATAAAATTCTCCCAAGCTCCTTTCATCGAATTAAAAGATCCTTCAATTGTTGAGCTAGCTTCTTTTGCAGTCGTTCCAGTAATCCCCATTTTTTCTTGCAACTTATGTATCGCAATAATAGATTTATCAAAACCAATATCATTAAATGATTTAACGCTTTTATCAATAACGCCCATATCTTTTGCAAGTTTCAGCATTTCGGTTGAGGTTCCGCCATAGCCAACTTTAAGGTTATCAAGCATAGTTGCGTTGCCTTTTGCCAGACCTTGATAAGCGTATTGAATCGCTTCCATAGATGTCCCCATCTTATTGGCGTTATCTGCCATATCACGTATTGCCATATCAGCAAGCTCAGCAGATTTTGTCGTATCGCCACCCAAGCTTTTTAATAGGCTCGCCGAAAAACTAGTCACGGTTTCCATATATTTATTTGCACTCATTCCAGCGGTTTTATATGCTTGGTTAGCATAATTCATCACCGTGTTTGAAGAACTCTTAAAAAGCGTTTCCACACCGCCAGTAAGTTGCTCGTAGTTTGAATATGCACCAACCGCGGCAGTACCGAGAGCACCGATTGCTGCACCAGCTACTGCTGCTCCTTTTATTGCAAAATCACCTATTGAAGACCAACTATCACGATATGCTTCTTTCTGACTCTCTGCTTGCTTTTTGACGTCCTTCTCAGACTTGGTTAGTTTTTCGTCTAAATCTTTAGTGTCAGCAGTAAAATCATAGTTAATTGTTCCAACTGTCGTCATTGTCTACAACTCCATTCTTGCTCGTTTGCGCCAATCTTCAGTTCCAGTGTTAAAAGATTTCTGAGCTTCAAACCCGTTTTTAGCCATAGAAGAGGCTTGTGCCACAAAAGTTCCTCTTGTGTTCTCACAAAGCTGAGAATAATATACCTTTTCCGCCCCTTCGATCATTGCAAACATCATCTCAAGGCTAATTTTATTATCGAGAACATCTCGCACCGCTTCCCAGCCAAAATAAATTCCAAACTTAGCTATTAAATATATTTCTGGCGTTATTTTAGGCTTAGAAGAATTTTGGCGTCGCTTTATACGTTCTTGATACCGAGCCTCAATATCTTTTCTCTCTTCGTCTGTTAATAGATCTAAAATGTTCGCCATTTATTTATTCCTCACCAAATAGTCGCTTGGTCAATAATTTAATTCCATCTTCACCATATTTAGACACAAATTCTTTACCACCAAGATTCTCTGGCGTTCCATCACTTACTAATTTTGCAGAATGATTTATCAAGCGTTCTGTCAAATTATCTATTTCAGTTAATACTTCTTCAACTTTTGTCTCATCGAGGTTTTCTTCACCTTGTTTTTGCATCTTAGCCATTTCATTTTGTAAACGCACAATTTTCGACATAATTTGGCTTTTTTCTAGCTCATGTCCAGCCATTGGCTTCGTAAAAGTAAAGACTTTGCCCTCAATCTCAAAGTCACGTTTTTTTACACCTAAATCTTCAATTGTAATACTAATCGCTGTCATATAATCCTCCATTCAGCATTTTAATTTTATGGTTTTATAATAATTTTAAATAGTCGAGCTAATACAGTTGATTTTAGGCATTAAAAGATATAAAATCTAGATATAAGAAAGGTATTTATATTATGAATTTTATAGATAAACTAAGAATCAAAAATCTAAATATGCGCCAGTATGTTTTAGGCAACTACGACGGCGACTTCGAAGGAATAGAAGAAATAGTTGCTAAAGCTCGCCTCAAAATTACTTATAATGGTGGCGTAGAGCTTCAATTTTCATATAGTTCAGCTTTTAAATATGAAACTGTGCAAACTTTTTCTTGGGAAGAGATTAAAGGCTTCGACTATCGCCAAATTAAAGATTCCGCCGGCAAAAAGACTAAATATATTTTCGAAAATATGCTTTACACCACAAAAGGAACCCTAGTATTAAGGGGTGAATACACTAAAGGTGGTAAAATGGGTTCAAACGCTTACACTTATGACGGTTTGCTAATGGCTGCTACCAGCGCTAAGAATCGAATTAATGCTTGCCTGAAATTACATAAAAAATACGCTAGCTAAACTATTTTCAATACTAAAAACGTCCTCGGTAATAAGGACGTTTTTAGTATATCTTATTTTCCTACCCAGCTACTGCTTTCGTCGCCTGAGTAGCAACATCATAAATCGACTTCTTAGTTAAGTCGCCAGTTCCAAGTCGCACATAGCCCTTGTCAGTTGGTTGTGCATTCAATGTAATTTCCACGCTTGGATCATCGCTTGTTGTCTGAGATAGCTCAAAATCCACATTGACTGTTGCTTTAAAGAAATGCACATCATTTTCATCAGTTTCAGAGCCTTTTTGATGCATATTAACTGGCATTTCAGCCACTTTTACATTTTTACCACCAAAGGTTACCGCACCACCGCCAGCAGTGCTTCTTGCATAATATTCAGGGAATATTTTACCCAAGAAATCCAAGCTTGGCAGATAAAGCGTAAAAGTTGCCTCCGCAGTATCTACTACATTGGTTCGGCGTTTCGAAGTTCCCGCTTGAGTGTCTTTTTCCACCGTTTTCATCGCAATCTTGGTTTTAATATCACCCAAAAACTCCGCTGGAATTAGCATATCACCAAGAGCCATTTCCCAAAGACCCGCTTGTAATGTTTTTTCATATGTCGTTGCCATATTTTTCCTTTCTTAATAAATTATCTCTCCACTTATTGAATAGACCACTCTTCCTTGGCTATTTTCTCCTACATTCGAAATCGTAGAGGGCGGCATAATCGCCACATTTCGAACTTTTTCACAAATTCCATCCACGGCCGGTAATTCATTAACTGCGTAGTTTTCTCGCAAGAATTCAGCGACAGATTCAAGTTTTTTTAAACCCTCAACATCGTTTTCACCAATACTGAAGATCTCATAATGCTGAACTCTTCGCTTACCACGTTCTCCATTCACTGATATGTTCGAGATATACAAGCCAGTTTTACCAAGGCCAAGCTTCTGCCAGAAAAGGTTTTTATCAATCTTACCAAATCCGTTATTTTCAAGGAGTTTTAGCAAATTTAGCGTAATCATTTATCTCCTTTCATAATTATAAAGCCTTCTTTCTTGGTTTGATTACCAGCTCGTTCCAAATAGTTTATCGTTGCTGGATTTTTACGGTTTTCAAAGTGCCGTCGCCGAGCATAAGGTATTCGACTATCACCAAATACCACAGAAACCCCATTTGGTATTTTTTCCACTCGACCATTCATTTTTAGATCACCAGATAGAACAGGTGCTAGCATTCGAGCTCGGCCAAGTGTTTTTTCTGCCTTAGCCTCAAGCTCTTTTTGCATATTCAATCGCTGAACTTGCAAATAAGCTTTCATTTTGCTGTTAAATGTCACCTTAACTTTCGCCATAGCTCACCCTTTCTAGGGTTAATTTTAAATGCTCAACTTCATTGGTATCAAAGTTTTTACCTTCATGCATCGCAATAATAGTGTAGGTCTTGTGATTTATTCGAACACCATTACCCACGGCATCTACTGGAATATCTTCAGGCTTTACGAACAGTGTTGAATTTTCTGCAAACTCTTCACCGTTCGTGCCTCGTTTCATTCCAGATTTTTCACGGAACACACCTTTTCGGTTCGTTAATTCTTCTTCAATTGTGTTGCCGTAAACATTCCCGCGATTAACTCGCAAAAATGAATATTCCGTTTCAGAAAAAGTGTCGAATATCCTCATAAATAGTCTTTCCGTGCCGAATTCCACCGTTAGAAATTCTATACTTTGCAATTAAATCTGCATTTTCTTCGCAAAATCGAGCAAAATAGTTAACATTATCTTTAAAATCCACGCTATAGCCATCTACGGCTTTTCTTGAAATACCCGCATCATGGTTTCGTTCCAACTCACTAATATTGAACAATCGCGCATACAATATCTTCAGCCCCGATGTCCAATCAGTCACAGATTCAAACCCACCATTCAACAGTTTATTCAAGCGCTCCGAAGTTAACTCATTCAAAATTGTAAAGTTCTGTTCTTCATAAGAAGAGAGAGGGCGTCCGATTAACGCCGCAATCTCATCTTTTGAAATCGGTTGTTTCATCTTAGCCCTCTCCTTTCAATTAAGCCGCAGCAGGATTTTTAATTACTACACCAGATTTAACTTTAGTCAAAGCACCACCAGCGTAAATTTCTTGTAGATACTCTTGTTTGTTCTGGCTTAGTGAGAAGTTTGTGTAAGCTTCAATTGAATTATCACCAACTGTTTCATAAGCATCACCCACAAACATTACAGCTTGAACACCTTCTGGTGCGAACCAGCTTGGAGTAAAGATTTCTTTAACTTCCAAAGTGCCAGCAATATCACCACCAAGTGGGAATACCAACGCACCGCTCTTAGTTTCAGAAAGCTTCAAATCAGCTTTTGCAGATTTACTCATTACAAGGTATACATCACCTTCTGGAACAATTTTTGTAGCTGCTTTAACAATTGACTTGTAAAGTAACTCATCTTTAGCAGGTGTATATTCAGTGGCAAAAACTCCATTCTTAGCATCTTCTAGGATTGAAACAAAACTATTGATTTTGTCATCTTCGCCACTTCGGCCATCACCAATCACTACTGCTCGTTCAATTTCAGCAATAATTCGTTTTGGCAAAGTTTCAAGCACAAATTTCACCAAAGCGCCAGTATCACGGTTTTCTACAATATCTTCTTTGTTTAATTTTAGATAATCATAGATAAATCCAGCACGAATCACACGATCAGTAAATGTTAGTGTTGTTTCTTTTTTAGTTGTGCCACGTTTATGTCCTTGTGCTCGATTACCAGCTGTTTCAGCATCGATTCGGCGAACGGTTAGACCAGTTTTATTAAGAATATTCCAGATAGTTCCAGATTTCTCAATTCCATCACTAATTGCTGAAACCATTGCTCCTGGTAGTAGAGTCTCAACATTGCTAATACCTTTTTGCGCTACATGATCAGCCCAAGCTTTCTTCACTTCGTTAGTATTAGCACCAGCGAATTTCTCAAGAATTTTCGCATAGTCGTTCATTGCTTCATGAGTTTCAAGATAGTTGCTTGAAGACTTCACAGCTTGACTTGGTGCTGCTTTTGA
>ERZ772766.706-NODE-706-length-19050-cov-4.600211_pt1 | contig 19050 bp, 15 predicted proteins | sample MGYA00511379_ERZ772766 | MGnify/ENA primary metagenome ERZ772766 (study PRJEB29015, sample SAMEA2737895) | human oral metagenome | biome: human oral; feature: human-associated habitat; material: dental | place: China | collected 2116 ...
GCTTCCTACATAGCCACTTTTTACAGAATTATAGCCATAGTCATTCATCAGTTGGTAAGCCTTTTCCATGTGTCGTTCGTAGTTGCGCAAAGAAGCAGATGTCTCATGATGCATCATGAGTTTCACCCCCTTGCTGTGCGCATAATCATTTAAGCCCTTGAGATCAAAATCAGGGTAAGGTGTTACAAAGTCAAAGACATAATCTTTGGAATTGTCAAACCAATCTTCCCAGCCTATATTCCAGCCCTCTACAAGTACTTGGTCAAAGCCATGTTGGGCAGCGAAGTCAATATAACGACGTACTTTTTGGTTGTTCGCGGCATGCGTACCATTGGGACGAGCTTTGGAGTAATCCACTTTGTCAAGATCCACAGTAGGAAGCTCATTGGTATAAGCCCAAGAGGACTTGCCAGAGATCATTTCCCACCATACTCCTATATATTTCACAGGTTTGATCCAAGAAGTATCGGAGAGTGCACAAGGTTCGTTGAGGTTTAGGATTAGGCGAGAAGCCAAGATATTACGCGCATCATCGCTTACCATAATAGTACGCCAAGGGGTGTGGCAAGGAGTGTATAGGTGTCCTTTGTCACCTTTGGCATCGGGGGTGAGATGAGATTGGAATACAAGGTTCTTGTCGTCCAAATCCAAGTGCATACAAGCGTAATTGACTAGTGCCGCCTCATGTAGATTGATGTATAGGCCGTCTTGGGTTTTCATCATTAGGGCTGTTTGTACACCAGTGGGAGAGAATGGTGTTTGGCATACATTCTTAATGACAGCCTGAGACATGAGAGAGCGGATTTGGGAGAGTTTGCTCTGGGTATAGTCATACTCCTGAGTATCATAATCGCCAGGAATCCACCAAGCGGTATGGTCGCCTGCCATGGCGAATTGGCTCAATTCTTCTTCAATGACGAAGTAAGTAAGTTCCTTCTGCTGAGGGAACTCATAGCGGAAACCAACGCCCTCGTTATAGACTCTAAAGCGCAGGTTCATCTTCCTATGAGTGGAAGTTTGTTCCAAGGCCACTAAGAGTTCGTTGTAGTGGTTAAGGATTTGACTTTCTTCCCCCCATACAGGTTTCCATGTTTCTTTGAAAGTAGTCTTCTGAGTGTCAATCACTTTAAACTGCTTGGTCAGGGGTTCTGATTTTTTTAACAAGAAGCCCAAGGTACTTTCCTTAATTACAGGTTTGTTATTGTAGCTCACCTTGTAGGAGGGGGTTCCTTCTTTAGTAAGGGAGAAAGAAAGAGAGACTTTCCCATCGGGAGAGCTTTGCTCCTGTGCCCTAACAGGAGTGAAAATGCTGGGGAGGGAAGCCATAGAAAGGGCTATTACCAATTGTTTCATTAGAATTTTTTTTGTAATTACCATGGTGCAAGTTACGAAAAAAATAGGACATAAAAAAGAAAAAACTCAAAAAAGTTTTGAGTTTTTGGTTTCGAATTTTGAGTTTGTTAGTAATGACTTTTTTCTTCTAATTCTTCATTTTTCACCATTGGTTCTTCATTCTTAATGGTGATAAAGTACAAGCAACTTACCCACCAGCCAATCCAAAATAGATAGAAACCGAAGTGAAACTTGGCTTTCATTACCTTGTGCATAGTGGTAGAGAAATCCCAGTAGGTAGCAGCAAAACCAGCAATACCTACTATAAGCAGTAGCCAAGCGACTTTTTTGGCTGCTGAAAGATGTACCATTTTTCGTATGCCCCACAGAAGGCCTATAACGAGACACTGTACAGCAAAAAGTAGCAAGGCCGTTTTCCACCACGAGCGAAAGATCATGAATTGCCTATACATGGTATGAATACCGATACGCCCCAAGAGAGACATCTGGGTGATAAGTATGCCCGAAACTACAGAGAGTAGGGCTTGAAATAGTAAAAGGGAGGTGCTTTTTTTCATAGGTAAAATTAGGTAATAGGGGTTAGGGGTTGGGAGGCTAACCTTATTATTTAGAGAGTGTCCAGCCTTCTTTTTCTCGATATTTGGCTTTGTATTTCTTTTGGATAAAGTCCTGACCGCCAGCCTTCTTGTTTAGGAAGCTAAAAGGAGTTTCTTTTTTCTGGAAAGTAGCGGTGATGGTGGCGCTTTTTTCGTTTTTTTGTTCTACAGTAACCTCATTGGAGAGTACATATTCGAGGGTTTTTACCTTGGCACGGGTCTCTTTTAGTTCGGTAACATAAGGGAGCGCCTTGTCGGTACACTTGATATTCACCACCCAAATACTATCGTTGGAGAGCCATTTTTTCTTTACCTTGAGTTCCTCTATGGAGAGGTAATCGTCGCTTTCCAATTGTTTGATTTGCTTTATTTTGTCCCCGTCCTTTTTGGTGCGGTACTTTACCTCACCTAGCGTTAGATGAGCAGTTTCATACATAGGGGAATCCTGTAAGGCCGACTCTACTAAGTCGTGGGCTTGTGAGGGGGAGAGCTTGCCATCGGAGCAAGCTACAAGGCTCAAAAGAGCTGCTAAGAGTATAAGAGTATGTCTCATAATTTTGAGTTTTAAGTTTTATTATTCACTATTTGTTTTTCACTAATCACTTAATGATCTGAGTATCATAATAGTTGCGATAGGCTTCATTTTGGGCATATAGGTCGGTGTGGGTACCTGCTCCTATGAGGTGCCCTTGGTCTAAGAAAAGGATATAATCGGCATTGCGAGCCACTGATACACGATGGCTGACGATGATGCGAGTGGTATTCTGTGCCGTTTGGGAAAGGTTATGGAGGATCTTCTCTTCTGTATCGGTATCTACCGCAGAGAGGCAATCATCAAAGAGATAAATCTGTGCCTGCTTGAGCAGCGCTCTGGCGATAGATACACGCTGGCGCTGTCCGCCACTGAGGGATATGCCTCGCTCTCCCAGCATGGTGTTATACTTATCCTTGAAATCCATGATGTTGTCATGTACTTGTGCGAGCTTGGCCACTTGGATTACTTCCAAATCGGAGGCTTCGGACTTGCCGAACTTGATATTGTTCTCTATAGTATCGGAGAAGAGGAAAGAATCCTGCGGAATAACAGAGATAGACTTGCGTAAGTCGTTGAGGTTGAGTGATTTTATATCTCTACCGTCAATGAGTACCTCTCCTTGCTGCACATCATACATACGGGTAATGAGGTCGAGAATGGTGGATTTGCCTGAGCCTGTACGCCCTATGATAGCAATACTTTTTCCCTTAGGGATATGGAAAGAGATGTCCTTTAGGGCAGTAACCTGGGTATCGGGATAGGTAAAGGTAACATGTTCAAAGCGGATATCCCCTTCAATAGGTGTAGGGGAAGGGTTGGTATTTTCAATATCGGGGGTCTCATGTAAAAACTCGTTGATACGCCCTTGAGAGGCCTCCGCTTGTTGGACAATATTGCTGACCCAGCCTACGGTAGCCACAGGCCAAGTGAGCATCATCACATAGATACTGAATTCGGTGATAACCCCAATGGAGTCTATCTGGCCATTGATATACAATCGCCCTCCGATGAAGATGACAAAGATGATACTAATCCCAATAAGTAGCAGCATGATAGGAAAAAAACAAGCCTGAATACGCAATAGAGATAGGTTCTTCTTGCGACCTTCCTGGCTGAGAGCCTCTACATTCTTTTGGGCTTCTTGCTCCAAGGCATAGGCCTTGATGGTATGGATTCCAGAGAAAACTTCCTGAGAAAAGGAGGAAATTTCTGATAGAAACTGCTGTACCTCAAGAGTTTTCTTGTTGATCTTGCGAGAGATAAAGTAAATAAGTACCGCCAATATAGGTAGTGGTAAAAGGGCATAGGTAGCCAGCGTAGGGGAGGTGTAGAACATCAGAGGGATACTACAGAGAAACAGTGTTGCGGTCTGTACGCTATACATCAGGGCGGGACCTGTGTACATACGCACTTTACCCACATCCTCACTGATGCGGTTCATAAGGTCGCCTGTGCGATTTTGCTTATAGAAACGCTGAGAGAGGATTTGGTACTTCTGGTAGATCTCATTCTTCATGTCATACTCTATATAGCGAGAGACATTGATAATGAGCTGTCGCATCCAAAAAGTAAAAAAGCCCGAAAGCAAAGCCGAACCTATGATGATTAACGCACAAAATAGCAGAGACCTCCCCAAAGGTTGGTCAGGGTTGGGGTGGTTGATGTAGCTCTCAATCGTCTTGAATGCATACTGTACTCCCTTTGGCATGACCAGGGAAAAAAGACGTGCAATGATCGTGATGAGTACCCCCCAGAAGAGCTGTTTGCGGTATTTGTAAAAATATTTGTTTACGTGAGCTAAGTGTTTCATTCTACTATAATTCTTTTCTTAGGCGCGCCACGGGAATGTCCAACTGTTCCCTATACTTGGCAATGGTACGGCGTGCAATAGGATAGCCCTTTTCCTTGAGTAGCTCCATGAGCTTGTCGTCGGTGTAGGGTTTGCGCTTGTTTTCCCCCTCTATAATTGTTTGGAGAATCTTTTTGACCTCATAGGTAGAGATGTCCTCCCCTTCGTCATTCTTAATAGCTTCGGAGAAGAAGGCTTTTACGGGCTTGGTGCCGTAGGGAGTACTAACAAACTTACTATTGGCTACACGCGAAATGGTAGAGATGTCCATACCGATACTTTCGGCTATATCCTTGAGTATAAGGGGTTTGATTTTGGTCTCATCGCCTGTGAGGAAATAATCCTTTTGGTGGAGCATAATTGCGTTCATGGTAACCAAAAGAGTGTTTTGGCGCTGCTTGATGGCATCGATAAACCACTTGGCGGCATCTAATTTCTGTTTGATGAACTCTACGGCTTCTTTCTGTTTCTGCTTGTCCTTATCGGTGGAATCCCTATAGGTCTTGAACATTTCCGTATATTCTTGGGAGACATGTAGTTCGGGAGTGTTACGCCCATTGAGGGAGAGTTCTAGCTCTCCATCATTAATTGTAATGGTAAAGTCGGGCACTACCTGCTCGGTGAATTTGCTTCCTTCTGCATAGGAACTCCCTGGCTTGGGATTGAGTTTTTCCACCTCTTGGATTACTTCTTTGAGGGTTTCTTCCGAGATATTATACTTCTGAATGAGCTTGTCATAGTGCTTTTTACTGAAGATATCAAAGTTTTCCGTTAGGATCGTGATAGCCAGTTCCGTAATAGCTGTTTGTGGCTTGCGCTTGAGTTGTACAATAAGACTCTCCTGAAGGTCTCTGGCTCCGATTCCAGCAGGGTCTAACTGGAAAATGACAGTCTTGAGGATATGTTCCACCTCTTTCTCATCGGTATAGATATTCTGAGTGAAGGCCAAGTCATCGGCTATATCGCTCATGGAGCGGCGGATATAGCCATTGTCATTGATACTACCTACGAGAAACTCGGCAATCTCCCGCTCTTTTTCACCTAAGCGGAAAGTGTTAAGCTGTTCTATAAGGTACTGGTGAAAAGAGACTTCCTCGCGGTAGGGGAGTCCAAAAGCATCCTCCTCATGGTAATTATTGGCATAGAGGCGGTAGTCAGGGATTTCGTCATCGCTGAGGTATTCATCTACATTGATGGCATCGGCTTGTATGATTTGGTTATCTTCGTATTCGTCGGGGGTATCATACTCGTCCTCATGGGCTTCCTCCTGTTCCCAATCTTGGTGTTCGGTAGCTTCCAAGGCGGGGTTCTCTTCCAACTCCTCCTTTACACGTTGTTCAAAGGCAAGGGTAGGAAGTTGTACCAACTTCATCAGTTGGATTTGCTGAGGAGAAAGCTTTTGGGTGAGCTTGAGTTGTAATTGTTGTTTTAACATAATTTGCTTTGAAGTCCATGAAATTACAAATATTGCAAGCACAAGTAGACGGTATTATCTTTGCAATAGTCTATATTAATAGCTATAATTTCATTTTTGCTATTAACCACTATGGGGGAACGCACTAAGAATTTGTCATGATAGGGCAAATAGAGATAGAATACAGTTCCCTTATCAGAGGTAAGAATTTCGCTAACTTGTTGCTCGGTCTGTCCTGAATTAATCAGTTCTTTGGCTTCTTTAGAAGTATATAAGATAGGCCCTTGATCTTGTATTTGGCTTTTTATAAAAATAAAAACCTGCCTTAATCGCTCCATTCCTCCTTGTTCTTGAGGAATCACTTGGGTGATCTTTAACATGGGATATAGGATAGGAAAATCCTCCTCTGGAGTATTTCTAATGGCTTCAATAAGCCTCTCGGCTGTTGCTCTTTGCGCATTCTGTGCATGGAGTGTTCCTATACATAGGAGCATACTCACTAAGGAAAAGAATAACTTCATAAAATATGAATGATGGTTATTATTAGTGCGCTAAGTTAATGATTTATAATGGGAAAACAAATCAAAAAAACTATTTTAACTAATAATTATCAGTTATTAAAGCTTAAGAATTATGGAAGTACTATGAGGTCTTGGTAAGTAGCTGTTAGGTAGAAAGATAAGAAACTGCCCGTAAAAAATTACGGACAGTTGTTTTGAAAATGAATGAAAAAAAATGTTTATTCAGCCTCTATTTCTTTAACGTATTCTTTTAGGTCATCCAAAGAGGTAAATCCATTGAAAGAGAGGGCAACCTCATTGGCTTCTACCTCAGCGATAAGGGTCTTGAGCAGTTCCATAGGAGTTTCCTCATACCCATATAGGTCTTGAGAAAAATCAATTCCTGCTACAATATCGTCCTGATACATGCTCAAGCACCAGTCCTCCATGAATTCTGCTAAGGGAATTTCACTGACCGTGTATTCCTTCCACTCCTCTTTTTGGCAGGCCTGAGCTTTCTCCTTGTCAGACCAAAAGGCAAATACCCCTACTTGTTCCTCATCGTCCTGAGTTACAAACTGGTTGGAGGTACAAGCGGCGACATATTCGCTTTGTGTATCTCTAAGACAATAAACGATTCCTGTAGCTACCACTTCTCTTATAAAATGAAAGTAGCTATCTAATAATTCTTGTTCCATATTTAAATATTTACATTCTTGGCATGGATTGCATCATGCGCATCATTTGTTTGGCACCACCGCTTTGCATCATCTTCATCATCTTGCTCATTTGCTCAAACTGCTTAAGGAGTTGATTGACTTCAGCGATGTTGCGACCGCTTCCTTTGGCAATACGATTTTTGCGAGAAGTATTGATGATAGAAGGGTTACTACGCTCGGCAGGGGTCATAGAGTAGATGATAGCCTCAATATACTTGAAAGCATCATCGCTGATATCTAAGTCTTTTACCGCCTTACCTACCCCAGGGAGCATACCTAAGAGGTCTTTCATGCTACCCATTTTCTTGATTTGTTGTATCTGGGAGAGGAAGTCGTCAAAACCGAATTGGTTTTTGGCTATTTTTTTCTGTAGCTTGCGGGCTTGTTCTTCGTCGAACTGCTCTTGGGCACGCTCTACAAGAGATACCACGTCGCCCATGCCCAGGATACGGTCGGCCATACGAGCGGGGTAGAACACATCAATGGCATCCATTTTCTCGCCTGTACCGACAAACTTGATTGGCTTATTTACAACCGATTTGATAGAGATAGCAGCCCCGCCACGGGTATCCCCGTCCAATTTGGTAAGGATTACCCCGTCAAAGTTTAGGACATCATTGAAGGCTTTGGCAGTATTTACCGCGTCTTGCCCAGTCATGGCATCTACCACAAAAAGTGTCTCCTGAGGGCTAACCGCCTTGTGAATATCGGCGATTTCCTTCATCATCTGCTCGTCTACAGCCAAGCGCCCTGCGGTATCTATAATAACCACATTTAGCCCATTGCTTTTGGCATAAGCAATTCCTTTTTGGGCAATATCTACAGGATTGTTGTTTTCTTTTTCGGAAAATACAGGCACTCCTATCTGATCCCCTACAATATGTAGCTGGTCAATCGCTGCAGGACGATAGACGTCACAAGCAACCAAGAGAGGCTTTTTGTTCTTCTTGGTTTTGAGGAAGTTGGCCAATTTTCCAGAGAAGGTAGTTTTACCAGACCCTTGCAACCCCGACATAAGAATCACCGAAGGGTTACCGCTGAGATTGACCCCTGTGGCATCACCTCCCATAAGTTCAGTAAGCTCATCGCGGACAATCTTGACCATGAGCTGGCCAGGCTGTAGGGTAGTAAGTACATTGGCACCCAAGGCTTTAGCTTTTACCTTAGCGGTAAAGTCCTTAGCAATGGCATAGTTCACGTCGGCATCCAAGAGCGCACGACGTACTTCCTTGAGCGTTTCCGCTACATTGATTTCAGTAATCTGGCCATGCCCCTTGAGTACATGTAAGGCCTTCTCTAATTTATCACTTAAGTTATCAAACATGTTATTCTATTAGTTGTTAGTTATTAGTGGTTAGTGGTTAGTTTCTGACAACTAATCACTAACCACTATACTGAATTAGAATAAATTCTTTAGTGTCTCAATTCCTTTCTGGATTCCTTCAGAGAAATTACCAGAAGAGATGTCATTGAAAGCTTTCTTAGCTTCTTCCCACTTATCATCAGAAACATTCTTTAAGGCTTCAAATTTTTCAGTAAGAGAGGATTTGTCTGCTAAGAGCTTGTTGATTTCTTCTTGCGCCTTTTCTTTAAGATCTCCTGTTTGGATACCCAAAGAGGCAGTTAGAGAATTAATTTTTTCAGTCAAAGCATTGATCTTGTCTTGTGCTTCTTTAAGGAATGCTTCTTTGTTCATAATCTAAAATATTTAAAAAAATTGCTGCCGCAAAAGTACAAATTTAATTATTAATTATTAATGATTAATTGTTAATTATCAATGGTTAATTGTTAATTGTGCTTTTATGCAAGTGAATTGCCATTTGCCCCTACTTTATCATCAAAGGTAAAGGTCTTAGGGTTCTTCACAGCTTCTTTTGTTACAGCTTTTTTGAGTACCTCTTCCATTTCGGTGACATAGTGGAAGGTAAGACCTTGGAGGTATTCTTGCTTGATTTCGTCAATGTCTTTTTCATTGTCCTTGCATAGGATAATTTCCTTGATACCTGCTCGCTTGGCAGCAAGTATTTTCTCTTTGATACCACCCACGGGGAGTACCTTACCACGGAGGGTAATCTCTCCTGTCATGGCTAGGTTCTTCTTTACCCTTCGCTGGGTCAGTACAGAAAATAGCGAGGTCAGTAGCGCAATCCCTGCACTAGGTCCATCCTTAGGGGTAGCACCTTCGGGGATATGGATATGGATTTTGTATTGGTCAAAAATACGCGTATCAAGGCCAAACTGCTCGGCATGAGCCTTGATATATTCTAAGGCAATAGTGGCCGACTCCTTCATCACTGTACCTATATTTCCTGTGATAGAAAGCCCTCCGCTGCCCTTGGAGAAAGCGGATTCTATAAAGAGGATATCCCCCCCGACACTTGTCCAAGCCAATCCTGTTACCACACCTGCCACTTCATTGTTCTCATACTTATCTCGCTCGGTAGGAATACCCAATATTTTTCGGATATCTTCCAAGGAGATTTTCGGGTTGTACTCCTCATCCATGGCAATAGCACGGGCTATATAGCGTACGATTTTAGAGATTTGCTTCTCTAAGTTTCTTACGCCCGACTCACGGGTATAGCCTTCCACAATACGCTCTATCTCTTTCTTGCCCAGCTGGATCTGCTTTTGTTCCATACCATGCTCCTTGAGTACCTTGGGCAAAAGGAAATGGCGAGCAATCTCTACCTTTTCCTCAATAGTATAGCCAGAGATGTTGATGATTTCCATTCGGTCTTTCAGGGCAGGCTGTATGGTGCTTAGGTCATTGGCTGTAGCGATAAACATCACCTTGGAGAGGTCATAACCAATCTCAAGGAAATTGTCATAGAACTCGTTGTTTTGCTCAGGGTCAAGCACCTCTAGCATAGCAGAAGAGGGATCTCCTCCGTAGCCTTGACTGAGTTTGTCCAGCTCGTCTAATACGAAAACAGGGTTGGAAGTACCCGCTTTCTTAATCAGTTGTAGGATACGCCCAGGCATAGCCCCTATGTAGGTCTTGCGGTGTCCGCGGATCTCGGCCTCATCGCGCAAGCCACCTAGTGCCATACGTACATATTCGCGACCTAAGGCCTTGGCTATGGAGCGGCCTAAGGAGGTTTTTCCTACCCCTGGAGGACCATAAAGGCAGAGGATAGGCGATTTCATGTCGTTACGTAGCTTTAGTACGGCTAAGTATTCTATGATACGTCGCTTGACATCTTCCAAACCATAATGGTCTTTGTCTAATATTTTCTGTGCACGCTTGAGGTCAAACTTATCTTTGGAATAGACACCCCAAGGCAGGTCTAAGAGTAAATCTATATAGTTGCGCTGTATGGCATAATCAGGCATCTGGGGATTGAGACGCTGGAGCTTAGCTAGTTCCTTATCAAAGTGCTTTTGAATTTTTTCATTCCATAGCTTGGTTTTGGCTTGCTCTTTGAATTTTTCTATATCCGCCTCAAAGGACTCATTGCCCAATTCCTTCTGAATGGTCTGTATCTGTTGGTGTAGGAAATAATCGCGCTGTTGCTTGTCAAAGTCCATATGGACTTTGTTCTGTATTTCCCTTCTTAGGGTTGCCTTTTGGAGTTCTACTCCAAAATACTTGATGATCGCCCAAGCACGAGTAACCAAGCTGTTTTGCTCCAATATATCCTGTTTTTCACCTACCGATAGGGGAGAGGTAGAGGCTACATAGTTGATCAAAAAGAAATCATTGTCTATATTTTGCAGCACAAAAGGCACTTCAAGTCCGCCAGAGGTTGTTTCTTTGGCTAATTTTAGGGAGATGTCCCTGACCACTTCCATAGTAGCGGTGAACTCCTCATCTTCTTCTTCGGGGAGTAGTTCAGGGCTTTCTTGTATCTTGGCCTTGAAGTAGGGCTGTTCCTCTACAAATTCGGTGATTTGGAAGCGGCGTGTCCCTTGTACCAAGACACTGATACTTCCATCAGGAATCTTGAGAATCTTGATGATACGCGCCACCACTCCTATACTGTAGAAGTCCTCTTTGCTGGGTGCATCATTGTCGTTGCGCTGGCTGACTACTCCTATCAGGCGCTCCTTTTTGGCATCATTGATAAGTTCCAAAGAGGCCTCTCGCTTGATAGAAATCGGCATAATCACCCCAGGGAAGAGCACCGTATTCTTCAAGGGAAGTATAGGGAGCACTTCAGGTAGTGGCGCATCGGTATGATCTTCCTCCATCTCCTCTTCATCTCGCTGATGAGGGATGGCTATGATTTTCGCATCTTCAAGATGGTCTTCTAAAAGACTGTCAAAATTTCCTATTTTCATGAAATATTTTCGCTAAAACATGTAATATTGTCAGTTTTTTCTTCTTGCTTCTACAATAAAGTAAAATAGAAAAATGCAAACAACTGATAAACAGTATAGTATGATATATGCTATAAACTGACCCCTATAAAGAGCAATTAATATGCCAAAAATGATTAGAAAGCAAGGATTCTCTCTCTTGGAGTTAATACCTCCCTTAGTTTAAAAATTCTGAAGTGAAATGTAGCTTCAGTTGTGGGTATTTTTGCTTGACCATTTCTATAGAAAAAGCTGAATCGGCCAAAAAGACCAATTGCCCTTGCTTGTCACGAGCTAAGAATTTTTGTTTGACACGTAAGAAATCCAAGTAATCAGGGTCTTTAGGGTTTTCAGGGGCTTCCACCCAACAGGCTTTGTAGATAGGGAAATTCTCATAGCTACACTTAGCCCCATATTCGTGCTCCAATCGGTATTGGATAACCTCATACTGGAGCGCACCTACGGTACCGATGACCTTTCGCCCGTTGAAGTCCAAGGTGAAGAGCTGGGCAACCCCTTCGTCCATAAGCTGGTCTATACCTTTCTCTAACTGCTTGGACTTGAGCGGATCGGCATTGTTGATATAGCGGAAGTGCTCAGGGGAGAAGCTTGGTATACCTCTGAAATGGAGTACCTCACCCTCTGTCAGGGTGTCACCTATCTTGAAGTTGCCTGTATCATGTAGGCCAACGATGTCTCCCGCGTAGGAAATATCCACTACTTCTTTCTTTTCGGCAAAGAAAGCATTGGGACTGGAGAACTTGAGTTTCTTACCCAATCGGGTATGCAAATAAGGTTTGTTGCGCTCGAAGCTACCCGAAACGATTTTCACAAAAGCCAAGCGGTCGCGATGGTTAGGATCCATATTGGCATGTATCTTAAAGACAAAGCCTGTAAAAGCCTTTTCATTGGGCTGTACCAAGCGCTCTTCGCTAGCCTTGGGTAGGGGAGATGGGGCAATCTCTACAAAGCAGTCTAAGAGTTCCCTCACTCCGAAGTTGTTCAAGGCAGAGCCAAAGAAGACAGGTTGTTGAGCACCACTGAGATAGGCTGCGCGGTCAAAGGCGGGATATACTTCATAGACCAGCTCTAAGTCATTGCGAAGGGTAGCGGCCGACTGTTCGGAAATCAGCTGCTCTAATTCGGGGCTATTGATGTCACTAAAGGAAATAGTTTCTTCTATATTCTTACGGCTGTCTCCTGAGAAAAGGTTGATGTTCTTTTCCCATATATTGTAGATCCCCTTGAAGTCGTAGCCCATACCAATGGGAAAGCTCAAAGGGGTTACATGTAGTCCTAATTTTTGTTCTACCTCGTCCAAGAGGTCAAAGGCATCTTTCCCTTCGCGGTCAAGCTTATTGATAAAGACAATCATAGGGATATTGCGCATACGGCATACCTCCACGAGCTTTTCGGTTTGTTCCTCCACCCCTTTGGCTACATCGATCACTACAATGACACTATCCACTGCTGTAAGGGTACGGAAGGTATCTTCGGCAAAATCCTTGTGACCAGGTGTGTCCAAGATATTGATTTTATGCTCCTTGTAATTGAAAGCCAAGACAGAGGTAGCCACCGAGATACCACGCTGGCGTTCTATCTCCATAAAGTCGGAGGTAGCTCCCTTTTTAATCTTGTTGGATTTCACAGCTCCAGCCTCCTGAATAGCCCCCCCGAAGAGGAGTAGCTTTTCGGTAAGGGTTGTTTTTCCCGCATCAGGGTGCGAGATAATGCCGAAAGTACGGCGCTTTTGTATTTCTGTTTCTAAAGACACTTTATTTAATTGTTAATTATCAATTGTTAATTGTTAATTTTTAATAATTAATTTCCAATGATTAATGATTAATTATTGTTGGCATTAATCATTATTGGCATTAATCATTAATTTGATCATTTCTTGGTAGTCCATAGTGTTTCCTTTGGATAGGATAAGGGATCTGAAACGGTCTCCATTCTCACGGCTAAGTCCGCCATGAGTCTCAAACCAGTGATAGATCTCTTGGGCGAGAATTTCCGAATATTGGTAAGCATAATAGCCTGCGGCATAGCCACCACCGAAGATATGGGAGAAGTACAAGGAACGATAACGCACAGGTACTTCCTTGGGAAAGCGCTCAGTAGCAGTGGCCTCAAAGGGAGCTACCGCTGTGATGTGGCCCTCGGCAGGGAGGGTATGCCACTGCATATCCAAATAGGCAGAGGCCAAAACTTCGCCAAATCTATAGCCATGATTAAAGTCTCTGGAGTTCTTGATCTTGGTTATAAGCTCCTCACTGATAACCTCTTGAGTGAGGTAATGGTGAGCATAATGGGGGAGTACCTGCTCATGTAGTGCCCAATACTCATTGAACTGAGAGGGGAACTCCACAAAGTCTCTCGCTACAGCTGTTCCTGCAAGGGTGGCATATTGCTGCTCCGCAAAGAAAGCATGCAGGGCATGGCCAAACTCATGGAAGAGCGTTTCTACCTCGCTATAGGTAAGCAGACAAGGGAGCGTCTCGGTAGGTGGGGTATAGTTGCATACATTATAGATCACGGGCTTTTGGCCAAAGAGCTTGGAAGGGGTAACCAGCTCACTCATCCAAGCTCCTCCACGCTTGCTCTCACGCGTATAGAAGTCTCCATAGTAGAGACCTAAGGGGCGGCCGTCGGCTTCAAAAAGCTCATAGACTACCACATCGGGGTGATATACAGGTAGGTCGGTACGCCTTTTGAAAGTAATACCATAGAGGCAAGTAGCCGCGTGGAAAACACCTTTTTCCAAGACATTGAAGAGTTCGAAATAAGGCTTGAGTTCGTTCTCATCTAAATCATATTGGCTCTTGCGTAGCTTCTCACTATAGTAATCCCAGTTGTGGGGTGCTATATCCTCTCGCTGTGCGATTGTTTTAAGAGCCTCAAGATCTTGTTGTATCCTTTCCAAGGTAGGAGGAATCCATTTTTCAAAGAAGTCCATCACTGTCTCAGCAGTCTTGGCCATACTCTTTTGCAAAGACCATTCAGCATAGTTTTGATAACCCAAAAGAGCCGCTTTTTGCTGTCGCAAAGCAATGATTTTTAGCACAATAGGTTCTGTAGCATGGGCGCCCTTGGTAGCTCTGTGCCATGATTGCTCGAAGAGCAGGCGGCGGGTCTCTTCGTTATCCAATCGGGAGAGCAGCGGCTGCTGTGTGGTATTGGTCAAGGCAATCTTCCAACTGCCATCAGGCTGCTTAAGAGCTTGTTTCTCCTCAGGGGAAAGGCCAGCAAGCGCCTCCTCTTGGGTGAGGATAAGGGCAGCTTCCTTCCTAGCTTGCAAGGTATGGTAATTAAAGTCATTCTCCAAGGTAGCCAATTGGCTATTGAGCTGCTTAAGGGTTGCTTTTCCCTCTGCGGAAAGGTTAGCCCCACGAAGTAGGAAGAGGTCATAGTAGTGCTCTAAGAGCTTTAGTGATTCGGCGTCTAAGCCTAAGGTAGTGCGTATCTTGTAGAGCGCTTGTACCCGCTCAAAGAGCTTGTCATTGAGATAGATACTATCCTCTTGGGCAGCCAACAGGGGTAGTATTTCCTTTTCTGTTTGCTGAAGTACCTCATTGGTATCAGCTCCAGCAAGGGCGAAAAAGAGGTTACTCACCCTTAGCAATGCTTCCCCGCTTTTCTCCAAAGCAAGGATCGTATTGGCAAAGCTGGCAGGGGAAGCATCCTCCACGATAGCTGTGATAGCTGCTTGTTGTTCAGAGATGGCCTCTTGTAGAGCAGGGGCGAAGTCTTCACTTTTTATTTGTGAGAAATCAGGTGCCTCATAGGCAAGTGTACTTTTTTGTAATAACATATTCCGTTGTTGTAGGGGCAAATGGCAATTCGCCCTCATTGTTTTCATTGGTAAATTGTCTCATTGTCTCATTGACACATTAGTAAAATAGTTGTACCTTTGCCCCCATATTTATAAAATAATGAATACGGCTTTAGTTGAGACTTTTTCCGATAGCTTAGTGATTATCCCTACCTACAATGAGATAGAGAATATAGAGAGTATCATACGGGTAACCCTTCTGCAGGCACATCATTTTGATGTACTGATTGTAGATGATAACTCTCCCGATGGGACAGCCCTAAGAGTAAGGCAATTGCAACAAGAGTTCCCTGACAGACTGTTCCTTGCGGAGCGTACAGAGAAGACAGGACTTGGTACAGCCTATATACATGGATTCCTCTGGGGACTTAACAGCGAAAAAAGGTACGACTATTTCTTTGAAATGGATGCCGATTTTTCTCATAATCCCTCTGATCTCATACGCCTATACAGAGCCTGTAAGGAGCAACATGCCGATATGGCTATTGGCTCTCGCTACGTAAAGGGGGTCAATGTAGTCAATTGGCCACTCAGACGAGTATTGCTTTCCTATGGTGCTTCTTTCTATGTAAAACTCATCACAGGAATGAGGGTACAAGATCCTACTGCGGGTTTTGTCTGTTACAAGCGAAAGGTCTTAGAGAGTATTGACTTTGACAAGATAAAATTCGTAGGCTATGCCTTCCAAATAGAGATGAAATACAAAGCCTACGTAAAGAAATTTCACCTTTCAGAGGTCTCTATCGTCTTCACCGACCGCGTACGAGGCAAATCCAAAATGAATGCCTCCATTATCCGCGAGGCTATCTTTGGGGTCATCGCCATGAGAATCAGACAGATCTTTTCTTAATGATTAATGTTTAATGATCAATGATTAATCATTATTGGCATTAACCATTAGTAACTAGTCATTAGTCTCTATTAATATGCCTTAGCGAATAGCACTCTTCCCTTAGAAGGTTTGCCCGAATAGATGCAGGTGCCTGCTTCTTCCTTTTGGTCTAAGGGAATACAACGAATGGTTGCTTGGGTCTCTTCCTTGATTTTGGCTTCTGTTTCAGGGGTACCGTCCCAGTGAGCAGAGAGGAACCCGCCCTTGTTTTCTAAAACTTCCTTAAACTCTTCATAACTATTGACCTCGGTGATATGACTATCGCGATAAGCCAAAGCCTTTTGGTATATATTGGTTTGTATATCTTTTAGCAGCTGTTCTATATGAGTGATGATGTTGTCCCCTGATACACTTTCTTTGGTAAGGGTATCGCGGCGAGCCACTTCATAAGTATTGTTTTCCAAATCACGTTGTCCCACGGCCAAGCGTACAGGTATTCCCTTGAGTTCGTATTCGTGGAACTTGAACCCAGGTTTTTGAGTGTCATCATCGTCAAATTTTACAGAGATATTGCGCTCTTTCAGTGCCTGCATAAGAGGGCTTATTCGCTCACGTATAGCCTGTAGTTGCTCTTCTCCCTTGTATATAGGCACAATCACAACCTGTATAGGCGCTAACAGAGGAGGCAATACCAAACCATTGTCATCACTATGGCTCATGATTAGCGCCCCCATAAGTCGGGTAGAAACACCCCAAGAGCTAGCCCATACGTATTCGAGAGCGCCCTCTTTGGTAGCATATTTCACATCAAAGGCCTTGGCAAAGTTCTGCCCTAAGAAGTGGGAAGTACCAGCTTGTAAGGCTTTTCCGTCCTGCATAAGAGCTTCTATACAATAAGTATCATCGGCACCTGCAAAACGTTCTGTCTCGGTCTTTCTACCTCTTACCACAGGCACACCCATATACTGTTCTACGAAAGTGGCATATACCTCATTCATCTTCTGTGCTTCTTCTACGGCCTCCGCTTGGGTAGCATGGGCAGTATGTCCCTCTTGCCAAAGGAACTCAGCGGTACGCAAGAATAGGCGTGTACGCATCTCCCAGCGCACTACATTCGCCCATTGGTTGATAAGGATTGGCAGGTCGCGGTAGGACTGTATCCAAGTCTTATAGGTATTCCAAATAATCGCCTCGCTGGTAGGACGTACAATCAGCTCTTCTTCTAGCTTGGCCTGAGGATCTACCATGAGTTTGCCCTTTTGGTTAGGGTCAGCTTTAAGGCGGTAGTGGGTAACCACGGCACACTCCTTGGCAAAGCCTTCTGCATTTTTCTCTTCCGCTTCAAAATAACTTTTGGGAACAAAAATAGGAAAATAGGCATTCTGATGGCCTGTATCTTTAAACATTTTGTCTAAAATATCACGCATACGCTCCCAAATGGCATAGCCATAGGGCTTGATAACCATACAGCCACGCACTCCCGAACTCTCGGCAAGCCCAGCTTTTACAACGAGTTCATTATACCACTTGGAATAATCTTCTGCTCTTGATGTTAAATTTTTACTCATACTAAAATCTTTGGCACAAAAATTGTACTTTGTGTGCAAAAGTACAAAATAATTTTGGAAATGCACTCCTTTTGCAGGGGGGAATTTTACAAAATAAATAAAAGTACTGATAATCAACAAACTAAATAATATTGTTATGAGAAAGACAGTAATCATCCATACAGCAGTTGCTTTTACAGCACTGGTAGGCCTTAGCGCTTGTGGCGCTTATTCAGGAGTAGGTTATGATGATGGTATCTATGGGGACGAAGCCCCTCGACCTGTGTATCAGAGGGAGGAACCACGTTATGAGAGAAATTATGAGCAAAGCGGTAGCTATCGAGAACACCTTAATCAGAAAATAGCAGGGTATAAGGATTTTGAACAACAGGTACAGCGTCCTGCTCCCTCCTATACCCCTATGACCAATGTAGAGGGGTATCGTACAGACACCCAACAGCAGAGTGCCCCCTATAATACTTATGGCAGTTGGGGAGACAATGCCCGCCCTTCTTCTGTGAATATATACAATAATTATGTAGATAGTCCTTACTATTGGGGTTCAGGGGCATGGGGAGGCTATTATTCCTCTTCCTACTACTATCCACGTTCTCGCTGGAGTATAGGATTCTCGGTAGGTACTTATGATCCTTACTGGAGCTGGCGCTACTATGATAGCTATTACTATCCTTATTACGGATATAGCTACTACTATCCTTATTATGGATATAACTATTACTACCCTTACGGATATAATTATTACTATCCTTACGGATATAATTATTACTATCCTTACTATGGGTATAACTACTATTATTATCCATCTTATCGCTATAATAGGGAAAATAATTACTATTACTACCAAGACCCTTACGGAAATACCTCTCGTAAGTATTCTCCAACCTATGGTAGAAGAGGGGATGATACTAGCCGTTATGAAAATTATAATTATCAACAAGGTTCTCGTTCTTATGACGAAGGAACTAGGACTCGTAGTTATGATTATTCCTCAAGAAACTATAACAATAGTTACAATAATTCTTATGATAATTCTTCTCGATCATATGATAATTCCTCTCGCTCCTATCAGCAGAATTCGAGTTCAGGAAATAGTAGTAGCAGTGGAGGATTTCAAGGAACAGGGAAAGATTTTTGATAATTCCTTATAAGATAGGTATTTATAATAATAAAATAGAAATGAAAAAAGTTTATTCAATTAAATTCAGCCGTGTAAGAGAGGACAATTACAAGGCGATAGTAGAAGCTGAAAGTTATGAGGAAGCAATGAAACTTTTTGAAAGGAATCCGTTTGCTTACGTTACAGATGTTGTTCCTTCTTGTTCGAGGAATGTTGCTTGGAATGTTAGTGAGGTTAACGAGCGTGAAGACTGCGAAGATCCAGAAGATAAGTTAGTTTATAGTAACAATAAAATACTAATAGCTGACTACGAATAGTTATTAAGCACCAAATTGTGAAACAAGGAATTTTGATTTTTTGAAGTTCCTTGTTTTTAATTGTGTAAAATGTTACAAACATTACAAATGAAAGACAAAGAAGTAAAACTTTATTC
>ERZ772766.708-NODE-708-length-19043-cov-4.305877_pt1 | contig 19043 bp, 12 predicted proteins | sample MGYA00511379_ERZ772766 | MGnify/ENA primary metagenome ERZ772766 (study PRJEB29015, sample SAMEA2737895) | human oral metagenome | biome: human oral; feature: human-associated habitat; material: dental | place: China | collected 2116 ...
TACCGATCTTGACGGGAACTTTGTTCTGGACGTGCCCATCGGCACCGAGCTCACCATTAGCTATGTGGGCTATGCCGACTACAAGCTACGCGCCGCGCAAAACATGAACGTGCAGCTGCGCCCCAACACCAAACTGCTAGATGATGTGGTTGTGGTGGGCTACGGCAGTCAGAAGAAAGTAGACGTTACTGGCTCTATCGCATCGGTAACAGGCAAAGACATTGCCCGTTCGCCAATGCCCAACCTCACCAACTCTATCGGCGGAAAGCTGGCCGGCTTGCGCGTTGTTCAGCGTTCGGGAGAGCCCGGCAAGGACGGCAGCGACATCGACATCCGCGGTTATGGCACAGCGTTGGTTGTGGTAGATGGCGTTCCAAGCAGTTTCGACCAAATCGATCCGAACGAAATAGAAAGCATTACCATCCTGAAAGATGCCTCTGCCGCCGTGTACGGCATTCGTGCCGCCAATGGCGTTGTCTTAGTTACGACGAAGCGTGGAGGCTCGCAAGCCACGAAGATAGAACTTAATTCTACCTTCAGTTGGCAACGGCCAACCATCTATCCCGAGCTTTGTAACGCCGCCCAGTTTGTGGAGCTTACCGACGAAGACCTGGTGAACCGCGGCAAACAACCCACATACGGTCGCGAGAAGTTAGAGAAATGGCGTGCAGGCGGCCCGGGTTACGAAAGCACCGACTGGTACAACGAGGTGGTAAGGCCGTGGGCTCCGCAACAGCAATACAACCTCAACGTGCGCGGCGGAACAGACAAGGCCCGCTACTTTGCCTCACTGGGCTATCTCAACGAGGGTGGCATTTGGCGTTCCAACAGCTCCAACTTCCAACGTTTCAACTTCCGTTCAAACATGGACATCCAGATAACCGACGGCCTGTCGGCATCGTTGTCGCTGTCGGGACAGAAAGGAAAGCGGCACTCCTCGCCGTGGGATCCCTTCTATGTAATGGCCTCGATACAGCAAACGTTCCCCACTTCGCATGTCTACGCCAACAACAACCCCAACTATTACGCGGCAACCAACATCGTGGCACGTAACGCAAAAGCCGTTACCGACCCCGACATGATGGGCTACGACAAGTCGCAAAACAAGCGTTTCGAGGGTACGGCATCGCTTACTTACGACTTCCAAAAGATTAAGGGACTGTCGTTGAAGGGCTTGTTCTATTACCGCAACATCGACGATTACCGCAACTTGTTCCAAAAGAAGTACAACTACTATGCCTACGACAAGGCTGCCGACAAGTACGATGTGGCGTTTACGGGATTTAATCCCTCAAACCTCAAGCGTTCGATGTGGAACGATGAAACCTACATGTTGCAAGCCTCAATCAGCTACGAGAACACCTTTGCCAAGCTGCACCATGTAAAGGGGTTGCTATTGTCTGAAACAACTCGTACTAAATACCACAGCTTGGATGGCTTCCGCGAGTTTAACATCGATGCTTTCCCCGAGCCAGACAATGGCAACGAGAAGAACAAGAGCAACAGAGGAAACAGCTCGCAAAGCGGCCGTATCGGTTATGTGGGCCGAATAGACTACGACTATGCCGGCCGCTATCTCGTTGAATTCAGTTTCCGTTACGATGGTTCGTCCAAGTTCGAGAAGTCTAAGCGTTGGGGTTTCTTCCCTTCCGTGTCGGCAGGATGGCGCGTTAGCGAAGAGACTTTCATGAAGAAATTCAGCCATGTGCTAGACAATCTGAAACTACGTGCCTCGTGGGGACGGCTGGGCGACGACGAATCGGTGGAGGGCTACCAATATCTGGAAGGCTACACCTACCCCAACGGCTCCTATCTCTTCGGCAGCGATGTGTTCAAGACCCTTGTCCCTAAGGGTTTGGCAAACAAGAACATCACCTGGTACACGTCCGACATTTACAACCTCGGCCTTGATTTCGACCTCTGGCATGGGCTACTTTCGGGAACGTTAGAGTTGTTCTATCGCCACCGCGACGGCTTGTTGGCCACTCGTGCCGCCTCTTTGCCCACCACTTTTGGCGCAAAACTGCCCCAAGAGAACCTAAATTCTGACAGCCACCGAGGCTTTGAGCTGCAACTCTCGCACCACAACAAGATAGGAGAACTCACCTACGACGTTATGGGTAACTTCTCGTTCTCGCGCGCCAGACACGACTATGTGGAACGCAACGCATCGCTAAACGAAAACGACAATTGGCGGAACAACACCAACGGACGTAACAAGAACATCTGGTGGGGCTACAAGGCCATTGGCCAATTCCAGTCGGAAGACGAGATTGCCAACTCTCCCATCCAAGACGGAAACGGCAATCAAGACCTTAATCCGGGCGACATCAAGTACGAAGACTATAACCACGACGGCGTGATAGACGAAAACGACGTGCAACCCATAGGCCGAGGAAAGACGCCCGAAATAATGTATGGCCTAACACTTAATGCGCAATGGAAGGGTATCGACCTAACCGTGTTCTTCCAAGGAGCGGGCAATTTCAATGCACTGCTGTCTAACGACATGGCCCATCCCCTGTATAACGGCTCGAACACGCCGACGGCATTCATGGACCGTTGGCACCACGAAGACATCTACGACACCTCTTCGCCGTGGGTTCCAGGCAAATATCCATCCACCTACGCCAGCGGAAAGCAAAACAACCGACGCGTATCTTCGTTCTGGCTACAAAACGCCAGCTACCTACGCTTAAAGGAATTGCAAATCGGTTACACGCTGCCAAAGAACTGGGTGCAACGTGTGGGCCTCGAAAACGTGCGCGTTTTCTTATCGGGCTTTAACCTCCTTACCTTCACCGGAATGGAATTGCTCGACCCCGAAGCCGAAGGTGGTCCTGGCAGATACTATCCGCAATTAAAGGTTATCTCTTTCGGTCTTAACGTTAAGCTATAACATCAGATTACATTAAATAACTGACAGATGAAAAATCTCAAATCATATATCGCCCTAGTGTGCACAGTGGCACTTGCCGTTTCGTGCAACAACGTGCTCGACACCTCGCCAACAAACCTTTTGAACGACAACCAAGTGTGGAGCAGTAAAAATGCAATAGATGCATATTTAGGACAACTGTACGACTCGATGCAGGTTGAAGACCTGGAATATCAAATAGAAAGCGAAGGCCAATACCTCTCGGAGTTCACCGACGAGGCCGTTCGGGCGTACACCTGGGGCAGAGCCAACTACGCATTGATACCCGAAGGTGTCTTCGGATGGTGGGGATATAAGGAGGTTAGAAACACAAACACCTTCCTCGACAACATCAACAATGCTGCCGCCCTTACCCCCGAAGAACGAAAAGTATATGAGGCCGAGGCACGTTTCTGCCGCGCCATGAACTATTTTGCCATGGTTAAGCGCTATGGAGGCGTGCCCTTGGTTACCGTCGCACAAAAATACGATGGTGGTGACGTCAAAACATTGCAACTGCCCAGAAACAAGGAGTACGAGATTTACGACTTCATCAAGGACGAATGCCAAGCCATCCAATCCACACTTCCCGAAAGCAGAGAGGTCGAAGACAAATATCGCGCCACACGTTATGCCGCATACGCCCTCGAATGCCGAGCCATGCTGTACGCCGCAAGCGAGGCAAAATACGGAAACGTACAACTGGATGGACTAATCGGCATACCCGCAGAGAAGGCCGAAGGCTATTGGAAAGCCGCCAGGGCTGCCGCAGAAAAGATTATCAACTCTGGCAAATACGCCCTCTATACGGCCAAAACCAACAAGGCGGAGAACTTCCAATACCTCTTCCTCGATGAGAGCGAGGCCAACAAAGAGCAGATTTTCACCAAGGCTTTCGACACATCCAACAAGGGCGGAACCTTTGATTACTTCAATGCGCCGCAAAGCTTTAAGCTCGACTACGGTTGCGTGACCAACCCCACCGCCGACTTTGTTGCCGAATTTGAATATAAGGATGGCAGCGACGGTGCACTGAAAGTGAACGATGCCAGCGGAAATCCAATCAAGTATGCCGACCCAACCGAGTTGTTCAAGGACAAAGACCCGCGCATGCTGGGTTCTATCCTCTACCCATTTTGCCCGTGGCAAGGAAGCAGGGTTGAAGTGCGCAAGGGTATCATCAAGCCCGATGGAACCATCGTAACGGCCAGTTCGTTGAGCGATAAATATGAAGGTACCAACACCACCATCGCAGCAAAAGATGGCACGCTTACCTCTACAGACGTAACGAAGACCGGTTTCTACATCAAGAAGTTTATGACTCCTAATAAGGTTGTAGACTATGAAAAGGGCGAAACCAACTGGATGGTGTTCCGCTATGCAGAGGTGCTGCTCAACTATGCCGAGGCTTGTGTGGAGCTTGGCGACGATGCCGAGGCATTAAGGGCAGTAAACCTCATCCGCGAACGTGCAGGTATCGCTCCGCGTACAAGCATCAACCGCGACCAAGTGCGCCACGAACGCAAGGTGGAACTGGCCTTCGAGAACCACCGCTGGTGGGACATTAGGCGCTGGCACATTGCCGACCAATTGCTTAACGCCAAGCAATTTAAGGCGCTTAACCCCTATCTCGTATGGGAAGACGGCAAGGACGTATCGCAAATGAAGTACATCTTCAAGATTGAGGACGCACCAAAAGACCCGCGCACGTTCTTACCTAAGCTGTATTACGAGCGCATTCCGGCCGATGCCATTTCAACAAACCCCAACATCATACAAAACCCTGGTTACTAAAATCGCATGGAAATGAAAAAGATATTATTGTCTCTAACTGCTTGCCTGGCCTTGCTCACGGGTTGCGGCATAGATAACTACGACGAGCCTACGGGTTCTATCGCTGGGGGCATATACGATGCCGAAACGCAAGAACTCATCCCCGCACAGTCGCCCAACGGCGCGCGTGTGCAGGTTGTACAAGATGGTTATAGCCAACCCACCAACTTTTGGTGCAAGCCCGACGGCTCCTTCGAAAACACCCGCTTGTTCTCTGGAAAGTATAAACTCTCGGTACAAGGGCCGTTTGTGGCCTCAACCATTACCGAACAAGAAGTGAACGTACCAACATCTAACGTAAAAGTGATGGTAGAACCTTACCTGCGCATCACCGCAACGGCCAAACTTAACGGAAAAACGCTGGACATCGACTACACGGTAAACCAAAACAGCAAGTCTACGGGCACAGTTGGCACGATAGAGATATTGTGCGGCAACACCATCGGACTTAGCGTAACCACATCGAAAAAGCGTGCGAAGATTAGCACCGACGACCAACCCATTGGCCAACAACACCATTACACAATGGAGAACGTAGACACCAAGGGCGCGGTATTTGTGCGCGTGGCTGCCAAAACATCCGAAACTTCGTATTACAACTACTCTACGCTGTTGAAGCTGAAATAACCCACAGGCTTTTAAAAGCGAATATCATCCCGGTTGAGAACATCTTCTCGACCGGGATTTCTTTTCACCCCAATCGGTCGTTAGAACCCGTGCAGATTTTGTGTATTGTTGAGCATATTGCCTGCCTTATTCTTGAAGACGTAGCGGGCTACGCCGAGAGAATAAGACAGGCAAGATGCCGACAAGCAAACGAAAGATGAACAGGAAGCGATGGAAACAACCTAAAATAACAGGTAAGCGGCCTGACGACCGATTAGGGTTTAATCCTGGTGCTAGAAGCGGACTCGCCAACCCGTCATTTTGACCTCTCGTCTACGCACCAACTTGTCTTCCCATCAACTTCTCTACTCATCAACCTGCCTACTCGTCAACCTGTCTACTCGCCTACTTGGCTACTTACCCACTTGCCCACTCGTCAACTTGTCTACCCACCAACTAAACTTCCCATCTACTTGCCAACCCATTTTGTCCGCTTTTCGGCAAGAATTTTAACACAAAGACTGCCCATTTTATCCACCAACGCCCCACCCCATCGCAAATATTCAATTCTCGCGAGGGTTTGTTTTGGTGCAGAAGGGGGCACTGCTCATACATGGCGACAAGGCATTAGGAGTGGTATTAATATGCAAACATTGCCCAATTAAGTGCCATTTGCACCCAAACACCCCGCATTTAGCACCAAAACGCACTGCATTTAGCACCAAAACGCAGTGCATTTAGCACCAAAACGCAAGGTATTTAGCACCAAAATGCAAGGTATTTAGCCGCTAAATGCAGGCTAATATGCTGCTAAACGCAAGACAAAATGCAATAAAATGCAAGACAAAATGCAATAAAATACGATGAATATTGGTGTTTAAAGCACTTCTAACAATAGGATAACGCGCCCGAAACATGCTAAAAAGCATGAAATGCAGCGGCATTTAGCGGTTAAATGCCGATTTGGGGGATTGAAAAAAATGCGAGTCAGCAACAAACTAGAAAGACTAAATGGTGCTAAATGCAGGTAATGCACGCAAATTTGGACGAGAAACTAAACGCTCAAGGCTAAGAAAAGCGACTAAATACATGCTTTTCGGCCTTTATTTTTTCTAGAATAGAGTGGCAAGCAGGGTGTGTTTTGTAAAATATATCGCAAGTTTATGAGGTTATGAGGTTATGAGGTTATGAGGTAGTGAGTTTGTGAGGTTTTGAGTTTATGAGTCTGTGCGTTGTCTGTATTGCCAGTTTATAAGTTTATGAATTTATGGGTTAGTAAGTTTGTGTCACTATTCGAAGTGCAACACTGTTTTGCCATCGACAGATAGGGCTGAATTAATTTATTCGCATCTTTGTTTGATTTCTCCTGTGTGAGAGGAGTGTTTATTTTGCTTCAAAAAGGCAATCAATTCCTCTCCATTTGCAGAAATATTAAAAGTCAAGTCTATTTCATTATATTTTTTCGTTTTTGCTTGTAAGTTTAAAGAAAATAAACTATATTTGCAAAAATATCTAATCATTAAAATCGATCATTATGAACCTGACATCAACAGCCATAAAGCGGCTCGCATTGTCGCTCCTTTTGCTTTTTGTAATAGGGATTTCAACTTTGATGAGCCAAACCTATTACGACCGCCTAACAAATGTACAATCACCCAATGTTGCCAATCTGGGCGTATATGGAGAAATACCCGTTTCGCCATATACAGGCACGCCCGAAGTTTCCATCCCCCTTTATGAACTAAACTTGAAGGGGTTAAGCTTTCCAATAACCCTTTCCCATCATTCTGGAAGTATCAAACCTGAGCAACATGTAGGATGGGTAGGATTGGGATGGACACTCAATGCTGGTGGCGTAATCTATCGTACGATTAACGGTCAAATAGATGAACTTTCAACAACACCAACCGATCCATATTTTTATAAACAAGGATATTACTTTAAGCACAGTTTACTTGACACAGACAAATGGAATAACAAGGAATATCTCTTGGAAATGGCCAAAGAATATCAAAGTAGCCATAAAGATAGAGCACCAGATGAATTTTCCTTTAACTTTTTAGGTATCTCAGGCAAGTTCTATCTTTCGGAGAAAGGGAAATGGGTTGTTCAATCCAACAGGCCCATTAAGGTGGAATTTAATGGTAAAATCAATGCATATCCAGAGGCACAACTCAGCACAACAAATGATCAAATTCCCACATTTTCTGGTTTCACGCTTATTGATGAGAAAGGAAATCGCTTCCTTTTTGGCTATGAACGTCAGTCAATAGAATACGCAAAACCCTTTTTCGACCAAGGTAAAACCGCGTGGACGGCCACTTCCTGGCATCTGACCCACATCTATTTGGCGTCAGGCGAATCTGTAAAGCTTGAATATAGACGCGGCCCTTATATTAACCAGCTAATTTACAATTATTCCGCAGTAATGTTACAAAGTAAAGAAGGATTTGGAGGGAAAGAGGGACAAGAACGCGTTCGCACGCCCGAATGGTCTGAAGGAATCTTCGGTGCACTTATTGCGCCCCTCTACTTATGGTCGATAACGACAGCAAATGAAACCATAAAGTTTGGATTGTCTGTTGCAAAGGACTTACAGACCCCAACTGATGTCTACAAAGCATATTTTGACGTCCACGAGAATTGGAAAGAGTTTGCTACTTGTCTGGCCACTATGGGTGTTGCTAGCGCAAAACAACATCCCGCATGCTTTGGCCTTCTAAAATGGATGAAACTAGACAGCTTAACAATAACTTCCCACGATAAATCAACGCACATGGGATACAAATTCCTATACGAAGAAAATGGACAGTCCCGTCTTCTGTTAAGAACATTAAAAGCAATCGGGAAACGAACTAAGGATGTGGAACGAAGTTACCATTTTGATTATAACAGACCAGAAGAGCTTCCTGCATATTACTCTCAGAAAACTGACCACTGGGGCTACTACAATGGAAGAGCTTTTTTGGGAATAGCATTAAACTACCACATTATTAAAGAGGCTAACCCTGCTTATGCTACAATTGGCCAGCTAACGAGAATAACATACCCCACTGGCGGCTACACACGTTTTGTGTTTGAACCTCATACTTATGCTAAGAACCTGAATTTGTTACGTTGGGAAGGATGTTATAATGAAGGTTCAGACAAATATGCAGGTGGCGCACGTATCAAGGAAATCGTTTCCTCGCCCACGGGTAAATCTGAAGACGAAACTTTAGTACACCGCTATTATTATAGCAAAACAAAGACCGGAAGGTCAAGTGGTGTTTGCGGAGGGCAATTTAGATACTACTACGGGAACTATAAGGTTTGGGGTTACGAGAAAGGAAGCTACAGAACGATTTCCGTTTTCTCATCTTGTTCTGTACTTCCTGCATCCAACAACAGCCAAGGTGCGAGTGTTGGCTACACCGATGTGATAGAGGAAAACGCCGACGGTTCATACCAAAGATACCATTATTCAAATTTCGATAATGGACACTTGGACGAGTCTTTTGAGTGCACAATACAGAATGGGATGGAAACTCGTGAACAATATGCATTTAAGGGGCAAGAAAGAGGGCTATTGCTACGGGAGCAAAGCTATGATAGTATGGGGAAACTTCGGCATGAAGAAACGCTAGACTATGAAAAAAGCAAACAAAGCAACAATTATGTACGAGCAATGATTGCAGGTACTTATACTCTAAGCGGCAAAGGACCATCTTATGGAGAAGGCGTGTGCTACAAGATATATACTTACACAATGTTACCGACAAAACGGCGTGAAGTGTTCTTTGAAAATGGTGATAGCATAGTGAAACAGACCCAGTACAAATATAATCCTCGTGGTGTCTTGCAAGAAACCCTTACCACCCTACCAACAAGCGATAAATTACGACAACTAACAACATTCGCAGACGATATGAAGGCTACTCCTACTTATGCGACAATGGTAAATCGCCATTTCGTGGGTGTACCGATTGAGCAGTTCACCTTTAGGAACGGTTCACTCGTTGACGCCACACTAAATACTTTCAAACTAAATGCCAGAAACAATCATCCCGTACTCGACAAGGTTTTTCGCGGTATGCTCAAACCACCTTACTCCAAAACAGAACCTGCGCATTTCGATGGCGGAACTATTCCAAAACGATATGGTGAGGCAGAAATTCAATTCAACAACTATGATGCAGATAATAACTACCACGAAGTCATAGGCAAAGGTGGAAGATGTTCGGTGCTTTTTTGGGAAAAAAGGTGTAAGCTACCCGTGGCCATATTTAAGAATACGCAGAACAATAGAGACACAATCAACCAAAGCCATATTGGACGAGAAAGTAGCAGTATCACCGTTTCTTGTCCTCCACGAGCTAGGCAAAGTTTGGCATTTAATACGGACGTTGAAACCGATGTTGAAGTGGAGATGTTTTTCCCAGAAGAAGAGAAAGGCAACTTTCTTGTACATGTCGGAGTTGATCAATATATGGTGAACCTACTTGCTAACCAGCGGCGCGACCCAAATAATGGCAATAGATATTATGCCAAATTGGGCCAAATTGGGGCAGGAAAGCACACCCTACATGTCAGTATGGAATGTTTAGGCGACGAAGAAAAATTTGAGGAAGAAGGGCACATAGCTTATGCCCAAGTGAATTGTTCTTACTCAAATCAAATACCTCTTCGTCCAAAGGTGATTGGCTACAATACTGCATTTTACGAAAACTTTGAAGAAAAAAGAGGTAAGAATATCATTAATGATGGATTCCATAGCCGAAATTCCTACTGTGGTGAATACCTTGTGCGACTAGACGTTGATACTGAAAGACTATTTTTCATAGACTACCAAGTATTCATAAATGGCAAGTGGCAGTATAAATGCACTCCATTTACGGGTGGGCAGCACCTCATTAATGAGGGCAAGAATCCCATAGATGACATACGAGTCTACCCACAAGATTCCGAAGTTGTGTCTTTTAATTATAATAGCGCAGGGAAAATGACAAGCCGTACCGACCACCGAGGGTATACCCTTTCGTATCAATACAATGACTTTGGGTATCTGATTGGCGAATACGACACAGACGGCCGACCACTAAAAGACTACAAATACCATTATAAAAACAATGAGGCAAAATGAAAACGATTAGGCATTATATATTTAATTGGCAAGCAACGTCGCTATGCCTTGCAGCATTTCTTGCAATCCCTTCTACAACGTGCTTTGCGCAAGACAATACACGCAACTATGTCAAGACACGTGTGTATGTTAGAGAGGACACAAATGAAGGGCTAGACAACGTACAATACGTTGACGGCCTTGGCCGACCTGTGCAGAATGTGCAGATTCATGTTACGCCAAACAAAAACAATTTGGCCGACAGGATTGAATATGATGTTATGGGAAGAAAAAGCAAGATTTGGCTGCCCATACCCACCATGGCAGACTATGTGGAAACTGCTAACATGTATAATGACTACATGGGTGTCTATCATGAAGACACAGCTCCATTTGAACTGCGCACTTACGAATCTTGGCAGAAAGGAAGGAAGACAGCAAACATCGGCCCAGGACAGGCGTGGGCAGAGCATCCCTCAATCTCATCTTTCCATACCAACAAAAGCAGTGGTGTACTAGCTTGCAAAAAGTACACTGTGGATGAAGCCACTGGTACATTGAAAGAAGAGGGTTTCTTTCCCAGCAACCAATTGCTCGTACAGAAACTTACCGATGAAGACCGAAATGAAAAGTATGTTTTCGCCGATGCTGAAGGGCGACAGTTGCTGGTGCGTAGAGTGGATGGGAACACGTATAGCGACGCCTATTTTGTACACGATCTACGTGGCAACATTCGCTACGTGCTGCAACCGATGTACCAAAAGCAGCCCAGTATCGACAAGTTTGCCTTTCGTTATCTATACGACGAGACCAACCGTTGCATCGAAAAGCAATTGCCTGGCTGCGAGAAGACAGTCTACGCCTACGATGCTGCCGACCGGATGGTGATGTCGCAAACAGGAAACCAACGTCGAACAGGACATAAAACGTTCTATCGATACGATGCGTTGGGACGTAATACCTATGTGGTGGAGCGCGCCGTGGGCAACGACAGCCTCGTAACAATAAGAAGATTTTACGATGATTACAGCTTTCTCAAGCAACAAGGGTTCAACAGCCCATGTTTTAAAGTTAGTGCACAGCGTGCCCAAGGCCTGTTAACAGGGCGCGAAGTTGCTGTATATGGCTGCGACAGTCTCTTGCGTGAAATGAATCTTTATGATCGTAAGGGTAGACTTACCCGTCAGATACGCACCAACATGCGGGGTGGATATGATGATACGAGTTATGAATACAGCTTCACCGACAAACCCGTAAGCAAACTTATGGTTCACAGTACAGCAAATATGCCTACACTAACGCAACGCTACGAATACGAGTACGATCATGCCGACCGACTGGCAAAGGTTACTTATAGCCTGAACAATGCTGAAAAGAAAACGCTGCGCGAAATAGATTATGATGAGTTGGGAAGAGTTAACTCTGAAACAACAGGAGATATACCAGAGTTGGGACAAGTAATTAACTACAACATAAGGTCTTGGCCCACTAGCCGTTATTCCCCTTTACTTGAAGAGCATATCTGCTACGAAGACGCCACACAGTTCGTTACGGAGAGTGTTACACCTTGTTATAATGGCAACATCTGCGCCTACTCTTCTTCTGTGGGCAAACCCCAGAGTGGTTACCTTTGGGGTATCTGTAATATTACGCGTAGTTTCAGTTATTGTTATGATGGTCTTTCGCGTCTGAAAAAGGTTAAATATAAAGATAGCGATAGCCCAGACCACAACTACAACACCAACTATGAGTATGATCTGCAAGGAAACATGCTCAAGTTGCAGCGCAATGGCCTTTGCGACTATGATACCTATGAACCTATAGACTGCATTTCAATGGAATACGATGGCAACCAACTGCACAAAGCCACCGACCCCTGCACCGACCCCGCTTTCCCAAATGCTCTATACTTTGCGGATGGAGCAGACCAACCAGAGGAGTACACTTACGACGCCAATGGCAACATGACTGCCGACTTAAACAAACACATCCGCAAAATAAGCTACAACACGCAAAACTTACCACAAGAAGTACGTTTCGCCGATGGCAGCAGCATTGCTTACCTCTACGATGCCGACGGAAACAAGCTGCGCACCAGCTATGCCATAGCCTCGTATTCCGAGAGCATGCCCATTACACAGGTGATGCACGGCAACGTTTCTTCACAAACCCAACAACCATATATGGCACGCAACAGCATCGACTATTGCGGCAGCGCGGTTTACGAGAATGGTAAGCTGGCCTACGTGCCGATTGATGGTGGCTACATAACCTTCGCCGACAGCACTGCCACATCTGCCCCCACCTTTCATTATTATGTTAAAGACTATCTGGGCAACAACCGCCTTGTTGTTCGCGACGACGGCTTTGGCGAACAAATGAACCACTACTACCCCTTTGGTGCCTTAATGTCGGTAAGCACTCAAGGTGCAGCCCAACGCTATAAGTATAACGGCAAAGAGCTAGACCGCATCCACGGCCTAAATCTCTACGACTATGGCGCACGCCAATACGATGCAGCACTAGGACGATGGACTAGCATTGACCCTTTGGCCGAGAAATATTATGAAACCTCACCCTATGCTTACTGTGCGAATAATCCTGTGATAAATATTGACCTTGACGGTAAGGAAACATATGTAGCCCTTAATTCTGACGGTACATATCGAGTTATTGGCGGCACATTGAACACTGATAGAAATATTTATCTTTACTCAAGACCAGCAAAAGGCGGCCCTATGGTAAGGGGAAAATCCATTGGATTGTCAACGTCAACAACCTCCTTCTATGATTCGGACAGACAAGCATGGGCTATAGGTAGTACTATAAATCCAAAAGATAGAAGTGGGGAAAATTTCTTATCATATATCATTAAAAAACGTCCCCCACTTTTTAATGATTATATGATGAATGCAAGAAATAATGGGCTTTATGATTTTAAAATTTCAAATGGAACGGCAACGAAGGCAGATGATGACGATAAAATTTACCGCGGAATGCCAATTGGGTTCACCGCGTCTGGTAAAACGCTCTATACCTCAGCAAGAGATGTTGGAAATATCGCTGCGGGATATATGGCTGCAATCAATGGAATGACTTGGGAGGCCTCACGATTGGCCTTTGATGGATATCAAAGCCTAACGTCGAATAAAATGGAAATAGAAGGGATCTCAACACGAAATGCCGAATACTATGGTTGGAGACTGGGATATCAACAGACATACAACCAGAAGTTTGACAATTTTATGGGTAGTTTGTGGAATGGAATTAAGGCAATGGGAAGCAAGCTATTTGATTGGGCCAAATCCGCATTTTAGTCTAAATGTTAGTTGATATGTAAAATATATAAATTGGGTGCTCGTTCACCTTAAAAACATAAAGAAGATGAAGAAAATATTGTTCTATCTACTTGTAATCGTTTGCCTCACTACCTCATGTGTTTGGCAAAGAACAAAGAGATATAAAATACCGAAAACAAATAAGGTACTGCTAATTTATAGACCTTGGTTTACGGGGGCTGCGTACGTAACAATTAGAGACAGTGGTGCGACTGCGCTCAAGAAATCAGACGTTGATGTTATACGTGTTCCAATGTACGAAACGACAATTCTCAACTTTGTTCTCGATTTGTCTGATCCCGACAAGATATACTATGTCGACCCATGGGATATTGCCACACCACATCCTAGGCAAAAGAAATATAAAAGAATCATATATGAGGACAGACGATTTTATCAACCGAGACAACAGACTACCAGGTGCGATGTTCGGCCTGGATATATAGTGGTGGGCGTAAGAGCTTTTGCCAAGTATGTAATCTGCTGCGAAGGGAAGGACTATATCGAACTAGAACCATTCTGATGTTTGATACTCTTACCTATATTGAAGGGTGCTATAGATAAGCCCAAATAAAATCTCCTAAATAATAGAAACAATGGAATTCAAAACTATACTCATGGATACCAAAGCCTAACGTCGAATAAAATGGAAATAGAAGGGATCTCAACACGAAATGCAGAGTATTATGGTTGGAGGCTGGGATATCAACAGACATACAACCAAAAGTTTAACAATTTTATGGGTAGTTTGTGGAATGGAATTAAGGCAATGGGAAACAAGCTATATGATTGGGCAAAATCTGCATTTTAGTCTAAAGGTTAGTCGATAAGTAAAATATACAAATTTGGTGCTCGTTCACCTTAAAAACATAAAGAAGATGAAGAAAAAGTTGATAAGTAAAATATATAAATTGGGTGCTCGTTCACCTTAAAAACATAAAGAAGATGAAGAAAATATTGTTCTATCTACTTGTAATCGTTTGCCTCACTACCTCATGTGTTTGGCAAAGAACAAAGAGATATAAAATACCGAAAACAAATAAGGTACTGCTAATTTATAGACCTTGGTTTACGGGGGCTGCGTACGTAACAATTAGAGACAGTGGTGCGACTGCGCTCAAGAAATCAGACGTTGATGTTATACGCGTTCCCATATATGAATCGACAGAACTTAATTTTGTGCTGGAACAGTCTGATCCCGATAAAATATATTATGTCGACCCATGGGATTTTGCCACACTACATCTTAGACAAAAGAAGTATAAAAAAATCAGGTTTGAAGACAAACGATTTTACCAGCCGAGACAACCAGCTACCAGGTTCGATGTTCGGCCTGGGTATATAGAGGTGGGTGTAAGAGCTTATGCCAACTATGTAATTTACAGCGAAGGGAAGGACTATATCGAACTAGAACCATTCTGATGTTTGATACTATTACCAATATTGAGGGGTGCTATAGACAAGCCCAGGTAATATTTCCTAAATAATAGAAATAATGAAATTTAGAACTACACTTATGAATAGACAACGATTTCTGCACATCGTCTTGGCAGCATTCATTCAATGTTCCTACGGGACAATGGCGCATGCCCAAGGGTTTAATGCGGTAGAGAAAATACGCAACGCCTACCGCGTGGGCGACAGGATGACGGGAAGGCAGCTGCTGGTGGGCAATGTGGCTGACCTGCTTAACGATAGTATATGCGACTTGTCTCAAACGCAAGTGGCCAACGATCGCTATACCTGCCGCTATGGAAAGGGGCCAAACAATGGCATGGTTAGCCGATTGGAGCATGGCACACGCTATTTCTTTGAACAAAAGGGCGACAGCTTGCTTATTATGGGGTTTGAAAACCATTTGGCAAAGATAGATTACGACCTACCCGAGCTGTGGTTAAAGTTCCCCATGCACGCTGGCGACAGCCTTTCGGGACTGTATCATGGCTGTGGACTATATGGCGAACGGTGGAACGTGAGGAAACTGGGTGATTATAAAACGTGGGCAAAGCTGTGCCGAACAATGGTATTGCCAGAAGGCGACACACTACGCAACGTGTTGCGCCTGCATACTCAACGACAGGTCTGCACGATTAATAGTCCAGCGAGAATGCCCGGCGACAGCCTGCCACACTTTACACCCGACAGCATTCGCTGGCATTTGGCCAACAACAAGGGCGTGCTTGTCGAAAACGTTTATCGCTGGTATGTGGCGGGGTGGCGTTATCCTATACTAGAAGCTTACGTTACGGGTGGCACGCAGGGCCAAGCACCTTTGTTTACCACAGCCTTTTATTATTCGCCTCGCGAACAGGAATGTCTGTTCGATGACAATCCAAATACGCTTATCCGTAAGGCTGTAACCCAACAAGAGGCCAATGGCCACGCACTCGCAGATAACGATAAGGAACTCGACTATAAGATTTCGGTAGACAGTGAACGCAAAACGATACGCCTGACTTACAATTTGGAGCGAGAAACCCACGTTCGGCTTATCCTCTCGGATAATGCAGGCATTGTTTACAAAACTTCAGAACGAAAGGACACACCAGGCAAAACACATGTACAAGAGATAGGGTATGGTACGCTCCCACGAGGACGTTATGTGTTATATATCAATGCGAATGGGAAACGCTACGCAGAGAAATTTAAACACTAATAGCCTGTAAAGTCTAAAAGTTCACAAAAGTCAAGTAAGTAAGGACTATGTCCTATTTAGAATGGGGTGCAGGCGAAGTTATTTTTATTAAACAGCCTGAAATTGAGAACCAATTCAGGCTTATAGCATCTATTCTTCGCCTGCCCCTGCATTTTATCCGTCTTAGGTTTAAATTTGCCACAAAACAGAGGGCGATACGAGAAAAAGCTGTATCTTTGCCACAACAGAACATTCAGCAAGCATCTACTTGGCCACAGCATAAGGGCAACAAGTAGCCGCATGGCCTTTTGACAAAGCATAAAGAAATAATGAAAAAGAAACTTTTACTACTATTACTCCTAGCGGCAAATACGGCCTTATCCACATTCGCCATCAACAAAAAACCATTCACCATTCCAGAGGTTAAGCAGTGGAAAGGGGCAGAAGGAACGCTCGTTCTTTCGGGTCGCATCGTGTGCAATGGTGCAGAAGAAAGACGAATTGCACAGCAACTGGCCGACGATTATCGGCAGATGTTCGGCACGGCACTGACCCTTGCCCAAGGTAAGGCGCAGAAAGGCGACATCGTGTTGAGCCTTAAAGCCCCCAAGACGTTGGGCGAAGAGGGCTACACCATGACCATTAACACCCAAACCACCATCGCCGCCGCCAACCGAAAGGGACTTTATTGGGGCACCCGAACCCTGCTGCAACTGGCCGAACAATCGGAAACGCGCGCTTTGCCCTGCGGCTTTATCAGCGATGCGCCCGATTATCCGTTCCGCGGCTTTATGCTCGACTGCGGTCGAAAGTTCTTCTCCATGCCCATGCTTCGCCAATATGTGCGCATGATGGCCTATTATAAGATGAATGTTTTTCACATTCACCTCAACGACAACGCCTTCCATTGGTTCTACAACGAAGATTGGAGCCGCACGCCTGCTGCTTTCCGCATGGAGAGTAATTGGTTTCCTGGCCTCACGGCTCGCGATGGACATTACACAAAAAAAGACTTTATCGCCCTGCAAGAGCTGGCCGACAGCGTGGGCGTAGAAATACTTCCCGAGATTGATGTGCCTGCACACTGCTTGGCTTTGACACGTTTTCGCCCCGACTTGGTGAGCAAGGATTATCCGCCCGACCATCTCGACCTGCTCAATCCTAACACCATTACTTTCTGCGACTCGCTCTTTACCGAGTATCTTGAAGGAAAAAACCCCGTTTTTCGCGGCAAATACGTGCATGTAGGAACCGACGAGTACTCGAACAAAGACCAAAATGTGGTGGAGAAGTTCCGCGCTTTCACCGACCATTATATCCGTTTGGTGGAAAAGCACAACCGCAAGGCGGTGGTGTGGGGTCAGCAAACGCACGCCAAAGGCACAACGCCCATTAAGGTGAAGGATGTGTTGATGTTCTCGTGGTCTAACGATTACTCTAAGCCCGACGAGATGATGAAGTTGGGATATAACCTTGTAAGCATCCCCGATGGTCAGGTTTACATCGTGCCGAAGGCCGGCTATTACTTCGATTACCTCAACACGAAGAAGCTTTACAACGAATGGACACCTGCCAACATCAACGGCATGAAGTTTGCCGAACGCCATAAACAAATAGAGGGTGGCGCGTTTGCCGTGTGGAACGACATCGTGGGCAATGGCATCAGCGACAAGGATGTGCATTATCGCGTGCTGCCCGCACTGCAAACGATGGCCACCAAGATGTGGACAGGTGCCAAACCCACATTCGCCTACGATGCGTTTGTTAGCAACGCTCGCGCATTAAGTGAGGCACCCGGCATGAACTACGCGGGCTATTACCCTGCTGGTACGGTATTGCAACAGCCGTCCGTTGCCCCCAATGCCGTGCAGAAGATACCGCAAATAGGCTGGAACTATCGCGTTAGTTTCGACATCGAGGCGCAACAAGAGCCTCGCGGCACGGTTCTGTTCTCCTTCGGCGACACGCATTTTTATCTTTCCGACCCTGTTGCAGGCAAGATTGGTTTCTCGCGCGACGGCTATCTCAACACGTTCGACTACCAGTTGTTCCCTGGCGAAAAGGTTCGCATGGCCGTTGTCGGCGACAAAGAGAAAACCTCTCTTTACATCAACAACCGCCTTGTGAGCGATTTGCCCGTGCGGAAGATGAACTTCGGCAAGCGCGGCGACATGTATTACATCAGTACGTTGGTGTTCCCCTTGCAGCAAGCAGGTGCGTTTAAGAGTAAGATAACCAACTTAAAGATAGAAAGTTTGGAGTGAAGAAGCTGCAAGAGGCATGGATAGAAGATAGCGCAAGCAGAAAACAACTAAAAGTTGTTTTAAGAAACCTGGAAAAAACAAACACGCAAAAAAGACCAGCACCTCGCTTTGTTTGCAAAGATTATATATGTTTTCGCACCAGAAATGTCTATCTAAAATGCGTTGCTTTATAACAATTTTCAACTTAGTTGTATTTTAAAATGTCAAGACTTCAAACATATATAAATAGGAAACGGCTTTTTCCTATAATACTATTAATACCCGTTGGCGGAATAAAACAAAATCAATAAATATAGATAAAAAGTTGCACATGTCGTTGATTTTTAGTAACTTAGTGTCAGCAAACTCA
>ERZ772766.710-NODE-710-length-19008-cov-12.585554_pt1 | contig 19008 bp, 14 predicted proteins | sample MGYA00511379_ERZ772766 | MGnify/ENA primary metagenome ERZ772766 (study PRJEB29015, sample SAMEA2737895) | human oral metagenome | biome: human oral; feature: human-associated habitat; material: dental | place: China | collected 2116 ...
GGCTCCAGCTGGTGGGACGTGCCGATCTCGGAGGTCTCGCGCCTTGAGTCGACGCAACAGGCCCGCACCTGGTACGAGACCAAGAAGGCCGACCAGCGCCACTATCTGCGCTGAACCTCGGCGGGGCCGCCCTGAAAGGAGGGCGGCCCCGCTGCTGTGCGGACGCCCACCGGGATCGGGGGAGGAGGCGGCTGGTTGAGCCGGGTGCGACGAATGAGCAGTTCGTGTCGAAATCATCACTTCACGGATCGCAAAAAAGCCTTTTGCTGAGATCGTGACGCTCGGACCGGCTGATCCCCTACAGCATCCATACTGGGTGAGAGAGAACAGCGCGGAGATCGTTGATGCGCGGGGTGACGTGGTGGGCGGAAGTGGAAAGGGGCAGCTGTACCGATGAGGGCGAGGACATGGGTTTTGCGGGCTGGTGCCGTGGGGGTGGTGGCGGTGTTGGTCGTTTGGTTGTGGGGGCAGTTTGCTCCGGATCCGGCTGTGCTGCTTGACGGGGAGACGCGGACCTCGTCGTCGGGGCGGTACACCTCGGAGTTCCTCGCGGAGGAGATCAATGGGAGACGCAATGTGTATCCGGTGATCAAGAATTCGGCGGGTGAAGTGTTGTGGAGTGACGATAGGCGTTATCTCATGAGTGCGCATCCGGTGGGGGTGGTGTGGCAGAAGGATGCCGACGTGTTGTGGCTGTTGTCTGACGATATTGGTACGTCGCGTGTGGTGGAGAAGGACGGGGAGTGGGTCAAGGAATGGGACTGGGACACGCTGCCTCCTGATATCGAGAAAATCGAGAAGGGTTGATGACGGCAGGGCTGCAAGCGGATGCCGGGCGTCCAGATTTCCGGGAACCGTCGCGCATCTATTCGGTATGCGTAGGCACGCCTACGCATACCGAATAGATGCGTATTCCTCCTCGTGGCGGTCGGTAAGCCGCCGGAATACCCTTCTGGGTGATCCCGGGCCGGGCTACCCTGAATTTACAAGAGGGTTTGATGGACGGGGCGAAGCGGCCCCGTCTCATTATCCCGGCTTCAGTGACAACCCTGAGAGGAGGACAGGTGATGTCGAGTGCCATCACCGTTAGTGGACTGAGAAAAACATACGGGAGTTTCGTGGCGGTCGACGACGTCGATCTGCAAGTGGAAAGTGGGGAGGTGTTTGCCTTTCTCGGTCCGAACGGCGCCGGCAAGACGACCACCATCGACATCCTCACGGGTGCGCAGCGACGTACCAGCGGTACGGTGAGCGTGCTGGGACGCGACCCGCAGAACGACGAACGCGAGTGGCGCGCCCAGGTGGGGGTGGTGCCGCAGGGCACGGCGAAGTACTCAGATCTCACGGTGCGCGAGATCATCGATCATTTCGCCTCGTTCTACCCTGATCCCTTCCCGACCGGTCAGCTCATCGACATGGTTGGGCTCGGCGCCAAGGCAAAGGTGCTCAGCACGAAGCTCTCAGGCGGGCAGCGCCGACGCCTGGACGTGGCCGTGGGTGTGGTCGGCCGGCCTCGGCTCCTGTTCCTGGACGAACCGACCACCGGGCTCGACCCGGAAGCCCGGCGCGAGGCATGGGAACTGGTGCGGCTGCTCACCGGCACGGGAATGACCACCGTGCTCACCACCCACTACCTGGACGAGGCCCAAGAGCTTTCTCAGCGAGCCGGCATCATCGTTCGAGGCAGGATCATGCATGTCGGTACCCTGGGCGAACTTGCGCGGCTGACCGGCCGCCGGTACCGGGTCTCCTACGACCTCGATCCTTTGGTCGAGGTTCCGCTGAGCCTGGCGGAGAGAATGAAGAGTCAGCCTCACAGCTGCCTGTATGGCACTGATGAACCGACGGCGCTGCTGAGACTGTTGCTGGATGCTGCACAACGTCACGGTATTGCAGAAATACCCGGGCTGCAGATCACTCAGCCGAGCCTTGAGCAGATCTACATCAACATGGTCGAACAAGCGAAGGAAAACTGATGAGCGAGACGACGCAGGCACCGGAGGCGCGTGCAATTGGCGCCGTAACGCAAAAGCAGATTCCGGGACTGGTTTCGGCGAGTTTGACGCGAGTGCGTGTTGAGTTGGTGGCCTTCTTCCGGGACTGGCAGTCGATGCTGTTCAACATGGCTCTTCCGGTGATGATGATGCTTGTTTTCGGCGCCGTGTTCAATCAAAAGGTGCCCGGTACTGATGTCGACTATCGACTGCTGTTCATTTCCGGGATGATCGCCGTTGGTGTGATGAGCACCACTTTCCAGTCGCTGGCGATCAGCATCACCCTCGATCGGGAAGAGGGCCTCATTCGCAGGCTGGCCGCATCCCCGATGCCGCGGGGCGCCTATTTCATCGGGATCACGGTGAAGGCGCTCGTCACGACGATACTCGAGGTCATCATCCTGATGGTCCTGGGGATGGTTCTCTACCACCTGCCCATGCCGTCCGACGCCACACGCTGGTTCACCCTCGTATGGGTGGTCCTGCTCGGGGTGAGTTCCTGCTCCTTGGCAGGCATCGCGTACACGGCACTGATCCCCAACGCCCGAGCCGCTGCCGGGGCGGCCACTCCTCCATTCCTGATCCTGCAGATCATCTCCGGGGTCTTCTTCCCCCTGTCGATGATCCCTGCCGCGCTGGCCTACATCGGCTACGCCTTCCCTCTGCTGTGGATGGCCAAGGGCCTGCGCTTCGTGTTCCTGCCGGAGTTCTTGGCCTCGGCCGAGCCGGGTGGCACCTGGGACCTTGGCATGGTGGCGATCGTGCTGGGCGTTTGGACGGTCGTGGGTGCTGTCCTGGCCGCTCTCACCTTCAAGTGGCGGGGTCAGCGCGTGAAGTAGGAAGAACTGCGAACGCGCGGTCAACGATCCATCGATTGCCTCGCCCATGTCCGGGTGGAGGAGGGAGCTCCCTCCTCCACCCGGACATGTTCCGGGGAGCGGCCTCCCCTCCCCGGCAGGCACTGTCGCTACGGCCCTGTGGTGCCGCCCCTCGAGGTTGCTGATCAGGGTTCGCTGTTCGATTGTTTGACGAGCATTGCTGCGCGCGGAGTTCATTCTTGTTCGCGATAGTTGTTTTTGAAGAACTCGGTCAGTTCGGATCTGTTGGATATCCCGAGGCGGCGATAGATGTTTCTCAGATGGGTGTCCACCGTACGTTTGCTCAGGAACAACGCCGCGGCGGCCTGCGCATTGGTGCATCCCGCGGCCACCTGCTCGGCGACCTTCCGCTCGCTGACGCTGAGCCTCCGGGGCTCCTTCCCGGCGCCCGGGGGGATGCCTTCGCAATGGTTGGGTGCATTCGAAAGATCGTTCATGGAGCGCCACGACTTCTCCGTGGCGCAGATGTCGTTTCGGAGGCATTCCGCCATCGCGTCCTCGTGGCAGGAAACGAATATGGTTCTGAGTTGCTGTCGCCAGTCCAGGATGAAGGGGTTCGTGAGATTCGCCGAAGCCAGGGCCCGGCCGGTGGCGAAGTGCTTGTCGATGGCAAGTTGGACGCTGCCCGTGCGGCGGTCCAGGTTTGCGGCGCAGTAGGTGGCGAACACGCGGAGAACGGCGTGGGCATCCTCGTCGGGCAGAGTGGGCCGCTCCGAATCGCCGGGGTCCTTGCGCAGGTAGTGTGTCGCGAGTTCGCAGAACCGCCCGACGGTGGAGGCCCGCATGGCCGTGGTGGTCTCGGCCACGCGCGCGAGCAACTCGCTGGCCAGCTTCGTGTCCCGGCGGTGGAAGGCGACCAGCGAGTGAACGATGAGCACCCAGGCGCGTTCGGCCCTGCGGGTGCTGGCGAACGATCGTGCCCTCCAGCACCACATCGCGGCCTCGTCCGTCATGTTGTTCAGGCACGTGGCCAGCCCCGCGAGGCAGCAGGCCATGAGCGGCAACCCGCCCGGGGACAAACCCTGGTGCGCGACCAGTTCGCGCAGCTGGGCGCCCGCGGAGCGCCGGGTGAATGCGTGAAGAACTGCCATGCCCGCCCGTATGACGGGGGCCGATGGATGATCGCCGTGCGCCATGGCGACGATCCGCCGGAGCGTGCACCAACGACGTCCGGGTTCGGCACATGTGGTCGCCGGTGAGGTCATGATCCACGAGAGAGCCGCCGTTGCGGTTCGGGGATCATCCGGGGCAAGTGTTCCAAGGGCCTTCTCCGCCAGATGCGCGGACAGGACCGGGTGTTCCAGGGCGACCAGGGGAGACAGCACGTCGTAAGCCGCCTCGGACACGGCATCCGCGGCATCGAGCACCTCCAGCGCGGCCCCGAGCGCCGTCAGATCAAGGTCCGAACATATCGCGGCCAGTCGTGTGGCGGCTTTTCCCGCCGATTCGTCCTCGAGGAATCGCGGCAGGGCGCGCATGATGTGGCTTCTCCCGCAGGTATCGGCCGCATCGGCCACCCGACGGATCACATCCGCGACTTCCGGTGTCAAACAGGAATCCGTGTCCCCGGTGAACAGTTCGAGCAGCCCGAGGTGGTGCACCTCGTCCACCACGCCATCATTCAGCAGGGGCATCAGGGCACGCCGGGCGGTGTCGAAGGTATCGGCGTCGAGGTGTGTTCGCAGACGCGGCCACAAGGCGGCATCCAATTCCGGGGGAACCGGTTCCGAAGAGATGGCCAGCACCATGCGCCGGGCGTAATGGGTACCCAGGCCGGTGCTCTCCAGCACCCGGTCGACATTCACCGTGGCCACCTGGTCCCCGCGCAGCGCGAGGCACAGGAGGAACATCGCCTGATCGTGGGACCGGGGGAACTGGGTGCTCACGACGTGGGTTATCGCGTCGGCCAGCGAATCGATGACGGTCGCCGCCGAGACCAGCTCGCCGTCCCTGGTGTGGCACAGCGCCGCCAGGAAGAGGTGCACCAGGATGGGGTGACATCCGCAAAGGGACTCGATCATCGCCCGGTGAACGTCCAGGGCGTTGCCGGTCTGCGACCGGACCGTGTGCCATACCTCCTCGGGGGGCATCGTGTGATGCAGCAGCAGCTGAGGTTTCAGATGGCTGAGGCGCGCCACGAGATTGAACTCGTCCTCGGCGTCCTCCGTGGCGATCACCACCTGCACGCCGCTGTGCACCAGATTCTCGATGTCGGACGCCAGGCCGGGGCTCGTGCGGAACATCCCACGGTCGTCGATGCAGACTTCCGCGACCCCCAGGTCGATGATGCGGGTGGGCCACGAGTCGGCGGGCACCGTTGCCCTTTCGATTCGCTCGCCCCGGTCGCAGACGACGGTTACCTCGCACCCCTCGGGACGGCCCACCAGGTGGGCGCGCCGTCCCGAACCGGGGGTGACCTTCATCACGGCCTCGGGCCAGCCCGGGGTATCCCGCGCGGCGGAAGCGGGCGCGATGCTCAACGAACCACCTCGGCGGGACCGATCCCGGGGCCCGTCGTTCCTGGTGGGTTGCGGCGCCACACCGTCGAGCGCCGCCGGCCCGTGGATGAACTCCAACCGGGTGGGCGCCGCCCTGGCGGTCGAATCTCCCCTGATTCTGTTGGCTACCTCCGTTGTCTGCATGCTGATGCCTTTCATTTTCGGGCGTCTCCTGTGGCACCCGATGTATCAAGCCTAGTGATCCCCGAAGTCATGCGGGGAAGATCGGTGAAGAAATTCACTTCCGGCAGGCGGGGAACCGGGGTCGTGACGGCTTGCCTGTCGGCCTTTCGGACGACCCGGGGCACGTTTCGGGGTGCTGGAGCCGTCGACTGGTTACTGTGGTTGAAGGGGAACTGGTCCATGGCGCGCGGACGGGGAGCACGGGGCGCGCGCAGACGGAGGTGATGATGGGATTTCTCGAATGGCTGGGCAAGAGGTGGGCCAAGGGGCTCGACTTCACGGCGGTCGACTCCGTCTTGAAGGCCGAGGCCCTGGCCGCCGAGGGGAAACTAACGCCGCTGTATCTGGTTCCGCTCCGTTTCGGCGGGCAGGAGATGCCCATGAACCGGGTCTTCGTGCCCGCCTCCGTCGTCGAACGCAAGGACCTCCACGACGAGCGGGTCGAACAACTCGTCAATGAACACAGGGCCGACGGCTACTCCTGCACCCCCGAGTACCGGGGCAGCAGCGTCGTGCCCTGCCGGCTGGAGGGCATGGCCACGGAGGAGGGCATCCCGGTCTACCCGTGGTCCATCGACGTGTGGTGATCACGCCAGGACAATCCCGGTTGCGCAGCACTCAACCGCCGAAAACCCCGTTTTCGGCGGGAAATCGGGTTTGAGTGCTGCACAACCGCGCAAATCCTGGGCACGGTTAGTCGGAATCCTCCGGTTTCTCCGATGTGCTGCTCAGGTGGGCGCTCAGCCGGCTGTAGGCCACGGACAGGGCGAAGCAGATCGCACCCGCCACCAGCAGCGACAGGATGCGGGTGATGGAGTTCTGCCCGGACATGTCGATCACCGCGAGTTTGAGCACCATCAGCATCACCAGCACCAGCCCGTACAGGCGCATGGCCGTGGCGTGGGCGCGGAAACCCGCGACGATGCTGAGGGCGCCGGCGATGATGAGGGTGGCGCTGCTCGTCGCGGAGTCTACGTTCGTCGCCGTCAGGAGGGTGTTCATCCCGAGCAGGGAGAGGGTGAAGGTGATGCCGGTGGTTACGCCGTGCCACGGGTGCCGCGCCATCGGCCACATCATCCACACCACCGCGCAGCCCACCGCGAGCACGAAGGGGATCAGCACCAGCTCGTGGGTCAGGAAGGCCCAAGTCGGGTGGGTCACGGGCAGCCACGGCACCAGTGACCAGCCGGTGGCGGCGTAGACCACGTACTGCAGCAGACCGGCCGCGCCGAGGTTCAGGATCATTGGTACCGGCGACGACGGGGTCAAGGACACCGTGCCGGCCGTGGGTTCGTCGACCAGGTGTGCCCGCTGCCCGAACAGCTTGCCGGAGAGCAGGGGCAGAGTCGTCGTGTGCCCGCTGCTGAGCCCCAGCGCGATCAGCGCCACGATCACGCTCAACGTGAGGATTCCCCAGATCGTGATGCTCCAGGCCGGGCCGATGCCCAGCCTCCACAACAGCTCCTCGACGGCCGAGGGCAGCCGCAGCACCAGCAGGAACACCACCAGCCAGACGGTCACGAGGTGTTCCGGCCTGTCCGGGAGACGTTTCTCGATGGCCAGCGCGACCGCCACGGCCACCGCCAGGATGCCAAGCCGCACCAGGGCCAGGTCGATGCTCGGGTCGTGTCCGGACCAAGTCAGGAACACTACCGCGGCCGGCACGGTGATCACGTGGATCGCATTGCCGGCCAGCACCGCGGGGAGTGCCGTCAGGGCCAGGACGGCGACGAGCGCACCCAGGACCAGGGATTCGTTCCTCAGCTGGGGCAGCAGAACGCCCACCGTCACGAAGGCGCTGACGAACAGGCAGTGGCCCGCCCACGGCCCGGCCTTCGCGGCGACCTTCTTGAAGGCCAGCGGCACCACCGTCAAGGCAAGGACGATCAGGTGCGTCACGGCCAGCAGGGTGAAGTCCTGCTGCTGGAACCAGTCAGGTGTGACCCGCGGAGGCGGTGCCGGCGTAAGACGCAGCGTCGAGATGGCTGTCAACAGCGGGGCGGCCAGCCAGGCCAGCGCCCATGGGTTTGCCGGGGTCCCGGGGGACGGCTCCGGTGCGGTTTCCGGGATCTCGCCCTCCGGCACCTCGCCTGTCTTCACGACCAGGATGAGCTGGGCGAACAGGAGCGCCACGAGGGCCAGCATGGCCACGAGGGTGCCGGCCTCGGTGATCTCCCGTGCCTTCTCGACGGGTGCCATGAACAGCGCGGGAAGCCCGATCGCACTGGCCGACAGCAGGTACAGGGGCCTGAAGCGGGACTGCTCGACCGCTTTCCGCGCGGTCATGGCGGTGGTCAGGGTGATGGCCGCCACATAACCCACCACCATCGTCAGGCCCAGGAAGGACTGCTCGGGATGGACGTGGGACTGCGCCGCGGCCAGCCCGATGGTCGACAACCCGCCCAGCGCGGTGATGATCGTGATGTAGGGCAGGTGGGTGCGCGCGGCGACCAGGATCAGGATGATCGTCCAACCGGTGAGCGTTAGGAAGGCGGGCAGCGGGGGCAACAATCCCAGCAGGACCGCGCCCACCAGGGAAACGAACCCCAGCCCGCCGCCGATGCCGGTGAGTGTGGCGGCCGGTAGCCGGTTCGTCGTGGCCCTGGAGATCATGCCCATCCCGACGACGGTCAGCGTAACGCCCGTCACGCCGACGGCCCCGACCTTGACGATGTCAGGTATCGAGCTCCACAGCAGCGCGATGAGACTGGCCGCGGCCAGGAAGACCAGCACCGCTGCCGCGGCTGACAGCAGGTACTTGCCCAGGGCGGCCTCGCCCGCGCGGTTTCTGATCGAGGTCAGGGGCGAGGGTTTGGGTTTCGGGGAGTGGGACGGGTCGCCGAGGGGCACCTCGTCCGGGTTCCCGGGCGATGCTGCCTTGGCGTCCGCGTTCTGCGCCACCGGCTGAGGGGGGACGGGAACCGGAATCGTCGCGGGCAGCCGGGGAGGCGGGGGTGCCGGCATTGGGGGAGCGGGCATCGGGGCCGGTGGTGGCATGGGGATCGACCGGGTGGGGGCGGGTATCGATACCTGCAGCGGGGTCGGACCGGTCGCGGTGGGGCGGTGGGGCGGCATCGGTGCCGGTGGCGGCGGTGGCGGGGCGGCCGGTTTCTGCTGCTCCCGGGAGGTGTTGCTCCGTTGCCGCGAGGCCTCGGGGAGGGTGTCCCGCTTGTCCAGGTAGGAAATGATCACGTCCATCCTGAGGGTCAGGCCGTCAATGGCCCTGACCACGTCGCGCAGGCTCGGTTCCTCGGGTTGTTTCGGGCCGGTGCCCTCCGGCTGTTCGCTCATCTCCATCGTGGAGCCTTTCCGGACGTTCTTCGCGGAGATTCCAGATTAGAGGGAACCGGGTGCGCTGGGGGAGGGATCGGGAAAACTCCCGGGCGGCCTGCGGCGGGCTCTTGGGCCGCGGCGGTTCCCGTGGCTCTCCGGCGCATCCCTCCCCCGGGATGGCAGCGTTGACATTTCTCTCTGGAAAAGTCGTGACAAACTCTCGATCCTCGCCTACAATCTCCGATGTTAACGCTAACTTCGGGCACTCGGACGAGACGCAGCAGCCCCACCGTTCCGGAGACCGACCGATTACGACAAGGGAGTTCGTATGAAGTACCGCCGTGCAGCAGCCGCGCTGCTGTGTGCCACCCTGGCCCTCGGGCTCGGGGCCTGCTCAGGAGGCTCCAAGGACAAGAGCGCCCAGGCGAGCAAGATGTACACCTGGGTGTCCAACGAATCCGACCGCGCCCAGTGGGACACCTTCGTCAAGGGCGTCCAGGAAACCGACCCCAACTTCAAGCTCGACATCGAGGGGCCCAGCTTCCAGGACTACTGGACCAAGATCAAGACCCGCATGTCGTCGGCCGACGCGCCCTGCATCGTCACGACGCAAGCTGCCCGCGCCCAGGAACTCGGTGAACTCCTCACCCCACTCGACGACCTCGCCAAGGAGGCCGGCCTCGACCTGACCAAGTACAACCAGGCCATGATGCAGGGCATGACGGTCGACGGGAAGGTCCGCGCCATCCCCTACGACGCCGAACCGATGGTGCTGTTCTACAACAAGACCATGTTCGCCCAGGCCGGGCTGAAGGAACCGGGCACCGACTACACCTACGAGCAGTTCCTCTCCGACGCCAAGGCGCTGACCAAGGACGGCGTGCAGGGCTTCGCCGTCGCCCCCGACATCAGCTACCCCTACCTGCCGTTCGCCTTCGCCAACGGCAACGTGCCCGTCAAGGACGGCAAGCTGAACATCACCGACCCGGGTTTCGTCGCTGACATCCAGCAGACCTTCGACCTGGTCGGCAAGGAGAACGTCGCCGCCGCCCCCAACCCCGCCGACACCACCGACGTGCCCATGCAGGGCTTCCAGGCCAAGAAGGTGGCCATGGTGATCGAGGGCCCGTGGTTCTACTCGACGATCCGCGAGGGAATGGAGAACGAGGTCGGGGTGGCCGTCATCCCCTCGAAGAGCGGCAAACCCGTCGGCATGATCCAGGGCTCCGGTTTCGGCATCTCCGCGAAATGCGCTGACAAGAAGGCCGCCTTCCAGAACATCATGAAGATGACCACCCCCGAGGTCGTGGCCTACGTCGGCAAGAACCGCGGCACCGTCCCCTCCATCGACTCCGCGCTGTCGGGTTGGGCCGAGGGCAAACCCGCCCAGGACGCCGAGGTCATGAAGACGCTCCTCGCGGACGGGCAGCCGCTGGTGACCACTTCCACCTGGAACCAGGTGGTGACCCAGTTCACCCAGTACTCCCCGGAGGGTGCCCGCGGCACCCGCACCGCCGAGGACATCCTGGGAACCATCGAGAAGTCGGTGAACTGATCCCATGACGACGACGGCCAAGCCGTCGCCCCGAAGCAAGGTGAGGAAGGCCCGCAAACCCGGCGTCAACCAGCGGTTGCTGGCCTTCTTCCACCTCGCTCCGGGCATGAGCGGCTTCCTGATCTTCATCGTGATCCCGCTGATCGCCTCCATCGCGATCAGCCTCCACAACTGGCCCCTCTACGGGGACCCCAAGTTCGTCGGCGCGGAGAACTACGCGCGACTGCTCTCCGGGGAGGACCCGGCGTTCTACACGGTGCTGGGCAACACCCTGGTGTTCGCGATCGGCTACACCGCCGTGAACCTCGTGGTCTCGACGGGCATCGCGGTCTGGCTGCACTCACTGCCCGACTGGGCCCCGTTCTTCCGGGTGCTGTTCTTCATCCCCGTCGTCACCCCCATGGTGGCCAACGCCCTCATCTGGCGGGTCATGCTCGACGACCAGGGTGTGATCAATGGGATGCTGGCGGCCATCGGCATCACGGGCCCCTCCTGGCTGGGCCACCCGACCTGGGCGATGGTCTCGCTGATCATGATGTCGCTGTGGCAGGCGGTCGGCTACAACATCGTCGTGCTGGCCGCGGGCCTGAACAACATCAACCCCGCGATCATGGAGGCCTCCAAGATCGACGGCACCACCGCGTGGAGCCGGTTCTGGCGGGTCACCTTCCCGATGCTCTCGCCGTCGCTGTTCTTCGCCTCCGTGATGACGGTGATCGGGGCCTTCAAGGTGTTCACCCAGCCGTTCATGCTCACCAAGGGCGGGCCGGGTGAATCCACCAACACCCTGGTGCTGTACCTGTACCGCAGCGCCTTCTCCTACGACAAACTCGGCCTGGCGTCCTCGCTGGCGTGGGTGCTGTTCGTGCTGGTGATGCTGGTCACGGCGCTGCAGTTCGTCGGCCAGAAGAAGTGGGTGAACTATGACTCCTGAGAAGAACCGCCCCCGCCGCTGGGGGAAGATCGTCTCGAAGACGCTGCTGGTGGTCGTGGCCGTGGCGTTCGTCTCGCCCTTCGTGTGGATGCTCTTCTCCGCACTGAAACCGAGCAACCAGGTGCTGTCCACCGGGGCCGCCCTGCTCGGCGACGCGGTGCGCTGGGACAACTTCGCGGAGGCCTTCAGCTCCATCCCGTTCGGGCAGATCCTGGTCAACACCTTCGCCTACGCGCTCGTCGGGACCCTCATCACCGTGGTGGTCTCCGTGCTGAACGCCTACGCCTTCGCGCGCCTGGAGTTCCCCGGGCGCTCCGCCCTGTTCTCGGTGTTCATCGCCACCCTGGTGCTGCCCATCGAGGTGCTCGTCATTCCCCTGTTCCTGGGGGCCGACGCCTTCGGGCTCGTCGACTCCTACCCGGCGATCGTCCTGCCCTTCGCCTTCGGGGCCTTCGGCACCTTCATGCTGCGGCAGTTCCTGCTGTCGCTTCCCGGCGACTACGAGGAGGCCGCCCGGATCGACGGCGCGGGCCAGGTGAAGATCCTGTTCCACGTGATCATCCCGCTGCTGCGCGGCCCCATCGCGGTGGTGGCGGCGTTCGCCTTCATCGACTACTGGAACGCCTTCCTGTGGCCGCTGATCATCATCAACAGCACGGACAAGGCCCCGCTGCAGCTCGGCCTGTCCATGTTCACCGGTGAACGCGGCACGGACTGGGGGCCGCTGATGGCGGCGTCCACGATAGCGGTGCTCGCCAGCCTCGTGATCGTGGTGGCGATGCAGAAACAACTGGCGAAGGGACTCAACATAGGAGGATTCGGTGGCCGCTGACCTGGAGGCACGATTCGAACGCGACGCCGAACGCTGGAAGGCGCTCGCGCGCCCCACCCCGGAGTGGTTCCGGCGCGCCAAGCTCGGATTCTTCATCCACTGGGGGCCGTACTCGGTGCCCGCGTGGGGGGAGCCCGTCGCGGAACTCGGCGAGATCCCGCCGACCGAATGGTTCCGGCACAACCCCTACGCCGAGTGGTATCACAACACCATCCGGTTGGAGGGCAGCCCCGCGCAGCGGCACCACGCCGAGGTGCACGGCGGCTGCGACTACGACGACTTCCTCGACGCCTGGCGGGCCGAGAGGTTCGACGCCGACGCGGCCGTCGCCGAACTGGTGGCGGCCGGGGGAGCTTACGTGATGGTCACCACGAAACACCACGACGGCGTGTGCCTGTGGGACGCGCCCGGCACCGGGGACCGCAACACCGTGCGCCGCGGACCCGGGCGCGACCTGGTGGGGGAGTGGGCCGACGCCGCGCGGCGCGCCGGGATGCGTTTCGGCGCCTACTACTCGGGTGGCCTGGACTGGCGCGCCGCACCGACGGAGCCGATCGGGCTGCGCGACGACTGGGACCTGACCGAACGTCCCCTCGACCAGGGTTACGCCTCCTACGCCGCCGGGCACCTGCGGGACCTCGTCGCCCGCTACAACCCCGACGTGCTGTGGAACGACATCAACTGGCCGGACGCCGGCAAGGACTTCGGGCCCGACGGCGTCGGAACCGTCTTCGAGGAGTACTACGCCGCCAATCCGGAGGGCCTGGTCAACGACCGCTGGCAGGTGCCCCACCAGGACTACGCCACCAGCGAGTACAAACACCTCCAGCAGTGCGAGAACGCCGCGGTGTGGGAGCACTGCCGAGGGGTGGGGTTGTCCTTCGGGTACAACTCCGTCGAGGGTCCCGAACACGCCATGCCCCCGCTGGAGCTGATGAAACACCTCGTCGACATCGTGTGGCGGGGCGGCCGGATGCTGCTGGGCGTGGGTCCGAAGGCCGACGGGACGCTACCCGGATGGCAGTCGGAGATCCTCCGCGGCATCGGGCGCTGGATGCGGGTCGCGGGCAGGTGGCTGCCCGACCTCGTCGCCGATGGCGAACTGGAGGTCGAGGGCGCCTGGACGCGGCTGGGTCGCGCCGGGGACTCCCGCCTGCTGTTCATCGACGCCGATGTCCCCGTCGCCATCCCGGCAGGGAGGCTACTGACCCCGGAGTGGGCATCCCTCGAGGACGGGACCCTGACCTGTGCCGAGGACCGCCCAGGCCCGGCGGTCGTGGAACTGACCTGAGTTTTTGGGGCGTGCTCAGCCGCTGAAGCGACGAGCGACCTCGGGGATTCGCTGATCCAGCCAGCCGCGGTGCCGGGGAAGCGGTGCCAGCAGCTGCGCGGTCTGGGCCCACGCCCCTTCCAGATTCCTCGCCACCCGGGCGACCGCATCCATGGTCTCCCCGACCGGTGCACCGACCCTGTGTGCGAGCAGCGCGAAGGACTCCGGGGAAACCTCCTCGAAACGCCGGGACCGGCCGAGCTTGAGACCGAGATCCTCCGGGTCGTTCAGGTAGGGGGCCGTCGACACTAGGTCGTAGGCGGGGGAAATGACCGGGCGACGGGGATCGCGGTAGATCAGTGAGATGTTCTTCAGATGCATGTCGCCATTGCCGATGGCGAAACTGAAGAACAGCCTGCGAACGAATTCGAGATATGACTTCTCGTCCCACCTGCGGTGAATCAGGGCGGCGGCGGTCTCGAACGAGCCGCGGTACTTGTCCTCCGGGTAGAAGTTCCGTACCTGGGCCAGGTCCTCGACGTGTATGCGCCGGTTGCCGTCGCGATCGAAGCGCCGCACAGCGTAGGCCCATTCCTGTCCCTTCGGCCACGCTGCGTCGGGCAACTTCGGAAGGTCGTCGCGGTGCCACAACCGGATCTCGGGAACATCGATTCCGCAGAGCCCGGCCAGCGTCATCATCGCGAACTCGTTGGCGGGCACCTCCGGATACACCGCGTCGGGCATCTTGACTATCCAGTCCCCATCCCGATCGCCGGCGGGCAGGGTCAGGCGGTCACCCTCCTGGAGCAGCGAGAACTTGAGCGCCACCCCGGCCAGGCTGAAGTGCAGGAGACCATCACCCGGTGAAGGCAGCGGCGGAGGGGGCGTTTCCTCCGGGCGCCACACGGGATCGGCCTGCCCGTCGACCGGTGTGATGACCACCGCTCCCGGAAGCCCGTTGCCGAGGCGCACCAGCAGACGCATCTCGCGTTGCTCGTTGACGTCGGCGTCCCGCGCCACCCACTGCCTGAGCCTGCCCTCCGGCAGGAGGTTGGAGAACCAGGGCGGCAACCGCAACGCGGAGGCCACGCGTCTGCTGGGCTGGTCCTCGAAGAACAATCCCAGGACAGGGCGATCTGGGTCATCCCAGTAACCCTGCTGCCATTCCAGCCAGGTGTGGTCACCACGGGCGTAGAGGTGGGCGACGGTGTGTCCGGCCAGCTGAACCTGGAAACCCTCGATCACCACGAGTCACCCGTGGGTGCGGGTTCTTCGTCCAGATCAAGGGATCTCAAGGGTGGGAAATCGTCGAAATCCTCGCCGGTTCTCGCCCTGAGGAACTCATTGATGTAGTGCTGGAGAAGTTCTTCTCGGGTGCGCACAAACTGATCCGGTTCATCCGGCTTCGGGGAAGCTTCCAAGAAATGTGACTCCCTGACCTCGGCCGGGAGTTCCGTCTCCGGGGTGATCAGTTTGATCCTGGCTTCCAGGGGAGTTCCGGGGGCGATGAGTCGGTTGCCGAGAGAGCTGGCTAGCGTCGGGTCCAGCGCGGAGCGTGGGAAGATCTCGGGGCATGCCGGCTGAGGAGTGGAACCTTGATCGATTTCCAGGGCCAGATCGGCGGGTTCGAATGGTTGCTCGGTGTCCGGTGATCTGGGTTCCCTTGCCCACAACGCGCACAGCATGATGTGCCCTGAGGCCCGGTTCGCCCCGAAATTGCTGGCGTTCGGCTTGTGATGTGGTTTGCCCTCCACGGCCTTGAGGAGACGCTGCACGGACCCGTCCTCGTCCTTCGGAGTGATGCATAACGTCAGGGCACGGGCGGACCCGGTCATCCCGCCACTCATACTGGGGCCGGTCAGGGCGGCCCGCCAGTACCAGCGCTGAAGCAGGTTCAAGTTGCGGGCGCACGGATCCGGGAAATGGGCGAAAAAACGCGTCAGAACCACCAGGAGATAGCGATACGCCAAGAAGGTGAAATGGGGCACACCTGCTTTGTAGCGCAGGAAATTGATGGCGATTTCCAGAGCATCCAGTGTCCGCTGATGGGATTGCTCGCGATCCTCATCAGGGAACTCCGGGATCCTGCGACGTTCCTTGCTGAACTCGATGTGGATATCCCGATACATGTTCGGGCCCCGGCGGGCGAGGAAGGCATGCAAAACGGTGTCCAGATCGAGCTGACCCCATTGAAGGCGATCGCGGATATCGGCTTGGATGGTTTCGAAGGTGGTGGCGTCCGCAGTGCCTTCCTCGGGAGCGAAGAGCCCGCGGAAGGCCTCCGCCCGGGTGAGGCGTTTGCCCGCGTTGTTCATGCGGTCGTAGATCTCGCGCAGCACCCCGTCATCCTGGGAACGCACCTCGTAGGCGGGCACGTGGAACTCCCGCAGCCGCTGGGTAGCGGCATTGATCTCATCGATCCGGTCCGCGTATTTGCCATGCTCGCTGGTCCAGCGAAGCAGCTTGGACAGATCGAACAACACGGGCAGCGGAATGCTGTCGCTGTTGTTGTTGGAGTCCTTTCGGCTGCGTGACCGCACCTTGGGTGGTTGAGCATCGAGGTCGTAGACGAGCGCGAACTCGCCCTCCAGGCCGTGTCTCGGGTCGAAAACGTTCAGGAAGGTGGTGAGCCGCTGCTGCCCGTCCACCACGTACAGGGCATCGCTCTGCTCGGGGGCGTTGATCTCCACGTTTCCGAGCCTGATCGTCTCCGCCGGCGCCCGGCGACGCCACAGCAGAAGGCTGCCGATGGGGAAGCCGCGCAGCACACTGTCGATGAGCGCCACCGCATCCGGTGTGCGCCACCGCAGGCCACGCTGGAAGTGCGGTATCCGCACCACGCCTTCGCGTATCAGGGAGACGAGCTGTGCCAGCGGGAACGTCCGGGCGCTGGGTTCGGCGAGCAGATCGGGGTGTGGGTCCGTGGCCGAGGTCATGTCCTCCCCTTCGTGAGATGTTCTCCCAATTCTGTCACGCCCCACCTCCTCGGATTCGGTCTTCCGGATTGACAGCCGGGGCACAGCGTCGGCTGGGCCGCGACTCAGGGCCGATGGGCTTCATGGAATCCCCAGACAGGAGCAGGAGGATTCATGAAACGGATTTCTCGTCGCGGTGTGTTCGCGGCGGTGGGACTGGGTGCGGTCGGGGCGGTGATCCTGAGCGGATGCGGCTCATTCGGGGAGACGTCGGCGGGTGTTTCCAGCGGAAAGGCGGGAAAGGTGACCGACGGTTACCTCGACCCGGACTCGCTTCATTCGGTGGAGATCACCGTCGACCAGAACGCCTATCAGGAAATGATCGCCGCCTACACCTCGAACCAGACCAAGAACTGGATCGAGGCGACGGTCACCGTCGACGGGGTCGCGCACGAGAAGGCCGGCCTGAAACTGAAGGGAAACTCGTCCCTGCAGGGGATCTCCGCCGACAGCGAACCGCAGAAACTTCCGTGGCTGGTGCGATTCGACAAGTTCGTCGACGGCGCGAACCACGACGGCATGACCCGCATGGTGATCCGCGCCAGCTCGTCGACCTCCGCCCTGAACGAGGCGGTGGCCCTCGACCTGCTCGCCAAAACCGGGCTGGCCAGCGAGAAGGCCGCCCACATCAGCCTCAGCGTCAACGGCTCCGACCCGGTGCTGCGGCTGACCTGCCAGGACCTCGACGAATCCTGGGTGGCGCAGAACTTCGACGTCGCGGGGCTGCTGTACAAGGCGGAATCCACCGGCGACTACACCTACCGCGGCACCGACGAGTCGGCCTACAAGGACGTCTTCGACCAGGAAACCGGGAAGGCGAACCTCACCCCGCTGATCGAGTTCCTGCAGTTCATCAACGAATCCAGCGACGCCGATTTCCAGTCGGGGCTGGCGCAGCGGGTCGACGTCGACAAGATGGTCACCTATCTGGCCTTCGAGGACGTCATCGACAACTTCGACGACATCACCGGGCCCGGAAACAACTCCTTCCTGTGGTGGGCGGAGCAGGCCAACCAGATGACCGTGGTCGCCTGGGACCACAACTGCGCCTTCGGCCTCAAACCCGGGGCCGGGCAGCAGGGGCAGGGCGGCGGGCAACCTCCAGGCGGGGGTGGCCAGGGACAGCCTCCGGGCGGCGGTCAGCAGCCTGGGGGTGGCCAGCCACCGGGTGACGGGGGTGCGTCGTCGAATGGTCAGGCGCCAACCGGCCAGCCACCGGGTGGTGCCGGGGGCCAGCAGCCCGGTGGCGGCGGGAGCCAGACGAAGGCGAACGCCCTGGTGGACCGGTTCAACTCGCTCATGGACGGCGAGACCAAGGTGTCGGCGGAACGCGACCGCCTCAAGCAGGAGCTCTACACCTCCGGTGTGGCCCAGACCATCCTCGACGCCCGCGCCAAGGTCCTCACCGACCAGGCCGGTTCCCTGATCGAGCAGTCCGCGGTGGAGGCCGACAAACAAACGATCGCGGCCTACTTCACCAAATAGAAGCCGCCATCCGTCGCCGTCGCCCGGGGTTCGCTTGTCTTGTGGTCGCGTGCTTGCGCTGTAGCGCTGGCGTTCGACGGGAGGGCTGGCGTTGGTCCGTAGGGCTGGTGTTTCCGTTGGGGTGCCGTCCGTCGCCGTTGCCCGGGGTTCGCTTGTCTTGTGGTCGTGTGCTTGCGCTGTAGCGCTGGCGTTCGACAGGAAGGCTGGCGTTTCCGTCGATAGGGCTGGCGTTGGCCCGGAGGGCTGGCGTTCGACGGTAGGGCCAGCGAACCGCGGGGCGACGGGATGTCTGCGCCGCAACTCAGGGGTGGCTCGGTGAACCGCTGGCGGGGATGGGTTGGGCGGCATCTAGACTTTGAGCATGACGATCCAAGTCGTGGACCAAGAACGTTTGCGTGAATTGTGTGAACGCTACGGGATCGCGAGCCTTGAAGTTTTCGGCTCCGTGGCGCGTGGGGATGCTGGCCCTGATAGCGACATTGATCTCCTGTTTTCTCTGAAACCCGGTGTGCGTTTGGGGTGGGAGATCGAGGATCTTGCGGAAGGACTGTCCGAAATTCTTGGGCGGAGAGTAGACCTCGTCTCCCGTCGAGCCATTCATCGTCGGATGCGTGACCATGTGCTGGCCGAAGCGGAGCCTTTCTATGCGGCGTGATCTTGCCATTCTTGACGAGATGATCGATGCGGCAGAGCAAGCGCATGCGATAGCCATTGATGCTGATCCTGCGACATTGTCGCGGGACCGGATGCGTAGAGATGCGCTCCTGTGGAATCTGACCGTGTTGGGAGAGGGCGCGGGCCAGATCTCCGAGGAACTCACTCGGGTCCACCCAGGTTTGCCCTGGAGGAAACCAACGGCTCTGCGCAACCGGATAGTGCATGGGTATTGGAGCATTGACCTCGAAATAATTCACACCACCGCCGTAGAAGATCTGCCAGGTCTCGCCTCTCAGCTACGGACAATCCGTACTGCTCTTGAGGCCCGAATGGACACGCCCTAGTGGCGTGGCGTTTAAATAGCTTTACGGTTTGGTGGGGTAATGGGGCATGGCGAATAAACCAGCCCCGGCCCTGCTGCTTCGTGATGGTGACCAAGCGATACTTGAGAAGGTGGTGCGTTCAAGCGCCACA
>ERZ772766.711-NODE-711-length-19006-cov-4.218986_pt1 | contig 19006 bp, 21 predicted proteins | sample MGYA00511379_ERZ772766 | MGnify/ENA primary metagenome ERZ772766 (study PRJEB29015, sample SAMEA2737895) | human oral metagenome | biome: human oral; feature: human-associated habitat; material: dental | place: China | collected 2116 ...
TTGTCGATGCCTACGTCCGCTACCGCATCAACAAAAAATTCACCGCCGAACTCGTCGGCACCAACCTCACCAACCGCTACTACATGGACCCCTTCAGCCGCTCCTTCATGCCCGCACTGGGACGGACGTTCCGCATCGGCCTTACGGGGAAATGGTAGGCCGTCTGAAACCGCCAATCCCATCGCGCTGCGCTATCGTCGGATGATTCTCGACGCCTTCGCCGCGCTCACGCGCACGACGCCCTACGGCGAGATCACGATCCTGCGCATCGTGCAGGAGGCGGATGTGTCGCGCCAGACCTTCTACCGCCATTTCCGCTCGAAGGACGATATCCTCGCCGCCATGCTGCAGGGGATTTCGGAGGGTGTCAGCGAGCGATTGCAGCAGCTTGAGCAGCCGACGCGGCGCGAAATCTTTGCGACGTATCTTTCCTTCTGGCGCGACAATGCGGATTTTCTGCGCATCGTCTGTGAGGGGCACGTCGAAGCGTGGCTCATCGCGCGCTACGGTGAGATCATGCGTGAGAAGCTCGACATCCTGCGCCCGCACTTCGCCGCGCTCTCGGCGCGCGAGTTCGATTTGGTGAAGTCGTTCCTGATCGGCGGCCTTTACCAGATGAAAGCGGACTGGTACAGGAAGGGGTTTCAGGAAACGCCGGAAGCTCTCGCCGCGCTGCTCGACGACATGCTTCCTTAAGGATGTGACGTTTGACTTGAAGATTGGCTCAAGGCGTAAGATATAGAAATGGCTAGTAAGGGAAAATGAATATCTTCGGAAAAGGGGCGAGTGAAATGGCAAAGACCATGGTCATCTACTATTCGCGTAAGGGCGAGAATTACGTCAACGGCAGGATTGAAAACCTGACGAAGGGAAATACGGAGATCGTCGTCGAGTTCATCAAAAAGGCGGTGGGCGCTGACCTCTTTGAAGTGGAGACGAAGAAGGCGTATGCGGCAGACTATGAAGCGTGTACGAAAGAAGCGAAGGAAGAGCTCAAGGCACATGTGCTGCCCGAGCTTCTGCGTACGTTGGCTTCGGTAGCGGACTACGACAACATCGTCGTCGCAGGGCCTTGCTGGTGGGGTACATACCCGATGGCGATCGTCACGCAGCTCAAACAGCTTGATTTCAAGGGAAAGCGCGTGTTCCCCGTTATGACGCATGAGGGCTCGGGGCTTGCGGGCGGTGCTTCGGCGCTCCAAAGCTACTGTGTGGGTGCAGTCGTAGGCGAAGGGCTGGCAGTCCATGGCGCGGAGGCGGCGCAGTCGGAAGCTGCGGTCGCGGCGTGGGCGAAGCGCAATCTCGCATGAGCCGGCGTGCCCCTTGCACACGGTGCTGCAGTGCCTTGCAGCCGGGGAAGGCGTGACATATATACGGGTGAGAAGTGCTCTTGACATTCTTCCTAAAAGAGCTAGAATGAAAGCGTTGGCGGGCAGATGGCGGGCATCCGGGAAAAGGGACGATGCGGCTGCCTGCAGGAAACAGCGAAGAAAGAGAGGCTTAACATGGAAGTCAATGCGAATCTGGCACAGGATGTATTCAAGGATGCAGGGGAAAGCGTCATCTTCCTGATGCTTTCGTTGAAGAGGGAAGATCGGGAAAAGGAGTGTGAGGTCATCGCCGACATGGCAGACCGCATCGCCGCCATCCAGCGCTCGATGAATATCCGCGTGGCGCCGGAGACGGTGAAGCTCGCGCTGGGTTTCAGCAATCAGGCGTGGCAGTACCTCTTCCCCAAGGCGAAGAAGCCGAAGGAACTGGAGGATTTCCAGGGCATCCAGGGCGATCAGCACACGGCGCCGGCGACGAAGGCGGATCTCTTCCTGCACGTCCGCGCGAGCCAGGCGGCGACGTCGTACCTCGTCGTCGATCAGATCATGGGCTTCTTGCGCCCGATCGTCGATGTCGTCGATGAGACGCACGGCTTTCACTATCATGAGGGCAGGGCGATCATCGACTTTATTGACGGCACGGAAAATCCCGTCGGCGAAGAGGCGAAGGAATGGGCGATCATCGGCGAAGAGGATCCCGATTTCATCAACGGCTCGTATGCCTTCGCGCAGAAGTATGTGCATGACCTCGACGCCTGGCGGGCGCTGCCGACCGAGGTGCAGGAGAAGTACATCGGCCGCAGGAAGTACAGCGACATCGAGCTGGAGGACGATGAGAAGGATCCGCGTGCGCACAACGTCATCTCGCAGGACAACCGCGACGATGAGGAGCACAAGATCGTGCGCATGAACGTCGTCTTCGCCAATCCCGGCGAGGGCATCCGCGGCACATACTTCATCGGCTATGCGCGCCACTGGGATGTGACGCGGCAGATGCTCACGAATATGTTCACGAAGAACGACCGGCTCCTCGAATATTCGACGGCGAAGAAAGGCCAGCTCTTCTTCATCCCTTCGAAGGAGATTCTGGAAAAGATCGCCGAGGGCGAGATGTTCTGAAACAGAGGAAAGAAAAAAGATTGCCGCAGTTGTTGGATTGCGGCAATCTTTTTATATTGCGCGGCTGCGAAAGAGCCGCATGGCGAGGGGCAGCGTGAAGGCGGCGATGAGGAGCAGGGGGATGTAGTCGCCGATGAGGTCGGCGGCGACGGCGCCTTCCAGGTAGACGCGCCGCACGGCCTCGACGGCGAAGCGCAGAGGGTCGATGTAGGTGAGGATCTGCAGGATGCGCGGCATGTTGGCGACGGGCGTTGCGATCCCTGAGAGAAGGGCGAGCGGCAGCAGGAGGACGAAGAGGTAGACGAGGACTTGCTGCATGCTGCGTGCGATGGCGGAGACGCACAGCCCGATGCCCGTCGAGCTGAGGATGAAGAGGAAGAGCGTCAGATAGAGCGTAAGGAAGGAGCCGGCAAACGGAATCTCGAACCAAAAGAGGGAAATGAGCAGGAGAAGCGTGCTCTGCACAAGTCCGATGAGCATGGGCGGAAGCGCCTTGCCGATGAGGATCTCCACGGGGGCGAGCGGCGTGACGAGAAGCTGATCGAAGGTGCCCTGTTCGCGCTCTCGGGCGATGGAGAGTCCGGCGAGCATGATGACCTGCACGAAGGAGATCATGGCGATGATGCTCGGCAGGAAGGTCCAGCGCGTGATCTGGTTCTCGTTGTACCATGTGCGGCTCGTCAGTGTGATGGCGGGCGCGGCATGCAGTCTCTCTGCGTTCCAGCGCGCGATGATGGCTGCTGCATAGCCTGTGGCGAGCGTCGATGTGAGCGCGTTGCGGCCGTCGGTGATGACCTCGACGGGGGCGGTTTCGCCGCGTGCGAGACGCGCTTCAAAGTCTGCGGGGATGATGAGTGCCATGAGAATGGTCTCGGAGTTGATCAAAGGCTCAATCTCGGCAGGGACGGCAAGCGTCGCCGTGCGCGAAAATGCGGGCGAGCCGTCGAAGTGCGCGAGCAGGCTCTGCGAGGCTTCACTTCTCGAAGCGTCGACGACGGCGTAGGGTACGGAGTCGAGATTGTAGTTGGCGACGTAGCCGAAGAGCAGCCCCTGGGTGAAGACGGGCATGATCAGAGCAATGCGCATGCGCGGGTCTTTCAAAATGGCCAGGAGTTCCTTGTGCCCGAGGTAGTAGAGATGTGTGAAGAAGATGCGGATGCGCTGCATGTTCATTCTCCCACCTTCTTTCGCGTCAGATGAAAGGCAGCGCCGACGAAGAGTGCGGCAAAGCCCGCAAGCACGGCTGTGTTTTTGATGATGAGCGGCCAATAATTTCCCGTGAGCAGCAGGGACTTCAACATTTGCAGGAAGTAGGGCATGGGCAGGAAACGGCTGATGATGCGGATGCCGAGCGGTGCCGTATGCAGATCGTAGAGGAAGCCCGACAGCATGATCGTGGGCAGGAAACTTAGAAGAAGCGCCATCTGGCATGCGAGAAATTGATTCTTCGTCATGGCGGAAATCACGAGTCCGAGACCGAGCGCCATGACGAGGTAAAGCATCGTCGTGCCGAGAATCAAGATGAGGGAGCCGCGCATGGGAAGCTCGTAGAGCAGGTGTCCTGTGATAAGGCACAGGATCATGCCCGTCATGGCGACGAGGAAGTAGGGAATCATCTTGGCGAGAATGAGTTCGAGGCGCTGCACGGGCGTGACGAAGAGCGATTCGAACGTGCCGCGCTCCCATTCGCGCGCCATGACGACGGAGGTGAGGAAGACGCCGACGATGGTCAGGACGAGCATCAAGAGACCTGGAACGAAAAACCATGTGCTCGTGTTGGCGTCGTTGAACCAGACGCGGCTGACGATTTCGGCGCGCCCGACGTTTTGTTTTGCCAAGGCGCTTTCTGCCGCTTTTTTCAGCACGACCGACTCGAAGTAGCCCTGCGCCGAGGCGGCAGTCGTCGCCTCGATGCCGTTCAGCAGCAGCTCGATTCTGGCCGTGCCGCGAGGAAGATTGCGGCTGAAATCCGTGGGGATGATGAGGACGGCGTCGACTTCGCCGCGCCGCATCATCGCTTCCGCTTCCTGTTTCGAGTGAACGTAGGCAGGGGCGAAATAGTCGCTGCCGTCAAGAAAACGGACGGCGGCGCGCGCCGTGGGCGAGCTGTCTTCCAGGGCGACGGCGGTGCGCACGTTTTTCACGTCGAGCGACAGGCCGTAGCCGATGATGAGGATGAGGGCGAGCGGCAGGACGACGCCGAGCAGGATGCTGCCTCGGTCGCGTTTCATCTGCTGAAATTCCTTGCGCGTGAGGGCGAAGAGCCGCCGAAGAAAAGCACGGAGATTCATCTTATTGCCTCCTCCCGTCTGCGCGCTTCTTCCACGATGCGGATGAAGACGTCGTTCATGTCGGCAGCGGGCATCTTCATGCGCGCGCGGATCTCGGCGGGGCTGCCGAGGACGAGCATCGTGCCGTGATCTTGGATGAGGATGCGCGTGCAGTATTCGGCTTCTTCCATGAAGTGCGTCGTGATGATGACCGTCGTGCCCCTCTTTGAAAGCGCGTCGATCTTCTGCCAGAAGAGGCGGCGCGCACGCGGGTCGATGCCGCTCGTCGGCTCGTCGAGGAAGAGGAGCGGCGGCTCGTGCAGGAGCGCCGCCGCCATGGCGAGCCGCTGCTTGTAGCCGCCGGGAAGATCGCCCGCGCGGTCGTTCTTGCGCTCTTTCAGATCGAATTCGGCGAGGACGGCTTCGATGCGTGCGGCAAGAGCCTTGGGACGAAGCCCGTAAATGCCGCCGAAGAAGCGCAGGTTTTCGAGTGCCGTGAGGTTCTGATAGAGGGAGAACTTCTGCGCGACGTAGCCGATCTGTGCGCGAGCCTCCGTGCGTGCGCGCGCGAGGTCGACGCCCGCCACGCGCAGTTTGCCCGATGTCGCGGGCAAGAGTCCGCAAAGCATGCGGAAGGTCGTGGTCTTGCCTGCGCCGTTCGGTCCGAGGAGGCCGAAGACTTCTCCTTTATAGACTTGGAACGAGGTGTTGTTGACGGCCGTGAAGTCGCCGAATTTTTTTACGAGGTCGCGCACCTCGATGATGGCGGAGCGCTTTTCTCCCGAAGCGGCGTCTTCCAACTGCGCCTGTGCCGCGCTTGTAGGCGATGTGCCGAATATGCTGTGCAGGGGGCGGCGCACCTCGTCGGGAGTCCCGGCGGCGAGGATGCGCCCGCGATCGAGGAGGATGACCTTCTGACAAAGAGCCGCCTCCGACATGTAGGCGGTCGCGCAGAGAACGGAAAGGCCGGCTTCTCTCGCCTGCTCTTGGAGGATTTCCCACAGTTCGCGCCTCGACAGGGGGTCGACGCCGGCGGTCGGCTCGTCGAGCAGCAGGAGGTTGGGCGAGCGCACGAGCGTGCAGAGGAGTCCGAGCTTCTGCTTCATGCCGCCCGAAAGATTGCCCGCGAGCCGACCGGTGAACGGAATGAGTCCCGTCATGTGCAGGAGGCGCGGGAAGCGCGTGTGCCGCTCCTCTTGCTCTATGCCGTGCAGATCGGCGTAGAGCTGTATGTTTTCCTCGACGGTCAGATCTTCGTAGAGACCGAACTTCTGCGGCATGTAGCTGAGGCGGCTCTGCACCTTCTGCGGCTCTTTCGCGACATCGTGTCCGAGGACGAGGAGATCGCCCGCCGTCTTGTCGAGCAGCCCCGCGATGAGCCGCAGCAGTGTCGTCTTGCCCGCGCCGTCCGGGCCGACGAGCGCCGTAAGCTCGCCTGCGGACACCGAGAAGTCAAGACCTCTGAGCGCCGTGACGGTGCGGGCGTTCTTCGGCGTGAAGGTCTTGACGAGTGCCGTGGCCTCTACGACGGGCGCGTTTTTGCCTTTCATAGGTCTATCCGCGCATTCACGGGCATGCCGAGGCGCAGGCGGTTGTCGGGATCGTCGACCGAGATGCGCACTTCGTAGACGAGGGATGTCCGAAGATCCTCGGTCTCGACCGTCTTGGGCGTGAACTCCGCCGTAGAGGCAATGAAGCCGACGATTCCGGTGAGCGGCTTGTCGGCTTCACTCGTCGTCGTGATGAGCGCCTTCTGTCCTTCGTGGATGCGGCTGAGATCGGCTTCCGATACATAGACGCGCACCTGCTTGCGCTCGATGAGGGAGAGCTTGAAGACAGGCATGGCGGGCGAAGCCATGTCGCCGACTTCGAGGAGGCGCGAGCGGATGACGCCCGCCGACGGCGCACGAAGCTCGTACTGCGTGAGCAGGTGGGCGAGGCGCTCCTCTTCTGCGCGGAGTGCGGCAAGCGTCGCTTCCGCCTGTTGGATGTCCTCGCCTCGTGCGCCTGTACGCGCTTCTTCGAGTGCAGCTTCGGCGGCTCTCGTCTTCGCTTCGGCGGAATCGGCTGCGGCGCGCGCGTTGTCAAGCTCCTGCAGGCTGATGCCCTCGCTCGTCTCGTAGATTTCCAACATGCGTGCGTAGATGCCCCTGGCGTTGGCGGAAGCGGCCGCTGCGGCGCGCACGTTTTCCTGCGCCTGGAGGATCTCTTCACTGCGCGTGCCGTTTTTCAGCTTCTCCAAGACGGCCTCCTGCGCCTTAGTCTGCGCCTTTGCTTTTTGCAGGTTCAGTGCAAGTTCCGCCGAGTCGAGCCGTGCGAGAAGCTGGCCCTCCTCGACAGAATCACCTTCGTCCACGAGGATTTCGGAGATGCGTTCGCTCGGACGGAAGGCGAGCGTGACTTCGCGGATGTCGACGTTGCCCGATAGCCTGAGGTGCGCTGCACGCTCGTGCTGCATGGCGGATTCGTGCGCATGATAGAGGTACGCGCCGCTTCCCGCTGCGAGCAGCACGAGAGAGAAGAGCAGGAGTTTTGTTCGCGTCTTCATGGAGAATGGCCTCCTTCGCTTGCAGGAACTATGCTGATGCTCTCATCATAGCAGATTGCATAGGCGGCTGCAAATGAATCGTATTAAGGATACTTGCATAAGGAAATTCTTCATACTCCATGAAGGATTTGTAGCATTAGAAAAATTTTTATGTTATAATTGGGACTGTGAACCTAGGGATGTAAGAATTGGTTTTCAAGCGAAGGAGTGCAGGCGGAATGCTGAAGAAGTATGCAGTAGACCAGCTCAAGGAAGGCATGGTCGTCGGACAGGCGGTATATAAGGAAGATATGTCCATCCTTCTGGGAGAAGGCACGGTGCTCAATCAGCAGATGATCGACTCCCTGTCTGAGAGGAACATTGTCTCCGTGGAAATTCGGGAAGAGGGCGGGGAAGAAGTTTCGGCCCCCATGCCACAGAGAGCGCAGGGGACAGCCGCGAAAACCATTCCGCTGAAGGAGCCGATTCTCGACGAAGGATACGTCAGGGATTATGGCGAGTGCTTCATCGAGCTGAAAGCCCTCTTTGAAGTCACAAAGGCGCACGGTTCTGTCGACAAGGATTCGGCGGAAGCCCTGGCGCAGAATATCCTGCCGCTCTGCTCGGGCGCGAAGGCTGTCGCGCACATCCACAACATGACACTTAAAGGCGAGTACACGATCCATCACAGCCTTCATGTCGCCATCTTGGCAGGGCTTATGGGCAAGTGGCTCAAGATGCCGCAGAAAGATCAGCTGCGCCTCATTACGGCGGGCTCTCTCATCCTTATTGGCAATTTGCGCATCGAGCAGGCGATGCTCGACAAGGAAGACGTCTTGACGCCCGATGAGCGCAAGATCATGCAGGAACATCCGAAGTTCGGACATGAGCTGATCATGGCGGGCGGCTTGGGCGAGGACAAGGAGATCGCCGAGGCTGTGCTGCAATATCATGAGAGAGGTGATGGTTCGGGCTATCCGAGAGGTCTCGTCAAGGAAGAGATCGGCAAATTCGCACGCGTCCTCGCCATCATGGACATGTACGATGCGATGGCGTCGGACCGCTCCTACGCGAAGAAACGCTCGCCTTTCGAAGTGTTTAACATTTTGTCGGATGACATCATGAATGGGCAGCTCGACACGGAATTCGGCTTCCGTTTCATTCGCCGCGTCTGCCATTCCTTGAACGGAAATTGGGTCAAGCTTTCGAATGGCGAAGCGGGCAAGATCATTTACATCGACGAGTCGCGCCTCGCGTCGCTTCCCGTCGTGCAGACGATGGACGGCGAGTTCATGGATCTCAACCTGCGCACGGACGTCAAGGCTGAGTATCTGCTGACGAGCCGCGAGATCGAGGAAGAATGAGCGCCAGGAATCCGCAGGAGTCAGAAAGCGGAAGGTCTCTTTGCATTTTCTTGACAAATAAAATACGCCTTGCTATAATACCTTGAGGTCGATGCAGAATGATGATGGTTTGTATTGCTGATGCAAACGCCGCGATGGGCAGGGGCGTTTCTTTTTCGTTTGTCACGACGGCAGAAGCGCTTGACGCCGAGCCGGAGGATTGCCGCATAGAAGGGCCTGTCGAGGTCACGGGCGAAATTCTCCACACGGGCGAAGCCTACCGGCTCACGGGCTGCGTGCGCTGCGAAAGAAAAGCCGTCTGCGATCGATGCCTTGAGCATTTCTCCGCTGAGGAGAGTTATGCGTTTGATGAAGAAGTCCGACGAACGGACGACGAAAGCGGTCTTTCTATCGTTGACGACAAGATGGACATTTCGCCGCTGATTCGGGATACGCTTCTTGCTGCTCAGCCGATTCACAATGTTTGTCGGCCGGATTGTCTCGGGCTTTGCCCGAAATGTGGTGCAAACCTCAATGCGGGTGAGTGCGGCTGTGACCGTGCCGTGCCCGATCCGAGGCTTGCGGCTTTGGAGCAGCTTTTGAAGAAGCAGAAGATTTGATGCACACAGTAAGGAGGTGTTTCCCGAATGGCAGTACCTAAGCGTAAGATGTCGAAAGCCCGCCGCGATTCGCGCCGTGCGAATTGGAAGCTCACGGCTCCCGGCTTCGTTTCGTGCCCGCAATGTCATGAGCCGAAGATGCCCCATCGTGTTTGCCCCGAGTGCGGTTACTACGATGGCAGAGAAGTCGTTGCTGCGGACGAGTAAGAAATTTGGGGTGAGCAGGATGTAAGCGATTATGTCCTGCTCATTCTTTTATTTTATATTCCTAAAAGGAATTATCGCAAAGACAGCGAAGATACTAGAATGAGGCATGTGCTTGAGGAGGAAAGATCGTTCGTGAAGATTGCAGTGGATGCCATGGGCGGGGATTATGCGCCGGAGCAGATCGTCTTCGGTGCAGTTCGGGCTGCGAAGGAATATGGCTGCGAGATCGTTCTTGTCGGGGATGAGAAGAAGATCATGCGAGTCCTTGCCAAAGAGGAAGGCTGGCAGAACTTGGGCATTTCTGTGCTGCACGCGAGCGAGGTCATAGAGATGGGCGAGCATCCCGTCACTGCCGTGCGCAGAAAGAAGGATTCCTCCGTCGTCGTCGCGACGCGCCTTGTCAAGGAAGGCGTCTGCGACGCCGTGCTCTCCGCCGGCTCGACGGGCGGCGCGGCAGCGGCGGCGCAGTTCATCCTCGGCCGCATTGCGGGCGCCGATCGCCCGACAATCGCGACGCCGATGCCGACGCCAAAGGGCGTGACGCTCCTCCTCGATTCGGGAGCGAACGTCGACAGCAAGCCCAAGCATCTCGTGCAGGGCGCCATCATGGGCGCACTCTACGCCGAGCATGTCTTCGGCATAGAGAAGCCGCGCGTCGGTCTTTTGAACATCGGCGAGGAAGAGACGAAGGGAAATGAGCAGGCGCAGGCAACGTACCCGCTATTGAAGTCCATGACGACGGTGAACTTCTGCGGCAACGCGGAAGGGCGCGACATTCCCAAGGGGAATTTCGATGTCGTCGTTTGTGATGGATTTGTCGGTAATGTTGTGCTAAAATTTGCGGAGGGGTTGGCGAAGACGCTCGTGCGTCTCGCGAAGGACGCCGTGAAGAACGGCGGGATTCTCGCGAGGCTCGGCGCGTTCCTATTGCTGCCGGCGCTGAAGAAGCTCGGCAAGACGATCGACGTGTCGGAATACGGCGGCGCTCCCCTTCTCGGTGTGCGCGGCTGCTGCCTCATCGCGCATGGCTCGTCCAACGCGAAGTCCATCGCAAGCGCCATACGTGTCGCCAAGGACTACGTGGAGAGCGACGTCCTCGCTCATATCAAGGAGAATCTGGCACGTGAAGAGGCTTTGGACGACGGTGGGAAGTGTCCTGCGGCGAACGGGGAAGGGCCGGCCGCAGAAGCCGTCCGGTCGTGAGATGGGTGTATAGGAGGATCAGGGATGTTTGAAGAAAATCGTATTTGTCAGATGCTGCGGATAAAGTATCCAATCTTCCAGGGAGGCATGGCTTGGATCGGCACGGCGGAGCTTGCTTCTGCCGTCTCGAACGCCGGGGGGCTTGGCATCATCGGCGCCGGACACATGCCGCCCGACGTCCTGCGCGCGGAAATTCAAAAGTGCAAGGGCTGGACCGAGAAGCCGTTCGGCGTCAACATCATGCTCATGTCGCCCTTCGTCAAGGAGGTCATGCAGGTCGTCGTCGATGAACGCGTGCCCGTCGTGACGACGGGAGCGGGCAACCCCGGCGAGTACATCCCGGCGCTCAAGGAGATCGGCAGCAAGGTCATCCCCGTCGTCGCTTCCGTCGCGCTTGCCAAACGCCTCGTCAGGACGGGGGTTGACGCGCTCATTGCTGAGGGGACGGAGTCGGGCGGGCACGTCGGCGAGATCACGACGATGGCGCTCGTGCCGCAGGTCGTCGACGCCGTCGATGTTCCTGTCATCGCGGCGGGCGGCATCGGTGATTCGCGCGGCATGGCGGCGGCGTTCGCCCTCGGCGCATGGGGCGTGCAGATGGGCACGCGCTTCGTACTGTCGAAGGAGTGTATCGCGCACGAAAACTACAAGAAGTTCGTCCTGAAGGCGCGCGATCGCTCGACGGTCGTCACGGGGCGCTCGACGGGGCATCCCGTGCGCGTCCTTGCGAATAAGCTCACGCGCGAGTTCGAAGAGATGGAACGAAGAGGCGCTTCGACGGAAGAGCTCGACAAGCTCGGTGTAGGCAAGCTCAACCTCGCGACGCACAAGGGCGACGTCGAGAACGGCTCCGTGATGATCGGACAGATTTCGGGCATGCTCAACGATATTTTGCCCGTCGCAGACATCATCCATAACATCGTGGAGGGGTTGCCCGGTGCCGTCAAAAGCGCCGAGGCGCATTGCAAATAAAGGCAAAGAAGAGGTGTTCAGCTAAGGAAGTGCTGATAAAATGAAGCCGCCCAGATTTTCGCAGGTGCGTGAAGGTGGCTGGCTGAATGTATCAGCCATTCCTAAAGGAAAGAGAGGTCGGTTCGATGAACAAGCTCGCATTCGTATTCCCGGGGCAGGGCGCCCAGCAGGTCGGCATGGGCAAGGATTTCTACGAGAAGTATGATGTGGCGAAGAAATTGTTTCGTGAGGCGGACGAGGCGCTCGGCTACTCCATCATGGAGATGTGCTTCAATGGCCCGGAAGGGGATCTGCGCCTGACGGCGAACACGCAGCCGGCGATCCTCACCGTCAGCGTGATCGCAAACGAGATCCTCAAGGAGCATGGAATCCAGCCCGAGATCACGGGCGGACACAGCCTTGGCGAATACTCGGCGCTCGTCGCAGCCGACGTGCTCGACTTCTCCGATGCCGTACTCCTCGTCCATAAGCGCGGCTCCTTCATGCAGGAAGCCGTCCCGGTCGGCGAGGGCGGCATGGCAGCCGTCATGGGGCTTGAGCGCGAAAAGATCGTCGAGGTCTGCGAGAAGGTCTCGGCGGACGTCGGCGCCGTGCAGGCGGTCAACTTCAACTGCCCCGGGCAGATCGTCATCGCGGGAACGATGGCGGGCGTCGAGAAGGCGGCGGCTCTCTTGGGCGAGGCGGGCGCGAAGAAGAGCGTGATCCTGCCCGTCAGCGCGCCGTTCCACAGCACCTTGATGCAGCCGGCGGCGGAAAAGCTTGCCGTAGAACTCGACAAGGTCGAGATCCGCGATGCGAAGATTCCCGTCGTCGCCAATGTCTCGGCTGAGATCCTCACGAAGGCAGCGGACATTAAGGAGAGTCTCGTCAAGCAGGCGGCAAGCCCCGTGAAATGGGAGGACTGCGTCGAGAAGATGAAGGAATTCGGCGCGGACACTTTTGTCGAGGCGGGTCCCGGCAAGACGCTCTGCGGCTTCAACAAGCGCATCGACCGCAAACTCACGAGCATGAACGTCGAAAATCTGGAAACTTTGCAAAAAACGCTTGACTATTTCAAGGAGGTTCGCTAATATGCTTTTAGACGGCAAGACGGCGCTCGTGACGGGCGCATCGCGCGGCATCGGACGCGCCATCGCCCTCTGCCTCGCGGCTGAGGGTGCGCGTGTCGCCATCAACTATGCGGGCAATGTCAAGGCCGCCGAGGAAGTCAAGGCTATAATCGAGGCGGCGGGCGGCACGGCGATCCTTTGCCAGGCGGACATTGCGGACAGCGCGGCTGTCGAGGCGATGATCGCCGATGTGGTCAAGGAATTCGGCGCGATTGACATTCTCGTGAACAATGCGGGCATCACGCGCGACACCTTGCTCATGCGCATGAAGGACGAGGACTTCGCGAAGGTTCTGGATACGAACCTCAAGGGCGTGTTCTACTGCACGAAGGCGGTTTCCAAGCTCATGATGAAGAAGCGCTCGGGCCGCATCGTCAACATGGCGTCCGTCGTCGGCCTCGTGGGCAACGCCGGACAGACGAACTATGCGGCAGCAAAGGCTGGTGTCATCGGCTTCTCGAAGGCGGCGGCGAAGGAACTCGCGTCGCGCGGTATCACGGTCAACGTCGTCGCGCCGGGCTTCATCGGTACGGATATGACGGCGGGGTTGCCGGAATCCGTCAAGGAGAAGATGCTCACGGACATCCCGCTCGGCAGAATGGGAGAGCCGGAGGATGTGGCGAATGCCGTCCTTTTCCTCGCATCGGATCAAGCGTCCTATATCACGGGACAGGTCGTCAATGTAGACGGCGGCATGGTCATGTGATATAAATATAGAGGGAAACATTGAAAAAGACAGTGAATCCCGAGAAGAGGCAACGGAGGGAGGTGAATTGTAGTGGCGACTTTTGATAAAGTGAAAGATATCGTTGTGGAGCAGCTCGGCGTTGAAGCGGATGAGGTTTCCATCGATTCTACTTTTATTGACGATCTGGGAGCAGATTCCTTGGACATCGTTGAGCTCATCATGGCATTCGAAGAGGAGTTCGGAATCGAGATTCCGGACGAGGCAGCGGAAAAGATCAAGACCGTTCAGGATGTCGTAACTTACATTGACCAGCACAAAGAAGACGAGAGCAAGTAAATCCCTGTGCTCGTCTTGCCTTTCTTGAAGAAAATCCCGTGAAGTTTCTTCACGGGATTTTCTCAAGGAAGCGATGATAAAATGAGGTCGCCCAGATTTGCACAGATGGACTGGTTCTATCGGGGATTTGTCGACGACGAGAGGACAGTGCAGATGTGCGAAGATGGGTGGCTGAATTTATCGGAGCTTCCGCAAGAAAGAGAAATATTCTAGGGAAGATCAGATATTAGAACTTCCCTCGATTGGAGGAGTGAAGTTGAAGCTTCCGGAGCTGAAAATTGGCGAAAAGATAGCAAAGATTCCCATCATTCAAGGTGGCATGGCGATTCGCCTATCGACGGCAAAACTGGCGGCCGCTGTGGCCAGTCAGGGGGGCATCGGCCTCATCGCCGCTTCGGGCTTGAGCGATGAAGAACTGCGCTATGAGATCCGACTGGCGCGCTCTTTGACGAAGGGCGTCATCGGCATCAACATCATGGTGGCGGCGCGGGAATTCGCCCGAGTTGTGAAGACGGCAATCAGCGAGGGCATCGACCTCGTCGTGGCAGGCGCAGGCTTTTCGCGCGACGTGTTCGGTCTGGGCAAGGAGTCGGGAACGCCGATCGTGCCCATTGTCTCCTCTGTTAAACTTGCGAAAATTTCACAGCGTCTTGGCGCCTCGGCGATCGTCGTCGAAGGCAAGGAAGCCGGCGGTCACCTCGGTACGGACACCTCCGTGCGCGAGCTGATACCCGACATCCGCAAAGCCGTGGACATCCCCGTCATAGCGGCGGGCGGCGTTCTCACGGGTCAGGACATTGTTGATCTCATAAAGATGGGCGCCAACGGCGTGCAGATGGGTTCGCGCTTCGCCGCGAGCGAGGAATCGAATGCGGCTCCCGCATTGAAGGAGTTTTACTTGAAGGCGCAGCCCGAGGACGTCGTCCTCATCCACAGCCCCGTGGGGCTGCCGGGGCGAGCCGTCCGCAATCCCTTCGCGGAGCGTATCCTCAAGGGCAATGTGCCGCCCAAGCAGTGCGACAACTGTCTCAAGGAATGCGCGCACAATTTCTGCATCATCCGTGCGCTCATTCGTGCCGAGCAAGGCGATGTGGAAACGGGACTCGTCTTCACGGGCGAGTACATCTCCCGCATCAAGGAGATCCTTTCGGTCAAGGAGATCTTCCGCCGGCTGACCGCCGAGGTTGCGGCCATCGGCTAGGAAGTTTCGTGAGACAGAGGAAATAGTTTTTATGGAAAGACAGAGTGAGGTGTCATAGCTTGAGCAATCGTGTAGTCATAACGGGTCTGGGCGCGATCACGCCGATCGGCATCGGCAAGGAAGCCTTCTGGCAGGCGCTTCTTGCAGGAAAGAACGGCATCGATAAGATCACGCATTTCGATGCATCGGGCTGCCACGCGCAGATCGCGGGCGAGGTCACGGACTTCGATCCTGCCGCGTACATCGACAAGAAGGAAGCGAAGCGTATGGATCGCTATACGCAGTTCGCTGTCGCAGCGGCAAAGCTTGCCATCGAGGATGCGAAGCTCGATCTCGAAAAAGAGGACAGGGAGCGCATCGGCACGTTCATCGGCGCCGGCATCGGCGGCATTGAGACAATGCACAGCCAGTACCAGAAACTCTTCGATAAGGGACCGTCGAAGATCAGCCCCTTCTTCATCCCGATGATGATCGCGAACATGGCAGCGGGTCAGGTCGCCATCACCTACGGTCTGCACGGTCCTTCGGCGTGCATCGTGACGGCCTGCGCAACGGGTACGGACTGCATCGGTCATGCGTTCCGCGCCATCGAGATCGGCAAGGCGGACGTCGCCGTCGCCGGCGGTACGGAAGCGAGCATCTCGGAGGCCGCCGTCGCGGGCTTCTGCGCGATGAAGGCTCTTTGCGCCGATCACAACGACGATCCCGCGCATGCCTCGCGCCCCTTCGACAAAGACCGCAGCGGCTTCGTCATGGGCGAGGGCGCAGGACTCGTGGTCTTGGAAAGCCTGGAGCATGCCGAGAAGCGCGGTGCGCACATCTATGCCGAGCTTGTCGGCTACGGTGCGAACGCCGATGCCTATCACGTCACAAGCCCTGCGCCGCACGGCGAATATCAGGCGAAGTGCATGGCGCGTGCCATAGAGGATGCGGGACTCTCTCCTGCGGACATCGACTACGTCAATGCGCACGGCACGTCGACGCACATGAACGACCAGGGCGAGACGGAGGCGATCAAGACGACGTTCGGCGCGGCGGCGAAGGATATTTCCGTCAGCTCCATCAAGTCCATGACGGGTCATCTTCTCGGCGCCGCCGGCGGCGTCGAGTGCATTGCGACGACGCTCGCCGTAGAAAACGACATGCTGCCGCCGACGATCAATTATGAAACCCCCGACGAGGGGCTTGACCTCGACTATGTGCCGAACAAGGCGAAGGCGAAAAAAGTGCGCGCGGCGATTTCCAATTCCTTTGGCTTCGGCGGTCACAATGCCTGCCTCGTACTGAAGAAGTTTCCGTCATGAAGAAGGCGTCGGAGGTTTTGTCCAAAACGCGCCGGGAGGCTCTCCTAAAGCTTTCCGACCATCTCGGCATAGAGTTTCAAAACATCGTGCTGCTGCATGAGGCGCTTACGCATACCTCCTACGCGAACGAGTCGAAGAACAAGGGCGTCGTCCACAACGAGCGCCTGGAGTTCTTGGGAGATGCGGTTCTGGAGCTGGCGACGAGCACCTATCTCTTCGAGCGCTTTCCCAAGCGGCCGGAAGGCGAGCTGACGAAGGCGCGCGCTTCCATCGTGCGTGAGGCGACGCTCTCGCGTCGCGCGGCGGAATTGAAGCTTGGCGAATACCTGCTGCTCGGTCACGGCGAGGCGTCGATGGGCGGCGGACATCGCCCGTCGATGCTCGCCGACGCCTTCGAGGCGGTCATCGGCGCAATCTACCTCGACCGCGGCTGGCAGACGGCATACGACTACGTCCTCAAACAGCTGCACGATGAGCTTCTGACCATCGACAGCGGCGAGAACATGAAAGACTACAAGACGACCTTGCAGGAAGTCGTGCAGAAGCACGTCGACAGCAAGATCGCCTACGAGCTTCTGACAGAAACGGGACCCGACCACGACAAGACTTTTGAGTTTGCCGTGCGCATCAACGATGCGGTCTACGGCACGGGCAAGGGGCGCAACAAGAAGGAAGCCGAGCAGGGCGCTGCGCGAGAAGCGCTGCGCAAGATGAAGAAGCTTTGAAAAGTCCATAAATATCTGAAGGAAGAGGCTGTGCATAGGTCTGGAAAGACCTGTGTGCAGCCTCATTTGTTTTTCGCCGCGGAATACCTCCTGGATCTGAGGGGATTTTAGACAGATATATAAATATTATTTATATAATATGGAAATAGAGAGCTGGGGATATCGAAAAAACTGGATAGGATATATTTTCAATTATTGCGACATAATTTGAAATAATGCATATTTATTGAAGAGCGCTCGCTTATTTTATGAAAAATCGGTTTATTTTCTATAAGGAGAAAGAAAAATATTCTCAAAAAAAGCATAAAAAGATATTGACAATCCTTATCCTTAATGCTAAAATACAGAACGTATCATTAATGTTATTTATAATAATGAATGGCATTCAAAGATGTACGCCATTCACCTTTGCGAATGGAGGCAACGGAATGAAGCTGAACGGATAGACGCTGTAATCCAAGCAGGTATCACGAATCTTTTCCCTGCTTATTTTCATTTATTTAAGGAGTGGTTGACAAATGGAAAACTTTATTCATCTTTTTAACAGCGGCGGTTTCGTCATGTATCCGCTGCTCATTCTCTCGCTGATCACATTGGCGATTGCGGTCGAGAGGTTCTATTATTTCCGCAATAATCGCAAGGGATCGAAGACCTTCTTCCACGGCGTCTATCATGCGGCTGCGGCGAAGGATTGGGATGTCGTGCGCCAGCTTTGCTCGGAGTTCCCTTCGGCTTTGAGCCGCGTCATCGAACAGGGCATGGCGCATGACAAGTCGGAAGCAGCGATGAAGAGCGCCTTCGAAGATCGCATGTCGATGGAGTCGATCAGCTTCCATCGCTACCTCGACTACCTCAGTGCCATCGTCACGATTGCACCGCTCCTCGGTCTCCTCGGCACGGTCACGGGCATGATCCAGACCTTCAGCGTGCTGGATAACGGCGGCGGCGCGGCAGCGATCACGGGCGGCGTCGGCGAGGCGCTCGTCGCGACGGCGAGCGGTCTTTGCGTGGCGATCATCGCCTTCTGCTTCTACACGTACTTCGATCATCAGCTCGATACGCTCGTCACGGACACGGAGCGCCTTTGCTCGACTGTCATCGGGGCGAAAAAAGAAAGTTGGGATGAGGCATGAACTTCAGTAAGCATCGCACGGGAAAAAAGCCGGTCTTCATGATCATCCCGATGATTGACATCATCTTCTTCCTGCTCGTGTTCTTCATGATGAACAGCTTGCAGACGGTCGCGCAGAAGGCGCTTGCCGTGCAGCTGCCTCAGGCGCAGAGCGCGTCCGCACCCGCACAGCTGCCGATCATCATGACGCTCGACGAGGAAGGGCACATCACGATCGACAATAAGCCTGTGAGCATTCAGGAATCGGCGACGATCATGAAGCAGCACATGCAGGAAAACGCCAATGCGGCGGTCGTCCTGCAGGCGGACAAGCGTACGGCGCACGGTCAGGTCGTCGCCGTCATGGACATGCTCAAGACTTCCGGGGTGACGCGCTTGTCGATTGCCGCTGAACAAAAGTGAATGAGGGAAGGAAGAACATATGGAGCAGAATCTTTCATGGAAAAAAGCGTACTTTGTTTCCGCCCTGCTTCACGTTGTGATCGCCGTGATCTTCGCCATCGGTTTGGCGGAGATTGTTGCGGAGAAAGAGCAGCAGACGTATGTCGTCGATCTCGCGACCTCAAACTTCAGTCAGGGCAGCGGGCATGAAGGCGGGGGCGGCGGTGCAGCTGCCTTCCCTGAACCGCTGAAGGAGGAAGATGTGGCAAAGCGTGTGGAGACGGTGCAGCAGGCGCAGACACAGCCGCAGCCGATTCTGCCCGATCCCGCCGCCGTGAAGATGCCGGAGACAGTGGCGGTTCCTGATGCTGCGCCGAGCGCCCCATCGGCCGCGAGCAGCAGTTCCACGCCTGCGGCGACTGTCGGCGGCTCGGGCGAGGGGACGGGCAGCGGCACGGGCAGCGGCACGGGCACAGGAAGCGGCACGGGTTCGGGCAGTGGTTCCGGCTCAGGCTCGGGGGCGGGCGATGGACAGGGC
>ERZ772766.712-NODE-712-length-18964-cov-4.346079_pt1 | contig 18964 bp, 16 predicted proteins | sample MGYA00511379_ERZ772766 | MGnify/ENA primary metagenome ERZ772766 (study PRJEB29015, sample SAMEA2737895) | human oral metagenome | biome: human oral; feature: human-associated habitat; material: dental | place: China | collected 2116 ...
ACAGGGCCGAGACGCGCGTGAGCACGCCGGGCTTGTTCTCCACCAGGACGGACAGGGTGTGCTTGCTCATGCCCTCACTCCTCTTCCCACACCGGGCTCATGCCCCGCGCGTGCTGGATGTCGTCGTTGGAGACGCCCGCCGCCACCATGGGCCAGACCTGGGCGTCCGCCGAGCAGATGAAGTCAATGACCACGGGCCTGTCATTGATCGCGTTGGCCCGGGCGATGACGTCGTCCACGTCCTCCAGGCGCTCACAGCGCAGCCCCACGGCCCCGTAGGCCTGGGCCATGGTCACGAAGTCCGGCACCCGCTGCGTGCCCGCACCCGTGTGCAGGTCCGTGTTGGAGTAGCGCTGCCCGTAGAACAGGGTCTGCCACTGGCGGACCATCCCCAGGGAGGAGTTGTTGATCACAGCCACCTTAATGGGGATCTCGTTCAGGGTGCAGGTGGCCAGCTCCTGGTTGGTCATCTGGAAGCAGCCGTCGCCGTCAATGAGCCACACCGGGCGCTGCGGCAGGGCCACCTTGGCCCCCATGGCAGCCGGGACGCCGTAGCCCATGGTCCCCGCGCCCGCGCTGGTCAGCCACGAGTGCGGGCGGTGGAAGTGCAGGAAGTGCGCCGCCCACATCTGGTGCTGGCCCACCCCGGTGACCCAGACCGTGTCCTTGGGAGCCGCGCGGTCCAGGTGGGTAATGACCTCCTGGGGCTGGAGGAGGCCGTCGTCGGTGTCCGTCCACTCGGTGGGGTAGGTGGCGCGCACCCGCTCCACCTCCTGGAGCCAGCCGCTAATGTCCTGGCGCCCCTCGGCGGCCACCTGCTCCCGGAAGGCCCGGGTCAGGGCGGGGACGACGTCGGCCAGGTCACCGACAATGGGGACGTCTGCGGCGCGGACCTTGGAGATCTCAGCGGGGTCGATATCCACGTGGACAATGGCGGCCCTCCGCGCGAAGGTGTCCAAGTGCCCGGTGACGCGGTCGTCGAAGCGGGCGCCGAGACTGACAATGACGTCGGACCGCTGGAGGGCCCCGACGGCGGTGACGGTGCCGTGCATGCCCGGCATGCCCATATTGAGGGGGTGGTCGGAGGGCAGCACGTCCAGGGCGGTCAGGGTGGTGGTACAGGGCGCGCCAATGAGCTCCACCAGCGCCAGGAGCTCGGCGGGATCCACCTGGGCGCGGTTGAGGCCGCCCCCCAGGTAGAGCACCGGGCGCTCGGCGGCCGCCAGGACCTCGGCGGCCTGGGCCAGGCGCCGCGCGTTGGGGCGGCCGGGCAGGTGGTAGCCGGGGAGGTCGACCTCTGGCAGGCCGCGGTAGGTGGTGGTACCGACCTGCGCGTCCTTGGTGACGTCCACCAGCACCGGCCCGGGCCGCCCGGTGGAGGCGATGTAGAAGGCCTCGGTCACCGCCTGGGCGACGTCGTCGGGGGAGGTGACCAGGAAGGAGTGCTTGACAAAGGGCATGGTCGCCCCGACGATGTCCGCCTCCTGGAAGGCGTCGGTCCCGATGGCGCGGGCCCCGACCTGCCCGGTGACGGCCAGCATGGGCACGGAGTCCATGTGGGCGTCCCCGATGGCGGTGATCAGGTTGGTGGCGCCGGGGCCGGAGGTGGCCACGCACACGCCCGGGCGTCCGGTCACCATGGCGTAGCCCTCGGCCGCGTGCCCGGCCCCCTGCTCGTGGCGGACCAGGACGTGGCGGATGCGCGTAGAGGCCAGGAGGGGGTCGTAGAAGGGGAGGATGGCGCCGCCGGGCATACCGAAGATGTCCGTGACCCCCAGGTCCTCCAGCACGCGCACGAGCGCCTGGGCCCCTGTCATCTCCTGGCTGGGTGCTGCGGGAGCGTGGTGGTCGGTGCGCTGACCCATGGTCGCCCTCCTGTGCGGACTCGGTGGCGTCGGCCGGGCGCCGACCGCCCCACCGTAGGACAGGGACCGTCAGGAGTCACCCCGGAACCGGGGTTGTCTCACATCGTGGGACCACGAGGGTGCCGGGAGGGACGAACGGCCCCGCTCGCGCCCCTCGGGGGCGCCGCGCGAGGCGCCCGCGCTGGCCGCGGCACCCCGCCCCAGGGGTGCACGCAGTACCCCGTCTGGAGGTGCACCGGGCCCCTGTGACACAATGCCAGGCTCCAGCACACTGGTACGTGTGCTGCCCAGCGTCGTGCAGTCACCCGGAAGGCAGTCCTCGTCTTGTTGGTCACCAACCTCCTCGCCCACCTGGCCAAGAACCCCGTCCTCGTCCTCTTCCTCCTGGTCGGCACGGGTATGCTCGTGGGCCACGTCAAGGCCAGGGGGGTCAGCCTGGGCGCGGCCGCCGTCCTCTTCCTGGGCATTGCGCTGGCCGCCTGGGGCGCGGCCTGGGACGTCCCCGACACGGGCAGACCCACCTTCATCACCATCCCCCCGGAGATCGGCACCTTCGGCCTGGCCCTGTTCACCTTCGCCATCGGGGTCCAGTCCGGCCCCAACTTCTTCCACGTCATCCGCAATGCCGCAGGTCCCCTGGTCATAATGCTGACCGTCCTCGTGGCCGCCGCCGGGGCCGCCCTGGGGGTCGGGCACGCCCTGGGCATGGACCCCACGCTCATTGCCGGGACCTTCGCGGGCGCCGTCACCAACACCCCGGCCCTGGCCGCCGCGGGCAACGCCGCCACGGCCGCGGGCAACCCCGAGGGGGCCGGCATCGCCACCGTGGGCTACGCCGTCGCCTACCTCTACGGGGTGGTCGGCATGCTGTTCTTCTGCCTGCTGGCGCTGCGCTACCGGCGTACCGACCACGACACCCCCTCGCCCGTGATCAACCGCACCATCCGCGTGGAGCGGCGCGACAGCCCCCGTATCGAGGACATCCTGGAGGTCATCCCCGGGGAGCTGAAGTTCTCCCGCCTACGTCGCGGTGAGACCGGGCCCATTACCCGGCCCACCCCCAAGGACCACGTCTACGCGGGCGACCTGGTCACCGTCGTCGGCACCAAGGACGCCGTCAACCAGGTCATCAGGGACCTGGGGCACGGCTCCTCCCACTCCCTGATCGAGGACCGCAAGTACCTCGACTTCCGCCGCATTACGGTCTCCGACCCCAAGGTCGCCGGGCGCACCGTGGGGGAGCTCGCCATGGACGCCAGCTACGGGGCCACCATCTCCCGGGTACGCCGCGGTGACGTGGACATGGTGGGCACCCCGGACCTGGTCCTCCAGCTCGGCGACCGGGTGCGCGTCGTCGCCCCCACCGGGCGGATGGCGGAGATCACCAGGTTCTTCGGCGACTCCGCCCGGGGCCTGTCCTCCATTAACCCGGTGGCCATGGGGCTGGGGATGGCACTGGGCATCATTATCGGCGAGTGGGAGTTCCTCACCCCCACCGGGGCGACCTTCTCCATCGGCTCGGCCGCGGGCACGCTGATCGTGGGCCTCGTCTTCGGCAAGATCGGGCGCATTGGGAGCTTCGTGACGGCCCTGCCGTTCACCGCCACCGCCGTGCTCAGCGAGTTCGGGCTCCTGGTGTTCCTGGCCCAGGCCGGCACCAAGGCCGGCAGCCAGATCGAGAGCGCCTTCGCTGGCGACGACTGGTGGAAGATCCTCCTGACCGGGTTCGTCGTGACCACCATGGTGGGCCTGAGCCTGTACGTCACCATGCGCTGGGTGGTGGGGATGGGCGGCACACGCCTGTCCGGGCTCCTGGGCGGCGTCCAGACCCAGCCGGCCATCCTGGCCTTCGCCAACGAGCGCACCGGCTCCGACCCGCGCGTGGCCCTGGGCTACGCCATGGTCTACCCGGTGGCCATGGTCGCCAAGATCTTTATCGCCCAGATCCTGGGCGGCCTGGCGTAGGCGGTGTAAGGCAACCCACCACCCCGTGGTCCCGCTCCCGGGCACCTGCTTATTCCCAGGGTACGGGGCGGCTTGCCCGCTCCCGGGCACGCCCGCGGCCAGTCCCGACCGGCGTCCCCGGTCCCGTCCCTGCCGCGGCGGGGTAGCGCCGACGCTCACACGGTCTCGACGTCGTCCTCGGCCCACTGTCCACCAGCTCCTTGGGGGTGACGTCGTGGCGCCAGTTGCGGTCGGTGATAATGCGGGCCAGGGCCAGTCCCATACCAATAGCCGTAATGACGAAGAACACCTCCACAATGCTGGCCGCGGCCTGCCGCAGGGCGACGTCGTCGCCGTACACGCTGTAGTCATTGAGCGAGGAGAGGGCCCGGTAGAAGGGCACGCCCGGGATCATAATGACGACGGCCGGCACGGACAGGGCCACCCGCGACAGGCTCGCCCGGGAGACGAAGAGCTGGGCCATGAGGCCGATGACGACAGCGGCCAGGCCCACCGCGAGCTGCCAGGGCACGTGGCACTCGGTCACCAGGAGGATGCGTCCGGTGTTGGCGGCCGCACCCACCACCGCCGCCAGCGCCGCCGCCCGGGCCCCGGCGTTGAACAGCATGGCGAACCCGTAGGCGGCGATAAAGGAGCACAGGGCGCGCAGCACGTAGAGGACCACACCCTCGTCAGGGTAGGCCGAGGACATCTTCACCAGGTCCCAGGAGAAGATGAAGCTGACCGTCCACACCGCCACCCCGGCCGCGGCCATGACCAGCATGACGTAGGCGGAGCGGGATATGGCGCTGGAGAAGTCCTGGCGCATCAGGTCCAGCATGGCGGTGACCATGGGGAACCCGGGGATGAGGAACAGGATCGCCGAGAGCAGGCCGCCCTGGTGCGTGCTCGCGATCAGCCCGCTGGCCGACAGGCCCGAGACGATCGACATGTACAGGCCCGAGGCGACCAGGCCGCACACCAGCCAGGTGAAGAAGTGCTGGAAGTGGCGCACCAGCATGTAGCGGCGCACCGCCTGCCCCAGGCAGGCGGCCACGAGCACGGCCAGGCACTCCACCCAGCCGCCGTGGTTGAGGAAGCAGAACCCCGCGCAGGCCACCCCGGAGGCCAGGGCGTTGGTCAGCGGCCCGTAGAGGCCGCGCATGGCCGCCACCCGGTCGAGCTCGGCGTCGAGCTCCTCCACCCGCTCGTGGTGGCGCAGGTCGTGCACAATGCGGCGCAGGGCCTCCAGGCGGTCCACGTTGACCCCCACCAGGCGCACCTCGGCGGCCTCCGTGCGGAAGCGGTCCCCCACGTAGGAGGAGGTGACGATCTCGGTCATGGTGACCGTGGCCGTGTGGCGGTCCAGGCCGACGGCGGCGGCGGCCCGGGCCATGGAGGACTTGACCCGGTAGGAGCTGGCCCCCGCGGCGAGCATGAGGCGTCCCAGGCGCAGCACGACGGCGGACTGGCGCATGAGCCGGTCAGCGTCGAGCTGCTGGTCGACCGCGCTGCCCTCAGGGCCGGTGGCCCGCGGGCCGGGGGCGGCGTCGGTCGTGCCCTCAGGGGGAGGTGTGATCGTTGGGTCGCTCGGGTTCGGGAGTGATGCGTTCACGGGCTTTATGGTGCCCCCGGTCAGGGCCGGCCTGACGGGTCCGAGGGCCCGCACCTGGTGCGAATCGGGACACGGTGTCACAAGGACGCCGTCCACCCGGCTACGGACCCGGTACCTGGCGGCCTTCCGGGTGGCCGCGGGCTGCCCGCCCCGGGCCCTCCGGGCCGGGGCACCTATGGCGACCTGGGCGGACTCACCAGCGGGACCGGCCGGGCTCTCCTGTGGCGGGCGGAGCCGGGCAGTGCCGGACGGATCCCCCGGGCCGCGCGCAGCCGGGCGGGCCTGGGCCGACACCCTCTTGGATTGGAACAAGGCCCTCACGACAGGGCCGGACCGGGGCCCAGGCGGACCTGGGTACCTGCCCGACCGGCTACAAGATCCTCGGCCTGCCCCAGGCTGCCAATGACGGCACGCCCGCTGGTAGCCTCCACGAAGGACGCGGCCGCCTCCGCCTTGGGCCCCATGGAGCCCGCAGGCAGCCCCAGGTCACGCAGCCCGGCCGGGGTGACGGCGTCCAGCAGCCGGGCCTCGGGCGTGCCGTACCCCACCACCACGCCCGGGACGTCGGTGAGGATGACGAGCAGGTCCGCCCCGATCTGGCGGGCCAGGACGGCTGAGGCCAGGTCCTTGTCCACCACGGCCTCCACCCCCTCGTGGGTGCCGTCGGGCCAGGCCCGCACCGGGACCCCGCCACCGCCGGTGCACACGACCACCGCCCCGGCGTCGAGCAGGGTACGCACGCTCCCCGCCTCCAGGACCTGGCGGGGCGCCGGGGAGGGTACCACCCGACGCCAGTGCCTCCCGTCACGGGCCATGGACCAGGCGCGCTCCGAGGCCAGGTGCTGGGCGTCGTACTCGGTGAGCACGGCGCCCACGAACTTGGTGGGGCGGCTCATGGCCGGGTCGTCGGCGTCCACGAGGACCCGTGTCAGCAGGCCCGCCACCTGACGCCCGGGCAGGGCGTCCGCCAGGGCCTGGAGGATCCAGAAGCCGATCATGCCCTGCGTCTGGGCCACCAGGGTGTCCAGCGGGTAGGCGTCGGCAGGCACCTGCGCCGAGGCGGTGGCCGCCGCGAGCAGCCCCACCTGGGGGCCGTTGCCGTGGGTGAGCACCAGCTCGTGCTCCTGGGCCAGGGGGATCAGGGAGGCGACGGCAAGACGCACCTTGGCCACCTGGATGGCGGTGTCAGGGGTGGCGCCGCGGGGCAGGAGGGCGTTTCCACCCAGGGCGATGACGATGCGCACGGGATTCCTTCGGTCGGGCCCTGAGGGGCTAGGGCACAAGACACGAGAATAGCCCGCACCTGGACGCCTGCGGACCACGCCCCGACCACGGCCCGACCCTCCCGCGGGACGCAGGCCGGGGCGCGCACCAGGTACGGGCCCACCCCCTCCCGCACGCCACTGAGCGGTCTCAGAGGTCGTAGTCCACGACGAGGGGGGCGTGGTCGGACCAGCGCCCGGAGCGCCGGGCGGCCTTGTCAATAGCGAAGGAACGGGCCAGAGCGGCCAGGGACGGGGTGGTCAGGTGGTAGTCAATGCGCCAGCCGGTGTCGTTCTCAAAGGCGGAGCCGCGCTGGGACCACCAGGTATAGGGCCCCTGGACCGGCCCCGCCAGACGGCGCACCGTGTCCACCCAGCCCGAGGAGAACCAGGTGTCCAGGTAGGCGATCTCCTCATCCAGGACCCCGGAGGTCCTGTTGTGGTTGGAGCGCCAGTTCCTCATGTCGGAGGCGGTGTGGACGATATTGAGATCCCCCGCCACGAGGACCTGCGGGCCGTCGGCGGCGGACGCCAGGAGAGCGGACATCCGGGCGTCCACCAGGGACAGGTGGGCGTACTTCTGGCCCATCCTCTCAGTGCCGACCTGGCCGGCGTGGAAGTAGGCGGAGACAACGGTGAGCAGGGGCCGGGCCGACTCAGAGGGCGTACCGGGACCGCCGGGGTCCTGGCCGGGAGCACCCGGGTCGGGTCGCGTCGCCTGCCCCGCGACCGGGCGCTGAGCCGGGTCGGGTACGTCCACGTGGTCAGGGCCGGGGGACGCGGGTAGCAGGTCCGCCTCCAGCCAGCGGCCGGAGTCGACGTCGGGCTCCTGGGTGCCGGGAGGCGCCACGCCGTAACGCACCTGGCCCAGACGCACGGGACCACCCCGACGCACCGCGACGGACACCCCCGCACGCCCCTTGACGCGGCAGGGCCAGGTGACCGCCTCGTAACCAGGAAGGAGCGAGGCGGCGACGGGCTCCTCGGCACGGACCTCCTGGAGCAGGACGACGTCCGCGCCGCTGGAGCGGAGCCACTGGTCCATGCCCTTGCGTGCGGCAGCACGGATACCGTTGACGTTGACGGTGGCAATACGCATGAGGCGCAGACTACGCCGGGGCGACAAGGTCCTTGCGCCACGGCATATTCTCCTACCATGACCGAGTCGCAAGCCCAGCAAGCTCCCCAGCCTGCCTGGGCCAGTCTCGTAGCACGCGCGGGCCTCTCCCCCGCCAGGCGCCGGGTGCTGAGGGCGGTCCAGGAGTCGGCGTCGCCCGTCAGCGCCGCGGAGCTGGCGCAGGATCTGGGCCTGCACCACAACACGGTACGCGAGCACCTGGAGTCCCTGGTCAAGCAGGGCATGGTCAGTATGACCCCGGTCTCTACCGGGCGCCGGGGACGTCCCACCCTGCGCTACCAGGTCACGGCGCCGGACCCTGTTGAGGTACTGGTGTCCTACACCACGCTCCTGGACGCGGTCGCCCAGACCCTGGGCGAGGGCGAGGAGGCCCGGCAGGTGGCCCTGACCATCGGGCGGCGCTGGGCGGCCGAGAGCGCCACGCAGCCCGGAGTGACGGCGGCCCCCGGTAACTCGGCGCAGTCCGGCGCCGCGACAGGGCTCGCCGACACCGCGGCGGCTCCCGACGGTACGGCGGATCCCGGCGCCGACGCGGCGGCTCCCAGCAATGCGGGGGCCCTGGCCCCAGGACCTGACAGTACGGAGCAGCCCAGTGACGCGGCGGCTCCCGGCGACGCGGAGCAGTCCGACACCGCAACAGGTCCCGCCGACGCGGAGGACCTCCCCGAGCCCCTGGCCTCCCTCATGCCCGGGCTCATGTCCATGGGCTTTACCCCGCACGTGGACGACGGGACCGGTGACGTCGTCCTGACCACCTGCCCGCTGGTGGCACGGGACCGACGCCCCCACCCCCTGGTGTGCGCCATGCACGAGGGCTACCTGCACGCAGCGGCCGAGGAGAGCCGCCGGGAGGCGGGAGACGACCAGGACGGCGTCGGGGACCGGCTCACACTCACCGTCATGGAGGCCGACGGCTGCCACGTGCGCCTGGAGCCAGGAACTGATTCCCGTAAGGAGGCAGCATGAGCCACTGGTGGCGACGAGGACACCAGGCCCGGACACCCCAGGAGGAACCCGACGCCCAGGTACCGACGCCGGAGGGCCCTGGGGCCACCACGGCGCAGGGGCCCGCGCAGGAGGATCCGACGGCGGGGCGGGCAGGTCGGGCGCCGGGGACCCGCAGCGTCCACGTCCTGGTCTCCGGGACGGTGCAGGGGGTGGGGTTCCGCTACTACTGCCAGGAGGAGGCCCAGCGCCTGGGCCTGGCCGGGACGGTGCGCAACCTCGACGACGGCGACGTCGAGGTCCTCGCCCGCGGGCCCCGGCACCGGGTGGACGCCCTGATCGCCTGGCTCCACCGGGGCCCCCGGTGGTCCAGGGTGACCGGGGTGCGGGTCACCGAGGTGAGCCCGGACGCGGTGCGGGGCACCAGCTTCCAGGTGGGGAACTAGGGCGAGGAGCTAGGGCGCGAGGGACTCACACACCTCGTAAACGGCCGCTCAGCCCTGCGGGCGTGGGGAGTTAGCGCGCGGGACTCACTCGCTGACGCGCAGGATCCCCGTGGCCCCCTTCTCCGCGTCCGCGAAGGAGTGGTTGACGAACGTGTAGCTGCCCGGCGGCCCGGCGACCGTCTCCACGAACCCGCCCTGTGCCGGGTGCAGCCCCAGGGCCTGGGAGCCCCCGTTCCACGCCGTCCCGATCCCCTCGGGGCCCCCGAGCTGGTAGGCGCCCTCAAAGAACACCGTGTCGAACTGGAGGCCCACCACGTGGAAGGAGCACAGCAGGGAGGGGCCGGCGTCGAGCACCCAGAAGCGCACCCGCTGACCGGTCCGTGCCGTCAGCGGCTGCTGGACGTACTGGAAGGCGACCCCGTTGAAGACGGTCAGGTCCGGGGTCTTGGCGACCACCTTGGCGGCGTCTGTGGGACCGCCCTCCGGGCCCAGGTAGATCTCGGAGTGGACGAGCAGGTACTCGTGGTCCACCTCCGCCAGGGCGGGTGGGTCGATAATGACGGCCCCGTGCATGCCGCTGGCCAGGTGGAGGCTCATGGGCATGGTCGAGCAGTGGTACAGCCAGATGCCGCTGCGCTGGGCGGTGAAGGTGTAGACCAGGCTCTCACCGGGGCTGATGGAGCGCATGGCGGCGTCCGGGGAGACCACGCCCGCGTGGAAGTCCAGGGAGTGGCTCATGGTCCCGTTGTTGACCAGGGTGATCTCGAAGGTGTCCCCCACCTTTCCACGCAGGACCGGCGCGGGGACCTGCCCGTTGTAGGTCATGCGGGTCTGGGTGACCCCGCAGCCCACGGGCATGGGGACCTCGGTGACGGTGAAGGTGTGGCGGTGGGTGGTCTGGGAGGGCGCGGGTGCCAGGGCGGCGTCGAAGGCGGTGAAGCCCTGCGGCAGGGGCGCCTCGTAGTCGGGTACGGCGCTGGTGGGCGTGCTCGCGCTCGCACCGGGCGCCGCCACGGGGGCGGCTCCCGTGGTGACGTGGAAGACCATGCCCTGGGCGCGGTGCCCGGCGATCGAGCACCAGCCCTCCACCGGCCCCCTAATGACGCCCGCGTCGAGCTCGGCACGCTGTCCCGCGGACACCCGGCCGGTGGTGGCACCGTTCTCCAGGACCAGGTCGTGGACCATGTCGGCGGTGTTGTCCAGGGTGATGACCAGGCGGTCCCCGGGGGCGACGTCCACGGTGTCGGGCACGAACCGCATGCCCGAGACGGTGACCGTGGTCTCCACCACCCGGCCGGTGGCCGGTATGGACTCATCGACCGCGGGACCCCCGACCTGGGAGCACAGGGCGATGACGCTCCCGACGGCGACGGCCGCCCCGGCGGTCATGAGGCCCAGGACCACCCCACGCCGGTCCACCTCCCGAAGGCGCTCCTGCTCCGGGGATGTGGCCCGACGGCGGGACGCGCCCTGGTGCCCGGCCTCGCGCGCCGCATCCGGCCTGCTCGTGGCCGGTCTGCCGGTGGCTGGTGCGGTCCCGGCGGTCACCGCGCGGCGGGGTGGCGACAGTGTCCGGCCGGGACGGGGACCGGTGCCACCAGCCGGGATGCTACCAGCCGCACCACTAGCTGGGGCGGGACCGGCACCGCTGGCCGCACCACTGGCCGGGCTGGCGCTGGGGCTATCGGCCACAGAGCTGGGGCTACCAGCCACACCGCTGGCCGGGCCGGGCCCGGCGCCCGCAGACGGTGCCGACCCTGGTCCACGGGGGTCGGGCTCGTGCTTGTCACTCATGGTGGTCCTTAGGGCTGACGACGGGAGCGCGAGGCCGCACCGTCCCGGGAGCGACGACGCACCTCACGTGCGGAGAGCACCATACCCACCAGGGCGTACAGGGTGACGCACCCCGCCGTGGCCCCGCAGGTCAGACGCGCCTCCCAGGGCAGTGCCGGGATAAGGGCCAGCAGGAGGCAGGAGTTGGCCGCGGTGACCCGGTAGGCGGCGGCCCGGTCCATGACGAGGTTCGTGGCACGCGACGCCTTGGGGCCGCCGCCGAGCATGACCGGGGTGAGGTAGCTCAGGGCACCGACGAGAATCTGCAGGGCGAAGCCCGCCCCCAGGGCCACCCGCAGGGCGTGGATGAGGTCACGGGCCCCCGACGCCGAGCCCCCCGCCCCGCCGGCCCCGGCGTCGGGACCAGCGACGGTGATCCCTACCCCGAGCACCACCACGCAGCCCAGGAACCAGGTCACGGCCGCGGTTGCCGAGGCGGTGGCGAAGGACGTCGGCGGCACGCGCCGGGCGGTGCGCCAGGCGGGGAGGACCACCCCGCCGGCTCCTGCGAGGTAGACCAGGGCGCCGATACCGCCCAGGGGCGACCACAGCCCGGAGCAGGCCACCAGCGCCGTCCCCGCCACCAGGAGGGGCAGCCCCCGGAGAGCCCACCGGGGCGCCTCGGGCTGCATCTTGGTGCGCAGCATGGTGGGCCACAGGACCGTGAGCGTGCCCAGGACCGTGGTCCCCACGAACCCCAGGAGCATGGTCATGGTGTGGGCCACGTAGAGGCGGTCGGCGGTCCCGGAGGCACCGCGGTCCTCGGCCCAGCTCGTCAGGTAGCCCAGGGTGGCACCCACCGCCAGGAGCGTCAGGGCCACCACGTAGGCTAGGGCCAGGGTGCCCAGGCGCGGGGCCACGGCCCGCCGGTACTGGACGCTTATGGCCGCCACACCGGTGAGCGCGGCGAGGACCACCAGCCCCACCCCACCCAGGGCGAGCCCCGGGCGGGCTGCCGTAATCCCTACCAGGACGGTGGCGGTCCCCAGGCCGTGGACACCCAGCCGGACGTTGACCAGGGCGGCGCCGCCCAGGGCGGGGCGGTGCAGGAGGGTGTCGGCGAAGTGCGCGGACCACACGGTGATAGCGCTGCCGATACCGCCCAGGAGGAGGGCGTGCAGGGGCAGCCAGGTCCCCCACGAGGCCAGGGGCCCGCCCAGGACCAGCACGGCCAGGACGGCGGCACTCACCAGCCAGCCCACCACGACGGCGTTGCGACGCACCTGGGTGGTGCGGCGGTGGGGACGACGTGGCGGTGAGGACGGCGCGGGGCTCACCCCGGTCCCCCCAGGGCCGTCAGGGCCCGCACCAGGTCGGCCTTGTTATCCACAACGGCAACCGTAATAAACTGCGACCGCACCTTTCAACGTCCTACCCGGACGCAGGTGCCCCGGCCCGTCGGCCAGCACCGAGCACTATGTGCCTGACCTCCCGTAAGGAGCACCCATGAGCGAGGACCCGAACCTCATCCCCGTGACCGAGATCCGTCGTACCGGCCACAGCTGTGGCTGCGGCGAGCACGACCCCGAGCGCCTGACCCTGGACGCCCGCGCGATCCCCCACCGCCTGCGCCACGCCGCCGTCATCGGCGCCGTCTCAAGCCTGCAGGTGGGTGAGGGCCTCGACCTGGTGGCGCCCCACGTGCCCACCCCGCTCCTGGTCCAGATCGACCAGCAGCTGCCCATGACCTTCCAGCACACCCTGCTGGAGGCCGAGGACGGCTACGCCCGCGTGGAGATCCTGCGCACCGCCTGAGATCCGCCCCGCCGCCCCCGGGTAGGTGGCGCGCGGTCCGCTGGCCCCGGGTAGGTGGCGCACGGTCCGCCGCCCGTGGGTCGTCGCCTGCCGCCCTCCGGCAGGTGGCGTGCCCGGTGGGCGGCGTCGGGCGGCCCAGGAGCGCCCAACGCCAGCTCCCGGCGGGCGGCGGCCCCGCTATCCTCTGCGCTATGACAGCCCTGGACACGGTGCCCTCGACACGGCCGCTTCCCACGACCCGGGCGACGACGTTCCTGGGCCTGCCCTCCCTGCGCCCCGTTCCAACCGTCTGCCAACCCGTGGCCCCGCCCGCCCAGGAACCGGCGGCCCCCCTGCTGGACCGCCACGGGCGCACGGTGCGTGACCTGCGTCTGTCGGTCACCGACCGCTGCAACCTGCGCTGCACCTACTGCATGCCGGCCCAGGGCCTGGACTGGCTGCCCACACCTGAGCTGCTCACCACCGCGGAGATCGCCCGCCTGGCGCGCCTGGCCGTCACCCGCATGGGGGTGGAGCGGATCCGGCTGACCGGCGGCGAGCCCCTCATGCGCCGCGACCTGGAGGAGATAGTCCGCACCCTCGCTCCCCTGCGCACCACTGCCGGGCACCCCGTGGACCTGGGGCTGACCACCAACGGCCTGGGCCTGGACAGGCGGGCACCCGCCCTGCGCGCCGCAGGGCTCCGACGTGTCAACGTCTCCATCGACACCCTCGACCCGGACGCCTACGCCGCCCTGACCCGCCGGGACCGCCTGCCCGACGTGCTGGCCGGTGCGGCCGGGGCGCAGGCGGCGGGCCTGTGCCCGGTCAAGGTCAACGCCGTCGCCCAGCCCGGGCTGACCCACCACGCCCCCGACCTGCTGCGTGAGTGCCTGCGCCGGGGGTGGCAGCTGCGTTTTATCGAGCACATGCCCCTGGGGCCGCGCCAGACCTGGAGCCCGGGGTCCGTGGTCACCGCCGAGCAGATCCTGGACGCCCTGCGCGGAGCCGGGTTCACCCTGACCCCGGCGGGCCGCCCCGACCGCCGTCCCGCCGCCCTGTGGCACGTGGCCGCCGGGACGGACCACCCCGCCGGGAGCGTGGGCGTCATCGCCTCGGTCTCCCAGCCCTTCTGCGCCGACTGCGACCGCACCCGTGTCACCGCCGACGGCCGCCTCATGACCTGCCTGTTCTCCCCCACGGAGACCGACCTGCGGTCCCTGCTGCGCGGCGGGGCCAGCGACGAGGACCTTATCGGGGCCTGGCGCCAGGCCACCTGGACCAAGCCCCTGGCGCACGGCTCGGACACGCCCGCCCGCACGCCCGACGGCTTTGAGCGCCCCGGGCGGACTATGAGCGCCATCGGCGGCTGAGGCGGGCAGGTCCGGGCGGGCCAGGCGCGGAGTTGCACATTCTTTTTACAATCGGCGATTAATGAAGCGCGAGATCACGCGGATCATGTCAGCGGTCCGGGGTCTAAAACAAGGATGAATGTGCAACGCCGCCTGTTTGTGGCCGGTCAGGGGCGGGGGCGTGGACGGTCCGAGCGTGTGGCTGGCGTGCTGCCCCCGTGTGGCCGGTCATGGGAGGCAGGGGCGTCGGGGTCGAGGGTCGCTCCCCTGGCCGGCCTGGGAGGCCGCGCCGCGGAGGCTCCGGGTAGCCTCGTCCCCGTCTACTGCACCCACCAGCCCGGGAGAGACGTGAACGCCATTGAGATCCGCTACTTCGCCGCCGCCGCCGAGGCCGCTGGCACCACCCACGAGCACCTGGAGGTGGCACCGGGTACCACCCTGGCGGCCCTGCGCGAGGCGCTGGCCGGGCGCGGGACCCAGATGGCGCGCGTCATCGGGCTGTCGAGCTACCTGGTGAACTCCCTGAGCGCGCCCGCCGACGGCCTGCAGGAGCTCGCCGACGGCGACCGGGTCGACGTGCTGCCACCCTTCGCCGGAGGCTGAGGCGCCGGTCACCCGGTGCGTCCAGAGGGCGCTGGTGGGGTGCGTGAGCCCCCGGGTCCTGGCCTCCGGTCACCCGGTGCGTCCGAAAAGCCGCACTGCTGGCCCTCCACCGGAGGCCTCGCTACCGGCCCTAACCAGAGGCCGAGCTGCCGCTCTTTACCGAAGGCTGAGGTCGGCAGGGCGCCCCGTCACGCTCTCAAGGACCGGGGCAGGACGCCCTGGTCACCTACCGCCCCGCTCGTCTGCCCCGCCGGAGGCACTCGGCTCAGGCCATATTGGACCACTCGGCCGTGCCGTCGGCGAAGAGCTGGTGCTTCCACACGGGCAGGCGCGCCTTGACCTGCTCCACCAGGGCACTGGCCGCCGCGAAGGCCTCCGCCCGGTGGTCAGCGCTCACGGCCACCGCCAGGGCGGTGTCTCCCACGACCAGGTCACCGACCCGGTGGACCACGCCCAGGGCCCGCAGGCCCGGGTGCGCGGCGACGTCGGCAGCGACCTGGGTCATGACGTCGGCGGCCATCGGGTGGGCACTGTAGGTGATGCTCCTCACCCCCCGGCCGCCGTCGTGGTCACGTACCACGCCCTCGAAGGTGACCACGGCCCCGGCGGCCGCGCAGGAGACCTGACGGGCCAGTTCCGTGGCGCTGACCAGCCGCGTCGTCACCCCCGAGCACACAATGGTCGCGCCGGATTCACCCACGCTGGCCGCGCCGGAGCCGTCGGCGGTAGCCGCAGAAGCACCATCGGCCTCCCCGGCCGTGTGCGGCCGGGACCAGGGCGCGGGGTCGGTGACGGGCATGCTGGGGCCTCTCTGGGGTACCGGCCGGGGACGCTCCGTAGCCTGCCACCAGGCGCGTCCCGGCGCCACCAGGTGGCGTAAAGAGCTCGATCGCCCGGCGGTCGGGCCAGCTTAGGCGCGTCCCGGCGCCACCGGGCGGCATGATAGGCCCTGTACCGCCGTCGACCCGACCCACCCAGGGAGGCCCCATGTCACCGCTGACACCTGTCGAGGACCACCTGCGCACGGTCCTGTCCGCCCTGGAGCCCCTGGCCCCGGTGACCCTGCCCCTGGTCCGGGCCCACGGCACCGTGCTGGCCCAGGACGTCCGGGCGCTGCTGGCCGTGCCGCCGTGGACCAACTCCGCCATGGACGGCTACGCGCTGCGCCGGCAGGACCTGGGCGGCGCGGCCCCCGTGGTCCTGCCCGTGTCCCAGGACGTCCCCGCTGGCAGCGTCCCCGCCCCCCTGGAGCCAGGCACGGCCGCCCGCATTATGACCGGCGCGACCCTGCCAGCCGGCGCCGACACCGTGGTCAGGGTCGAGGACACCGACCAGGAGCCCGGACCCCGGCCCCTGCCCGACCAGGTGACGGTGCGCGTCCTGCCCCAGGCGGGCGCCAACGTCCGGCACGCCGGGGAGGACACGGCCTGCGGGGCTCCCGTCCTGGGGCGGGGCACGCTCCTGGGGGCCCGTGAGCTGGCCGCCCTGGCCTCCACCGGTCACGGGACGGTCCTGGTGCGCCCCCGGCCGCGCGTCGCCGTGGTGTCCACCGGCGCCGAGCTGAGTGAGCCGGGCCAGCCCCTGGCGCCGGGCCACGTCCCCGACTCCAACAGCCTCCTGCTGGCGGGCCTGCTGACGGAGGTGGGGGCGCACTGCGCCGGGACGTGGCGCGCCGCTGACACCTCCGCCTCCCTGGCCGAGGTCCTGCTCCAGGCAGCCGCCGACGCGGACCTGGTGGTGACCTCCGGCGGCGTCTCCGCCGGGGCCTTCGACCCCCTGACCATGCTGGCCGCCCAGCACCAGGAGCCTGCCGGGGCCGCCACGGACGGGCAGTCCGCCCGGGTCCACCTCACCTTCGCCAGCCTCGCCATGCAGCCGGGCAAGCCCCAGGCCCACGGGCACATTGACGTCAGGGGACGCCGGGTCCCGCTCCTGGCCCTGCCGGGCAACCCGGTCAGCGTCCTGGTGTCCTTCACCAGCCTCGTGCGTCCGGCCCTGGCGCGCCTGGCGGGGCTCCAGCCGTCGACGCCCGCCGCCCCGAACGGGTACGCGCGTGCCGCGAGCGCCTGGTCGTCCCCCGTAGGACGGCGCCAGCACGTGCCCGTGCGCCTGGTCCCCGCGCCTGCGGGGCACCCCGGGCAGGAGGACACCTGGGTGGCCCCCACCCACCGTCTGGGCTCGGGCTCCCACCTGGTGGCCTCCCTGCCCCAGGCCCAGGCCCTGGCCGTGGTGGACGAGGAGGTGCCCGCCGTCGAGCTGGGGCAGCCCCTGCGCCTCCTGCCCCTGCCCGCCCCCGCCCGTCCCTGAACGCCCCGTGGCAGAGAGCCTGACGGACATGAGCACCCCGATCCACCTGACCCACCTTGACAGCGAGGGCGCCGCCTACATGGTTGACGTCACCGCCAAGACCCCGACCGTCCGCTCCGCCTCCGCCTGCGCTGAGGTCGCCTGCTCCCCGCAGGTGGTGGCGGCCCTGCGCCAGGGCACCGTCCCCAAGGGCGACGTCCTGGCCGTGGCCCGGGTCGCGGGGATCGCGGCGGCCAAGAAGGTGCCTGACCTGCTGCCGCTGGCCCACGTCATCGGCGTTCACGGGGCCCGGGTGGACCTGGGCGTGGAGGACTGGGGCGTACGCATTGAGGCGACGGTGCGTACCGCGGACCGCACCGGGGTGGAGATGGAGGCCCTGACGGCGGTGACGGTGGCGGCCCTGGCTGTAGTGGACATGGTCAAGGGCGTGGACCGGGAGGTGACCCTCCGCCGTGCCATGGTGACGGCCAAGTCGGGGGGCCGCTCAGGGACGTGGGTGCGTCCGGCCCAGGGGGCGCGGGTATGAGGGATGACGCGGGCGTGAGGGCAGCCTCCCGGTCTTTAGGGCCTGCCGCAGGGCCCGGGGGCGCGGGCGTGAGGCTACGCGACTCCCTGTCCACCGCGACCGTGGCGTCTGGCCCACCGGGGCGTCCGGCCCAGGGGGCACGGGTATGAGCGGGGGTGTCCTGGACGTCATTGTCCTGGCGGGGGGCACCGGGCGGCGTCTGGGCGGGGCCTGCAAGCCCGACGTCCTGGTCGCGGGGCGGCGCAGCCGCCACCCAGTGCTCCATGGGTACCGCCGTGCCGACGTCCTGGTCGCGGGGCGGCGCATGCTGGACCACGTGCTCGACGGCGTGGCCGGGCTCCGCGGCCGGGGCCTGCCTGCTGGGCGCGTCGTCGTCGTGGCGCCGCAGCAGGTGGCGCTGCCCGACGGCGTCCTGCGCGCCCTGGAGGATCCGCCGCTGGGAGGTCCGGTAGCCGGGGTGGCTGCGGGTCTCGGGGCCCTGGGGCTCTTGGGCCCCCGCACCGGGTCCGGGAGCAGGACCAGGTACGTGGCCGGTGCCGACAGCACAGCGGTATCCGGGGCGAGCGCTCCCGGGGCGGAGGGCGCCAGGGCGGGCACGTCCAGGACGGGCGCGCCCGGGGTTCCGCCCGAGGGTTCTACGGTGTCCGGAGTACTGGTGCCCGACCCGTCCGGGGCCTCCTCCCCCAAGGACCCCACCGGGGCGGAGGGCGCCAGAGCGGGCGCGTCCAGGACGGGCGCCGGGGCGGGTGCGGGGACAGGTCCTGCCGCACCCGGTCCCGCCGTCGCCCTGCTGACCTGCGACGCGCCCGGCTCCTGGAGGGCGCTGCCCGGGCTGCTGGACGCCCTGGCCCGGGCCGGGGCGGGCACCGACGGGGTCTGCGTGAGGACCGCGGGGGCTGGCGGCTACGTCCAGCACCTCCTGGGGGTCTACCGCCCGGCTCCCCTGGCGGCCGGGGTGGCCCCGGGCGGCGTGCCGTTGCGTGACGTGTCGGTCAGGCGGGCCATGGCGGTCCTGTCACTGAGGACGCTCACCCCCGCCGACACCTGGATCCTGCGCGACCTGGACACCTGGGAGGACGTGGCCCGGTGGGACCAGGAGCAGGCGGCGGGTCCCGGGGCCAGCCTGCCGGTTCTCCCCGCGGCCCCGGAGGCGCGGATGGGGGAACCACGTTGATCCGCCGCCGTACCATCCGGGCGTGGGAGCGGGATCGGCAGGTGCGTTGAGCGGGCCCGTAATCCGCCGTACCGGGCAGGAGCCCGGCGCCCCGGTCCGCTGACCTGGCTGACCAGTCGGCCGTGCTCGTGCCAGGTAGGAGCCGCGGCCCCGGACCCGTTCTCACGACGAACAAGTACCGTTCTCGCGAGCAACAAGTACCGTTCTCACGACGAATAAG
>ERZ772766.713-NODE-713-length-18957-cov-35.450852_pt1 | contig 18957 bp, 19 predicted proteins | sample MGYA00511379_ERZ772766 | MGnify/ENA primary metagenome ERZ772766 (study PRJEB29015, sample SAMEA2737895) | human oral metagenome | biome: human oral; feature: human-associated habitat; material: dental | place: China | collected 2116 ...
CGAGGCCCTCGAGCTCATCGTCGAGGCCATCGAGAAGGCCGGCTACAAGCCCGGCAAGGACGTGGCCCTGGCCATGGACGTCGCCTCCTCCGAGTTCTTCGACGAGAAGACCAAGACCTACCAGTTCGAGGGCGAGGCCCAGGACACCGCCTCGATGGTCGAGTACTACAAGCAGCTCGTCAAGGACTTCCCGATCGTCTCTATCGAGGACCCGCTTTCCGAGGACGAGTGGGACGACTGGAAGCACCTCACCGAGCAGATCGGCGACAAGGTCCAGATCGTCGGCGACGACTTCTTCGTTACCAACCCCGAGCGCCTCGCCAAGGGCATCAAGCTCGGCGCCGCCAACGCCCTGCTGGTCAAGGTCAACCAGATCGGCTCCCTGACCGAGACCCTCGAGGCCGTCGAGATGGCCCACCGTGCCGGCTACAAGACGATGACCTCCCACCGCTCCGGTGAGACCGAGGACGTCACCATCGCCGACCTGGCCGTGGCCACCAACTCCGGTCAGATCAAGACCGGCGCCCCCGCCCGTGGCGAGCGCGTCAACAAGTACAACCAGCTCCTGCGAATCGAGGAGGCTCTTGGCGACGCCGCGGTCTACGCTGGCGCCGGCGCCTTCCCCCGCTTCCAGGCCTGAGCCTGAAGGCGACTTCCCGCCGTCGGGCGGCTGACTGACACAGCGGCTCGACGATGGTGCACGCTCCCCGCTCCGGGGCGGACGGGTCCTCCCGCCCGCCCCGGAGCGTTTTCGACGGTGCAGGGGTGTCGGCGAAGGACCGGGGCGAATCCGGAGCGTGAGCAACGCGCCCGGTGAGGTGCGGCCTCGTGCGGCTCCCGGTGAGGCAGGATGCCGGTATGACTCCGCGCCGCCCCGCCTCCAGCCAGTCCGGGACGCGCCGCGTCTCCCGCGGTGCCCGCCCCCGTCAGGTTCCGGCCGAGCGGACGGCCTCCTCGTCCGGATCGGGATCGGCCGGCTCCGAGCCCGAGGGCCTGCCGACGACAGTGCCCGAGCGGGTCCTGCCGCCCCGGATCGTCACTCTGGCGGTCGTGGGCCTGCTGGCCTTCGTCGTCGTCTTCACCTCGCTGCGCGCCTACCTGTCCCAGCAGGCTCAGTACGACGCCGTCGTCGCCAAGATCAAGGAGGCCTCCGACACCTCCACCGCCTTGGAGGATGAGCTGGCCCAGTGGAAGGACGACACCTACGTGCGCGCCCAGGTGCGCGAGCGCCTCGGCTACGTCATGCCCGGCGACACCAGCTACGTCGTCGTCGGTGCCGACACCGTCAAGCAGCCCAGCGCCGGCGGCGAGGCCACCCAGGACTCCCAGGACGTCCCCTGGTACCAGGCGCTACGCGAGTCCTCGCAGGCCGCCGGCCAGAGCAGGAGTGGGACCGACGGCGCCTCGACGGACGGCTCCAAGACAGACCCGGGCGGTAAGGCCCTCAACCCCACCCAGAAGGGCCTGCCCACCGGCGCGCCCAGCCAGGCACCGTCGGAGCCGCCCAAGACCTCGCCGAGCCCGGTTCCCACCCCGCAGACGAAGGAGACCCCGTGAGCCCGATCCTCGAGCCTCAGGAGACCGAGCCGGCTGCTGAGAAAGCCAGTGAGCATGTCGGCGAGCATGTCGGTGAGCAAGGCGCTGAGCGGACGACGGAGTCTGTCACGCCCGCTGACCTCGAGGCCCTGGCGGGCCAGCTGGGGCGGGTGCCGCGCGGCGTCGTCGCCATCGCCGCCCGCTGCGTGTGCGGGCGTCCGACCGTGGTGCGCACCGCACCGCGCCTTGACGACGGCACCCCCTTCCCGACCAGCTACTACCTCACCCACCCGGCCGCCGTGAAGGGCTGCTCCACCCTCGAGGCCGAGCACCTCATGGAGACCTTCAACGCCGACCTCGCCGCCGACGAGGAGCTGGCCGCCGCCTACGCCGCCGCCCACGCCGACTACCTGGCCCGGCGCGCCGAGCTCGGGCAGGTTCCCGAGATCGACGGCGTCTCCGCCGGCGGGATGCCCGTGCGCGTCAAGTGCCTCCATGCCCTGCTCGGGCACGCCCTGGCCACCGGCCCCGGAGTCAACCCGATCGGCGACAGCACCCTGGAGGTTCTGCGCGAGCGCGGACTGTGGGATCCTGAGCGCTGCTTCTGCTGACCGGTCAGGCGGCCCGCCCGGCCTGCCTCGGGCCTGACGGCTGTCCAGTCGGCTGTCCGCGTCCGCACTACTCGTCCAGCCCTTGTCCGTCCCCACCCTCGTCAGCCCGCCCCAGCCCAGGAGGCCCTCGTCATGACCCGCGTCGCCGCAATCGACTGCGGCACTAACACCATCCGCCTCCTCATCGCCGAGGCAGACCGAGATCAGTCGGGTCGCCCCCGCCTGGAGGTGCTGCGCCGCCGCAACGAGATCGTGCGCCTGGGGCAGGGCGTGGACCGCACCGGCATGCTCGACCCCGACGCCCTGGAGCGCACCCTGAGGGTCGTGGCCGCCTACGCCGCCGACTGCGATGAGCTGGGCGTGGCCCCCGGCGAGGCCGTCCGGCGTTTCGTGGCCACCTCCGCCACTCGCGACGCCAGCAACCGGGAGGACTTCGTGGCCGGCGTGCGCCGGCTGCTAGGGATCAAGCCCGAGGTCGTCAGCGGCCAGGAGGAGGCCCGCCTGTCCTTCAGCGGCTCGCTCCTGGGAGCCCGCGGGGCGGAGGGCGCAGAAGTACAGGGACGGGCCGGGCGAGTGCCGGCGCCGCGCCTCGTCGTCGACCTTGGGGGCGGCTCCACCGAGCTGGTCCTGGGGGTGGACGAGCCCAGCGCCGCCATCAGCCTGGACACCGGCAGCGTGCGCATCACTGAGCGGTTCCTGTCGAGCGGCGTCACCGTGGGGGCCGAGGCGGCCGCGCGTGCCGAGGTCCGCGGTCTCCTGGACGATGCCGAACGGGTCGTCGACCTGTCCGCCCCCGGCCGGCTGGTGGGGCTGGCCGGCACCATCACGACCGTCACCGCCCACGCCCTGGGCCTCCAGGACTTCGATCCGCAGGCCCTGAACGGCGCCGAGCTGAGCCCCGACGCCGTCCTGGCGTCCTGCGAGGCGATCATCCACTCCACCGCCGAGCAGCGCGCCTCCTGGGGCTACCTCGCCCCCGGGCGCCGCGACGTCATCGCCGCCGGCGCCCTCGTGTGGAGCGAGGTCGTCACCCGCGTGGTGGAGCGGACCACCGCTGCCGGGCGCCCGCTGGAGCGAGTCACTACCAGCCTCTATGACATCCTCGACGGCATCGCCCTGTCGCTTGTGCCCGCACAGGCAGGTCCGGAAGGAGACGAGGTGTGAGAGCGTCGTCGTCGCTGACCTGGGGCGGGTGCACCATTCCCGGTGACGGGGGAGTGCCCGCCGTGGCCGTCTCCCTGACCGGTCCGACCGCCGCCCATGCCCGGGCCCAGGCCCGCCATGGCATCGATGCCGGCGCCGACGTTCTCGAGCTGCGCGTCGACCTGCTCGAGGAGGCCGACGCCCTCGTCGCCTTCACCGAGGCCCTCGGTGAGGAGCCGTCTACCACCGATTCGATGGTCGTGACCACTGCGGCCGCCCAGGTCCTGGAGTGCCTGCGCCGTATGGCCGACGTCGTTGACGCCACTCCCTTGCTGCTCACGTGCCGTACCGCTGCCGAGGGCGGCCGGGCCCGCCTGGACGACTCCGGCTACGGCGCCCTCCTGTGCTCCGTCCTCGACGAGCTGGCCGGCTGGGAGCCCGGGCGCCGCCCGAGCGCCATCGACGTCGAGGTCCAGCGCGGCTGCCTGCCGCAGGTCTCCGAGCAGGCCCACGGGCTGGGGATCGACGTCGTCGCCTCCTTCCACGACTTCAAGGCCACCCCCGCCGACGACGTCCTCGAGGACGTTCTGTCTCGCATGGCCTCCGAGGGCGCGGACCTGGCCAAGATCGCCGTGTGGCCCACTGGCGCGGACGACGTCGCCCGCCTCCTGTGCGTGTGCGCGCGGGCCGCGGCGGCCCCGGGGAAGGGAACGGGCCTGGGCCTGCCTGTGGCCGCCATGTCCATGGGGGCGCTCGGCGCGGTCAGCCGTGTGGCCCCGGTCTTCGGGTCAGCGCTGACCTTCGCCGTCGTCCCCGACGAGCAGGGGGAGACCCAGGCCTCTGCCCCCGGTCAGCTGCCGATCCAGGACGTGCGCCGCTGCCTGGAGCTGCTGCGAGCCTGACTCGTCCTCCTGGCGATCTTGCGCAGGTGCCGGTCGGTCGGCCACACGCGGTTCGTAGGGTAGGCCGCGCCTTCGAGGGGTAAAGGGTGTGATCTAGCTACCTGGGGTACGACCGCGAGAGACGGTCGACGGCGCGGGCGCAGTCGGGCGATGCCAGACCCGGCTGGTGTGTCGCAGTAGGGGCGTCAGATGTCCAACGGGGTCAAGACGGCGATCCTCCAGTCGCTGCCGCTGCGGACGAGCTGGTAGAGGAAGCGCTCACTCGGCGCGCCGGCGTCGTGGGTCCAGGTGACGTCGACCCAGATGCTGTGCCCGGTCTCGACAACGATTTTGATGGTTGCGTGAGTGGTGGAGACGGCCTCGTACTGGCCGAACGCCCCGGAGAAGAACTGCTCGGTCTGTGAGGCGTCGGAGACAGCGATGGGGTGATCGGGGAACTCGATCAGCGCGGGCACGGCGTAGTGCTCGGCGATGGCCTTGGCGTCTCGGTCGAGCAGGGCGCGGGTGTAGGAGTCGAAGAACTGCTGCGTGATAGTGCTGTTGGTCATGGTGTCCACGCTACGCACAAACCCGGACATGCCGATGTCATGGTTACGATGAGTCCATGAATTCGCCTGCAGGACAGGCGTCCGCCGCCTCACGTGACCCATACCTGACCCTGCGGCGGGTGGAGCGCCAACAGCACCTCATCGAGCGACTGCATACCAGCTCGAACCGGCTCACCCTCGGTCGTCTCGCCAATGAGCTGGGTGTGACGGAGCGGACCGTTGCCCGCGACGTCGAACGACTGCGCCATTCCGGTGTGCCGATCACGGTCGTCCCCGGCCGAGGCGGTGGCGTCAGCATCGAGTGCGCCACCCCGCCAGGGCACGTCGAACTGGACCTTCCAGAGATCACTGTCCTCATAGCGAGCCTCGTCGCCCTCGGACCGAGCACCAGCGAGTCCGCGGCCTCCGCGATGCGCAAGCTCATCACCGCCCTCCGTCCTGGGTAGTTCTGGGTAGCAGCCGCCGTCCGTGCGGCCGTGATCGCAAGAGGTCGTGTCAACGTCATCGAGGCCACCGCGACTCGTAGCGGCAGGTGAGGTGCCCCACCGGCGCCCGGCTGTTCGTGGGGCGCGCCCATGCCGTAGTCTTGCCCACGTTGCCCCGGCGAGGGACGCGCCTTGAGAAGGCGCGCATCCGTGATCGACGTGGTGGTACCTGGCGGTACTGCGCGTCGTCGCGCCCAGCCGGACCACCATCAGCCGCGGGGCACCGGGCCCCGCCTCATCCGCAAGGAGAGCCTCATGGCCAACAACGCCATCACCCTCAAGGCCCAGGACCGCACCGAGTTCGGCAAGGGCTCGGCCCGCCAGGCCCGCCGCGCCGGCCAGGTCCCCGTCGTCGTCTACGGTCACGGTACCGAGCCCCGCCACCTCCTGCTCGAGGAGCACGCCACCCGCCTGGCCCTGCGCAACAACGACAACGCCCTGGTCGAGCTGGACATCGACGGCAGCGAGACCCTCCTGGCCCTGGCCAAGGACGTGCAGCGCCACCCCATCCGTCCCGGCGTGCAGCACGTCGACTTCCTCCTGGTGAACCGCAACGAGCGCGTCGACGTCGAGGTTCCGGTCACTGTCATCGGCACCGCCGCCCCCGGCACCATGCACATGATCGAGGCCGTCACTGTCATGGTCTCCGCCCCGGCCGTCTCCGTGCCCGAGGCCATTGAGGTCGACATCACCGGTGTGGCTGCCGGCACCGTCCTCACCATCGCCGACATCACCCTGCCCGAGGGCGTCGAGGCCGTCTCCGACGCCGAGACCGCCGTGGTCAACGTGGCCAACGAGCACGCCGTCGCCTCCGAGGTTCCTGAGGTCGTTCCCGCTGAGGGCGACGACGCCGAGGCCGCGGCCGAGTGAATCACGCGTGACTTACATGTTCAGCCCTGACGACGTGCCGGCCGGCATCTTCAGTGCATCCTGCGCCACCTGTGTCCGGTCCGTTCCGGGACAGGCCGCATGAGTGAGGCCTGGCTCGTCGTCGGGCTGGGGAACCCTGGGACCCGGTACGCCCGCAACCGCCACAACGTCGGCTACATGGTGCTCGACGTCCTGGCCGAGCGCACCGGGTCCCGGTTCTCCAACCACAAGAAGGCTCGTGCCCGCGTGGCCGAGGGGCGGCTGGGCATGATGTCCGGCGGCGCCCCCGGCCCCCGCGTCATCCTGGCCGAGCCCTCGGTGCTCATGAACCTCTCCGGTGGCCCCGTGTCCGGGCTCGTCTCCTACTACGGCATCGACCCCACCGCACGTCTGCTCGTGATCCACGACGAGCTCGACCTGCCCGCCCACGAGCTGCGCCTCAAGCGCGGAGGCGGCGAGGGGGGCCACAACGGCTTGCGATCCATCAGCAAGTCCGTCTCCACCAAGGACTATGCGCGGTTGCGTGTGGGCATCGGCCGCCCACCGGGCCGCCAGGACCCCTCCGACTTCGTCCTGTCCGACTTCCCCGGCCGTGATCGCGCAGACCTCGGCGTCACCCTGGAGCAGGCCGCCGACGCCGTCGAGCAGGTCGTCACGCTCGGCTTCGACGCCGCCCAGCAGCGACTCCACGCGCCCCGCTGACGGAAGGACGCTCCGTCGCCGGCTGCCCTCGATAAGGGTGCCCGGGCTCAGGCCATGAGGCCGGTCTCGTAGGCGACGACGACGGCCTGGACCCGATCGCGCACGTCCAGCTTGGCCAGCACATTGCCCACATGCGTCTTGACGGTGGTGGCCGAGACAACGAGGTGCTCGGCGATCTCCGCGTTCGACATGCCCTGGCTCATGAGCACCAGGATCTCCTTCTCACGCGGAGTCAGCGAGTCGATGCGCGGATCCGAGGCCTGGGCCGGCGTCCCCGAGTTGGGTAGCGAGGTGGCGAACATCTCCAGCATCCGCTGGGTGATGCGCGGTGAGACGACCGCCTCCCCGGAGGCCACCGTGCGGATCGCCTCGGCGAGCTCGGCGGGCCGGGTGTCCTTGAGCAGGAAGCCGGAGGCTCCGGCGCGCAGCCCGGCGAAGGCGTACTCGTCCAGGTCGAAGGTGGTCAGGATGAGCACGCGCGTGCCGGGGCACTCGCGGGCGATGCGCTCGGTGGCCTCGATGCCGTTCATACCCGGCATGCGCACGTCCATGAGGATGACATCGGGGTGCAGGGCCTTGGCCTGGGCCAGGGCTGAGGTTCCATCGGAGGCCTCGCCGACGACGGCGATGTCCTCCTCGGCCTCCAGCACCATGCGAAAGCCCATGCGCATGAGGGCCTGGTCGTCGGCGAGCACGACGCTGATCGTGCCGCTGATCTCACCGGGCCGTTCGGCCCCGCCGGGCTGGAGGGGCTCGCTGTTACTCACAGGGGCATCTGCCATGAGGAAGTCCCTTCGTCATGCTCGTCCCAGCGCAGGACCGCTCGGACTCGCCAGCCCGTGGTTGTCGGGCCGGCCTGTACGGTCCCACCATAGACCGATGCGCGCTCCCGCATGCCGATGAGACCTTTGCCAGATCCGTGCATCGGACGTGTGCCGGGTGCGGCCTCGTTGTCCACGGTCAGGATCACGGTGCCGATGTGCCGCTCGACGTCGACCTTGACGGCCGGCGTCGTCGGGGCGTAGCGCAGCACGTTGGTCAGCGCCTCCTGAGCGATGCGGAACACCGTGAGCTGGAGGGACTTGTCCTCGGGGAGAGCGGTGCCCACCCACCGGTAGCTGACGGGCACTCCCGCCGCCTCGAAACGCCTGACCAGCTCGGTGATATCGGCCTGTTCAGGGGCCGGAGCCAGGGGCAGGTCTCCCCGGGACCGGTCGCCTCCGCCGTGGGTGGCCTGCTGACGCAGGCTGGCGATGGGGGCGCTGGGCTCGACCGGTGTGACCGTTCCCAAGGGAGCGAACTCGGGTACCGGCACGTCGCGGACCTCGTGGTCGTGTACCGACTGTGCTGAGGACGATGATGCCGCTGATGCCGCCGACGGCTCCGAGGACTGTGAGGATGCTGCGGGTTCCGGGTCTGTCGAGCCGATCAGGTCGGTGGTGGGGCCGTCGGCGACCGACGGGTCCTCCCGCAGGACCCCCACCAGGCGGCGGGTGTCGGCCAGGGCGCTGCGTCCGGCCTCGGCCAGGGTCTCCATGGCTTGCTTGGCGACGGCCGGGTTCCGCTCCACGGTGGCGGCGGCACCATCGGCCATGGTGATCATGACGGCCAGGGAGTGGGCGACGACGTCGTGCATCTCCCGGGCGATGCGGCTGCGCTCCTCGGCCGCCGCCAGCAGCGCGGTCTGCTCACCGGCCAGAGCCATCCTGGCTGAGCGGGCCTTGAGGGCCTCGATGCGCAGACGAGCGTTGCGGGCGTTGAAACCCACCAGGACACCGATGGCGGTGATGAGGCCCGTGATGAAGATGTCCTTGACGAGCATGAGGAGGGAGTAGTGGGGGGCGATGAAGTAGATGTCAGCGGTGGAGACGACCGCGTTGATCGCCCATGCCGCCCAGGCGATGGAGGCTCGACGGTGAGAGGCAAGGGTGCCCAGGCAGATCGGCATGGCCAGGATGGGGATCAAGCCGATACCGAGCGCCATGGAGCTACGCTGCTGGTCAGTGAGGTGATAGACGTGCACCTGGATGAAGAGGTAGACCTCAGGGATCACCAGCAGAACGGTCCACACCCATATGGGATAACGTCGTCGCAGCGCGAGTGCGACTCCACCAATCCCCAGTGCGGACAGTGTTATCGGTAGATGCAGAGTGGCGATGGGGTCGGCGTCCGGCTCTGTGGCGGCCAAGAAGATCGTCAACAGGCTCAGCAGAACGACCCCGAGAGCGATGAGCATATCGGCGATTGCGGGGGAACGGTGATACCACTGCTCGATGGTGCGCCACATGCTTCGGGGCTCGGACTCCGGCTGGAGGCCCGGGTCGATGGCAACGGACAAGTCAGTGGCGGGACGGCCTGGCTGAAGGCTGGGCAGCTGGCTGGACATAGGTCTCAGTGTGTCATTCCACGGGGTCGTGATCGACGACGACTTGAGCGGCTGCGTTGACCCGGGCCGCTGGGAGCGGGACCTGTGTGCGTCGTCAGGGGAGAGGGGCTGGCGCTGGGGCGTGGTCGCCGTCGGCAGGGAACGGACCATGGCCCGCAGGAGGGCCGGGTTGCTCAGGACCGAGCGGAACGACTCCCTCGCCTCGGGAGAACCGGAGTTCTCCCGAGGCGAGATGGGTGAAGGGGCTGAGGGAGGAGGTGTGGGGACTGACATGGGTCAAGACCTCCGGATAGCGGGGCGGCTCGCCGGCTCAGGCGTCGCGCCGGGAGAAGACGACCCAGGCGGCGATGAGCGGGACGAGCGCCCAGGCGACGAAGACCGCGATGGCCTGGCCGTGGCTGAGGAACTGGACGCCATCCCCGCCCCACTGGGTCGCGTTCTGGAATGGGTCTGAGACAGCCGAGGAGACGGTGCTGGGCAGGCAGCCCATGACCTTGTTGATCCACTCCCACTTGCTGGCTGCGAGCTGGAGGGGGACGGTGACGACGAACAGGACGGAGACGACGACGGTGATGGCGCCGGCGGTCGAGCGCAGCAGGAGGCCGATGCCCAGGGTCATGAGGGCGATGACGGCGTAGGCCAGTCCCGAGCCCCAGATGTAGCCGGCGTAGTGAGCGTCGGTGAGGGAGCCCGCGTGCTCGCCGAGGAAGGGCTTGGAGATCGCCCAGGACAGGAAGACGGACACAGATCCCAGGATGAAGGAGACGACGGCCAGGACCACGGCCTTGGACAGTAGGAGTCGTCCGCGTTTGGGGACGGCGGCCAGGGAGGAGCGGATCTGTCCGGAGGAGTACTCACCGGTGATGATGAGGGCTCCCAGGACCGCGACGACGATCTGCCCGAAGTTCAGACCTGCGGTGATGGATTCCTTAGCGATGTCCTGGTACCGCTCGGACTGTCCGAAAGCGGCGGTGAGGCCAGCGCCGAACAGGACGGTCAGTGCGATGGCGATGAAGGACGTGATCCAGGTTGAGCGCAGGGTCCAGAGCTTGATCCACTCCGCGCGTACGGAGCGCAGGATGGTCTGGCGGCCCTGGATGTGCACGCTGGTGCGGCGGGGGAAGACGTTACGCGCAGCGTTGGCGGTGGTCTTCGCGGGTGTTTGGAAGACGGGGGCGGTGGGGGCGTTGGCAGTCATGGCAGGACTTTCTGTGCAAGAGGACTGGTGCAGCTGACGTGCGGAGGTGGTGACGTGCGAGTGCGGGCCTGCTAGGCAGCCCGGTTCTGGGACTGGGGCACGTCCTGGTGGGTGGGGTCGGTGCGGTACTCGACGGAGTCGCTGGTCAGGTTCAGGTAGGCCTCTTCGAGGCTGGCGTGGATGGTGGTGAGCTCGTGCAGGACGATGCCGCCCTGGGCGGCGAGCTCGCCGATGGCGGCGGCGGTGGCGTCGGTGGTCTCCAGGACGCTGGGGGCCACGGGACGAGCGGCCAGGTTGCGAGCGGCCATGAGCTCGGCAAGCCGGGTGGCCTGCGGCGAGGCCACGCGCACACGGTCGGTGGTGGCCGAGGCGATGACGTCGTCGACCCGGCCGGTGGACAGGATGCGACCACGGCCGATGACCAGGAGCTGGTCGGCGGTCTGGGCCATCTCGCTCATGAGGTGGGAGGAGATGAAGACGGTGCGGCCCTCGCTAGCCAGGCGGCGGCAGGTCTCTCGCACCCACTTGACGCCCTCGGGATCCAGGCCGTTGACGGGCTCGTCGAACAGAAGCACGCCGGGGTCGCCCAAGAGAGCGGCGGCGATGCCCAGGCGCTGTCCCATGCCCAGGGAGAAGCCCTTGACGCGCTTCTTGGCCACCGAGGTCAGGCCGGTGATCTCCAGGACCTCGTCGACCCGCTTGGTGGGGATGCCGTTGGAGGCGGCCAGCTGACGCAGGTGGCTGCGGGCGCTGCGCGATCCGTGCAGGCCCTTGGCGTCCAGCAGGGCGCCCACCTCGCACAGGGGAGCGGACAGCTCTCGGTAGGGGTGCCCGTTGACGGTGACCTTGCCACTGGTGGGCTTGTCCAGGCCCATGATCATGCGCATCGTGGTGGATTTGCCGGCCCCGTTGGGGCCCAGGAAGCCGGTCACGGTGCCGGGCTTGACGGTGAAGGAGATGTTGTCGACCGCGGTCTTGTGACCGTAGCGCTTGGTGAGATTGATTGCCTCGATCATGATGTTCCTTCTTCGACGTAGGCCTCGGATGAGGTGGAGGCTGGCTTGCCTGGGTTTTCCAGGGGCCAACCGGATGGCTCCAGCCTAGAAAAGCGCCGTCGTCGGCGAATCGGCCGGGGTGACGAACCTGGGACTATCCGGGGCCAAGCCGCCAGGGGGAGGCGGATCGTCCTGGAGGATGAGAACCGATTGGTCGAGGTGTCGGGGCGGACCGGAGAAAACCGCTGGAGGAAGGCGCCGGCGTGTGGTGAATGGATGGGTATCTCTCCCCTGAGCGCTACGTCGTCAGGGAAAAGGGTTCCCTTCGGCGCACCGGGAGTGCGCATAATTGACTCCAGTCTCCGGTAACGGCCCTCCACGGCTGGCCGGGCTGCGAGCGGGCGCCCCCGGGCCGTTCGCCCCAGACCCCTCAGAGAGGATTGAGAGGATCATGTCCAACCCCTTCTTCAGCCGTAGCGCCGCCTTCCAGGAGGGCGGCCGGGTGGAAGGGTCGGTCCCGACCCAGACGCCCAACGGATACCCCACGATGCCCGGCTACCAGGCCGGGCAGTACGGCCAGCAGGCCGCCGGCTACGGGCAGCAGTACGGCCAGTACGGTCAGGCCGCCAACCAGTACGGTCAGACTGCCGGATACGGCCAGGTGAGCCCCGAGCAGATGGCCGGCCTGGAGGCCCAGTACCAGGCGCCGTCGGCCACCAACGCGGACATGCGTCGTATGACCTACGACGACGTCATCATCCGCACCGCCGGAATGTTCGCCGTCATCCTGGCCCTGGGCGCCCTGTCCTGGAACCTGGTGACCAGCACTGATGAGTCGACCATCGGGTTGGGCCTCATGGCGATGTTCGCCGGCTTCGTCGGCAGCCTTGTCCTGGGACTCGTCAACTCCTTCAAGCGGGTGCCCTCCCCGGCCCTCATCCTGGCCTACGCGGCCTTCGAGGGCCTCCTGCTCGGCGGTTTCTCCGGCTTCATGGAGGCCCGCTACGAGGGCATCGTCGTCCAGGCCGTGCTGGCGACGCTGGCCACCTTCGGTGCCATGCTCGCCGCCTACTCCTACGGTGGCTTCCGGGTCCAGGGGCGGTTCCGCCGGGTGGTGGTCGTGGCCACGTTCGGTTACGGGATCTTCTGCCTCATCAACCTCGGTCTCATGGCGACCGGTGCGACCACCGGGGCCTGGGGACTGCGCTCCATGACCATCATGGGGATCCCGCTGGGCATTCCGCTCGGGATCCTTGCGGTCGTCCTGGCCTCCCTCTTCCTGGCGATCGACTTCGAGTCCATTGAGAACGGGGTTCGCAACGGGCTACCTCAGCGCTATGCCTGGGCGGGGGCCTTCGGCCTGGTCCTCACCATCGTGTGGCTCTACGTGGAGTTCCTCCGCCTGCTGAGCTACTTCCGAGACTGACTCGATTCGCGGGCTCGAGGCCGATTCGTCCGGTCCGGGCTCGCGCCACCGCCTCGGACGGGGCCGGGACGTGTTGCAGCGTCCCGGCCCCGCCGCGTATCCGGGCGATTGTCCGCTGCGTGCCCCGCCGTGGTTTCCTCGGCGCGCTCCGGGGCGCCTCGGCCCCGTTCGACCCGCGTGGGGAGTTCGCGATGGGCCGAGGCCCGTAGCGACCTCGGACCAGGGGCCTCACGTAGGCTCGCCGCATGATCAACATCAACATGCCTTCCGTCGAGGGCGCCAAGGGCACCAAGCCCACGCTCACCTTCCCCGGGCCCAAGGCCCCCGAGGGCCTGCAGGTCCAGGTGCTCGACGCCGGCGACGGCCAGGTGGTCGAGGCCGGTGACACGATCGTGGCCAACTACCTGGGGCAGATCTGGGGCGGCGACGTCTTCGACAACTCCTACGACCGCGGTCAGCCGCTGAACTTCCAGGTCGGTGTCGGCATGGTCATTCGCGGCTGGGACGACGCCCTCGTGGGGCAGCGCGTGGGCTCGCGCCTCCTGCTGTCCATCCCCTCCGAGCTCGGCTACGGCGACCGCGGCGTCCCGCAGGCCGGCATCCGGGGCGGCGACACCCTCGTCTTCGTCACGGAGATCCTCGGCGTCATCTGAGCGGGCTCTCCCGTCCACTGGTCCGCGCGTTCGTACGGTAGGTGCCGCAGACGTACCTCAGAGGTGCGTCCCGGAGCCCTACGGTACGAACGCGCGCTTGCTAGCGGCGGCTCGGGGCTGCGGCACCTGGGATACTCTAGAGACGGCGCGCTCGCGCCACACCCGGTAGCACGAACTGCACGGTCCGGAGGAAGTCCGGATGACGCCGTCGGGCCACAGGCCCTGCATCCGCCCCGAACTCGTTGTGGGCAAGCGACAACCAGGCGTTCGTCACCTCGGGGATGCCGTTCATCGGCCGTCACGGGGACTCCTGCTGCGCCGGGTGCGATCACTCGCACCCGAAAAGGAGTCCCATGTCAAGCACGCCCACCCCTGACAGGCGGACCGGTGTCCCCGCCAGCATCTCAGCCCAGCTCACCGTGTTCTTCGACGGCCGCTTCTGGGCCGGTGTCCTCGAGCACCATGAACTCCGCCATGGCGGCGACGCGATCAGTCGTGCCATCACGGTGCGGGCGGCACGACACGTCTTCGGCGCCGAGCCCAGCGACGTCGAGCTCTACGACTTCCTCCTGACTCATGGCGGGACCCTCATCGACCGGGCCGCTGCTTCTCCTCCGGTACCGGCGCCCAGATCAGTGGACTCGTCGTCGACTCCCCGCCCCAACCCCAAGCGCGCCGCCCGGCAGGCCGCCAAGGAGGCCGCCCGGGCGCGCCCGTCCACCGCTGCGCAGGCTGCCCTGGCCACTGCTCGCGAGGAGGCATCTGCTCGCGGGGCCCGCAACCGGAGCCGGCGCCGTCGTCAGGAGGCGGACGAGGCCTGGGCCCGCCGTCGGGAGCGGGCCAAGCGCCGTCATCGCGGCCGTTGACGCAAGAGAGGTGTTCCGGAAATCGTGGCTGCGAGGGCTGCCTGGCGGGCATCGTCCTCGGTGCCCGGCAGCCCCCTCCAGGGCGCGCCGGATCAGCGTTATCGCGGGTGTCACGTCTCAGGGAGAGGATGTGGTGCGGCACCAGGGGCCAACGAGGGCTACGCTATGGCAACACGGCGTCGTGAAGCGCTGGCCATTCCCCTGCGGCCGGCTCCTTGCGACGCCGTTCCAGTCCGCTTGCCTGAGAAGGAACCGCTCATGCCGCAGTACCGCAGCGCTACCTCCACCCACGGCCGCAACATGGCGGGCGCCCGGGCTCTGTGGCGGGCCACAGGCGTCAAGGACTCGGACTTCGGCAAACCTATCATCGCCATCGCGAACTCCTTCACCCAGTTCGTCCCCGGACACGTGGGTCTACGCGACGTCGGACGCCTCGTGGCCACCGAGATCGAGGCCGCCGGCGGTCTGGCCAAGGAGTTCAACACGATCGCCGTCGACGACGGCATCGCCATGGGTCATGACGGCATGCTCTACTCCCTGCCCAGCCGTGACCTCATCGCCGACTCCGTGGAGTACATGGTCAGCGCCCACTGCGCCGACGCCCTCGTGTGCATCTCCAACTGCGACAAGATCACCCCGGGCATGCTCATGGCCGCCATGCGGCTCAACATCCCGGCCATCTTCATCTCCGGCGGCCCCATGGAGTCGGGCAAGATGACCGCCGCCGACGGCACCACCCGCAAGCTCGACCTCATCGACGCCATGATGGACGCCGCCGATCCCACGGTCGCCGACGAGACCATCAGCGCCATCGAGCGCCTGGCCTGCCCCACCTGCGGCTCCTGCTCGGGCATGTTCACCGCCAACTCCATGAACTGCCTCACCGAGGCCCTCGGCCTGGCCCTGCCCATGAACGGCACCCTGCTGGCCACCCACGCCGACCGTGGCGAGCTCTTCAAACGGGTGGGCCACCAGATCGTCGAGATCACCCGGGCCTACTACGAGCACGACGACGACTCCGTCCTGCCGCGCTCCATCGCCACCAAGGCCGCCTTCGAGAACGCCATGAGCCTGGACATCGCCATGGGCGGCTCCACCAACACCGTCCTGCACCTGCTGGCCGCCGCCCAGGAGGCCGAGGTCGACTTCACCATGGCCGACATCGACCGCCTCTCGCGCAAGGTCCCCCACCTGGCCAAGGTCGCGCCGTCGACGAACCTCTACCACATCGAGGACGTCCACCGCGCCGGCGGAATCCTCGGCATCCTCGGCGAGCTCGACCGCGGAGGCCTGCTGGATACCTCCACCACCAACGTCCTGCGCTCCACCCTGGGTGACGAGCTCGCCGCCTACGACATCGCCCGCCCCGGCCCCGACGGAGTCCCCGGCTCCCAGGTCGGCGAGGAGATCCGCACCGGCTACCTCGCCGCCCCCGCAGGCGTGCGCACCACCGAGATGTTCTCCCAGGCCTCCCGCTGGGAGTCTCTCGACACCGACCGCGCCGCCGGCTGCATCCGCGACATCGAGCACGCATACTCCGCCGACGGCGGCCTGGCCGTCCTCTTCGGCAACATCGCCGAGAAGGGCTGCATCGTCAAGACCGCTGGCGTGGACGAGTCGATCCTGACCTTCTCCGGACCTGCCGTCGTCTTCGAGTCCCAGGAGGACGCCGTCGCCGGGATCCTCGGCAAGCAGGTGACGTCCGGCGACGTCGTCATCATCAGCCACGAGGGACCGCGCGGCGGCCCCGGCATGCAGGAGATGCTCTACCCGACCACCTACATCAAGTCCATGCACCTGGGCAAGGAGTGCGCCCTGCTCACCGACGGGCGCTTCTCCGGGGGCACCTCCGGCCTGAGCATCGGCCACGTCTCCCCGGAGGCCGCGGCCGGCGGACTCATCGGCCTGGTGCGCAGCGGCGACATCATCGACATCGACATCCCGCACCGCTCCATCTCCGTGCGCCTGAGCGATGAGGAGATCAAGCGCCGCCGCGCCGAGGAGGAAGCCCGCGGAGAGGACGCCTGGACCCCGCACGTGGACCGGCCCCGCAAGGTCTCCGCAGCACTGCGCGCCTACGCGATGCTCGCCACCAGCGCCGACCTGGGCGCCGTACGCGACCTCAAGCGCCTCGGGATGAAGTAGCCCGGGCGGGCCTGGGGCGACGACCCGGACTGACCAATTGCGTATTTGAAAATCGTTGTCACTCGTATCTAAAGTTTGCGTGTGACAATCGTTCTCAGATCGTTGGTGGTGCGCTCCGGCAGCACTGCGCTGGTCGACGACGTCGACCTGCGTCTTGCGCCCGGGAGCCGGACCGCCCTGGTCGGCGTCTCCGGCGCGGGCAAGTCCCTGACCTGTGCCGCACTCGCGGGCACCCTCCCCGCCGGACTGGAGGTCTCCGGCTCCCTGACCGTTGATCCCGACGGCGGTGGTTCTGGTAACGGCTCGCGCGCGGACTCCGATCAAGGAGGCAGGACCGAGCGCACCAACCTTCTGGGGCTGCCAGCCGCGCGACGTCCCCGCGGCTGCCGCATCGCGCTGGTGTCCCAGGACCACTCGACTGCCCTGCACCCGCTCATCCCGGTCGGTCGCCAGATCTCCCTGGCCTCCCAGGCCGCCGGACGCACCCTGGGCGAGGCCGATCAGCGCGCCACCGACTATCTCTACGCCGTCGGACTCGACGAGTCCCTCGCCGACCGCGTGCCCGGTCGTCTCTCCGGAGGCCAGCGCCAACGCGTCAGCCTGGCCCTGGCCCTGGCCGCCGAGCCCGCCCTCATGATCGCCGACGAGCCCACCACCGCCCTCGATGTCGTCGCCCGAGCCGAGATCCTCAGGCTCCTGACCTCCCTCACCAGCCTGCCCGAGGCCCCGGCCCTGCTTCTCATCACTCACGACCTGCCCGCCGCCGCGATCTGCGAGAACGTCGTCGTCCTCCACGACTGCGCCGTCATAGAGCGCGGCCCCGCAGCCCAGGTCCTGGCCCACCCCGAGCATCCGGTCACGGTCGCCATGTGCGAGGCCGCCGCCGAGGAGACCATTGACGGGGCCCTGGCCGCTGCCGGAGCCGCCGCATGAGCGGGCTTGAGGCACGTGGTCTGACGCGCTCCCACCTGGGGCTCGACGGTGAGCATCACGTGGTGGTGCGTGGCGTGGACCTCAGCCTGGTGCCGGGGGAGAACGTGGCGCTGATCGGGCGCTCGGGGTGTGGGAAGACGACGCTGCTGCGGGCTCTGCTGCTGCTCGACTCCCCGGGCCCGCAGGATCGGGGCGAGGTGCTGCTGGACGGTGAGGTTGTGCGCAGGGGCGGTGCCCGGAGCCTGCGAGCCTTTCGCCGGGCGGTGCAGTACGTGTCCCAGGACGCCGCCGCCACGCTCGACCCGCGCCGCCCGGTACTGGCACAGGTGACCACCCCGCTGCGCACCCTGGGCGTAGTGCGTCATCGCGATGATGCCGATGCACGGGCTCGGCAGGTGCTCGAGAGCCTGGACGTACCGGCCGACATCTGGGGCTCGCGGCCGTACGAGATCTCCGGAGGCCAGGCCCAACGGGTCTCCATCGCCCGGGCCCTGGCCCTGTCGCCGCGCTACCTGCTGCTCGATGAGCCGGTCTCCGGACTGGACCCCGCCCTGCGCCGCCAGACCCTCGACCTGCTCGCCTCTATCGAGGTTGACGTCGAAGCCGGCAGAAGCGCCGACGCGGAGTCCAGTACCAAGACCGGCGCAACAGATGACGAAACCGGTGACGCTGCGAGTATGGCGGCCACCGAAGCCGTCCCGGCTGATTCTGGCGCCGTGCCCGCCCCGGCTGACTACTGCGCCCGGCCCGCCCCGGCTGACTACTGCGCCCGGCCCGCCCCGGCCCTACTGGTGGTGTCGCACGACCTGGCCGCCGTCGCCCGTGTCTGCCGGCGCGCACTGGTCATGGACGACGGCGCCGTTGTCGAGGACGCCCCCATGCACCACATCCTCACCCGACCCAGCCACCCGGCCACCCGCGCCCTGCGCGACGCCGTTCCCACCCTGCCGACCGCAACAACCGGCTGACGACGACCGCCTCGACCGATGACACCCCGACACAGGCCCGAAGGAGCATCCATGTCTCTGCCCGCCCCCGCCGTCACCCGCCGCCAGGTCCTCGCCGCTCTCGGCGTCGGAGCAGGTGCCGCCGCCGTCGCCTCCTGCTCGCGCAGCTCCACCGGCGACGGCCGCATCCGACTGGCCATGTTCCACGCCCCCGAGAGCAAGCTCAACCCGCTCACCAACGACGGCTCCAAGCTCGTTCGCTGGTCCTGTGCCGAAAGCCTCACTCGGCTCACCGCCGAGGGCGACGCCGAGGAGATGCTCGCCACCGCCTGGAAGCGCGAGGGCGAGACCACCTGGCGCTTCACCCTGCGCGAGGGCGTCACCTTCCACGACGGCACCGCCCTGAGTGCCGAGAACGCGGCCGCCGCCCTGACCTTCGCCGCCAGTGCCGCCAAGCCGCCGCGCGTCCTGGACGGAATCAAGCTCACCGCGAAGGCCGACGGCAAGGACCTCCTCCTGACCACCGCGGCCCCCGACCCCCTCATGCCGCAGCGCGTCTCCAGCCCCCAGCTCGTCATCCTGTCCCCGGCCGCCTACCCGAGCTCCGCCGA
>ERZ772766.714-NODE-714-length-18944-cov-10.842077_pt1 | contig 18944 bp, 17 predicted proteins | sample MGYA00511379_ERZ772766 | MGnify/ENA primary metagenome ERZ772766 (study PRJEB29015, sample SAMEA2737895) | human oral metagenome | biome: human oral; feature: human-associated habitat; material: dental | place: China | collected 2116 ...
CCGTCTTTAAAAATTGTATAATCTTCCATCTTTTGACTATAGCTATTAAAAGTTACTATTAAAAAAAGTATTATAATTTTCCAGTCCATTTTGTTTCTCCTATATTTTTGTTATTCCAATTAGATTCTTCTACTTCTCTTTCTTCAAGAATTATTTTTACATTATCCCAGTATTTTATAGAATCATATAAGTTCTTCACAGGATCGTTATTGCCTCCACTAACTGTTGTTAAACAGCCAATGGCGTCAGCAGGAGAAAATTTATGTATAGCAATTCCTTCTCTTTTTCCATCAACACCTTTAATAACAGGATATTTCCCTTTATCACTCAAATACATAGAATGTTTTTGTGTAGGAAATGTTTTTTGAATCAAGTAATATTCTCCTGGTGGGGCTTCATTATTTTTTCCATACCTATATGGGGAATGTGGTATGTGTTTTTTCTTTATTGAATGAGCATCTCTTGCAAGATAGGTCGTAAAATCTGGAGAGGGTAAGCTATTATTTTTTTTATATTCTTTATATTGCTCTATTGTCATTTCATTATAAACATCTGTTTTGTAAACTACCCAGTTTCCTATTTTTTTACTTCCTTTTCCAGATACTACAACAACTGTAGCTTTAACCATTTCTTTAGTTATCTTCATCTTAAACCTATGCAACGCACTGCCTGACAAGGTAGGTTTTGCAAGAGCAGCATTGGTATTGCTAAAGATGTCTATAAACACATCACTACTAATTTTCTTATCTTTATTAAAGACTATTTTTAGCTCAAATTCGGTCTCTTTCCCGTTTATTTTTGTTGTATATCCTGAGCCAAATGGCCTTTCTATCTCGCCTTCTTTTATTGTTATAGAAGCTATATTAGGAGATAAAACATTCTTATAGTTATAGTACAACTCATTAGCATAGAGAATTTCTGCTTCGTGGCTAGTGCTTAAAAACAACCCTAAATAGCCCACTTTCTTCCCCCCTTTTGGGGTTACAGAAAAGCGAATAATCATACTGTTGGTTTGTTTTACAGTTGTGATATCTTTTTCTTTGTATTCTGTTGCTACACTTGTTTTTTCATCAAGTACTTTTATATGTTTATCTGCCTCTTTATCAGGCTCTAAAGAAACATTTTTATCATCTTTTACTTCATAGACTTCTTTTATTTGAATGTCAGGTAAAAATAAGCCATAAGCAGGAAGTGTTTTAGTATTCTTATTTACTTCTCCTGTAGTTACTTTTACAGCAGAAATACCATATTCAACTTTAAGATCTTCAGTAGTAATCTGAAAAGGCTTAGATCCCTTACTATCACTAAATGTTTTTACTTCAATAGTGTAATTTTGTTCATATCTGTCTTCTCCCTCTCTTTCTTTTCCTCCCCAAAGAAGCTTTTCGTCATCAATCTCAATCTCTCTTCCTATAAAAATATCATCTTTAAACGTGAGTACTCCACTGCTTGTTATAGAGTCATCAGGGGTATATTTATCCTTTTCCAATATAAAATACTGAAAAGATTTATTAATCATTCCTTCTGATTCAATACGTACTCTAACGACATCTCCTTTCTTAATTTTTGTTACCTTTTTATTATTTTTATCTATAAAGTAGACGTCTTTTATTTTACCTTTAACTTGAGTTGCTTTTTTACCATTTGTTTTTGGAGGTTCTCCAAAACTGGCTTCTACTTTAAAAGTGTGTTCTGTTGATTTATCTTTTGAAGTCTTATTTTTTACATAAGCATCTAATACATCTGGGTGTGTTGACAAAGGTATTTTTACTTCTGCTCTACCTTTATTGTCGACTTTTGCTTTAAAAACTTTTTTAGGTTCTTTATCATTATTCCATAATAATTTAAAAGTTATCTCTTTATTTTGTAAATCCTGAGTTTCAGCCCATACAAGCAAAGTGTCTTGATAACTTACTTTATTAGGATCGCCATCTCCCATTTTTATAAAATCAACTTTTAAAATTTTAGGTTCTATATTATGTCTTGTTGTTTTTTCTTCAGGGATCTCTATAGTTTTCTTAGCTACAATTTCTACTTCTATTTTTTCATTTCTATTTTCATTTTTTAATATTTCAGCTACAATTTCTTCTTTTATGTTTCCTTTTTCATCTTTGCTATTTAATATTTTTTCTAACTCATCATTAGAAACTCTTTCTGAAAACTCTTCAATAGTTATTTTTGTTTTTTCTACAAAAGTGAATTTATAGACAATGATATCATACTTTTTTCCTGACATTTTTAGATCTATACGAAACTTAGTAGTAACACCTTTTCGCTTTGTTTCCTTGCTAATAAGACTTCTTTCATCTACTCTATACATTACCCAACGATACAGTACATTATTATCCTCTTTAATAGTTTTTGTTCCTATTTTTAATTCATAAAGAGGTGACTCATTTACACGAGGATTTTCTTCACCTGATATAGTTATTTTACCTGGCATAATCTTATAATTTAGATTTTTTATTTATTCCTAACATATTTTTTCTATATAATTCACTTTCAAAGTAAATATCTAATACTGCTTCTATAGCATAAAGTTGCGATGATTTTCTCTCTGTAACATACATAATTGTAAAATCACTTTCAAAAGGTGTTATATTATCAATCATTCTGATACCTTCTGTTAATTTCCATAAGTTATAATTTCTCCTTAACTCTCCCTTTACAGTTGTTACTATTTCCTCTTCTTCAAATACTACTTCTGCTTCTAACTCATAAGGAATAAAATCACTACCTTGCACAGGGCAAAACTCCTCTTCCCACTTTTCATTGTCCTTATGAAACCACTCCATACGAGGAAAGAGCACCTGATTTAAGAACGACATCTGTAAGCGTTCTAATATATATTCCTTATCTATGAGTTTTTCATAGAAAGCATCAGTATAGCTTTTGGCTAACTCACCTTCAAAATAGCCTTCTATATCAGTACGTTTTTGTGCAAATCGCTCAATGATCTCTCGGTGGTTTTCTATATCAGTGATTCCCCCATTTATGGATAGATGGTATTTTAATGGTTGCATCGCCTGCATACAAGCCGTTGCTAACTCGGTGAATTTAGTATCAGCCTCCTCATAAGTTGTATTTACAATCATACTCCACCCTTTCTCTGCTTTCTCCATCTGCAAAGAAAGAGAATAATCTGTTTTTACTTCCTTATCTGAGGTGATGACTACTTCTTTTACTTTATAGTCCTTTGCATAAAACTTCTTATCCAAATAACGGGAAGGACGCTCTATTTCTTTTTGTACAGCCTTTTGATGTCCTTGCAAGGTAGCGAGTTCTTCTTCTGAAGGAACTATAATGCGCTCTGTCTTAGAGGTTAGCTTTTGTTCCAATAGTTCCCACAACTCACAACGCATATTGTGATAATGCCGCAAGTCATTTACTGAGATTTGAAGCTTCTCAGCAATCAACTGTAAGGTATCCCCTTTCTTTACCTTGTATATTCTACTCATAAGTGTATCATTTTAGGGTTATACTATTGAAATTCATAGGTTTCTTCCTCTTCCTCCTCTTCTTTAAGTTTATTGTCTACACCTTCTTTTCGTATACAGAATATCACACTATTCTCAACGATGTTATTGGAAAGAAGTGTGCCATCTGGAATAATAAACCGCGTTTTCTCATACCACTTAGGTTGCAAGTAAAAAATCCAATGACACAAGCCATTGTCATCTTCCGTTTGTATAGGTTCATTAAAGTGTTTTTCGTTGTAGTCTAATACAAAACTGTAGAAAAGTCTCCCAAAATCAATACGTGAGGGTGCTTTAGCTCTAAAAGAACTGAAATTCTCATCTGTTTCTTCCTTCTTTACTACTAAAGAGATGAGTACCAAGTCTCGCATTTCCTCATCCTTGATACTTCCTCTTTGTTTGTAATCAGCAGGGAACTGCCAAGACTCGTACTCCACAGGCGGTATGCTGATAGCTCTGTTAAAACTGTCATTAAGCAAGGTAGGTACAAAAAACCACAAGAAATGCATCAACATCCAATAAGCAAAGATTACGTCATTGAGGAAAGAATAAATAAGCAAGAATGGAATGCTTGCAAAAGCTACTATCAGGATAGCAAAGAGATACTCAGTAAGTGCCTCTTTTGACTCAAACTTCTTAAAGTAGTAACGATATAAAAAGCAGTGGAGTATTCCCAGTCCTAATGAGGCTATCTGATAGAAGATAAACTCATATAGGTTGTTGTCTATAAAAAGGCGGCTATAACCCATTAGAGGGACAAGCGCATAAACAAATACGGCTGCACTTACATAGATATAGAACTTGGTTTTATATTTATCCTTAAAACCACTTACTTTTGAGGCAAAAAACATCTTTAAGGCTACACAGCCCATAATGATAACCAGCACAATGATAATCAATTGCGGGTCAAGTAAGTGTCCAAAGTATTTCTTTATATGGTTCATAGTATATTGTAATATTAATCTGCTTTAATTTCTGTTAGGTAAGTATTGTATCCCAAATAGGAAGGGCTTTCTGTCACATTTAAAGTTGATGATTGCTTTTCTTTGGGCAGTAGCACCTCTGTGGTTACCTCTACCTCCATAGGGAAGAAGTGCCTATAAAAAAACGCTAAAAATTGCTTAATAGTTCCTTGATGTAGATACTGAGGTAACTCAGTTTGCTGCAAAGGACCTATTTGCAAGTCCAAATGCTTGGTGTAATCTGTATAGTCAGTACCTGCAATCGTATCTAAGCCTAAATAACAATCCCCAAGTAAGGTATGTTGGGTGGCATCGGCATAGTTGTCGTATTCTCTGATATTTACCTTGACCTCTTCACCAATAAGCAGTGATAGTACCTCGCAAGTCTTATCAAGGTCGCCTATAATCTTATGTGCATAGGGTAATAGACTGATAAACTTTGAGGCTAACACAGCTTCAAAACTCGTAGGGACATTCCATAGGGTATACAGAACATCAGGGGCAAGGGTGCTATTGATTTCTTTTAGGAACGAACTCTCAAAGATTTCTGTTTGTACGTTAAACTGAAAGAGTTCATTCTCCAAAGGAGCAAAGAACAATCTCGCGGCTTTCTCTTCTTCCTTTTGCTGGCGATACTCCTTAACCATTGTCTCTATGCCCTTCTTTGAGGTATCCGCATTCTTGCTGTGTACCATTCCTTCAGGCAAGGTATCATAGAGACTATCACGGGAGAGACTTATATAAAGCATCTGAGTAGCATCATAGAAATAGTCCTTTACAGAAGCGTCCAACACATCAAAGCGATAACTGCGTGAAAACTGCCCTTCTTTCTCTACAATACACTGGTTTTCTTTGATATGCTTGTGTTGTATTAGGTCGCTGACAAGGACTTCTGCTTTGATATCATATTTCAAAGCAGTGATTTCTTGGGCGATATGTTCTAAGTCTGTTGCCATTACTTTTTTTTCTCTTGTTTTAGTCTGCCCGCAGCTACATAGCGCAATTGAAAATAAGGGTCGTTAAAATCATAGATATTTAACCCTTCCTCTGTGCAGGCTAAGATACGGTCGTTGTGCAGGTATATCCCCACATCTGAAATGGGTTGTTCTTTGGAATATCTGAAAAACAATATATCACCTTCTTTTAAAAAATCCCTTCCTGTAAAGAGTTGCAAGGCTTTAGAGCGGAATATACCATCAGCAGTTTTAGGAAAAGTCTCTTTGTAAACATCACTAAATAATGCTTGTACAAAGTAAGAGGTATCTACACCTATTTTCTTATCCAAGCTCTGTGGTTTGTAAGGCGTACCTATCCAAGCATCAATATAAGCATACAAGGGATAATTGCGTATGTCCTGTGGCATCGTCTTTAAGATGATGGAATACTTCTCTTTAAGTCGTATTTCCTCATCTGAAAGCTGCTCATCCTTGTAATTGCTCTCCGTGTATTTGGCGTCTATACTGTCCTTATGAGCTTGCGCGGCTTTGCGAAAGCTATCCGTGGAATAGTGATAGGGCACCTCACGGATATACTTGCCTCCTGAGCAGGCAGCTGTAAAGATGAGTGATGATATGTAAATGAGTTTCTTATAGGTCATTGTGGTTTTATTCTATTGGCTGTTTGCACGAGGTAAAGGTATGAAATATTTTTGGAATAGCAATATTTTTACTTCAATTATTTTCATAGGTAGATTTAACCCGCGTAATTTTTACCATTTGCAACCACCTGTTTTGTTGCGTTTTACCAAATCAAGACAGATTTTATGAATGGAATCATTTTGCATTTGTGGAATTTTATCCAATGCTAATACAATGGAATCTATACATACAAAGTCCGTATAGCTCATATCTCCTCTTATAATTCCTAATAGAAATAAATCACCTGATATTGACAAATTATATACAGGAAAAGATTCTGGATCATATTCTCCACTATTTCTGACTTTCAAGTATTTAAATTCTATTAAACGACCTATTATCGTTTTTATCTTATAACTTGAAATATCTTCTATATTTAGTTTAGAAAAATAATAACTTAAACTTTCTTTTCCTTCTTTCTTATCTGCTATCCTCAAATTAACAATCTCTTCTATTTTTTTATAAATCTCTTCTTTACTTAAAATAGTATCTTTTTGGGTTTCTATTTTTTGAGAAAAGGAAATGGTTTTTTTAGGTGTATTGAAACAGCTTAAAAAGGATACGCCTATTAGTAAGCTATATAGAAATATTTTCTGGATCATAATCTTTTATAATTTTAATTACGTCTATTTTTTTACCTAAATCCGTAACACGAGTTTCTACTATTTCTGTATTAGTGTGGGGTTCACTATTTTCAGGAATGACAGTAATTTTATAGAGTTTTTCTATTTTTTTGAAAACACCATCGGTTTTTACTTTTCCTTTAAAGTATTCTTTATCCCAAAACAAATTGGATAATGCTGTAGCCCCAATAGTGGTTATTTTATAATAATATGTAACTTCATCATCTACGATATCTATTTCTTTATTGATATAATTACCAAAAGCATAAGCAAAACTATCAAATGTATATTTTATTTCATCTATTTCAATTGCAGCAGGTTGCAAAGCTGTTCCACAACTAGCAAAAATAAAGAGGGAATGCTTGTGGGTTTTTATAGTTCGTTGCTTCATATCTTTAAGAAGCTCAAAATCAAGAGAATCACGATGGCTGCCTAATATTTTTTCAATAGTGTCTACATAGAAACCTTCGTTATCTTTCAAATACAATCCTCTATTCCAACTGTGTCCCCAAAAAACAAAAGCACCAATTCGTCCAGCATTTTCCATTGTTTGGAGCAGTTCTTTGCCTGTACTTACTGGCTGGGCATTCACTCCCAATAGTTTAGCACATCCTTCACCAGTTTGTTTTACAAATTTATCATCATTATCTTTGCTTACTATTTTTTGTCCGTAGGTTACCAAAATAGTAGGTGATATTTTTGTTCTTTCTTCTAAGAGGCTGCTAACAACATCACTCCCTACAACTCTTGCTATAATTCTTCTTTCTATAACTTTTTTCTTTTCTTGCGCTAATCCATGGTTTATAGTAGTATTTTTTTCATTGATATTCACCTCAAATAGAGCTGTTCCATCAGCTTCTACTACACTTGACAAAGGTATTAAATAATTTCCATCTTGTATTTTTTCTTGGTTACTTTCTTCTACCTCAATACTAACTGTTTCTCCTTTTGTGTAATTCTGTGTTTGAGCGAGTATATAAAAAACACTTTGTTTTTCATCAAAATAATCAATAGGTTCTCTATTTTTATCTACCCAAGTAAGACTTGTGATTTTCTTATTTACAGAAGAATCAATACTATCATTTACGAATTTACTAAAATCCATAAAAGGATTGATCATATCCATTTTGATAGGGTCAGCACTGTGTAGATTGCGGTTTGTTATCTCTGCCACCTGTCCGTGGTTGATGATGCTGATACAGTCTTTACCACCTATGGGGCAGGTGGCTTTGCTGTCCTCTAAAAGGGGGTGCCCATTGTTTTCTTCATAGGTAACATTCTCATAAGCACCGCTCCACTGAGTTACCATTGCCTGACAGGGTTTATAACCACCACCTGGTAGTGGTTGCATCTGACATAGCCCAAAGGTGTTTTTCTCAAAAGTAGCCCCTACATCAGCAGTTGTGGCTACCAATTTCTCTTGAGGTTCTTCTTCGTTGATGAAGGCTTTGGTCTGTGTAAGTACCTTTAACTTATCGGGAGCATTGCCAAATTGACATTGGCAGGTTGCTCCTTGGCATACTAAATGTTTCTGGCTCATAATACATTATCTTTTATGTTGTTATCTTCTTTTCTGTTCCACACAATTTTCCCTTCCTGCCAATCGGCTATGATGCTATTGTTTTTCTTAGTCTGCGATATTTTTTAACTAAGAAGTTGCGGAACTTAGTACAAATTTTATTCATCAGATAAAGGTTGTTTTTTTCTATATTTACGTATGAGTCTCTTTATAAAATGATGTAATTCTTGTGATTCATAAAAATCAGTGCAAAGATAACAAATATAATTAGCTTGCTCATCATATAGCCAAGCAGGAGGTGGTGGACCTTTATAATATTTATCAGTTTTTTCCTCTGTATAAAATCTTACTTCATCCATTAATTCATTAGATATTTTCTTCACTTCAAGTATATATGATGAAGTATAGTCGTGAGTACTACATTCGCTATCTATCAAATGATAGTTGTGTGCAATACAATAGTGAAGAGCATATTTTTTTAACTCTTTTAGTGTATTCTGAGCAACTATAAAGTTAGTTGTGAGTGAAAGTAATACTGTTATTTTTATTTTAATTCCCATAATTTTATTAAATCAGTTTGTACTATTTTATCTTTTTTTCCCCCTTTTCCATCATAGTATTTTGTCATATGAAAATAGTAATGAGGATGATCAGGATTATTATAGTCAGGAATATTTCCTACATAAATTAAATTTTTTCCATCCCAAAGAGTGATATGACCTCCTGCATCACCCCATCCAGAGATACTAAATAGGATAATCCCTTTCATTTTATGAAGTCTATTCCAATCATCATCTGTTAAAGACTTCTTTTTCTCTTCTATCTCTTTTTCTAGTTTTTTATTTTTTTGAATAGGATCCTTCTCTTGTATTATAGGAATTCGTTTTATTGATTTTTGAAATTCAGGCTTTCCTAAAATATCATCTAAATATTTTGATAGTTCCCTAACTCTTATCCAATAATTTTTTTTATCTTCTCCTTTTATAACACCACCAACAGTGTCTCTATATGAAGAATTATCAGAAGATAACGTTATTCCGCTTAAATTCAAAGCTCTGCTAATCCTTATGCAACAAGAATTTCCATATCCTGCATCATTAATTGCATTTTCTGTTGTAAGAGATGAAAGAGTTTTTCCCCCAATTTCAGCATACAATTTAACAGTACTCATAGAGCTATTGGGGTAATTCTTTATCATATCCTCCCATTTAGGTCTTTTAATCTCAATAGGATCAGCTTGTTTGCCATCACAAACAGCAATAAATTTTCTTGATTCTAAATTCATATTATTCTATTTTATTTGATAATTAATGTATACTCTTTCAAGGGTTTTTCTATTATGGCAACTCCATTTTCATCAACAACACCTTTAAAGGTCAACTCAGTTAAATCATTTATGATGGGTTTTCCATCCTCTGATTTAAAGGATACGGTAACCTCTTCTCCTTCAAAATAATTAACAGTTTTTACAACTAAATCAATATCTGTATAAAATCTTGACTTCCCCTGAATAGTAGTGTTATTTTTTCCGTATTGCCAAAAAATATCAGTGATTTTCTTACTCACAGAAGAATCAATGCTATCATTTACGAATTTACCGAAATCCATAAAAGGATTGATCATATCCATTTTAATAGGATCAGCATTATGTAGATTGCGGTTTGTTATCTCAGCCACTTGTCCGTGGTTGATGATGCTGATACAGTCCTTGCCACCTATGGGGCAGGTGGCTTTACTGTCCTCTAAAAGGGGATGCCCGTTGTTTTCCTCATAGGTAACGTTCTCATAAGCACCGCTCCATTGAGTTACCATTGCCTGACAGGGTTTATAGCCCCCACCTGGTAGTGGTTGCATCTGACATAGCCCAAAGGTGTTTTTCTCAAAAGTAGCCCCTACATCAGCAGTTGTGGCTACCAATTTCTCTTGAGGTTCTTCTTCGTTGATGAAGGCTTTGGTCTGTGTAAGTACCTTTAACTTATCGGGAGCATTGCCAAATTGACATTGGCAGGTTGCTCCTTGGCATACTAAATGTTTCTGGCTCATAATACATTATCTTTTAGCTTGTTATCTTCTTTTCTGTTCCACACGATTTTTCCGTCCTGCCAATCAGCTATGATGCTATCACCTTCCTTAAACTCTCCCGCAATAATCTTTTTAGCTAAGGGACGACGCAGTTTAGCGCGGATAACGCCCTTTAAAGGTCGCGCCCCGTATTTGATATCATACCCCTCTTCTGAGAGTTGTTCTTTGGCGATATCAGTGATTTCTAACTGTATATTGATATTCTTTACCAAGTCCAACAGCTCTTTCTTTAAGTGTATCTCAAAGATTTTTAGCGCATTGCCCTTGCTGATAGGGGCAAATGGTATCGTTTCGGTAAGTCGCCCTAAGAACTCAGGACGGAAATAACCACTCATACGCTCTAAAAGCTCAGAAGAAGTAGGGATATTTCCCTTTTCAAAGGATTGTACGATAAATTCAGAACCTATATTGGAAGTGAAGAGCACAATAGCGTTAGAAAAGTCTCCCTCTTTGCCCAGACGGTCGTGGAGTTTACCCTCATCCATTATCTGCAAGAAGACGTCAAATACCGAGCTATGTGCCTTTTCAATCTCATCAAAAAGCACAATAGCATAAGGCTTTTGGCGTATTTTATTGACTAACAAGCCACCCTCTTCATAGCCTACGTAACCTGGTGGTGCGCCATAGAGCAAGGCAGCAGAATGCTCTTCCTTAAACTCAGACATATCAAAGCGGATAATGGCATTCTCATCTTGGAATAGAAACTCAGCCAACGATTTGGCAAGCTCTGTCTTTCCCGTACCTGTGGGACCTAAAAAGAAAAAAGAACCAATGGGCTGTCCTGCTTTATTTAAGCCTGAACGACTTTCCAAGATAGCTTCAGAGACAATTGCAATGGCGTGATCTTGCCCTACCACCCGCTGGGCTAATACATTTTCCATATCATTGAGTCGCTGCTTTTCCTCTTCTTTGAGCTTGCCAATAGGGATGTTGGTCTTTTGAGAGATGATAAAAGCAAGGTCGTATTCAGTGATGTGGCTTCGTTTTTCTTTTGCTATGTCTTCAATACGATCAATAAGGCTGCGGCATAGGTCAAGAAGTTCATCAGTAGGGGTGTTTTCAATGGGATTATGCTCGTTCTGTGTTTCACTCTCTGAGCCACTGAGGTTTTGCAGTTTTTGGCATAGGTCTTTATAAAGCCACTGAGCCAGCAATTGGCGGTCTTTTTCGCTGAGGAGCTTTTTGTTTTCCCTCAGTTCCAATACTTTGCCTATAAAATAGTTGCGTTCTTTTAAGAATGACTCTCCTGCTGTTTTAAGCGATGCCATTGTCTGGTCTATCAGGTCAATAGCTGAGGCAGGCAAGCTGCGTTCCTTCATAAAACGCTTGGAAAGGCGAATAGCCTCCTTGATGGTCAGGTCGTCAATGCTGATGTTGTGGTGCTTTTGATAGTCGGCTAAGGCTTGTTTGAGCATTCTAAAATGGGTATCATCATCGCTTTCTTCTAACCTTAAAAGTTCAAACATACCCGATAGTCCCTGTTCTTTTTCTATCTTTTTGGTGTATTCCTCAATGGTAGAGGTCGCAATAAGCCGTAAGCCTTTGGAGAGTTCGCTTTTGAGTAGGTTCGCAATAGAAGAGTCTGAGGCTTGTCCGCCCAAAATAGAGTGGATTTCTTCAATGATAAGCACTGCTTTGGGGAGTGCTTTAAGCTCTTGGGCGATGTTCTTTAAGCGGTCTTCAATCTCGCCCTTATAAGAAGCTCCAGCCACGATAGCCCCCATATCCAACTCAAAGACTTCTAAACCCGCGAGCAGTTCTGGGATTTGCTGCCATACCACTTTCTGTACAAATCCCTCTAAAACAGCTGTTTTACCCACTCCTGAATCACCGATGACTAGCACATTAGGCTTGTTAAAACGGCAAAGTATTTCAATGATTTTGTTGATTTCAGTATCGCGCCCTACTAAAAGGTCTTTTTCTTTTTGAGGTTTTACCTGTGCGTTTTTGTAGATGCAGTATTTTTGTAAGAAGTTGTTTTTCTTTTTTGCTGAGGGTTCGTCAGGAGTGTTGTTAGAGAAGATGGTACCGCTTACGGTTTGGTCTTTCAGGAGTTCAGCACGAGAGACGGGAAAGGTCTTCATCTGGTCAAAGCTAAAAGCTACCCCTGGGCTGCTAATGGCTACTATTACCGCAAAGAGGCTTATTTCTTCCTCTAAAAGACTCTCAGCGACCTCATTTGCCTCTGTGAAGATGGTATCAATTACCTCGTCAGGTTCGCAGCTATAAGTATGCGTGGATTTAGGAAGTTCTTCAAGACGCACTTCTGCCCATTCCTCTAAGTAAAACACGTCAATACCCTTTGCCTCTAAAGCTTTAAGCAAGGGCAAATCGCGATTGAGCATCGCTTTCAGCAAGTGCGCTCCTGAGTAATGAGCGTGGATATGCTCCTTGCCTATCTTTTGGGCTATTTGAAGGGCTTTTTGGACTTCCTGAGTGTAGGGTTTTTGTTGCATATGATTCTAAAATCTTTTACTTTTTAATAACGAAAAATGTCAATGTGTTTAATAGTAGTACCCCGATAAAATCAGTGTAACTAAAAATCATTATCTGTTTGTGTGAATTACACAATACATCTCCATCTCCCTCTTCATAGGTAGTTGTCAGCAATAAGTAATAGCATATAGTTATCAGTGTAATAACATTGATTATCAGTAATATACCTATGGTATTACTTTTTGCTATATATTTTTGTAGTATTATAATTACATTCATTACCAAATAAGCTGCAATAGGTATAACAATCGTATTATGAAAGTCTGTACTATCAAAAACTGTTGGTTTAATATACATTATAACTACAAAACTCAAACTTATATAAGCAAAAACACTTAATATCGCTAATAAATATTGAATAAATTTACTATCTTTATTAAAAAATCTACGATAGAATAGATAAAACAACTGTACTAATGGAATGAGTATGCTAATTCCAATGCTGAAAAATAGTATTCCATCCATTGTCTTAATTATCTTAGATTTTATTTAAGCTAAAATCTATCACTCTTTTACCCAAATCCCCCATTTCTTAATCTTGTAATAGATATAGATATGTTGAATACAATTTTTAGTGTCTTTTTGTAGGCGCATTGTGGAGATTTTAATCTTTTTACCTGCAATATCCCTACAAAGCTGTTCAAAGGGTACGAGTTTTTGGTCGTTTACTACCACAGGAGTGCTAAAATTACCACAGAGATACTCTTTAAAATCGTCTTTTGTCTTAGATTGTGCGGCTACTTGACCCAGCAAGAGTTGGAACTGTTCTACTGAGATATCTGGTGCTTTTTTAGGGGAAGGAATACTGTCTTTCTCCTTTTTGGGTGCAGGGGTTACAGGTAGGTGTCCAATAAAATCTACTAAAGGGTCTTTTTGAGCCTTACCCCGTGGCAACTCAAAGTCGGAATGAGGTTTTTCAAATTCGTAAGAGGATGCATCGCTTTTCTTTTTAGCAGCAATATGTTTAGGGGCGATGTAGATGGTTTTAGTGGCGATATGCTCTATATCGCCATTGACAATCAAGGAAACGGTCTTTTTGCCAGTGGTTTTAAAGCTATAAGTAACTTTTTCACCAAGGGCATCAGTACCAGCACCCTCGCCAAAACTCCACTCAAAAGAAATGCCACCTTCTTTGCGGGCGTTAAACTTGATGGTATCCCCCTCAAAGGCTACATTGGGGGCGATGATAACAGGCAGATAGCCTGAATCGGCATCAGGGTCTGTGATAGTTACTATTTTTTGAAAACTGCAAGTGTTGTTGATGGTAAGGGTAACGATGTATTGTCCTGCCTTGTTGTAAGAGTGAAGTGCGTTTTGGTTGTAATCTACCGCAGAGCCATCGCCAAAATCCCACTTCCAAGAAGTAGCTCCTTTGGTATTATCGATGAACTCAATGAGATTTTTAGTGATGAAGTCGTCTGTGTGGATAATATATTTGGCTTCAGTGCAGTCTGTGCGGTGATTGAGTTGGTATATTAAGATTATGAGCCCGAGCAAAAGTATCCCGCCAAAGGTGAGAAAGACTGTGGTATCGAGTTTTGGGAAGTATTTTAGCACGCTTTTCTTCATAAAACAGGAAAATTGATGAATTGTGCGGCAATATTACTAAAAATATTCTACATCACAAAATAAAAAGACAAGGTTTTTTCAAAATATTTTTACAGACTTTGTTATCTGCTGATAATCATATAGATATAAAATATTTAGATACTTTTGTCTTTTTATGTTTTGGTTCGTTTTACAATAATACGACTAATATTTTACTAATTTAGTGTTAGTAAAAGTTTGTAGGGTGAGCTTATAACAAAACCTATCTCACGCCTAAAAAATGTACTATCTCAATGAGATATAGCAAATTATAAATAAGCAATCCCCTATAGCTACCCTATATACGGAGATAATGTATATAGGGCGTATATAGGAGTTATATAGGCAATATAGGGGCTGCTGTGTTGCCACTACATCCTGAATTTCACCCCTGATTTTACTTCCTGCTTTTCAGGAGTGTTATGCTGCTCTTGAGACTCTTGTTCCCCCTGCTCTACAGACTCCCCTTCCTCAGCACCACTACTCTCAGGAGTAATGGACAAGAGTATCCTTCGGTCGATAGTTGCAAGGTCAGTTTTAAGCTGGGTAAGTTCAGCTTCTTTATTCCAACTGCCAGAGAGGATTTCTTGAAGTATAGGCAAGTCTTTTTGGATGTCAGCGATCTTTTGCTGTTCTTTATCAATGAGAGTGGGAATTTTTTCTAAAGCGCGTATAAAGAAAGAGGCAGCCTGCTTGGGATCTGTTGCCATTGTGCCATTGTTATGGGTGTATTTAATACCTCCTGCCCCTTCTGCGTAAAACTTGATTTCCTTAAAACCGAGTCCATCGCTTTGGGCAATACTGGTCTTAGCCAGCAGCTGAAAACCATAAAGCTCACCTATCTTTCTAAACTCTCCATTGATATCTAAGTTCTTGGCAATATGATTGAGTTTTTCACCCAATTGCTTGATGTCTATTACTCCCTCTAAGCCTGTGAGCTGTAAACAGTTTTGCATACTACCATCAGGGTTTAAGATAGCTTTTTTGTTTAACTCCTCCCAATCGGTTTGTAAGCCATTTAAGGTATTTTGACAAGTTGTTAAGCTCTCTGTAAGATGTGCCAATCATGTTTGGGTAGAGGACTTGGCACGATGAAAAGACTGTCGCTCACTCTCCAAAGAGGCAATGCGCTTTTCTAATTTGGCTTTATCTAAGAGGTCGGTATTCCGCTACATATTCAGAATAGTTCATTCCCGATTTTTCGTCCATAGCTCCCTCATCAATGGTTCGTTTGCCCAACTTGTTGTTTTTAAGCTGGTCGATAAAGAGTTGTTTGTTAAATAGTAGATTGAACTTGTATGAGTCCAAAGATTTTTCAACGGCATAGATAATCACATCCACCTTATTATCAGCAAAATATTTGGCCACTTCATTGCCTTTGCGAATGGCACGTCCGTCCCTTTGTTGCAAGTCGCTGGGACGCCAAAGGGTATCCAAGTGATGTACAGCAACGGCTTTTTTCTGTGCATTGACCCCTGTGCCGAACGACTCACGATAAAGACCAGGGAAGTCTTGATGTGCGCCGTTGTACTGTGGGCGTACAAAGCAGTTAAAGGTTTCGTTATACCGCTTGGCAAGGCGCTCTTTAAACTCAGAGGACTGCTCTAAGAGCCAGCGGCTGAACTCCGTGCGTATCTCGTCTATTTTGGTATTGGCAAGCTGGATAGCCTCCATAAAGGAGGCTTTGTTGTAGTGGATAGTAACATCAGCCTGAAAGAGATGTGAGACAAAACGGCTGTAAATCTCTTTCTAAAAAATAATATCATCAATAATATACTTGTCCTTCTTCTTAGCTACTTTTAATTTTATAATTTCATATTTCTTATCATAAAAATTAAAGCGATAAACATTATATCTTTTTGAATTTATCTTCTTTACCTTAATAGAGTCCAACCATTCTATGAAGATATCTTGGGCATTTACAATAGGATCCATATCTCTATATTCAGTAATACGTTTTATTTTTTTTATCAATTTATTTGATAGAAACTCCCTTTCTATTTTCCTTAATTCTTCTTCGCAAAACTCCCTGTTATCAAGACAAGGCATTTTATCTTGCTGTCTGATGTACTTATCATAAAATTCTAAAATCATTTTTGTAGCTTCATCAGTTTCTTCTTTAGGAGCTTGAATTGGTGCAATTGTATCTTTTTCTACTATGGTATCTCTTTTGATAGAGGAAATAGTATCTCTAATATCATCAGAAGATGATACTTGGGTATTGTTATTGTTACAAGAAAATAACAATAAACACGCTGAAATAAAATAATAAATCTTTACCATCTGAATATTTTAAAATTAACTTCTCTTTTTTCTTCTTTTCTCTTTTTATAATCATTTTCATAAGCAGTATTAGGCCAGAAACGTCTTTGCACAAAATCTGACACCCACTTCTCTCCATTGTACATTTGGATATGCCCAGCAGGATATTTTGGCTGACCTGGGTATGTGTCAAAAACAACAATATCCCCTTTGATAGGAGTATAATCATTAGGGTCTGTTATATTTATTTGATTAAATCCTTTTCTCAGTAAAAAAGGACCATATTTACAAGCATAATCAGGACGCCCATTTGTACTCATCCCACCTGCTTCCATTGCCTCTCTAACATATTTTGCGCAAGAACCAATAGATTTTTCCTTAGCTGCTGCATTTAAGTGTGCTACTGCATCATCAATATCAAAGCCAGATCTTTTAGTGGGTAGTTTAATTTTAAATATTAATCCATCTGTGGTAGGAGTTATTATTGAAGAAAAGTCAGAATAGAAGAAATCTATATAAATATCTTTATCAATTTTACTTGTAATTGTAATTTCAAAGTCAATATAAGTGGTAGTGGGGTAGATTTTGTATATTAAATCACCAAAAGGAGTCGTTCTTTCTTTGTCATTGACAGAAACTTTACTCGTAAGGCTCTTTTCTATTTGCTGATGATCTTTATAATCCTTTTCAGTGTTAGGCATAGTGCTTATTATGGGATAAATATAGCCATATTTACGTTCTCCAAGATGAAAAAGGGAAAAGTGTATGTACATACTATTTCTATCAATTCTTGTAATAGGTATATCAATATATCTTGCTCTACCATCTTGTTTTATATCCATAATACTCTTTGAGGAAAGTATTTGATAGGTTTGTTTTTCTATAGCTATATGTAAAGGTTCTTTTCCTAATGAGATTTTATTAGCAGCCTCTATTTTAAGTGCTGGTAAAAATATATCCTTTAATAGAGGGAGTTGTTCTACTTTCTTTTCATTTACAGTTACTTTAACGGGGCTTTTGCCATAGTGAACTTTAAGGGTATCGGAGGTTACCTCAAAGGTATGGGAGTTTGCGCTTCCGTTAAAGCGTTCTACTTTGATATAGTAATCTTGTACATTATAATCAGAATCGAAGGCAGTGTGAGAGACTCCGTAACCTTTGTTAAAGAGTTCTTTGGTTACTACTATTTCTCTACAAAAGAAGTGGTTATTGTTGAGTTTAAATTTAGGACTTTGGAAGATAACGTCATCAGATGTACACTTGTCTTTTTCGTAAATAGTATATTGCAGAAAATCAGCTATTTCACCTTTGGAGTCAATACATACGCGTATGGTATCACCAATGGATATTTTCTCGATTGGGTTGCCCTGTTTATCAATAAAATAGGTTTTGGTAATCTCTCCTGTTGATTTCTTTCCGTTCTTATCAAGCCCAAAGCTGGCTTTAATGTAGTAATCTTTTTGGTTTCCTTGGTTTTTATTAGTAAGTATGCTTTTGATAGTGTCGATGGGTAGTTTTATTTTTGTAGTGGCGTAATCGGTATGGTCTACACGAGTTGAAACAGTATCTTTTACTATTTCTTTTCCGTTTTCTTCTTGGCACACGTGGAATTGTATTTCCTTACCTGTTAAGCCTTCTGTTTTAGCACGTAGATGGAGGGAATCATAAACACTGACTTTGTTGTTAGTATCGTATTCTCCTTCAGGGAAGAAGTGTGTTGAGATGATTTTAGGGGCTTTCTCAATACGTTTATGAGGGGTAACTTCAATAAAATCTAAAAGTGTATTTTCTTCTATTTCAGGCTTTTTGTCATTCTTATAAACTCTTACTTGAAAAGTAACGCCATCACTACTCTCTTTTTCAAAATGGCATTCAAATTTATATGATTTGCCATTTATAGTTCTTATAGGCTTCCATTGTTTTTCATCATTATTGCAACTAAAAACGTTCCATAGATAATATCCTTCATTTTTCGATATAGAGTTTATCACTTCAAATTTTAGTCTTTCTCCTAAAGTATGGGAGGGAGTTCCTTTTGTTATTTTTATCTTTTCGTCGGGCATAGCTTATTATGTTTTATTTTTGTTGGCAAAGGTACAAAATATTATTTTATGGGCAATGGTTAATGGTTATATTTTTTGTTGGTATGGTTTTTTATTTGTAAAGCTGTTTAAACTTTTCTTATAATAAAGTAAAAGTTCCCGAAAATTAGTAATTTTGTGTTTGAGAAAAAACACCAAAATTCAGGAACTTTGGGCAAAGATACAATAAATAAATGGATTATTTCCTTTTTAAGTGTA
>ERZ772766.715-NODE-715-length-18932-cov-16.916989_pt1 | contig 18932 bp, 13 predicted proteins | sample MGYA00511379_ERZ772766 | MGnify/ENA primary metagenome ERZ772766 (study PRJEB29015, sample SAMEA2737895) | human oral metagenome | biome: human oral; feature: human-associated habitat; material: dental | place: China | collected 2116 ...
CGTCAAAGCACTCGTCGGCGCGGGCTACCTCGAATCGCGCAAGAGCGCGTCCCCGATGCGCGACGACTCGCGGCGCGTCGTGTGGCTCTCGCTGACCGAGGAGGGGCGGAGGGCCTTCGACGGCCACGTGCGCGCCCTCGAGGAGATCGTGGGCCCCGGGTCATGACCGCCTGGTCGCCACCGAAGGCCCTCGACGCCCTCGCGCAGGGTTCGGCCCGATGGGCTAAGGCACGGCGCGCAGGCCGCGGGCCATGCCGGCGATGGAGTCGGCGATGGTGGTGGCCTGCGCCACGCGGAGCTCCGACGACTCCGTCGATATCGCGGCCAGGCTCTCGGCGCTGGACTGCCCGAGGCCGCACGTGAGTATCCGGATTCCGTCGGCCACCAGTTCAGCCGCCTTGCGCCTGGCCGCGTGCGGGTTTCCGAGGTCGCCGTCGCCGAAGACCGCGACGACCATGTCCCCCGACGGGGATTCCATGAGCATCGCGTGCGCGTGGTCGAGGCAGGGGACGACATCCGTCCCTCCCCTTGTCGCTGCCCTGTCCAGCAGGGCCAGAACGGCGTCCGGGGCGGCGTCCACCGGGACCGAGTCCACGACCTCGTGGTCCCACAGGACCAGCCCGACGGCGTAGTCCGCCTCGACCGCCTCGCGGACGAAGCGCCGGCACCCCTGGACGGCTTGGCGCAGGTTGTGGCCCGACATCGACGAGCTAACGTCCAGGGCGAGGACGACCGCCCCGCCGAAACGGCGTTCGAGTTGGTCCAGAGCGGGGCCGGCGGGGTACTCCGTGACGCCGGTCGAGCCGAAGTCCTTCTTCGTCCACGTTGCCATATCGGTATCATCCCTTCGATTCAGTGGGGGTGGCGCGGGAGCGGCGCTGGGGCGGGTTGGCGGGCCCGTGCGCTCACGGCGCCATCATCAGGCCGGACACATTGGCGGCCTGCTCCGCGAGCTCGCCCTCGTCGATGACGCCATGGATGAACGCCTCCAGGCGGAGCGGCCTGTTCGTGGTGCCATCGGTGGCGCCCACATCGATCCTCCCGTCGATGCGCACGGTCACTGCCAAGTGGATGGGACTGCCCGCGGGTGCGGGCGCCATTCCGGTGACCTCGCCGTCGAAGAGCAGTCTATTGGCGTCCACGTCCTCCGATACGGTGGCGCCGGCCTGCTCGTAGAGCTCGATCCGGGCGCGCTCCTGGTCCGCGACGACGGTCGCCACGGTCACCCGCTTGGCCGTGACCGGCAGCGGCGTGTTCTGGGGGACGATATTGCGCACGTAGGGCTCCGGCCGCAGGGGGAGGGCGCTGGAGTGGATTTTGATGCCGATGGCCTTGGGCAGGACCGGGGTGATCCTGCGCGCAGCGGCGGTGCCGTGCGGGTGGCCGCCCCACGCCCCTCCCTTCGCGCTGAGCGCGCTCGCCAGGACCGCCGCACCCCGGGCGACCGCCTTGTCCGGGTCGTGGATGACCACGGGCAGGGCGAGTCCCGCCTCCAGCGAGGCGCGGATCATCGGCATCCGCGTCGACCCTCCGACCAGTAGCACGCGCGCGACGGGGCGCGCACCGAGCGACCGCGCGGTCTCCATCACGCGCTTCGCGGCGTCGAGGCACTGGGCGACCAGGTCGGACGTCGCCTCCTCGAAGACCGCCCGGGTGATGCCCACGGTGTGGGTGCGCCCATCGTGGCGGATACGGGCCCTCCCCGCCTCGTGGACGCTCAAGTTCCGCTTGAGGAACTCGGACTCCGCCTGGAGCGCCGCGGAGAACTCCTCCTCGTAGAGGGCGTCCTCATCGACGCCCTGGGCGAGGAGGCGCTCCCACAGGAGGTCGAACAGGCGCTGGTCCCAGTCGAGTCCCCCCAATCGGGTCTCGCCGTCGACGGCCCAGATCCTGGGACGGCGGTCCACCATTCCGACGACGGCGACGTCGAAGGTGCCGCCCCCCAGGTCGAAGACGAGGGAGGCGTCCTGGTCCGAGGGATCCGCCCCGTAGGCGTAGGCGGCGGCCACCGGCTCGGCCAGCAACTCCAGGCACTCGAGTCCGGCGATCCGGGCTGCCGCATGGGTCGCCTCCTTCTCCGCAACACCGAAGTAGGCGGGAACCGTGATGACTGCGCGCACCGGAGCCGGTCCTGGGCCGAAGTGGGCTCGCGCGTCCATCGCGAGGCGCTTGAGGACGATGCCCGAGATCGCCTCCGGCGTGTACCGGGTTCCGTGGAACTCGAGGACGTGGTCGGTCCCCATGTGCCTTTTGATCCCGACCACCACGTTGCCCGGATCGGTGCGCAGCCGCCTCTTCGCCGATGCCCCCACCAGCACCGAGCCGTCGGCGTTGAAACACACCACGGACGGGGTGAGCTCCGACCCCTCGCTGGATCGGATGAGTTCGTCCGACCCGTCGCGCCCGTGGTGCATGGCGCACGAGTAGGTCGTTCCCAGATCGATTCCAATGTCCACGGCGCAGTCCTTCCTGTCGCTGTTATCAGTTCGTTCTCTTCGCGGCGAGCCCTGCTCTGGCGAGCAGGTGCTCCGCGACATCCGGTGTCAGATCGGACGAGGCCACCGCCGCCCTGACCAGGACGGCCAGGAACGGGACGGCCCCGGCGCCGAGGAACGGTTCGAGGGAGGACCTCCTGCCCTTCAGGTAGTCGACCAGGTCGGGCAAGGACGACCGCCACTGTGCCCCGCGCAGCAGCCTGAGGCCGTTTCGCGGTTCCACGGGCAGCAGCGCGTCCGCGATCGCCTGCTCCTCCCAGGTGGGGCGCGGCTCCCCCGCCTGCGTCCCGTGCGCCGGCGGTCGCGCGACGACTGGGCCGGCGCTGTCGACGGTGACGGGCAGGCGCCCGGCCCACACCTGGTACAGGGCGTCGAGCTGGGATTGGGCGCTGTTGGGACCGGAGGCGGGGCCCGCCATCCGGCGCGGGGCCGTCAACTGGCGCAGGCCCGCCCAGGCGAGGCAGTCGGTGATCGCCTGGGCGCCGTCCGCGACTGCGACGAGTTCCCTGTAGACGTGCTCGCGCAGTCTGCGCCCATTGCCCTCGCCCCAGAGGATCCCCGCCAGGAACAGGCTCATCGGCGGGGCGGCGAGGCCTGCCACGCGCCACGCCCGGAAGTGCGATTCGGCGTGGGCGCAGCCGCACGGCCAGGACGCGGGCGGCGGGGCGGGCGTCCGGGCGCCCGCCCCGCTCGCGCGGACGGGCAGGGCGGCGATGGAGACCGTCTGCGCGCCCGGCTCGGTCCGCGTCGCGCAGATCGCGTGCCCGCGCTCGAGGTGGCCCAGCAGGGGCGCGGCCCCGTCCGGGAGCCCGAGCACGCCCGCCACCTGCGCCTGGTCCTCGGGGTGGACGATCCGGTGCGCGATCTTGAGGTTCGTGTTGCGCGAGACATCGGCCGACACGCGCGACGGACTCTGGTCGATGACGATGATCTGCTCTCCGTAGCTGCGGACCTCCGCCATCATCGCCGACAGCATGCCGGCCGAGGCCTGTTTCGCGGACCCGGACTCGGAGTCGGCGGCCCGCTCGTCGACCTCGGGGAGTATGCGGTGCGCCTCCTCCAGGACGAGGAGGTGCTCCACGGGGCGCGTGACCGTCCGGTTCCTCGCCCGCGCCCACGCCGCCAGGGCGAGGAGGAGCACGACGAAGGAGCGCTCCTCCTCGTCGGCGAGGTCGGATAGGGCGACGACCGAGGGCCGGGTGAACAACCCGTCGACCATCGAGGAGTCGGTCCACGAGAACCTGTGCGCCCGCGTCGGCGCGAGCAGCAGGTTGAGGCGGGTCATCAGAGCCGCGCGGATGTTGGACTCCTGCTCGGGCGCGTAGCCCAGGGAGGAGATGAGCGCGGGGACCATGTCGCGCACATCGAACAGGGACATGCCGCTCCCCCCTGAGGGCAGCATCGCCACGCGGTCGAACAGCTGCGTGACCACGTAGGGCGTGGGGGACGGCATGGAGAACGCCCCCCGGAAGGCGCTGGCGACCCGCGCGATGTGATCGCGCGCGTCCTCCCCCGGCCACGCCTCGAGAAGGTTGAGGCGGATGTCGGCGCCCCGCACCACCTGGATACCGCCCGTGAAGTGCGCGGACGCCGCCGAGTAGTCGTCCTTGACCGGATCGAGGACCAGGAAAGGGATGCGGTGGCGGTTCCACAGGTCCGCGAGGAGCCTATGGACGGTGGTGGACTTGCCCGAGCCCGTCGTGCCCGTCACGAACGCGTGCCCCTCGAAGTCCTCGACGCCGATCGCCGCCTCGACGTCAGTCCCCTCGTAGGACCCGAGCACGACGCGCGCGCCCGACGCGCAGGGGCGCCGCCCCGCCGGGGGCGCGGGCGCCACCGCGAGTCCGGGTTTGCCCGACCGGGGAGGGGCGACCAGCCTGCCGATGTCCCTGCTGGTCAGCACTGACGTGGGAGGCGGTTCCCCGGGCCTGGGGCCGGGGTAGGACAGCGTCTCGTACCAGCGGCCCTGGTCGCCGGGTATCGCGGCGTGCAGCGCCCCCGCCACGAGGCGCGCCGTGGTGGCGTCGTCCGACGCCGCCCACGTGTCCACAGTCCACAGGCCGACGCCCGTTCCCTGCGCGATGAGTTTCGCGATGACTCCCGTCCAGTCCTGGACGCGCGTCCACCGGTGGGAGACCGCGTGGGCGGTGACGGTGTCGCTGACCTGGTGGGTGGCATTGATGTGGGACGCGGCCTCCGCCGCGAGCGCGTCCAAGCGGAACACCGTCCCGAGGACGTCGGTCATCGACGCGCTCTCGCAGCGCATGAACAGCGTCCAGCGGCCACCGATCCCCTCGAGCCGGTCAATGAGGCCCTCCCCCGCCGCGCCCCCGGACGAGTCCCCGACCACGCCCTGGGGCCTGTGGGTGACTCCCACGGCGTGGCGGAGCGCCACCACGGGGGGCGGCGAGGGATCGACGCGCGTACCGGGGGCGAGCAGCAGGCGGGCGCGCCGCAGCTCCCCGGCACTCGCGAACCCGAGCAGCAGGCCGAGTTCCCCGTCGGCACCGGACAGGGCGATCTCCGCGACGGTCTCGATCCCCGCCAGGGCGGAGGCGAGGCGCTCGAACGGTGGCGCGGACCCCTCCTGGGACCACTGCTCGAGGATCCGGACCCTGCCCCAGTGGCCCGCGGCGACGGACGGGGTTCCGCACACGAATCCGCGGTTGTGGCCGTATTTGAGGCTGTCGAGGATGTTCTGGGCGCGTTCGTCGGGGTCCCTGGCCGCCTCCGGCTCCCCCAGCGCGCTCCCCAGGCTCCGACGCGCCATCGGGGCTACCCCTTCAACCGCTCGAGGGCCTGTTCCGGGCTCTCGCCGATCCTGGCGCGGCCTATGCGGCCGTCGTCGGTGACCACGACTCCGCGCACGCCCATCGGGATCGGCCGGGACCTGTCCGCCCAGGAGAACGCCCATCCGCCAACCGCCCTCAGTGCGGAGTACAGCTCCGGTGAGGCCGCTTGGCTGCCGGCGCGCGCCAAGAGCCCACGGGCCTCGTTCTCTGTGATCGGGCTCATAGGATTCTCCTTCCCTTCGAGTCCCACGCAATCGCGCGGTGCGACGCCCCCGTCGCGTTCTCCAGATCGGAGTGGATCTCCCGATCGGAGTAGTCGAGGACCCTGCCCTCCTGGGGGTCGACCGTGATGACCCGGCCCTCGTGGTTGACGACGTTGTACGCGTGGCCGCCCGGCATCGGCCCTTCCCATGTGGAATGCACGATAGCACTGGAGCCGTGGCCTCCCCGTTCGAGGAGGTCGCGCAGCTCGTGGGCCCGCGCCGGCTCGAACTCCTCGTGCGCCCACTCCTCGGTCCGCTCCGTCGCCTCGCCGCTCACCTCCAGGCCGCCGGACTCCCCGACCTGGTAGGCCCGTCCCGCGGCCTCCTGCTCCTGCCCCCGCCACGTCGCCTCGTAGCACCGCGCGCAGTCCGCGCAGTTGACGGTGTAGGGGTCGTCGCCGCATTCGGGGTCGAAGTTCGGGTTGACGCGCTCGACGGTCGCGCGCGGATCCTGGAACGGCTCCACCTCGCGCGCGCGGCTCATCGGCTCGATGTACTCCTCGGAGCGCTCCAGCCTGAAAGCGCGCGGATCCTCGGCGCCGTGGAGGGCGTCCGCGCCCTCGGCGCCCGCCCGCTCGCCGGTTTCGTCCGGCAGTTCGGCGCCCTCCCGCCCCTCGCTCTCCATCGGGGCGGACGTGTGGTCGAGTGTGGGTGCCATGCTTCCTCCTCACACCAAATGGACTATGGAATGGAACAGAGTGACGAGCACGTAGCCGAGGACGACGATGCCCACGAGGCTGGCGACCGCCATGAAGCGCGAGCGCACGACAGCGGGATGCTCCTTGGTCGTGGTCCGCGCCCCGGTGGCGGTGTTGCGCACGGAGTGCGCGCGAATGGTGCCGTCGCGCGACTCCTTGCCCTCGACCTCGACCGTGTCGCCCAAGTGGGGGCTCCCGCCGCGGAGCTCGCCGCGCAGGACCACTTCCCTCATCCTCCCGTCGGGGGTGGTGAGGGTGAACGGGGTGACGGGCACCTCGACCTCCCGCTGCTGGGGCTGGCCCATCCGCCCGCCCCCGCTGAGCAGGGGCGCCAGGATGCCGGGCAGGAGCGCCCGCAGGGACCCGAAGAGCAGCATCAGCACACCGATGAGGAGCACGAAGGGGAGGAGCACGATGATCATCATGACAACGCCCACCAGGAACCCGAGCCGGGCGACGACGCGCGCCAGCGCGTCGCCCCACGTCAGCACGACGACCTCCGTCCTCTGCGCGCCCAGGGACGTGATCGTCCCGACCAGGCGCCCGTCCGCCCGGCCGCCCACTGGGGAGGACGGTGCCGGCCGCGGCGCGGGGACGGGCGCAGTGGGCACGACCGGGCGCTGGCGCGGGACGGGGGGAGCGGGGGACGGCGGATCCGGGCGCGGGCGGGCGCTCCCGCCCGCGGTGCCGGTTCTCGGTTCCCGGTGGCCGCACCGGAAGCACACCCCCTTCCTGATCGTGCGCTCCCCGTTGCATTCGGGGCAGACGGCGGCGTTCATCGCTAGCCCCACGGGTACCGCATGAGGTCGCTCAGCGCGTCCCGGAGCGATTCGATCCACCGCAGCCACGCGTCAAGGGCGTCGGCGCCCTGGTTGTCCGTGAGCGCCCACATGAGGAAGACGGCCAGGAGGACCCCCAGGATGATGAGGTGCACTCCGCTCCAGCACCACCGGAAGAGCCAGAACAGTGTTGGGATCCCGTCCTTCATCGCGTGTTCGCCCTCTCCCGGTCCGCGTCGGTGGCGTCTGGCCCCGGGTCCGGGGGAGGGACCAGCGCGATCGGGATCTTCTGGGAGCTCAGCGCCCAGTCGATGACGCGCAGCGGGTTGAGCGGGTCGTGCGGCTCCCGCAGCACCAGGGAGTCGATCGCGAAGAAGCGGACGTCCCTGAAATCGCTCTCGATGCGCCGGACGAACCCGTCCTGCTCGACTCCGATCAGCCAGTCGCGGACGCCTTCGGACGTTTCCGGTTCGAGGGAGCGCCCCGACGGCAGCCGCCGGAGGACGTCGGTTTTCGTGAGTACCACGGCGAGGTGGCGTTTCGCGAGGTCCACCGCCTCGGACCGGATCCTATCGACCACCGAGGCGTAGGCCTCCTCCTGGTCCCCGGTGGCGACCAGGACGTCGGGCAGGCCGTGCGCGGCGCCCATCTCCGCCCGCACGCGCGGCAGGGCGAGGGGGTCGAGCACGAAGACCATCGTCCTGGCCGAGTTCACGTAGGTGAGCTCCTCAGTCGCCTGGAGGCTCGTGAAACTCTCGCCGGCGGCGTCCATCACCTGCAGCTCGAGGACCTTGCCCGAGACGTCTGTGAGTTTGACCGGCCTCCCCTCGGGGCGCATCGTGTGGATGGTCTTCTCGGTGGCGCTGCCGGAGTCCACTGCCCGGGCGGAGGCGCGCAGGAAGCCCTCCGCCTCGGCGTTGAGCCCTTCGAGCGAGCCGTTGGAGGAGGCGAGCTGGCGGCCAGCAGCCGTGAGGGCCGCCGCGAAGAAACGGGTTTTGCCCGCGCCGACCGATCCGAAGGCGGGGAGTTGGACGGTCCTGCGCGCGCCGCTGCCCTCCACGAGGGCCTCCCCGCAGCTCGGGCACAGCGCGACGAGCACTTTCGACGCGGCGCCGACCGTGGTCGGGAAGCTCGTCTCGCAGGCGCAACGGCGTTTCACCACGCCGAGCGGCCCCGGCGACACGTCGTGGTGGACGATCGCGCACCCCGGGTTGGGGCAGCGGTAGCTCGGCCGCGGGTTCGTCTCGTAGCAGTGCGGGCACTTCACCACCGCGCGCACCCGGAACATCCTGCCCCTGTCCCACCAGCGGTACCCCAGGGTCCACGCCTGCTGGCACAGGTAGACGGCGCCGCCGATGACGAGCATGGTGAGGAACCAGATGATGAATGAGGCGTACAGCGCCAAGGCGAAGCCCGCGTACGGGATGGGGACGCAGACCGCCCAGGCGATCCGGGGAACGGCCATGAGGGCGGACAGCGCGAGGCCGGGGTCCTTCTCCTCCTCGTCCGGCGCGTTGGGATCGTGCTTTCCCGCGGAGCCCCCGACCGCCTTCCAGAGCTGGGACAGGAGCAGCTTCGTCTCAGCGTGCACGGCGGCCGCGTCGCGCCGCGCCTGGTACGGGTTGTACTCGGGCCATGCCCTGTCCCACCCGAAGTGCTTGGCGAAACCGCGCGGCGGGTGCGTGATCACGCGTTGGGCCGCGACCCCGTCGGGCGTCGCGATGTCCGGCTTCGTCCGCGACCGCCCGCTGAGCACGCGCAGCGGGACGACCAGGCCCGTGACCAGCCCGGCCACGGCGGCGGCGCCGAAGGCGAAGCACCAGTAGAACACGATCCAGGCGAATACCCTCAGGAGCGTGGCCAGGACGACCCAGCACACGAAGACAATGATCCCGACCACAACGACGAAGCCGCCGATGGCGAGGATGAAGTACCCCAAGGCGTCATCCATCAGCTGTCCCTTCCTTTCCCGTTCAGCAGACCACTGGCCGCCCTCGAGAGCCTCCGCGTGAAACGGCCCTTCTTCGCGTCCTTCGCGAAGTCCTCGAAAACCGCGAGCGCCCACTGGTCCACAAGGCGCTCTTTGGCGGCCCGCCCCACCAGGGCCGCGCGCTTGCGGTCGTCGCACACCTCGAGCAGGAAGTCCTGAGCCCCCTGGGCGGGGGCGGAGAGCCGCCCGTGGAGGGCCCCGGCCGCCCAGGTGATGGCGTCGGCCATGCCCTGCGCGGTGTCCCCCCTGGCGGTCAGGAAGTGGCGGACCGCTTCGCGCGCCCACGCCTCGTCGGCAGCGACCAGGCGCGACACCCCCCGCTCGTCGCGGCAAGTGAGGATGATCTCGCCCAGGTAGTCCACCATGAGGGCCGACATGGCGGGGACGCAGGCGGTCACCGCCGGCAGGTAGGGATTCGGGTCGGACGACGACCTGACGGCCGCCCGGAAGTACCCCGCGGCGGAGGACACCTGGGCCGCGTAAGTTCTCAGCCCCTCGTCGCGCACCTCGATCCCCGACTGGTCGAGGCGGATGAGCAGTTCCCGCAGGTCCACCGCCGGCCTCCCGGTGGCGAGGGAGGCGGAGACGCGGTCGAGGATCCACCCGCCCGCCTCGCGCACGAGCTTGCCCTGGGTCTGCGCCCAGACGGTGAAGAACCCGCAGTCGGCGGGCAGTTCCGCGCGGTTCCACATGAGCCGCCAGCTGTCGGGCGGGATCCGCCCGGCGGTCCGCAGCCGGGCGGACCGCTCCGGGACGGGCAGCCTGGCGAGGCGCGCGGCGGCGTTCCACTGCTCCACGAGGGCCCGCGCGGGCGGCGGGAGGGCGGGAGACGACGCCAGCCACGCCCACGTGCCCCCCACTAGCGCCCGGAGATCGCCCTCGCCGCCCCTGCGCCAGCGGTCGACGAGCACGCGGACGAGCTCTTCGATGATCTCGCCGCCGTGCTCCCACCGCTCGCACTGCGCGGTCAGGTCCGGGCTGGAGGCCCACAGGCGGGCCATGCGCGCCACGACCCCCGGTCGGGCCGGGTCGGCGATGGGCGCGCCGAGGGTGCGGACCGCTGACAGTAGCGCCGGAAGGAGGGCGTCCTCCGCCTCCTCCGCCACCCGCGACAGCAGGAGCGACGCCCGCGCCCGGGCGTCCCCGTCCTCCCACACGAGGCGCGCCCGGGCGGGCGCGGCCGCGAGCGCCGACAGCAGGGCCTCCCGCGCTCGGGGGGTGCCGCAAACGGACTCCAGCGCCTGCATGAGGACACCTGCTGCGAGGTCCTGGCTGCCGGCCCCCAGGAGCGCGACGACGGCCGCGCCCGCCAGTTCCGCGTCCTCCGGCGCGCCCGGGGCCCACGTGATGGCGGCGTCCATCAGGGAGTCCCCGTAGAAGAACAGCTCGTCGTCCTGGCGGCCGTCGGCGAGGCCGCGCAGCGCCTCCATCGCGGTGAGCCAATCCCCGTGGTCCGCGCGGTCCTTGGGGAACGAGGCGATGGCGGCGGCGCGTGTGGCCAGGTCGCGCCCGAGGAACTCCTCCCAGCGGCGCGCGACGTCGATCGCCGCGAGGGCGGCGGCGGAGTCCTCGCTGAGGAACCAGTCCGCTTGGGTGAGCGCGGACTCGGTGGCCGTGATCGGGCCGATGGCCCGGCGGTCGAGGTCGACGACGTTCACCCCCGCCCGCGGCGTGCTTGGGTCGGGCTGCGCCCCGAACTCGGGGCTGGCCGCAACGATGTCCGCCTTCGTGGTCATCGGGTCCTGCACGAGGCCCCGGATGGTGAGGGCGAGTGAACGGCCCGCCTCGACGAAGAGTGTGCCGAGGGCGATCCACTTCCGCGCGAGGACCTCGTCGGCGGTGATGAGGACGAGGCGCTTGGGGGTGGGGGCGGTGACCTGCTCGACCATGGCGAGGAACTCCGCGAAGTGCGCCACCGCCCACGCGTCGCCCCTCACCATATCGCGCAGCGCGTCGGCCTCGAATCCCGGGGCCACCTCGAGCGGGGCCGCCCACCGGCCGATCGTCTTGCCCGGCGCCTTCTCGAGGCGCCAGTTGAGCGCGCCGAGCAACTGGGCCGGGCGCATCGTGCCGAAGTCGTCCGGGTCAGAGGTCGCGATCGCCTCGGTGAGGAGGTTGCCCGGCCTGCCGTTGTTGGTGACGCCCGTCGAGACGCCGCGCGACAGGTAGTAGCGGCCCGCGTGCGCGTAGTAGGCGAAGGACGGGGGGTGCGCCAGGGGGTCGTGGTCGACGTTCCACCCCACGACCACGCGGTGGAGCATGTGGTCGCGTATGACCTGGCGGTCTTGGGCGGTCATGCCCTCTGAGAGGGCCTGGAAGTTGAAGCCGTCGATACCGTCGACGGCCTCACTGGCCCGCGTGTCGGTGTAAATCGCCACGTCGAACATCGCGTCACCTCTGCCGCGGGACGAACCCGCGCTCGGCCATGAGCCACAGCAGGGGCTCCCCCACCCTGTGGGGGATGACGCCGCGCTCGTCGACGCGTTGCGTGGAGTAGTCCGGTTCCGCGCCCAGGGCCGACAGGCCGAAGAAACGGTAGTTCGCGTAGTTCGTGTCGAGCATGGCGAGCAGGCCGTCCCCTCCCCAATGGGCCACCAGGGAGGCGATGTGGTCGTGCACGGACGCCGCCTCTTCCTCGTCGAAGTACGGGAGTTTCGAGGAGGGGCGGCGGATCGGGTTGTTCTGCGGGACGTCCGCCCAGAAGGCGTCGATCTTCGAGATGACGACGGCGACCGGCTGTTTGATCTTCCGGTTGCGTTTCACGCGCTCGTTCTGGCGGAGGACTTCCGTGATGGCGTGGAGGACGTTCTCCGGCGATGTCTCGACCCGCTGGTCGGCCAGCGCCTGGCCGTGCCCCGCGTTCCCGGGGAAGCTGAAGGGGTCGAGGAGCAGGATGATCCCGTCGGTCGCCAGCAGGTAGGTCATGCTCAGGGCGCGCTCGTCGGCGGCGAGGTCCTCGCCCGCCGTGTCGTAGAAGGAGAAGACCGTGGATTTGTAGTCGCCGAACGCGGCCTTCACGATCCCGTCGCGGGCGATCTTCCACTCGAACACGACAGGGGTGGTCTTCTCACCGGCCGCCTGCTGTGTCTGAGGCGGCAGCTGCCCGGACGTTGACTCCATCTGGTCGAGGAGGTTCTTCAGTTTCGCCGCCTGGCCGTTCTCCTCCCCCGCGCCGTACACGGTGATGACGTGTCCGAAACGCCGGCCGATCGGACCGTTCGTCGCCAGTTCGCGCATGAGGACCGCCAGCATCACGGTTTTGCCCGACGACCGGGCGCCGACCAGGCCGAAAAGCGGCGAGTCGTGCGAGAACCCGTCGGGGAGCCGCGAATGGCACTGGGGGCACAGGCGCACACCGGTCGGCCCCAAGCACCTGGGGCACTCCGCCCTCCTCGCCTCCCGCACCCACGAGGGCTCCAGGGGCATGAAGGCCGGGTAGTACTCGTTGAGATCGCCGAAGTGCGTCTCGCGCGCCTTATCGACCTCTTTCCCGCATGCTTCCTTCCCCGCGACTGGGCGGCCCAGGCAGCGGAAGGCGACCTTGCGCAGGTCGATGTCCGTGTAGCAGTAGGGGCACGGCGCCACAAAACCCGGTAGACGCATCGGTCATCCTTTCATGGACGAGGTGGACGGATCTTCGAGGACGATCTGCGCGGCCGGGGCCGCGAAGAGTCGCACCCAGTAGGGGCCCTTGGCCTTCGGGACGCGGAACGCGCATGATTGGGTCGGACCCGAGGAGAAGTCCAGGTGGAGGCGGGCGATCTCCTGCCCGTCCCCGGGCCGGGCCGGCATGTAGGCGCCGGGCGCCATCACGGCGACCAGATCCACCGGGCCGCGGAACTCCTCACTGGTGACGCTCACCTGCGCCTCGCGCCCCCCGAAGAGGCCCCGGGGAAGCCTGAGCCGGTACGACATGGTGGGCGGCACTGCTTCCAGCCGAACCGTGACGGGCGCGAACACGTGTTCCTCGCCGCGGCCGACCACGACCGTCCCGACGGACACTTCGGTGATCAGCCCCGCGTCGGGGATGCGCACCCCGCCATCGCGTCTGTAGGCGAGCCTGTCGACGCGCTCCCCGCCTCTGCGCCCGTCGTCGGCTGCCCACGTGACGTCCATGAGGTAGTCGCCGTGCGGCCAGACCCACGAGACGTTCAATTCGGAGCCGAGTCGCACCGCCTCCACGTCACGGGGAGGGGGTGCCGTCCCTGCGACGACCGCCCGACCGGCGATCCCCTCGCGCCCGTCCCACGTGAGGGGAACGAAGGAGCGCACGTCCCGCACGGCGTAGAAGTCCATCGATTGGCGGGGCCCGCCGCCCCGGACAGCGCCCACGACCCGTTTCCCGGCCAACGCGTCGAGCCGGTCCTCAGTGAGCCGCTCGCCCGGTCCCACTGCGGCGTCTATGGGCAAGGACCACAGGTCTGTGGTGTAGCCCGGGACCTCGGTCCACTCGGCGCGGATCCCCGGTTTGCCGTCCGGCATGGCCGTGTTCCCAAGGCGCAGGTCCTCCACGGCGCGGGCCGCGCCACGCGGGGTCGCGTCGAGCGCGACCGCCTCCGAACTGGTGGGCCGCCCGTTGACGACGTAGTGGGCCGTGAGGATGATCGTGTACTTCTCCCCGAGCCTGAGGCCTTCGATGAGCAGACGCCCGTTCGCGGTCGCGGGGAATGACTTCCGGGACCCGTTGGCACCGACCAGGTCCACCGACACGCCCGACGCCTGCTCCGGCGCGTGCCAGAACACGGTGGCGTCCTTGGCTGTGACGACGGCGTCGACGTCGTAGGGCGGCGGAAGCACCGTGGTGCGCGTGACGGCAGGCGCGGAGTAGTCGGCCCCCTGACGGAACGCGAAGACCGCGTACACCGCCTGCCGGGCGACGGGAGGATCGGGGTCGAGGGCCTCCTGGTCGGTCGTGGAGGCCGCGATCTGGAGTCCCGCCTTCGGGTTCGCCGGGGCACCGGACTCACTGCGTACCACCGCGTACCTCACTTCGGGGTCCCGCGCGCCCCTCCACGACAGGCGCACGCCCCTGCCCGGGCAGTGGTCCGCTCTCAGGTCTGCCGGGGTGTCCGGGGGGATCTGCGCCAGTAGGCGGGCGATCTCGGCGTCCTCCCGGTCGACCGCCCGCGCATCGGCCAACGCTGCCCGCGCTCCGGAGAAGTCGTTGGCCCCCACCGCCCGGCGGTAGGCGTCCATCGCGGTGCTCTTGCGGTCCTCCGCTGCTTTGAGCGCCTCGGCGACCTGGGCGGCCATGGGGGATTGCGACTCCGCCCCCTCCCCGCCGGTGAGCGATGTGAAGACCCTGCGCGCGCCAGCCAGGTCCCCGGCCGCGATCATCGCCTTCACACTGGCCAGGTCCGGCCCCGCCCCACCGGTGGCCGCGCGCACGAGCAGTCTCCGCGCGTCGAGGTCGGCCAGTCCGACCGCTGTGAGACGGTTGAGCGCCGGCGTCGGTGTGAGCCCCTGCCTTCGCACCAGTTGGTCCGCCAGGTCCACGAACCACGCCAGGACGAAGGCGCGCAGCTCGGCGTCGGTCGAGCACTTCTCCGAGATCGCGTTCAGGGTCTTCTTGGCGCTCTCTGTGGAGTCGTCGGACCTGGTGTTGACGGCAGCCTTCGACTTGCGCAGATCAGCGGCGCCCACGGCGCGGCGCAAGCCCCCCGCGACGACGGCGCTCAACTCGTCGATGACCCGGATGCCGTCCGGGCGGGCGGCCCGCTCGTGCACGAGGAGCACATCGACGACGCTCCGGAAGGACGGGTGCAACCGCATCTTCGGGGACGAGGCGCCCGCGTCCACTGCGGGCACGTCGAAGTCCGGGCACACGTGAACGCCCTGGGCCCCGACCGCACCGGCCAGTTCCCTGTCCCCCACGCCAGGGCCGATCCCGTAGGACGAGGCCGCTTTGCGCAGTTGCCCGGCCGTCACGACCGCCAGGGGGTTGTCCTGTTTGACTGCGATGGCGAAGGCGTCGAGCTCCTCCTTGCCGATCAGCGCCGTGGCCTCGCGCAGGGCATCCCAGAACGCTGTTTCGAACGCGTGCCCTCCCAGCGCGCCCTTGGTCGCCTTGAGCAGCTGCTTGAGCGTTTTCGCCGCGGAGATCTTGCCCTGGTTCAGGAACGCCTCCAGGCTCTTGAAGTGCTTGGGGAGCTCGGCGTCCGGCATGCCGGGAGCGAGAGCGAAGAGCGTGGCGGCGTCCGCCCTGGCCAGCGCCTTGAACGCGGCCTCAGCGTCCTGCACGTCGTTGAGCGCGCGCAGCGCGTCCGCGACAGCGGACTGCTGGGCCGCGTTCTTCTGCAGTGGTAGCAGAACGGAATCCCGATACGCTTTCTTGTCGAGCACTGTGCTCTCCGCCTCCCACCTCGTCGTCGCGACTACGACCGGGTCGTGATCCGGGCGATCTGCTTCTTGGCCCTTTTGACGTCCTCCTGCGTCAGGACGGAGACAGCGGCCTCGGCCTTGAAGGACTTGCCTGAGCCCGGCTCCACGACGAGGAGCGTCGCAACGCCCTCCTCCGAGACCTCCAGGGTCACGTCGATGGGGTCGCCCTCGTGCATCGGGGGCAGGCTGTCGATGGTCGTGCTCGGACCGGAGATCATCGCCTTGTTATCGCCCGGGGCATCGGACTCCACCTCGCCGCCCTGTTCGAACAGAGCGACCTCCACGCTGGTCTGCCCGTCCGCGACGATACCGCCCCTCAGCGACGCGGTGAGCGGCAGCGTCTCGTTCGCGTGCGCGAGGAACTCGACGTAATCCTCCAAGTCGCCGGCCCTGTCCTCCCTGACGAGCCCCACGCCCAGCCCGCGTGAGAGGACGTTGGTCACCACCGTCTTCGCCGGGCCGACACCCGGCAGCTGCGCCGCGCCGGAGGCGCCTCCCGGGGCGGTTGAGGGCGCCGCGCCGTCCGCGCCGGCGAATCCCGGATCGGGGATCTCGCCCTGTCCGAAGACCGCGGCGCCCTTCGCGACGGACAGGTCGAAGTCCGTGTTCTCCGCGTCGAAGCCGGCCTCGGCCAGAGCCGCTCTGATCATGGGCATGCGCGAGGAGCCCCCGACCAGGAGGTACCGGTCGATGCCCAGACCGGGAAACTTGCCCTGGGCGGTCTCTATGACCCGCCGTGTGATCTCGACGGTCTGCGCGACCAGGTGCGACGTCGCCGCCTCGAACTCCTCGCGGGTCACCTCAACCCGCTGCCTCTTGTCCTTGAAACGCAGCAGCAGGTTGGTGGAGGGGCGCACCGTCAGCATTTTCTTCGCGTCCTCGACCGCCACCTTCAACTCGGTCATGAAGTCGTCGTCCAACGACGGGTCGTCGTCGCCGCCGAAGCCGGCCTGGGCGGTGAAGCGCTCCAAGAACAAGTCCTCCAGGCACTGGTCCCAGTCGGCGCCTCCCAGCAGGCGGTTGCCGTCGATGGCGACGACCTCCACATTGCCCGCCTGGGTCTTGAGAATCGTCGTGTCGAAGGTGCCGCCGCCGAGGTCGAAGACGAGCAGCGTCTGGGCCTCCTCCTGCCGTGCACGCAGCGCGATGGCGGCGGCGACCGGCTCGGGGATGATGCCCACGACGTCCAGTCCGGCGATCTCACCCGCCTGCTTCGTGGCCTGCCTCTCCTGGGTGCCGAAGTACGCGGGCACGGTGATGACGACCTTGTGGATATCCAAGCCGTTCTGGCTGTTGGCGTTGTTGACCAGCTCTTTGAGGATCAGCGCGGAGATGGACTCAGGGGTGTACTCCTGGTCCCGGAACTCGAGCGGGTACTCCTCGCCCATGTGGCGTTTGATGAGGGCGCAGGCGTTCTCCGGGTCGCTCACCTGCGTCTGCTTCGCCTGGCTGCCGATGTCGGCGCTCCCGTCCTCGTTGAAGTACACGACCGAGGGGGTCGTGTCCTCGCCGACGAAGTTCTTGACGATCTCGGGCAGGCCGAGTTCGTTGACGATCGCCACGGCGGAGTAGGTCGTCCCCAAGTCAATCCCATACACCTTGTCGCTCATGCGGGGGTTCCTTCCTGGTCGGGTTCCGGGTTCGTTGCGGGTTCGTCGGGCGCAGCCGGCCGCGCTTCCTCCAGGGCCGCGTCATAGCGGTAGACGGCGACCTGGGCGGGCTGGAACGCGCGCTCCGCTCCTGGGCGCGCGAGGCCTTGGCGGAGCACCTTCGCCACCGTCCAGTCCTGGTCCCGTTCACCTGTTCGCACACTCTTGCGGGAGGCGTGGACGGATTTGTCGAAGGCATCGCCGACCGTTGCCCCGACCGATTCGACACCGATCAGGTCGAGGGTCTCGATGAGCGCGTCGTGGAAGTACTCGAACTCGACGTCCGCCTGGTACCCCTCGCCGTGCGCGCGCGCCAGCGCCGCCGAGTCGGCCGTTTGGGTGAGCAGGACCGCCAGCCTGGTCAGGACCGGTCCGAGGAGCTGCTGGACCTGGTCCGTTTGAAGGGACTCGACGCGGCTCTGGAGCTGGCGCACCAAGTCCTCGTAGAACTCCGCGCGCTCGGTGAACGCCCGCACGTCCGCGGCCACGCCCGTGACGAGCCCCGCGATCTCAGAGTTCGTCACCCCATCGCCGGCGCCGTCCCTTTCCGGGCGCGCGGGCAGGTTCGGCGCTGCTCCATCGGCCGACTGACCGGTCGGAGTCCCGTCGGCAGCGCCGTTGTGCGTTTCCGCTGGGACGCCCGGCTGCGGGGCGGTGCCGTCCAGCGCGCCGCCTTGCCCGCTTGGCCGCGGCGCGGGGCCGGCGCCCACTACCAGGTCCGCGCCGTCACCGGGGCAGGGCGCCGCGCCGCTGCGCGCGTCTGGGCCGCTACCCTCCACAGGCGCAGAAACGCCGGAGGATCCGGGTTCGGTGCCGTGCATGTCGTTCATCGTGGGTCTCCTTCGAGTGTCATCGGTCCGACCGGGAGAGCCACCCAGCGGGAAGGAAAGGGCGGCCGACCGCACGGGGCAGCCACCCGATCGGAGGGTCCTGTCGTCGAGTGCGGCGACGAGGGGCCGCAGGCGATTGACGGGGGCGCTGCCCGGCGTTCGGCCATACCGGACCCGGAACGAATGCCGCCGCACCCCTCGGTACCCGCCCTGAAGAGCGTTGCGTTGCACCCTGGGATTCCAAGGAACATGTCTGGCGTTCCATCCGCACGTCCTTCGCTGTTTGCCGTTACAACCGCGTCATCCCCTCGTTGATGATGACTACGTAATCAGTTGATCCGAAAGCATGCTATATCGCCGTCGCCGCCGCGGATGGAATCCGGTTGTCCAAGAAGTTATACAATCTGCCGACCAGCTGCCCCCTCCGCTCCGGCCGCCGAGGTCCGCGCGCCCCCGACCTGCCGCGCGGCGTACCATGAGCCCCTCGGCACTGACAGTGCACCACTACGCGGGACACCACTGCGCCCAGCGCGGCGCATGCGGGCACAGGGACTGCCGGAGGCCAGTCCGAGCAGAACGGTCCACCACTGGGCCCGGTCCCCCGCTGGCCTGCTGCGCCGCGACTCCCGTCGCCACCGGTCCGAACCGCAAAGGTAGACGACCTACGCCACGTGCCGACCCGGTCGGGGTACTCGTTGCACGGCGTTCGTCATGGACCTGCACACCCGCCGCAGACGAACTCTCCGACCAGGCCAAGCGGATCGGGGCAGGCAACGGGGCATTGAGGCAGGGGATTCGCCTACCCCAACAGGTGCTTTCCTACCCCAATGCGTTTTCCTTATCAACGGTCCTGGTCGTGACCCCGGTCCTCGTGCTGGGCCGCGGCCGGGCGGATCGGGCGCCGCGCGGGAGGGCCGTTGGCCGCACGCCGTCACGAACGCGCCGCAAGGGCCGGCGCCCCCAGCACGGATGGTCAACGCGGGCGCTTGTCCGCGGTCCGTGAGCGCGAGAACCTGGTCCCGAGCCACAGGCACCCGCCGCACAGGACGAGCCCG
>ERZ772766.716-NODE-716-length-18932-cov-3.353764_pt1 | contig 18932 bp, 16 predicted proteins | sample MGYA00511379_ERZ772766 | MGnify/ENA primary metagenome ERZ772766 (study PRJEB29015, sample SAMEA2737895) | human oral metagenome | biome: human oral; feature: human-associated habitat; material: dental | place: China | collected 2116 ...
CAACTCTACTCAGGTGACCCAACCTTCATCACAACGTCTATGGCAGGTATGGGAAATGATGGTCGTCACCGTGTGACAAAAATGGACTACCGTTTCTTGAATACACTTGACAATATCGGTAACTCACCAGAGCCAAACTTGACAGTTCTCTGGACTGACAAACTTCCTTACTCATTCCGTCATTACTGCATGCACATGAGTCACAAACACTCTTCTATCCAATACGAAGGTGTAACGACAATGGCAAAAGACGGCTATGGCGAAATGAGCTGTATCTCTTGCTGTGTGTCACCACTTGACCCAGAAAATGAAGAACAACGCCATAACATCCAATACTTCGGTGCTCGTGTAAACGTATTAAAAGCTCTTCTTACAGGTCTTAACGGTGGTTACGATGATGTTCACAAAGACTACAAAGTATTTGATATTGACCCTATCCGCGACGAAGTACTTGAATTTGAATCTGTTAAGGCAAACTTTGAAAAATCACTTGATTGGTTGACAGACACTTATGTAGATGCTTTGAACATCATCCACTACATGACAGACAAGTACAACTACGAAGCTGTTCAAATGGCCTTCTTGCCTACACATCAACGTGCTAACATGGGATTTGGTATCTGTGGATTTGCCAATACTGTTGATACATTAGCTGCTATCAAATATGCTACTGTTAAACCAATTCGCGATGAAAATGGCTACATTTACGACTATGAAACAACTGGTGACTACCCACGTTGGGGTGAAGACGATCCTCGTTCAAATGAATTGGCAGAATGGTTGATTGAAGCTTACACTACTCGTCTTCGCAGCCATAGACTTTACAAGAATGCAGAAGCGACTGTATCACTTCTCACTATCACTTCGAACGTTGCCTATTCTAAACAAACTGGTAACTCACCGGTCCACAAAGGGGTATACCTCAACGAAGATGGTTCAGTGAACTTATCTAAATTGGAATTCTTCTCACCAGGTGCGAACCCATCTAACAAAGCTCGTGGTGGTTGGTTGCAAAACCTCAACTCACTAGCCAGCCTTGACTTTGGCTATGCAGCAGATGGTATCTCTCTCACTACACAAGTTTCACCTCGTGCTCTTGGTAAGACTCGTGAAGAACAAGTGGATAACTTGGTCACAATTCTTGACGGTTACTTTGAAAATGGAGGACAACACGTCAACTTGAACGTTATGGATCTTAAAGATGTCTATGACAAGATTATGAATGGTGAAGATGTTATCGTTCGTATCTCAGGTTACTGTGTCAATACCAAATACCTTACTAAAGAACAAAAAACTGAATTGACTCAACGTGTCTTCCACGAAGTGCTTTCAATGGATGATGCCCTTAGCTAATTCAATTCTATTCTCAAAAACCAGTTGGAAATTCCAGCTGGTTTTCTTCTTTTTTATGCTATAATAGAGGTATTGTTAGTTAAAAGAAAAGGGTGTAAAAATGGTGGAGAAAAGAGATGTAGAAAGGGAAGACAAATTTAATCTAACTGTTGATGTCCTGATGTTAGCAGGTACGCTTCTGCTTCAAAGTGGTTCTGAAATTTATCGGGTTGAAGATACCATGATTCGGATTGCTCATTCTCAAGGAATTATGGATTGTAATGCACTCGCAATGCCAGTTGCCATTTTCTTTTCAATTGAAAACACCAATATTTCGCGTATGAAACGCATTACTCATTCAAATTACAATATCGAAAAAGTGTGCGATGTCAATCAAGTATCGCGTGAACTGGTTAGCGGGGACATCAGTCTTGAAGATGCTTTTGAGAAATTAACTCAGCTAAAAAAGAAAAAGACACCTTACACAAACAGGCAACTGACATTTGCTGCTACTATTAGTGCCCCTTTTTTCTCTATAATGTTTGGTGGCAATCTCTATGATGCACTCGGCGCTGCTCTTGCGACCTTCTTTGGCTTTACCTTTTCTCTTTCGGTCAATAAATACGTGCGCATTCCTTTTGTCACAGCTTTTGCAGGAGCTTTTATTTTTGGTCTGCTGGCACAGATCTGGGCGCGCTATTCTGGCTTTCCTTCCAGTGCGGACTTAATCATCGCTGGTGCTGTCATGCCTTTTGTTCCCGGTATTGCTCTGACCAATGCCGTGCGTGATTTGATGACCAATCATCTCAACTCCGGAATGAGCAAAATCTTTGAAACGCTGTTGATCACTTTGGCACTCGGAGCTGGCACTTCCGTAGCTCTCGTCTTAATGAAATAAAAGGTGAATCCATTGACTGTCTTACTACAAGCTGCAGCAAGTTTTCTTGCAATTGTAATGTTCTTAATCGTTTTAAATGTTCAAAAAAGAATGCTCATTCCAGGAGGAATCCTTGGAATGTTCATCTGGCTTTTGTATTATGTATTAAAAGGTCCAACAAATGTGATTATTGCTACGTTTATTGCAGCTATTATCGGATCTTGCATTAGTCAAGTTTTGAGCATTCTTTATAAAACCCCTGCTGTCGTCTTTATCTTAGCCATTTTAGCTCCATTGGTTCCGGGCTATCTTTCTTATCGTACAACGGCCTATTTTGTCACTGGAGATTATAGTCATGCTATGGTTAATGCTACCTTGGTGGTGATTTTAGCCTTGGTCATTTCAATTGGAATGGCAAGTGGTACGGTGGTGCTCAGACTCTACCATTATCTGCAAAAGCATCGCTCCTCATAATTCGACATAACTCCTGAAAATGTCCCAAGTCTTTCTTTTCGCAAGAAGGCTTTTTTCTCAGTTTCCACTTTAATTATGATAAAATGGAATAGAATAAGTTTGGTATCAAACCGAAAAATATATAGAGGTAATGATGAACATTGGAATTGATAAAATTGGCTTTGCGACAGCCAATTACGTATTAAAATTAGAAAATTTGGCAGAGGCGCGTAACATTGACCCGGAAAAACTAAGCAAGGGACTTTTACTAAAAGAAATTAGTATCGCCCCTGTCACAGAGGATATTGTAACCATGGGAGCGAGTGCAGCAGCATCTATTTTGGCCGAAGAAGATAAACAGGCTATTGACATGGTAATTGTGGCCAGTGAATCTGGAATTGACCAAAGCAAGGCTTCTGCTGTTTTTATTCATGGTTTGCTTGGAATTCAGTCATTTGCGCGTAGTTTTGAAATGAAAGAAGCATGCTATAGTGCTACTGCCGCACTGGATTATGCAAAACTACACGTTGAAAAACATCCAGACTCAAAGGTCTTGGTCATCGCTAGTGACATTGCCAAATACGGGATTGGAACACCGGGCGAGCCGACACAAGGCGCTGGTTCGATAGCTATGCTCATCACTAGTCATCCACGAATTCTAGCCTTCAATGAGGACAATGTCGCTCAAACACGAGACATCATGGACTTCTGGCGTCCGAATTATTCCACAACACCCTTCGTCAATGGCATGTACTCCACTCAGCAGTATTTGGATAGCTTAAAAACGACTTGGGCGGAGTACCTAAGACGCAATCAAGTCTCTTTGAAAGATTTTGCAGCAGTTTGTTTTCACTTACCTTATCCAAAGATAGCTTTAAAAGGTATGCGGAAAATCATGGATAAGACATTGCCAAGCGAACAACAAGCACAACTGCAAGAAAATTTTGAGCAATCCATTCTTTACAGTCAAAAAGTAGGTAACATTTATACTGGCTCCCTCTTTTTAGGTCTCCTTTCCCTGCTTGAAAATAGTACGACACTCAAAGCAGGTGACCGCATTGCGCTCTTTAGCTACGGAAGCGGAGCTGTATCAGAAATCTTTAGTGGGCAGCTCGTAGCAGGCTTTGAGCAGCAGCTTAAAGCCAATCGTATGGAAAAACTTGACAGCCGTACACCTCTGAGCATTCCAGATTATGAGAAGGTATTTTTTGAAGAAGCAGAACTAGATGAAAATGGCTCTGCTAGCTTTACAGGCTATGAAAATCAAGACTTTGCCTTAGCAGAAATCGTAGAACACCAACGTACATACATCAAGGTGGAAAAATAATATGAAGATAAGTTGGACGGGCTTTTCAAAAAAATCGCTTCAAGAACGTTTGCAAATTTTAAAAGACTATCACTTACTAAACGAGGATAATCAAACAAACCTTGAGCATAATCACATGCTCCCTCTCTCAACAGCCGACCAAATGAGCGAAAATGTTCTGGCGACATTTGCTCTGCCCTACTCTTTCGTTCCTGATGTTGTGGTAGACGAGCAAGTTTATCAGGTACCTTTCGTAACAGAAGAGCCCTCTGTCGTTGCGGCTGCTAGCTTTGCAGCAAAAATTATTAAGCGCTCTGGAGGCTTCAAAACGACTATTCACAATCGTCAAATGATTGGACAGGTTGCTCTCTATCAAGTAGCAAATATTGAAGCGGCTATAAAAAATATCCAAAATCACAAGCAAGAATTGCTAGAGCTGGCCAATCAAGCACACCCGTCGATTGTCAACCGCGGAGGTGGTGCGCGTGATTTACGTGTAGAATGGCTAAATGGCGAAGCTGAATTTTTAGTCGTTTATCTAACAGTTGACACCCAAGAAGCTATGGGCGCCAATATCCTCAATACCATGCTAGAAGCGTTGAAAACACCATTAGAAGAGTTGACTGGCGGTGAAAGCCTGATAGCAATTCTATCAAATTATGCAACAGAAGCCTTAGTAACTGCCACCTGTGAAATTGATCTTCGTTTTCTTAGTCGAAATAAATCAGAAGCCATTGACATTGCTAAAAAAATCGTGCTAGCAAGCCAATTTGCCAAGCAAGACCCTTATCGTGCCAGCACCCACAATAAAGGCATTTTCAACGGAATTGATGCTGTCGTATTAGCGACAGGAAATGACTGGCGGGCGATTGAAGCAGGCGCGCATGCCTATGCTAGTAGAAATGGTTCCTATCAAGGATTGACTACTTGGTCAATCAAGGAAGTTACTCAAACGCTCTGCGGAGAGATTACGCTTCCTCTTCCCATTGCTACAAAAGGGGGCTCCATTGGGCTCAACCCTACGGTGGAAGTTAGCTTCGATTTGCTAAAACAGCCAACCGCAAAAGAGTTAGCCAGTATTATTGCGTCTATCGGCTTAGCGCAAAATTTTGCGGCTCTAAAAGCCCTGGTCAGCACCGGTATCCAGCACGGTCACATGAAGCTACAAGCCAAATCTCTAGCTCTTTTAGCAGGAGCTAAGGATACAGAAATCGCTCCTCTGGTTTCTCAGCTCATTTCTGAGAAACATTTTAGTCTCAAAAGAGCACAAGAAATTTTAGAAAACATTCGTCAAAAATCATAGACAAAAAAGAATCCGATAAGTGAAAAAACTCATCGGATTTCGTTATTTAGTTGACCTTGTGCTTCTCGCAAACGTCTATACAAAAGATAAGGCACTTGTCTTAGCTCTCTCAAATTTTGGCAACCAAGTGCACACATAATCAAACGCAAATCTTCTTTCCAACCGTTTACAATCGTGATGACTTCATCCACCGAATATGTCTCAATCAATTCTAACATGGTGCGTGAAAGTCCTACAGCCTTAGCTCCTAACACAAAAGCCTTCACCATATCAAGCGGCTGCCGTACGCCACCACTCACCAAAATATCCATTTTATCCATCATCGGCTGAGCATTTAGTAAGGCTTGGAGTGTCGATTGCCCCCAATCATTGAGATAGTCTCGATTGCCACCGCGCCTGTTCTCAATATAGGCGAAGCTCGTTCCGCCACGACCAGAAAGATCAACCGTTCGAATACCGAGGTCATAAGCAGTTTCGATCGTTGCCAAATCCATACCAAAGCCAACCTCTTTCAACACTACCGGGACTGTGCTTTGCTCAGCATAGTCTTTTAAATGTGCTCGCCAAGTTTTAAAAGAGCGTTCTCCTTCTGGCATGAGCAATTCTTGCATGAGATTGACATGTACTTGCAAAAAAAGAGGATGAAGATCTGTGATTGCCTGCTGACCTAGGGAATACGGCTTATCCACTCCAATATTAGTGGCAAGGAGCAGGTTAGGCTTGTCTTTGCTGACAGCATAAGAATCATCTGCTGGATTATTCACGGCAGCACTGTAAGAGCCTGTGACAAAGAGAATACCGCAGGATTCTGCAACTTGTGCCAAGCGCTGATTGATGTCTTTCCCTTTCTCACTTCCACCTGTCATAGCATTGATGTAAAACGGAAATTCCCAATCTTTGCCTGCAAACTGCGTCGTCAAATCCATCTCGTCCAAATCATACTTAGGAAGCGAGCAATGAATAAGCTCCATGTCATCAAAACTATTATAAGGCGAATCGTACTCAAGCGCATATCTTATGTGTTCGTCTTTGCGATTTTTATTCATCCATTCCCCACCTTTCCTTATATAAAAGGTCAATTCCTGCCCCCTGCCAACGTTCCACTAAGATTTGACTGGCTTGCGAATCAAAAGACAATGCTATGCCGCAGTCGCCACCGCCAGCACCGCTACTCTTTGCCACACAGTCCAATCCTTGACTGGCTCTTTTTAAAGCTCTCAGTTTTTCATTGTAAATAGCGGGGCTAAGTTCCGCCAATAGGTGGCTAACCTTTTCTAGGCTTTCTTTCATAATTTCTTTCTCACCAGCAAGCAGCGCCTTCTCCAGTCGAAGAACTTCTTCTTGTGTTTGTGTTAGAAAACTGGATGAAATTGCTGATTTGACCTGATTGATCAGATCTCTAGAAATAGCTGGTTCTTTTGTCCAGCCTACAAGAAAGTCAAACGTAAGTTGTGGTTGAATCCTCCGAATGACGTATCCCCAATCTTGGGATATTACCTGTTTTAAGGGCGACTCATTGATCTGCTCCGCTATTCTTTTGCGGTCAAAAGATTGGTAATAAATCAAATCTTCATAAGCGATACAAGCCACATCTCCCATTGAGCCATTGTCACCACGTTTAAGAAGAACATAGGCTGCTAGCTTAAAAGTTTCATCAGCAGATAAAGCTAGGTCATACAAGACTGCTATCGCGCGTATGGTTAAAACTACGACACTCCCACTAGAACCAAGACCAATTTTTTTCCCACCTCGCTCCATTTTTCCAGTAATGGTTAAGGAAAAAGGACGCAGTGAAATGGATCGACTTTGCAAAAACTCATTCATAACAGCAACCGTATCCTGAATGAGACTGTACTCATCATCAGGTGTCAAATCCACAGTATGGTCAAACATATCTGAAAACAACTGATAACGTTCAGAAAAATGAATTTTTCCCATCATATAAATCGGAATATTTTTCAGAATCGCGCCTTGTCCCGCTGTCAATACAGAGTATTCCCCTGCCAAATACAATTTCCCGCATGTTCTTACTGTTTTAGTCATCTGGCAATTCCTTCGTTTTAGAGACAATGAGGCGGTATTTTTCTGCAAATATCGGCACCAAATGCTCCAAATCTTCTTCCAAACACAGCACTTTTACATTTGGTCCTGCATCCATGGTGAAATAACAACGCTCTCCTTGACTGCGTAATTGTTTGATGAAGTCCATTGCTTCATAGCTTTTTTCGGTCAGGTAAGAAAACGCTGGCGTTGCTGTCTGAGTGGTAGCATGCATGGCAAGCGCATTTTTTTCTGTTAATTCTCCCACCTTAGCAAAATCATTGTTAGACAAATAAGTCAACATGGCTTTATAATCTTCTTCGGACTGTCTCACCCAATCACTAAATGTCGTGGAGGTTTCTGCACAGCGTTTCATTCCCTCACGACTTGAAATCGGCTTTTTCTGATCATACAAAACCAGCATTATCATCGCTAATTTCAAATCTGTCTTTACTGAATAAATCTCTCCGCTATCCTTGTCCCAAGCTGCAATCGGTCCATAAAAACTCCGTGAGGAAGACCCAGAAGCTAATTTTGCTTTTTGTGCTTGCTCTTTTGTGGACAAGTGCAATTCAAAAAAGTCATTACAAGCCTTAACAAGCGCAGACAAACCGCTTGAACTAGATGAAAGCCCCGCTGCTGTCGGCATATTATTTTTTGTATCAATTCGTACAAAACCAGCTCCTTGAGGACGAAAACGATCTACAATATTACTCATTTTTTTATGTTCGGCTTGATCTTGCAGAACACCATTGATGTAAAATTCATCTGACCGGGCACTCGCTGGTAAACTAGACAGAGTTGTTTCTGTGTACATATTTTCCAAGGTCAAAGAAATACTGCTCGTTGCAGGAATTATCTTGACAGTATCTTTCTTACCCCAATATTTGATAATGGCAATATTGGCATAAGACCGCACCTTTACAGGCTTTCGATCCATGTGTTCACCGCTCCTTTCTCCCTCAATAAATCGGCTAAACTGACAGTCTTTTCTTTGCTCGCCACTAGAGCGATAATGCAGCCACCTAGACCACCACCACTCATTTTCGCACCAAGCGCTCCATTTTCTTGCGCTGTGGCAACAAGTCGATCGGCTTCAGGGCAACTCACGCCTAGATTTTTTAAGCTGAGGTGAGCTTCTGACATAGCTATCCCGATTCTCTCTAAATCTTTTACTTTCAAAGCTTCTTCAACTTCAGTGGTTAATTTTCCAAGCTGATGAAGGTAAGGCAAAGCGGTCATTCCTAGCTGCTTAACTTTTTGAATGGCCTCGCGCGTATTCCCATAAATCCCTGTGTCTGCAATCAAAAGATAAGCTCCAAGATTCGTCTCAAACTCTGAAAAACCAACATTTTTAATAAATTTAATAGCATGATCGCTCAAGCAAGTCTTAGCATCCAAACCACTCGGATTCATGTGGGCAATCATCTCTGCCCGATTGGCTAAAATCTCCAGAGTTTCCCTATCCAACTCCTGTTCATAATAGTCAAAAACAGCTCGAATCGCAGCAATACTCACTGCCGCAGAAGAACCCATTCCGCGCTTTTCAGGCACCATTGACTCAATCTCACAGCGAATATAAGCCTCTTGCACCCCTAGAAATTCCAAAGAAGCAAAAACCGCCATAGAAAGAGTATCTTCTTCATACAAAATCCACGCATGATCTGACGGCAAAATGCGACAAGTCACTTCAATATTAGTTAAAGGTAGAGACAAAGCAGGGTAGCCATAGACAACGGCATGCTCCCCTATCAAAATAATCTTACTATGTGCCCGACCGACACCTACTTTTTTTGTCATATTCTCTCTCTACATCACAATACTTCATCTATTATTTTAATATAATTCATAGAAAAAAGCGATCGTTAGTAGTCAATTCCTTTTATATTCCAAACTAATTTATTTCAACTTTTAAAACAGCGAAAAAGAGCAGGAAATCCAGCTCTTATCCTAACTGTCTTCATTTTACAGATTTTGTTTAATCAAATCCATGAGCTCATTGCGGTCTAAAATCCATTGTGCACGTTCGTCTTTCTCATACGTTCGGTTGGAAAGGAAGATGACCGCTTTCTGCTGTAAACGATTAAACATAATAAATGTTCCTGTGTAGCCTGTGTGTTGCAACCACTCTTTGTCTAAATCCCAAGCAAGACTGCGTGTTTTTCCAATCTCCTTTGAGAAATTTTTTGTCAAAGTTGCTGCAAAGTCATCCTGTAAATAATGCTCCAAAAAGAGCTTCAAATCCCGAACTGTCGAAAACAAGCCTGCACTACCAGCGTGTCTGCCCAACACACGCGCTTTGGGGTCATGTACAATCCCTGCTTTCACACCGCGAACCGTTGGCACCGCTTGTGCGACAGGACCAAACGCTGTTTCTTTCATACCCCAAGGCTGAAAAATTTTCTGTTCAAAAATGTCACTCAAAGCAGAATGAAAAATTTCTTCTACCATAAAACCCAGCAATAAAAAATTCACATCAGTATAACGAAAACGCTTGCTATCAAGCACTTTCAAATGATTTAGCGCCTCTTTCAATTCGACCGCATTGAGTGCATCTCGATTGGGGATAAAGGGATCTAGCCCTGATGTGTGAGTAGCCAGCTGACCTACCGTGACAGAATTGTCATGAAAAGCGGGATAATATTGTGTCAGAGGCGCATCTAAATCGAGTTTTTTCTCATGGAATAGAAAAGCCAAAATCGTTCCGACACCCACAACCTTACTGACACTTGCTAAGTCATAGACCAGTCCTGCTTGAGTCTTCTCGCCTCGCTCAGGATTGCTCTCACCAAGATAATATTCTTGCCACTCTCCACGAGTATACAAAGCTAAGCTAGCTCCAGGATAGATTTGTTGTGCTATCTGTTCTTCGACTTTTGAGAGAATCTTGCTTGAACTCATACCGCTTCAATCCAAACTTCAATTTGGCTCTCATCTTTGGTCAGGAAAAATTTGCCCGATTTAGGAACAAAAATTTCTCTTCCTTGCAATAAATCGCGCAACGCTTCCACATCAAATTGCTCAACTGTAAATTTAATCATTGCCAAATCCCAAGTTTGAGTACTCTCCGTCAATAAATCTGCTCCGCTTGCTTGTGAGAATGTTAGAACAGACTGATTTCCTAACCATTCCTGATAAAAAGTGACTGCTTTTTCCTTATCTGGAGCATTGATATGAATCTGCTCTATAGTAAATTGGCTGAGCCCTACAAAATCCTCTAGCGGTGCAAATGCTGGTGCGATCATTATTCTCTGTAAGGTTGTCCAATCTTCCTCGCTATGCAGTAAAAATCTATCTCCTTCCGGCGAAGTTGCTTCAAAAGCATAGCCATTGTCACCTTGGTAAAGATAATCGACTTTGCTGCCACGCGCCAAAAGTGCTTCAATTTCTCGTGGATTAGCTACTTTGATGACAATTTTCGCTAATTTCTTAGTCCCAACAACTTTGCGAGTGCGCATACTGGGCGACTCCTCTAGCTGCAATTTTTCAACTTTTGTCTGATCTCCAAGGCTGACAAAAGCTCCTTCCTCTAGCAAATTTTTCATTCCCAAAGTTTGACAATAAAATGCGAGATTGTTTTTTCGATTATTGATTTTTAATACTGGTATCGTATTTACAATTTTATTTGTTGAACACATAAATTCCTCCAAGCCTTTCTATTTTAAATAATTTTTGTGTATTTTACAAATATTTATGTAAAAATAGAAAAAATTGTGCTATTACTGATAAATATTTTGTGCCACTACCAGCTCATTTGCTGACTCGAATTCATATTGAAGGTAAGACTGATAAGTTCCCGGCGCAATAATCCCACGCATATCTAAAATGGCTGTTCCAGCCTGTCCGATAATGCTATCGGCTAGCAGACAGCAATTGGTAGACAGGATAAAATAAGTCTTAAAACGACTTGTTTTAAACTTATATAAACGAGCATTCAACTCATGTTTCAATTTATAAGCATACGTGCGCTTACCATCTTTCAAATCCGCCGGTGGATCCCACACTTCCAACAACTCATCAATCTCAGCCAACCGTTTCTCCACAGCTAGCTTTTGCTCATCTGTCAAAGATAACCCATAACCAAACAAAGTTTTTTTGCTTTCTTCTTTGCACAAGTCAATATAAGCGTCTTTATCTACTTTAAACAAGACACCATCTCCAATCGTGCCGAATAAACGCTCTGAAAAAACATCATAACTACCATAGGAAATAACTTTTCCTTTATAGCAAATATCAACGTGTCCAATCATCCCAAAAAGATTCTGGTCTGACGTATGGATTAGCACCTCTAAGTCAACGGGCTTTTCTTCGTCTCGGATACTACTATAAACCTTTTGTGGTTTCTTTTTTTCACCTTGTAAAAAACGATTAAAGCGATTCAGTTGCTCTGCTGGGAAAAAGGCAGCGATAATGATAGGCAGGTTAATCCGAATACGGCGTCGAAGTTGTTTTTTCTCCACATCGGTGTTGAACATAAGACCATCTCGAACATTAGAAAAGCCTAGTAATATCAGATAAATACCAACAATCAAAAATTGCATCCTACCATCCGTGCTAGGAGAAAAGACAGTTGTCAGTCCAATCCCGCCATAAAGCAAGGTATCAAAAAGATAACGAAAACCACCTTTTAACTTATTCTGCCGATAGAGAAGATATGTAATACCATAGATTGCCGCTGTACACAGCTGATAACAGCCCAATATAATAATGACAATATTGACTGGCAGATTGCTGGCACGGTTAAGAAAGCCAACAACCAGTCCCACCAAAACATGGAGGAGGGCGGAACCAAGACTGATACGATTTTTCTTCACTAAGAAACGGAAAAAAAGATTGATAACTCCGACAAATAAAAAGTAAATGACCAATAAATCTAGGGCAAATTTTGTAAAATCAACACCATTTGCAATAATAATAACGCCAAAAAGAATCGCCAAAATACCGAACAATAGAGTCCGTCTCCCACTTAGTTTATCTAATTCCATTTCATCTCTCCCAAATAAAAGGTAGGAATGAGACAAAAATTGCTACTTTGCAAAAAATCCATTTTGCTGTCTCACTCCCATTACTGTTGTTATCCTTACTCTTTAGTATAGCATTTTATCTTGGTAAGCGTCTAGTCACTTATCTATTTTTTCGCTCAATCTTATCTCTTCGTTATCAAAAAACGGCTCGTAATGAACCGTTTCTTTTTTGACAACTTATCCATAAATCATCTTGTAAAGTGCTACTGCAGCAATACCGGCAAGGATTGGAGATACAACTGGTACCCAAGCATACCACCATTTTGAATCTCCTTTGTGCTCACCAAGAACTGATTTTGGAAGAAGGAAATGAAGAATACGTGGGCCTAAGTCACGTGCAGGGTTTAGACCTGGACCTGTAGGACCACCAAGTGATGTTACCAATGCCATGACAAGGAAACCAAGTGCTAAATGGGCAACAGCAAGTCCGGCATTGATGTGAGAACCAATTGCAACTTTTCCTTGGATTTGAGTAGCATCCACTCCACGAGTAGCAGCATATTTAACAACTTCTGCACCAAAATAGTTTTTGGTCATAGCCATTGCTGCAAAGAACAAGATAAATGAACCAATAAATTCATTGACAAAGCCATTTATCATAGAAGCAGCATGTGATTTCTTGCTTCCGTCATCCGTATTTACAATAGTTGAGAATGATCCCAAAATCGCATTAGAATTTGTTGTTTGCAAATAGTAAGGGCGGTGACTTGCTACTACTAACGCTTGTCCAAATATCGCTCCCAATAATTGTGCAATAATGTAAGGCGCAACTTGTGCCCAAGGGAAGTATCCGCTAATCGCAAGTCCTAGTGTGAATGCAGGATTGATATGATTCCCTGATACATTTCCAAACATAAGAGCAGGAATCATAACCCCCATACCATAACCAACTGCGATGACTAACCAGCCGCTTTGATGACCTTTGGTTCCCTTTAATTCCACATTGGCAACAGCTCCGTTCCCCAAAATAATGAGAATTGCCGTTCCAAGAAATTCTGTGATATATTTCACAGTCCATGTGACATCCATTTTTATTCTCCTCTTTAATTAAAAAAATTTTAGACAAATCCTATTTTATCAGTTACAATGGATAATGTAAAGGTTATTTTTTGACAAAATGTAAAAAAGGAGTAAAAATATGCGCTATAATCAGTATAGTTATACACCAGAAACAAACGAAAAAATGCTGGCTGAAATGGAAAGCATTGGATTTTCTTTCCAACCAGGGCATTCTGATAAAGAAAATTTGGAAACTTTTGTACGTAGAACTTTTTTTAATTATAAAAATACAGACTATGCTTTAAAGTCTTTGGTTGCCAATTCAAATACAGACTTACTCAGCTTTTTTACGTCCAATCAGGAATTGACAGCAGAGATTTTTTATACCATTATTTTTCAATTGCTGGGATTTGTGCCCTTTGTTGACTTTGACGATGTAGAAACATTCCGCAAGGACGTAAACTTTCCCATTACCTATGGAAATTTGCTCGAAAACCTCTATCAATTGCTCAATACGCGCACCAAAAACGGCAATCTCTTGATTGATAAGTTGGTAAGCGAAGGCTTGATCCCTGAAGACAATACCTACCACTATTTCAATGGTAAAAGTCTTGCGACCTTTACTAGCCATAATGCTATCCGCGAAGTGGTCTATGTGGAATCGCGCGTGGATACCGACGAAGATGGGCTGCCTGATTTGATTAAGGTCAGCATCATTCGTCCTCATTTTGACGGACAAATTCCTGCTGTCATGACTGCTAGCCCTTATCACCAAGGAACCAACGACAAAGCCAGCGACAAAGCACTTTATAACATGAATGTGAATTTGGTTAAAAAAGAGGCCGGAAAAATCACCGTCCATGACTCTGAAGTTTGCTTGGTTGAACCACAAGGTCAAGCAGTATTGGTGGAGCAAGCAGAAGAAACACTCGGTCATATCGGTACTTACACGCTCAATGATTATTTGCTTCCACGTGGTTTTGCTAATTTATATGTATCAGGTGTGGGAACCAAGGACTCTGAGGGGCTTATGACGAGCGGAGATTATTATCAAATTGAAGCCTATAAAAACGTTATTGATTGGCTCAATGGTCGTTGCCGTGCTTTCACAGACCATACCAGACAGCGAGAAATCAAAGCCACTTGGTCCAATGGAAAGGTTGCTACGACAGGAATCTCTTACCTCGGAACTCTGTCAAATGGGCTAGCTACAACTGGCGTAGATGGTCTTGAGGTCATTATTGCTGAAGCTGGAATTTCTTCTTGGTACAATTACTATCGTGAAAATGGCTTAGTGACAAGCCCCGGCGGCTATCCTGGTGAAGATTTTGACTCTTTGACAGAATTAACTTACTCACGCAATCTTCTAGCGGGCGAACGTCTTCGTCACAATGCCGAGTATCAAAAGAGCCTCAAAACATTAAAAGCAAACTTGGAGCGCGAAACGGGTGATTATAATCAATTTTGGCATGACCGCAACTATCTGATTCACGCGCACAAGGTCAAAGCCGAGGTCGTCTTTACGCATGGCTCCCAAGACTGGAATGTCAAGCCGCTCAATGTGTACAACATGTTCCACGCCCTGCCACAAAACATCAAAAAGCATTTGTTTTTCCACAACGGCGCTCACGTTTACATGAACAATTGGCAATCCATTGACTTTCGTGAGTCCATGAATGCACTTCTCAGCAAGAAACTGCTAGGCTATGACTCCTCGTTTGCATTACCAACTGTGATCTGGCAAGACAATAGTCAAGCACAAAGCTGGTTGTCACTAGAGACTTTCAGCAATCCAGAACACTACACTCATTTCAATCTAGGTAGTACTACTCAAGATATTCAAAATGCTTACTCTGAGACGGACTACAAGCGTTTCAGCAAGACCTATCAAACCTTCAAAAATGAACTCTTTGATGGAAAAGTCAATCAAGTGACCGTTGACTTCACCTTAGAAAAAGACCTTTTCCTTAACGGTCCCGCTAAGCTCAATCTGCGCCTAAAATCCAGTACCGATAAAGGCTTGATTTCTGCACAGCTATTAGATCTTGGACAAGCTAAACGCCTCACCCCAATTCCTGGCGTCCTTGCACCAAAAGTCATGGACAACGGGCGTTACTACATGCTAGATCATTTAATGGAATTGCCTTTCAAAGAGACACCTCACCGCGTCATCACCAAAGGATTTCTCAATCTGCAAAACCGCAACGATTTGCTAACAGTTGAAGAAGTCACACCAAATCAATGGTTAGAATTTTCTTTTGAATTGCAGCCAACCATTTACAAAATGCAATCAGGCAATACACTCCGCCTTGTCCTCTACACAACCGACTTTGAACACACCGTCCGCGATAATACCGACTATCATTTAACCATTGACCTAGCAAACTCTAGCTTAGATGTGCCAGATATGGTAAAATAAGATGTTAATATTTGAAAATTAAGGAGAACCAAAACAATGATGAATATGCAATCAATGATGAAACAAGCACAAAAATTACAAAAACAAATGGAAAAAGGGCAAGCCGAGCTTGCTGCGACAGAATTTGTTGGCAAATCTGCCCAAGACCTCGTGATCGCAACTCTTACAGGTGATAAAAAAGTCGTCAAAATCGACTTCCAAGAAGCTGTTGTCGACCCAGAAGACTTAGAAACTTTATCTGACATGACAACCCAAGCTATCAACGCTGCCCTCGTAGAAATTGATGCCGCAACTAAGAAAAAATTAGGTGCCTTTGCAGGCAAAATGCCGTTTTAAAACAAATCTCAAAAAGCTTACCCCCTCCTAGTTCATTGCTAAGAGGGGGCTATTTTATGTAAAATTAAAGAAATCAAAGGCTTTATTAAGGAGTAAGTCTGTATATTTTGGATTGTCTTTCAACTCTTTAATGGAACTTTGCACCAGTTGAACATCGTCCGTTATGATACCGTCAACATTCAAGCGGAAAGATTTTGCAATGCTGTTTACATCGTTGACCGTCCAATCATAGAGCAATTTATCGGCTTGCCACAACTTAGAAACAAAGTTTTCATCTAGTGTGGAGTATTCCATAGTATAACCACTGGCTTTGGTTCGTGGGAAGATTGTATTATAAGGCAGGATAAAAAAGCTTTTAATGCTAGCATCGTATTTCACAACTTTTTCAATCACGCGATAGTCCAATGAGTGCATTTGATGACCGTACTTTTTAATCGTTGGGCCATATTTTTTCAAAAAGCGCTCCATCATATCCGAAGAATCTTTTTTGCTGGTTTTGATTTCAATGAGCAACCGCTGCCCCAATTCGTTGGCACGGTTGAGATACGCATCAAAACTGGAAATTTTTGTCCGATAGCCATTTTCTGAAACCTCTAAAGCAGTTAGTTCTGCCAAGGTCAAATCCTGCGGACTTGCATTGACACCCGCCAAATTGAAAAGATTAGCATCGTGCATCATGACAAATTGACCATCTTTTGTCTCTTGTACATCCATTTCTATGTAATCTGGTTTCAGCAAAGCCGTCTTTTCCAATGACTGAATCGTATTTTGTACACCATTTTCCTGCGACACTCCTCGGTGAGAAATCGTAACAGGAACCGTTTCCAATGGAAAAATGAGATACATATAACCTTCCACAGCAAAGAATATAGAAGCAATGGAAATCACAAGCCAGCGCAAAACGCGATCGAACTTCCTCCGCGGATAATCCGCCAAACCTTGCTCAGTCAGAAAAGAAACAAATTTAATCAAGAAATAGCTCAACATCAGATAGTGAGCATTTTTCAGCAACACATAATTCATCACACCAGCAATCGTTGCCACTTGATTGGACTGACCGTCCGCATAACTTTGAAAGAACAATAATGGAATAGTGATGGCAAAAAAGAACAAAAAACTCTTGGTAACAATCCAAAATAACTGCCAAGAATAAAAGAAAGTTCGTTTCTTAGTTTTTTCTAAGCTGAACTGCACCGCTTCTCTTACGGAAGAATTTTCAAAAAAGATTTTTGGCAAAGCAAACATCAGCTTGACCGCAATCAATAACATCAGCCATACAAGCAGGGTCAGGACGACAGCACCCCAAAAATACGTCTCTTTCAAATAAGTTAAGATAAAATTTGGAACTAAAATCTTATTTAGATAGTAAATTTTGAGGATTTTTCGGAGAAAAGGAAAGAGCAGAGCGATGTAGAGCAAGACAAACAAGATTTTACTAGGACGTGCCTGCTTTAAGGTGAGCAAACTGTCTGCTATGGTTTTCTTGGTAAACTTCAAGAGGGTTCGCTTGTCTTGAGTCAATAGATTGTGCGCTCCTAAAAAAAGAAGTGTGATTTGAACATAAGCGACCAACAGATTGGCTAAAAACAAGAGGATAAAAGCCAGAGTAACTAGAGGATGACTAGATAACACTCCAACTACATTGTTATACGATAGAAATTGATAGCCCGTCTGACGAAGCAAAGTACCTGCCGCCCACGAATTAAAAGGCAACCAAGCATATTCTGTCAGCATAAAAATAATAAAAAACAAAAATAGAATTTTATCAAGATTTTGATAGAGTTTTTGAAAACCTAAACGCTGTTGTTTCATCATTCTCCTTTAACTTATTTTTCATCAACTGAAGCATAGAGAGGATTTGCTAGACGGATTAAGTCAGCATAATCTTGTTTTAATGCTTCAAAAGCTATTCTGACCTCTGTCGGAATCTCCACATGCGCAATATAGTTTTTTCCTTTTGGTCCGTACCCAGTTGCATTGTCTGTTAATCGTGGAATTTCTCCCATTAACAAACTGATGTAACGCTCCATTGCCCACATACCATGAAGTTTCTGTTTAAAAGTCAACTGTTCTTCTTTCACCGTTACTTCTGCATGATATGCAGCAAAATTGATAATTTTCTTTTCCTTAGAGAGGTACTTTCTAAGCCCTGCGTCCATTCGTTCCTGCATAGTGGCATTCTGACAAAAAATAATAGACTGATAATCAATCTTTTCGTGCTCCAACAAATCCAATAAATAAGTGATGTTGTTTCCACAATTGGTCGAGCGGCACTCCAAATAATCAGTTGCTAAGTTATACTTTTCTTTCAAGTAAGCATTGAAAATTTCTGCCTCTGACAAAGTTTGTGTTTCTATTTTCGGATACTCTTTAGCGACTACTTGGCGCAAAGTATCAGTCGTATGACCCGCGCCACCAACAATCACATAAATCTTTGCGATATTCGCGAACATAGCCTGCGCTAGAATATTTCCACCCGCTAGAATACTCCCACCAAACAGCACCATGACATCAGCCTGTTTTAGGCTATATTTATCTTCTAAAGCTTTCTGTGTTAATTCTGGCAAATCGCGTTTTCCACAAAAAGAGCCAAGGATATTGATATTGTTTGCTAGTTCTTCCTTTACCATACCTTTCATTCTATAAAAAAATCTCAGTTTCTTCAACCGAGATTCTCTCTATTTTCCAAACAATCTTGCAAAGAAGCCTTTCTGCTCTTGTGCTTGTACTTTTTCCTTAGCTTCGTCTAATTCTAATAGCAACGTTTCACGTTCATTCATGGCCTTTGCAGTCAGTTGTTGCTGTTGATCTAATTGCTTATCTTTTTCAGCAATTTGCACATC